>Ga0187766_10000168_pt1 | contig 33299 bp, 34 predicted proteins | sample 0216_QUI02_MP05__4_FD_132971 | JGI IMG/M metagenome (GOLD analysis project Ga0187766, IMG submission 132971) | Tropical peat soil microbial communities from peatlands in Department of Meta, Colombia - 0216_QUI02_MP05_20_MG | ecosystem: Environmental > Terrestrial > Soil > Wetlands > Peat ... | reverse complement strand
CGTGAGCCGGACCAGCCGGGCGCTCTCGGCGTCGACGAAGATGACAAGCGTACTCGGCGTCATCTCGACGAGCGAGGCGAGAGGGCGAAGAAGGGGTGCGTCGGCGACGACGAAGGCGTTCTCGAACGGCAGTCGAGTCGAAATGACCTCACGCAGCCCCAGCGCCTCGCACGCGAAAAGGGCCACTCCACCGGTGTCGGCCGACCCTGCCTGCGCGAGCAGCTGCTCGCCCTGGGCCTCGATCCAGTCCAGATCGCCCGCCGCGCCCCGGGCGTGTCCGGGACGCCGAGCCTGGGCCAGCTCGTTCTTGAGGAAGATCCGCACTCGATCCCGCTGCTGCTCGTCCGTCCACCGGGTATCGAGATAGACGCTCACGACGGACGTCGGAGCCGCCGTGATCCTGGCCAGCTCGGCCATGCGCGCGCGCAGGTCCATGCGGGTGTTCGGAGCAAGCCTGGTGCCAGCCGAACCCATCAACTCTTTCGGCAGCTTCCCGGGGGCCCGTTCACACTCGGTGCTTCAGCGGTGGGGTCGGGGAGCCCCAAGAGAGGCCGCCCGGCCTCACGTCACCGGCGGGGCGCTACGCTTTGATCAGGCGGTGAAACGTCTTGCGGTCGATGCCCGCGGGCTTCGCCGCCGACGAGCCCCTGGCACGCGGATCGCTTGCTCTGGACCTTGACTGTCTCTTGACATGGCCGTATCGTCGCGCCGGGGAATTCCTGTGCCGGCGCAGTTCCGCAAAGAGATCGCCGTGTTCCTCAAGCAGCAGCGCGGGCAGTTTGCTCCGAATGCATCGCCTTGGGCCGGAACCCTCGGGCGCGTAATCCGGGCGGTGACCGAGGGGCTTCCGTAGTCGCCGCCGAGCAGCGTCTGGACAACAGCGTGTTCTGCTCGCGGTGTCATAGTGCTGCGGTCGTCCCTCACCTGCCTCCCCAGGCGCCGGTGCCACGTCCCATTCTGGAGGTGACGGGGTGTGGATGATGACGCAAGGAAGTCGAATAGGGGCGGGCACCCAAGAAGAAAAGGACCGCGCCGAGAGGAGTTGTCATACCCGATATCGATAGCCCTTTCTCGTTGCTTGTCCATCTTCTGATCGGGTTCGCAGTTGCAGCGTTTGGCATGGGGGCGGCGCCGTCTGCACGGATCGGGAAGATCACGGGTCGGTGACGTCCGCCAAGCGGATCCTCGCTCCAGGAGCCCCACCGTTATGGTCAAAAAGCGTAGTGGTCGGCTGTTTCGAAGGATCCTCCATCCATCTGACTTTTCTAGGGCCTCACGCCCAGCATTCCGCCAGGCGTTGCAGCTCGCTAAGGCAAGCGGCGCGCATCTACTGATCGCCCATGTGCTTCCGGTCCTGCCCCCGGTGCCGAATACGTACCTTGCTGCGCCCACCTATGACGCCCTGCTGCGGTGGCAACGGGTGAGCGGCCAGAGGCAACTTGACCACATGGTTCGGACAGCCAAGACGGCCGGTGTTCGGACCAGGGGCATCCTGCTCGACTTTGGATCGCCCGCTGAGATACTGACGCGGTTCGCGAACTCCAGGCGCGTAGACATGATCGTCATGGGAACCTCCGGGCGGACCGGTCTCGCGCGCGCGTTGCTCGGCAGTGTCGCCGGGCGGGTGGTCGCAAGGGCGACCTGTCCTGTCCTGACGGTACGCGCCCGATGAGATCTCGCCACCCCACTGAATACCTGGCTGCTTCGTTGGCATGACGACCCTAGCGAACGAGGCGTCTCACGGAGACACGACCAAGACCCCGGAAGGACGGGAACGCTCGGGTTGTGCTCTTTAACTCCGTGTCGAGACCGCTGGGCGATTTCGCGCGGGGACCTGGATCACACAGGAGGTCCCCCGCCGACGGCCCCGATGCACCGTGCGAATCGGGCCTGAGGAGGTTGCCCTAGACCCTGCACCAGGGCGTGGCCTTCACCCTGATCGCATTCGTCACGCCGTCTTCAGCAGATCGGGGTCGTCTTCGACAATAAGTACCCGAGAACCCATCCCTCGTTCCTTTGCGCCAATACACTGACTAACCAAACAGCAAGGGACATACCACGCGCCAACTGGGCGCCGGGTGATTCATTCCCGCCCCAACCGCCGGCTTATGTTCCTGGTGAAGACCGTCCTCGTCTTCTGCATTTACTCAACCTTTCAACCTGGCACGAAGGCGCCGTCGACCACGAGGAGGAACTCTGGCCATGATCGCTGCAAGGTGACTGGCATCTCTGGGCACGACCTTCGCGTTCATCGTGAGTTCACCGGTCCGTTGCGTCTAGCAGACCGCGCCCGTGGAGCCACATATGGTCGAAGCGATGAGCCCCCAGACGTCCGAGGCGGTTGGCCATGCGTTGGTGCAGGACGGGCTGGACTGGAAGGAAGTGGAACCGAGACCGGTAAGCAGATGCTGATGACCCGCGGCGCGCTGACCACGTTCAGCATCGCCAACGACGTGGCGAAGTACTTCGCGATCATCCCGGCCGCCTTCGCGACCACCTACCCCGCGCTGAACGCGCTGAACATCATGCACCTCGCCACGCCGGAGAGCGCGATCCTGTCCGCGGTCATCTTCAACGCGCTGATCATCATCGCCCTGATCCCGCTGGCCCTGAAGGGCGTCCGCTATCGGGCGCTCGGCGCCGGGGCGGTGCTCCGCCGCAACCTCTGGATCTACGGGGTGGGCGGCATCCTCATTCCCTTCCCGGACATCAAGATCATCGACATGATCCTGGTCGCCCTGCGGCTCGTGTGAGAGCCGTAGAAAATGACTAACCGAACCAGAGCCGCCCGACCCCCTGAGAGGGCCAGCAGCCGGCTGGCTTTGCTTGTCGGTGGCACGACGCCGGGCATCCTGGCGCACACCCCCATCCCGGTGCTCATGTCCCGCTGATCTCGCGACGAGCGACTTCGACTTATTCGACGATGGTGACCGCGCAGCCCCTGATTGACTGGATAACGCGGTTGCTCACGCTGCCAAGAAGTCGCCCGCTTGGGCCGCTGGCCGCGCGCCGACCCATCACGATCGTGCTGAACTGCCCCCGCTTGGCTTCTTCGATGATAGTCTCGGCGACACTAAGATCCTTGGGTCGAAACCGCTCTCTGATTGCCGACTCTGCCAAACCAGCCTGGCCGAGGCGGCGCCGAGCCCGCCCGACGAGAGCCTGCCATCGCTGTTTCTGGTCTCGCTCCCACTCTGCCATCACGCGCCCCATCTTTGCTGCTTCGGGCTCACTCAAGATCCGTCCGTGGGCGAGGAATTCTCCCGGAAGCCCGGGCTGTACGTGGAGCAGCGTGACCTGGACGCCCGGCGTCCGGGCAAAGACGTCGGCCACGTATTCGACTGCTTGCCACGCCTCTGCTGAACCGTCAAGCGTGATCAGGATCTTGTGGGCCATCGTGGGTCGCCCCGCTCCTGCCACCGTGTGCGCGCGTCTGTCGCCTCAGATCGGTATAGTCAGCACGTCCTTTCGCTCGGCCACATAGAACGCGACGAGCTTCGCGGGCTCCGTGTTGCTCGCATTTCGCGATGTGCTGTGGACGGAACCCGGAGGCTCGCACCACGTTTCGCCTTCGACATACGTGATCGGCGACGCGGTCCCGAGCTGGGAAATGATCGTCCCGCGTGCGACGTATGCGAAGACCGGGCGCGGATGACGGTGCTTGGTCGATCCGGCTCCCGGAACGTAGTCGATGGTAGCGATGATGACCTGCTTGTCTGAATCACCGCCTGACCCTGAGATTGTGCACGCGGGGGTGACCTCAGCCACCAGAGCGGCAAGGGTGCCCAAAGCAGTCCGAAGAGCAGTCCGTCGCGGAATCATGTTCGCGTCTATCTCGCTCATGGCTTACACAAACGTGGCTCAGAAGTCTCGCCAATCTTATATCTTCCGGGCCCCACAGGGGGAACTCTCAGCTGGAAACCGACTCACGGGCGGCCATTCGAGCCAGCTGACGGATTATTGCGATGGCGAGTTGCCGGTTCCTCCGCACGATATGCTCCAGACGGTCGGCCGTGATGACCAGCACGACGACGTCGTCGAGCGCGATGGCCGTGGCCTACCGCGGTGATCAGCACGCGCGACGCACTCATGAGGCCGTCGCCGCGATCATCGCCGAGAACCAAAGGCAGAGCAAATCGGGCGATGGGTTCAGTACGGACGGTCGGTCGTGCCCCGTGCGCCCTCGTGCTGGGAATAGCCGACGAAGATCGGCTCCGGTACGACTTCGCACACGAGGCAGGTTTCGAGCGAGATGAGCCAGATCAGGAATCCAGCGAGAGCCCATTCGAGCTTCAAGTCCCCTCCGCGGCGAGGTCGGCGAGCTCGGCCCATGGGCGACGGCAGCACGGCGGACTGGAGGAAAACTTGCGCCTTTAGATCCGCACTTCGTCGCCGAAGATAGTCCCGATGCTGCGGGCGGCCATCACGCGTTCCCCCTCTGGGTCGACGCGGCGGGGCTTGCCCAGGACGTCGATCATCCGGGCCCGCTCGATGCCGGCCCCTTTGAGGCTCACCACGACCCCGGACTCCCCCTCGGAAAGCGCAGCTACCGCGGCCGTACCGAAGCGCGTCGCCAGGATCCGGTCGAAGGCGGTCGGCGTGCCTCCCCGCTGCACGTGTCCCAGTACCACGTAGCGTACCTCGAAGGGCACGAGCGCCTCGAGCGCCTGCGCGACCACCGCGCCGACGCCGCCGAGTCGCACCGGCTCCGGGCTGTCTTCGATGATTTGGCGGACCACGGTGCCGCCGCCCGGACATCGAGCTCCCTCGGCGACCACGACGATGGAGAAGCGGCGCCCGCGCCGCACACGGTCGATGATGCCGGCCGCGATGGATTCGTACCGGAACGCGATCTCGGGGATGAGGATGACGTCCCCACCGCCAGCGAGGCCCGCCTCCAGCGCAATCCAGCCGGCATTGCGCCCCATCACTTCGAGCACCATCACCCGGTGGTGCGACGCCGCGGTGGTGTGCAGGCGGTCCACCGCCTCGGTGGCCACCGCGAGCGCGGAATCGAAGCCCAGCGTGACATCGGTGCCGAGCACGTCGTTGTCGATGGTCTTCGGAATACCCACGACGGCGACGCCTCGCGCCTCCAGCCGCCGCGCGATCGTCAGGCTGCCGTCACCGCCGATCACCAGCAGGCCGTCGATCTCGCGCCGTGTCAGCGTCCTGAGCACGACGTCGCTCTGGTCCTCGTAGGTGCGTCCTTCGGACCGATCGACCGGCACCCGGAAGGGATCGTCACGGTTGGAGGCACCGAGGATGGTGCCGCCCTGGGTCAGGATGCCCGCGACGTCGTCGAAAGCAAGCGGTCGGGCCTGATCGCTGAGGAGTCCGGCGAACCCGTCGAGAAAGCCCGTGATTCGAATATCGTGCCGGTACACGGCCGCCTTGACGACCGCCCTGAGCGCCGCGTTCATGCCCGGGCAATCGCCGCCCGCCGTCACCACTCCGATGTGCCGCACGCGGGCCATCGGCACGCGGTTCACCAGCGAGACGCGAAGCGAGCACAGCCGCCGAGCTGCGGCCGCTCGGTCATGGTTGCTCAGGGGCGATCGCCACCATGAGATCCTTGCGCGAGACCATGCCCACGACCTGGCAATCCGTGTCGATGACGGGCAGACTGCGGAGCTTCGATTCCGTCAGGTGCCGCACCGCCGAGGCCAGGGAATCGGTCGGCCGAAGCGCCAGAACCCCGTGGGCCATGAAACGCGAGACCGGGGCCTGCCAGACCGTCGGGTCGTCGACCGCGTCGCACGCGACCCGGAGAAGGTCCCCCTTCGTGATCATGCCGACGAGCCGTCCCCCCGGCGTCACGACCGGAAAGCCGTTGTAGTCGTACCTGGCTGCGATGTCGCGGACCTCCGCCATCGGGATCTGCTCGATGATCTGCACGACCCGCCGGGTCATCACGGTTTCGACGGGTAGAAACAGCTTGGCAGGCGGGGCGGTGGGCATCGCTCAGGCGTCCTCCCAGACTTCCTTGAGATCTCGGGGTAACTGGGCCATCACGTCGTCGGCCTCACCAGGCGAGAGCTGTGCCTTCAGGGCCGCGAAGACCCCGAGCGTGAGGAAGCGCGCCTCTCGGATGTTCTTGAGCCCAGCTTCTTGCATCACGCGCTGGTACAGCTCTCGTCGGTGCATCTTGATCGGCTTCCGCTCGCGGAGCTCCCGGGCGCGCCAGACTTCCTTGAGCTCTCGCGGTAGCTGCGCCACGGCGTGGGCGGCCTCGTCGGGCATGAGCCGATCGCGCAGGGCGTGCAGGACTGCCGCCGTCCCCCGCTTTACGGCCTCTCGATCCCTTTGTCCCGTCTCCTCGATTACCCGACGGTAGAAGTCGAGGGCGCTCACGCGTATCCTCCCCGACTACTTCTTCTTCAGGAGCTCCAAAGCTGACTTCGCCTTCTGGGCGGAGGTGGCCATGTCGCCGCTCTTGCAAGCGCTCTCGGACTCCTGGACGAGCGTCGCCGCCTGGCTCATGGTGCACTCCTTTCTTCGGCTGCTGTATCCCTGGGTTGCAAGCGAGGTGCCACGAGCTCGTAGAGCTAGTGACCAAGGAAAACGCGTTCTTTGAGAGAGCGGGCCCGGGGCCCGCCGAGGCGTCGCGCTCCCGGTTGGGGCGCGGGCGCCTCAGCCCTTGATGTTGCCAATCGGCGTGAGCGAGACGACGCGGCGAGAGATATCCAGGCGATGCAGGGTATCGACCACCTGAGCCAGGTCCTTGTACGCGAAACCGGCTTCCTCGGCAACCCCAGCCTTGGAGGCGGCGCGGACCATGATCCCGCGCTCTGCCATCTCCTTGATGAGGGTCTCACCCCACACGCGGCGCTTGGCCTGAGTGCGCGACATCGTGCGGCCGGCGCCGTGGGCGGTGGAGCCCCATGTCTCCGACATGGCGTGCGTGGTCCCGACCAGGAGCGCCGAGCCCGTTTCCATGGAGCCGCCGATGATCACGGGCTGCCCGATGTCCCGGTAGTCGGCCGGCACGTCGGGCGCCCCCGGCCCGAATGCGCGCGTGGCACCCTTGCGGTGCACCACCAGATCCAGCTCCCGGCCGTCCACCAGGTGCCGCTCGAGCTTGGCGGTGTTGTGGCAGACATCGTAGATGACGCCGAGTCCGAGTGCCCGTGCGTCGCGGCCGAACACGGAGGCGAAGACCTGGCGGATGCGATGCGTGATCACCTGCCGGTTGGCGAAGGCGGTATTGGCCGCTGCGGTCATCGCACCAAAGTAGGCTTGGCCCTCCTTCGATCGGAACGGCGCGCACGCCAGCTCCCGATCCCGCACGCTGATGCCGTAGGTCTTCATGGCCCGGTCGAAGACCCTAAGGTAATCGGTACCGACCTGATGGCCGAACCCGCGCGAGCCGCAGTGCAGCATCACGAAGATCTGTCCCGGCCCATCGACCCCGAGGACGCGAGCCGTCTTCTCGTCGTGGATGGCTTCCGGCCGCACCACCTGGATCTCCAGGTAGTGATTGCCGGAGCCGAGCGTACCGAGCTGCTCCATGCCCCGTTCGACCGCCCGCGGACTCACCTGGTCCGGATCGGCACCGGGCAACGCGCCCAGGCCCTCGATGTGCGCCAGGTCCTCGGGCCAGCCGTAGCCCCGCGCCACGCACCACCCGGCGCCCTCCACCATCACCTTGCGGAATTCGGCCGGCGACAGACGCACGAAGCCCCGGGCGCCGACACCCGAGGGCACGGACCGAAAGAGCGCCGTGATGAGCTCGGGCAGGCGCGGCCGGACCTCGTCCTCGGTGAGGCCGGTGCGGATCAGCCGCATGCCGCAGTTGATGTCGAATCCGATCCCGCCCGGCGAGATGACACCCGAATCGGCGTGGAAGGCGGCGACGCCGCCGATCGGGAAGCCGTAGCCCCAGTGGCCGTCCGGCATGCAGAGCGACGCACGGACGATCCCGGGCAGGCAGGCCACGTTGGTGACCTGCTCGAAGACGCCGTCGTCCATCTGCTCGAGCAGCGTACCGGAGGCGTAGAGGCGCGCCGGCACCAGCATCCCCGCCTTCGCTTCCGGCGGGATCTGCCAGATGCACTCGTCGACTCGCTGGACGGCTCCGCGCAGGGATTCCGTGGTCGGCGTCACGTGTCCTCGGGTCAGATGTCGATGACCACCCGCGCGCGCCAGCCGCCGTCCACCGGGCCGAGGGAGAATTGATGGAAGGTCACCGCCTTGGGATCGGCGCCGAGCGTCGTGCGCTCGGGATCGATGGTACCGCCCCGGACGTCGGCCGCGAGCCGGAATGGCCCCTGACCGGTCACCCGCACGCGGGCGTCCGGGTAGACCTGGCTGTCCCGGTCCTTGAGGAAGATCAGCTCGGACAGCCAGTCGTGGAGCAACAGGTCGAGCTCGGGCGCCTCCAGGGCGATCGCCCGCTCCACCGTGATGGTCAGGGTCGCAGGATCCACCATGAGATGGGCAAGAGCCGCCGCGGCCGTCTCGAACAGGTCGTCCAGGCTCCCGCCGTCGATGTCGATGGCGCAGTCCGCCAGCGCCACGTCATCGAGGAACGTGTAGTGCCCCATCCGCGTCAATCGAGGATGCTCAGCGCCCCGCCCCCTCGGCGGCCGCGACCGCCTCGAGACCGCGCACCAGCGCGTCGGGGTTGAGCGAGATGCTGGTGATACCCTTCTCCACGAGAAACCGGACCAGGTCGGGATGGTCGCTCGGAGCCTGGCCGCAGATCCCGACCTTCCGGCCCGCGCGATGCGCCGCTTCCACAACCATGGCTATCATCCTGAGCACCGCTGGATTGCGCTCGTCGAACTCGGGCGCCACCAGCTCGGAGTCGCGGTCGACGCCGAGCACGAGCTGGGTGAGATCGTTGGAACCGATCGAGAAGCCGTCGAAGAGGGCGGCGAACTCGTCGGCCAGGAGTGCGTTCGAGGGGATCTCGGCCATCACGTAGACCTCGAGACCGCCGGCCCCTCGGACGAGCCCGTTGGCGGCGAGCAGATCGAGGACCCGCTGGCCCTCGGCCGGGGTCCGGCAGAACGGGATCATCAGCTTCACGTTGGTCAGGCCCATCTCCTGACGCACCCGGCGCAGAGCCCGGCACTCGAGCGCGAACGCCTCCCGGTAGCGCGAATGAGCGTACCGGAACGCACCCCGGAACCCAAGCATCGGATTGCTCTCCTCGGGCTCGAACGCGCGGCCGCCCACGAGCCCGGCATATTCGCTCGACTTGAAGTCGGAAAGGCGCACGATCACGTCCCTGGGGTAGAAGGCCGCCGCGATCGTCGCCAGGCCTTCGGCCAGGCGCTCGGCAAAGTAGTCGCCCCGGTCTGCGTATCCCCGGGTCAGCGCCTCGACCTCGGCCCTATCCGCCACATTGTCGATTCGCTCGGGGTGGAGCAACGCGAGCGGATGCACGCGGACGAAACTCGCGATGATGAACTCGATGCGCGCCAGACCCACGCCGTCGCTGGGGAGGGCGGCCAGCCGGAAGGCCTCGCCGGGATTGCCGACATTGAGCAGTACCTTGGTCGTCGTCTTCGGCAACGCGCCGAGATCGACCTCACGGCGCTCGAAGGCGAGTGCGCCGCGGTATACCGACCCCGTCTCGCCCTCCGCGCACGACACGGTCACCATCTGACCGTCCGACAGGATCTCGGTGCCGTTGCCGGTCCCGACCACGCACGGCACTCCGAGCTCCCGGCTGACGATGGCCGCGTGGCAGGTCCGCCCGCCTCGGTCCGTGACGACCGCGGCGGCCCGCTTCATGATCGGCTCCCAGTCCGGATCGGTCATGGACGCGACGAGCACCTCGCCGGGCTGGAAAGTCTCCAGATCCCCGCCATCGCGCAGCCGCCGAGTCGGCCCGACGCCGATCCGCTGCCCGACCGCGAGACCGCTGATCAGCCGCTCCCGGGCCGGCCCGGGCGGAAGCGAGAAGATCTCGAGCCGGGAGCGATGCCTGGCTCGGTGTACCGTCTCGGGTCTCGCCTGCAGGATATACAGGCGACCATCGGCGGCGTCCTTCGCCCATTCGATATCCATGGGCACCGGCTGACCGGCTCGTCGCGAGTAGTGCTCCTCGATCGATAGTGCGAAGCGGGCGAGCTCCAGCGCCTCGCTCTCGGCGAGGCTGGGCGAGCGCTGCGCCGGCGCGTCCACGGCGACGGGCTGGGGTCGACCGTCGGCTCCGAGCGCGAGCTTCCACGTCTTCCGGGCGATCTTGCGCTTGAGCAGGGCTTGGTGGCCCGTCCGCAGTGTCGGCTTGAAGACCCAGAACTCATCCGGATCGAGCTGGCCCTGGACGATCGCCTCCCCGAGCCCGAACGCGGCGTTGACGAGGACGACGTCCGGGAATCCGCTGTCGGGATCGAGCGTGAACATCACCCCCGAGCTGGCCCGGTCGGATCCGACCATCTTCTGGACGACGATAGACAGCAGAACACCGAGGTGATCGAACCCGTTCTCCGTGCGGTACACGATCGCGCGGTCGGTGAAGATCGAGGCGAAGCACCGCCGGCACGCGGTCAGCAGGGCGGCCTCGCCCCGGACGCCCAGGAAGCTCTCGTGCTGGCCCGCGAAGCTCGCCTGTGGCAAGTCCTCCGCGGTGGCGCTCGAGCGGACCGCGACCGCCAGCTCCTCCAGCCGGTATTCCTGTCCGAGAGCCCGGTAGGCGGAGGCGATCTGACCCTCGAGCCCGGCGGGCCATGGCGCCAACTCGATGAGTCGTCGTAGCTCGGCGCCGGCCGCGGCCACGGCGGCCACGTCTTCGCCGGTGACGTCCTTCAGGATCGATGCGAGCTGCTCGCGGAGTCCCTCGCGATCGAGAATCGCCCGGTAGGCGTCGGCGGTGATCGCGAATCCGTTCGGCACCCGTACCCCGGCCGCGCTGAGCTCGCCGTACAACTCGCCGAGCGAGGCCGTTTTGCCGCCGACGAGGCCGACATCGTCGAGCCGGATCTCCCGGAGCCATCTGATCAGCGAGGGCGACGTCAGTGGGGCTCCTCCTCCGAGTAGCTGCCGCGGGCGAACTCACATCTTCGCCGCGCGACGTGTCGGCTCACGGTGCATCCGCGGTGCCACAAGGGAGACTTGTCGATTCACCGACTTGCCCTCCTCCCACCGACAATCGCCGGGGCACTCTCGCCCCGGTGTGGCCGAGACGCCCCAAGGCTCCCGAACCCAAAGATCGCCACGGCGCGAGGTTGCGACACGGCAGCTACCTTGCACTCAACCCAGGCGTCCAACTTCTCGGAGAAGGAGGCCCATCATGCTCGGGAAGATCTGCGTTAAGCCCGTAGTGACGGCGTCGGCCCAGATGACCGTGGACGAGGCGGCGCGCTCCATGCGTTCCAAGAATGTGGGCGCGCTGGTCGTGGTCAACGCCGGCCGGCCGGTCGGAATGCTGACCGACCGCGATATCGCCGTCGAAGTCGTTGCGAAGGGTATGGATCCCGATGCCGTCCGGGTCGGGGAGGTCATGCACAAGAAGCCGATCACGATCCGCGATGACCTGGGCATCTTCGATGCCGCCAAGGCCTTCGCTCGGACCGGCGTCCGCCGGCTCCCGGTGGTCCGCAGGGACGGGACGCTGGTAGGCGTCCTCGCGGTGGACGATCTGATCATGCTCCTCGGCAACGAGTTGGGCCACGTGGCCGGTGCCCTCTCCGCCGGTCTCCGACGCGCCTCGTAGAACAGGCCCGCCGGCTCGGAGCCACGGCGTGCCGACTTCCGTAGTCGAGGCGGACCCCATCGGGCCCGCCGTCCTGGAGGTCGTCTCGACGTTGGTCGACGAGCTCGGCGGCCGACCGGGCGACCGGCCCGTCGGCCTCGACGACGCCCTGGATCGGGACCTGGGCATCGGCAGCCTCGAGCGAGTCGAGCTCCTGCTGCGCCTGGAGCAGCGGTTCGGGGTGCGGCTGGCCGACGCGGTGATGGCGGAGGCGGTGAGCCCGCGTGATCTCGGCTCCGCCATCCGGGGGGCGGTGCCGGCGTCGATCGAAGCGCCGGCGCCGCCCCACGCCCCGCTCGGAGACGCGCCGCCGGCCCCGGCCGGCGCTCGCTCGTTGGTCGATGCGCTCGCGTGGCACGCGAACGCTCGGCCGGAGCGGGTACACGTCTTCCTGCGCGACGAAGACGGACGCGAGCGCCCGATCACGTATGGTGGGCTCTGGCGGGAGGCCGGCAGGGTGGCCGCCGCCCTGCGGGACCGGAAGCTCGGTCGGGGCGACACGGTGGCGATCATGCTCAGAACCGAGGAGGCGTTCTTTCATGCCTTCTTCGGTGTCCTTCTGGCGGGCGCGGTGCCGGTTCCCATCTACCCACCCTTCCGGCGCGACCTGCTCGAGGACTATGCGCGCCGCCAGATCGGCATCCTGCGGAATGCGGAGGCGCGCGCCATCCTGACGTTCGCGGACGCCGAGCGGGTAGCCAGCCTCCTGAGCGCGCGCGTCCCGTCTGTCCGTCACGTCGTCGCCGCGGCGACGATCGTCGAATCCGACCGACCCGGCCCGGCCACGGTTGCGGTTCCGGGCGATCCCGCGCTCATCCAGTACACCTCCGGCAGCACGGGTGAGCCCAAGGGGGTCCTGCTCTCGCACGCCAACCTGCTCGCCAACATCAGAGCCATCGGCGAGGCAATCCGGGTGCGTCCCGATGATGTCGCGGTGAGCTGGCTGCCCCTCTACCACGACATGGGGCTCATCGGATCCTGGCTGGGCGCCCTCTATTTCGGGATCCCGATTGCCATCCTCTCACCCCTGGCCTTCCTCTCCCGGCCGGCACGCTGGCTGCACACCATCCACAGCCACCAGGCGACGATCTCGGCCGCGCCCAACTTCGGCTTCGATCTCTGCGCCCGTCGCATCGCCGACGAGGAGCTCACCGGGCTGGATCTCTCGTCGTGGCGGTTGGCCATGAACGGCTCGGAATCGGTGAGTCCAGCGACGATCGACCGCTTCACCCACCGGTTCGGCCCGTACGGCTTTCGGGCGGACTCGATGTGCCCGGTCTACGGGCTCGCGGAGGCATCCGTCGCCCTCACGATCTCCGCCCCTGGCAGCGGCCCACGCGTCGACCGGATCGCCAGACGGGCCTTCCAGGAAGCTGGACGGGCGGATCCCGCCGGCCCCGACGAGCCGAGTCCGCTCCACTTCGTCTCATGCGGGCGGCCCTTAACAGGACACCAGGTGCGTGTCGTCGACTCGGCGGGCCACGCGCTCGGAGATCGCATGGAGGGCCGGCTCGAGTTCCGGGGGCCCTCGGTCACCGAGGGCTACTGGCGGAACCCGGCTGCGACGGCGACGGCGCTGCGGGACGAGTGGATGGACTCCGGAGACCTCGGCTACTGGGCCGCGGGCGAGCTCTTCATCACCGGTCGGCAGAAGGACCTCATCAAGAAGACGGGCCGCAACCTCTATCCTCAGGAGATCGAGGAGATCGTGGGCGCAATCCCCGAAATCCGAAAAGGGTGCGTGGCCGCCTTCGGCGTGCCCGACCCAAGCATCGGGACCGAGCGCCTGGTGGTGATCGCGGAGACTCGAACGGCCGGATCAGCCGAGCGTGAGCGGCTCCGGGCCGCGGTCATGGATCGCGTGGTGGCTGCCCTCGGCGTGCCGGCCGACGTGATCGTGATCGCGGACCCGCACGCCGTTCTCAAGACCTCCAGTGGAAAGATCCGGCGGAGTGCGACGCGAGCCGCCTATCTGCGGGGTACGTTGGGAAGACCGGGGCGCTCCGCCACCACGCAGTGGACACGCCTGGTCGTCGGAAGCATCGGGGCGCAGATCCGAAAGGGAGTGGGCCGGATCGCCGCGTTCGCGCGCGGGGCCTACCTGGGCTCGCTCCTGTTCATCACCATTCCCCCCCTCTGGCTGCTCGTGCTCCTGGCGCCGACGGGCCCCGCCGCGGACCGAGTGGTACGGCGCTGGTGCCAGCTCATCCTCGCGCTATCCGGCTGCTCGCTCCGGCTGGAGGGCGAAGATCATCTTGCCGTGCACGGCCCGGTGATCCTCGCCGCCAATCACTCGAGCTACGTCGACGTCGTGATCCTCCTGGCGGCGCTCCCGCTCGGCTTCCGGTTCGTCGCCAAGCGCGAGCTTGTCCGCACGCCGATCGTGGGCCGTGTGATCACCAAGGTCGGGCACTTGACCGTCGAGCGCGGCCAGAGCTCCCGCAGCGTGGCCGATGCCGATCGGATCACCCGGGCGCTACGGGAGGGGCGATCCGTGCTGGTCTTTCCCGAAGGGACCTTCGTCCGGGCGCCCGGGATCCTGCCGTTCCGCCTCGGCGGCTTCAAGTCGGCCGTCGAGACCGGCGTCCCGGTCATCCCGGTCGCGATTCGCGGGGCACGCGAGATCCTTCCCGCGGAGAGCTGGCTGCCAGTTCCCGGGCCGATCACGGTCGCAGTGAGCGCTCCGATCGCACCCGAGGGCGAGGGATGGCCCGCCATGGTGCGCTTGCGTGACCTCACCCGCGCCGAGATCAGCCGCCGCTGCGGCGAGCCGTCCGCCGAGCATCGCATCTCACCCTCGATGTCGACAGGAGACGTAGATGATCAGCGATAGATCGGCGAAAGACCCTCTCCTCGCCTCGCTCGGCGAGAACTCGTGGATGGTCGGCGTTCGTGCCGTCCTCGCCATCGTATTCGGGTTCCTGCTGCTACTTCGGCCGGCCGCTCCCCTCGACCGGGTGGTGGCGCTCTTCATCGCCTACGTCGTCCTGGACGGCGTCTGGACGATCGCGTCGGCCCTCTGGGTGACGGGCAGGTCATTCGCAGGCTGGCCCGTCGTGCTCGAGGGACTGGTGAGTCTGCTGATCGGGCTGCTCGCGCTGCTCTGGCCGCTCGTCCCGCACCGGCTCGTCGTCGCCATCGTGGTCTGGGGACTGTTGACCGGAGTGCTGGAGCTCGTCGCCGCCCTCCGGCTGCCGCGAACGGGCGCGGGCTACTGGCTCTACGCGACCGGCGGGGCGTGTTCTCTCTTTCTGGCCGTGCTCATCCTGATGCTGATTCACGCCGACCAGGCCTACGTCGTGTCCGTCCTGGGCATCTACGCCCTCGCCTTCGGCGTGCTGCTCGCGGCGGCCGCCGCCGCATTCCGGAAGGCGGTACGGAGCCGGTGAGTCGGCCGATGCCTACTCGCGCTCGGGAACGAGATCGAGCTGCCGTAGCCAGGCCACGGCCTCGGCGTCGCTCGGCGCGCGATAGTCGCCTCGCGGCGAGAGCGAGCCACCCGAGCCCACCTTGGGAGCGTTGGGGATGGCACTCCGCTTGAACTGGCTCTGCCGGAAGAAGCGGTCGAGGAACAGGCCCAGGTAGGCCTTGATCTGCCCGATGCCGTAGCGCTCACGCCAGGCGCAGTAGGCGAGAAACGCGACCTTCGGCGGTGGATAACCGAAGCGCACCGTATAGTACAGGCTGAAGTCCTGTAGCTCGAAGGGGCCGACCACCGCCTCGGTGTCCCCCGCCGGCTCGACGCCCTCGCCCGGAATCAGCTCGGGGCTGCTCTCGGTCTCGAGAACTTCGGCCAGCGCGTCGCTCGTCTCGGCGCCCAACCCACCGGTCTCGGCGACCCAGCGGATGACGTGCCGGATCAGCGTCTTGGGTACGCTCGCGTTGACGGCGTAGTGCGACATGTGGTCGCCGACCCCGTAGGTGCACCACCCCAGCGCGAGCTCGCTCAGGTCGCTGGTACCGACGACGAGGGCCCGCCGGAGATTGGCCAGCCGGAAGAGGTGGCTCGTGCGTTCACCCGCCTGGACGTTTTCGAACGTCACGTCATAGAGCTTCTCGCCGCGGCTCGACGGATGCTGGATGTCGCCGAGCATCTGCACTGCGCTCGGCCGGATGTCGAGCTCATGCGCCTGGGCGCCGACGGCGCGCATCAGGCGATGGGCCTGGTCGAGCGTACGCCGGCTGGTGGCAAACCCGGGCATGGTGTACGCGAGGACGTGGCTGCGCGGATAGCCAAGGACGTCCATGGCCTTGGCGCTGACCAGCAGGGCGTGGGTGGAGTCGAGTCCCCCCGAGACGCCGATCACGACGTGCTGAAGGCCGGTGAACTGCAGGCGCTTCACGAGTCCTTGCACCTGGATCTCGTAGACCTCGGCACAGCGGGCGTCTCGCCGCTCGGGATCCTCCGGCACGTACGGGAAGCGTTCGTAGCGCCGCGCGGGCAGGAGCCGGCCGCCGCGCGGCAGCGGAAGGCGGACCGGGATCCGGCGGAACCGCTGGAGCCGGTCGCGGTGGCGCTCCACAGCCTGCCCGAAGCTCGACTGGCGCATGCGCTCCTGGGCGAGCCGCTCGAGGTCGATCTCGGCGCACACGAGCTGCGGCTCGTAGCTGAACCGCCGCGACTGGGCCAGCAGGTTGCCGTTCTCGTAGATCATCGCATGGCCGTCCCAGGCCAGGTCGGTGGTGGACTCGCCGTAGCCTGCGGCGGAATAGAGGTAGGCGGCCAGACAGCGCGCCGACTGGCTGGCGACGAGCAAGTGTCGATAGTCGGCCTTGGCCACCGTGACGTTGGAGGCTGAGAGGTTGAGCAACAAGGTGGCGCCGGCCAGCGCCGCATCGGAGGAAGGGGGCACGGGCACCCAGAGGTCCTCGCAGATCTCCACATGGAACGTGGCGAGCGGCTGCGTCTCGAGCTGGAAGAGCAGGTCGGAGCCGAACGGGACCTCGCGCTGACCGCAGCATTCGATCGCGGTGGAAGCCGCCGCGTCGCCGGGCGTGAACTGTCGTCGCTCGTAGAACTCGCGGTAGTTGGGAAGGTAAGTCTTCGGCACCACCCCGAGCACCTGGCCGCGGCAGAGCACGACCGCGCAGTTGTAGAGCAGATGATCGACGGCCATCGGCACGCCGACGGCGACGACGATCGGCCAGGCCCGCGAGGCGTCGCGGATCGTTCCGAGTGCGGCCCGGCACTCTTCGAGCAGCGCTTGCTGGTGGAAGAGGTCCTCGCAGGAGTACGCGGACAGGCAGAGCTCCGGGAACAGGACAGCGACCGCCCGCTGCTCCGCGGCCCGCTCGATCAGGCCGGAGATCTGCTCGGCATTGAACGCCGGATCGGCCACCCGGACCGCCGGCACCGCGACAGCGACGCGGACCAGGTCGTGGTTGTAGAGGTTGAAGAAGTCCTCGCCTGGTCGCACGGGAGCCCCGAGCCTACGAGAGACGGCCCACCGGGATCAGCGCCAGAGGCGCCTCGTCGTCTCCCAGCGCCAGAACCTCCTTCACCAGGCCGTCCTGGAACGCGCCTACCACCACGGTACCGAGGTCGAGGGCCGCGGCCTCGAGGCACACGTTTTGCGCCACGTGGCCCGTTTCCATGTGGACGTACCGGACGCCGCGCTCGCCGTACTTGCCGGTCGTGCGCTCGTAGACTCCGATGAGCGCGATGACCGCCGCGGCGGCCCCCACGCAGTCCTGCCCGAGCGCCGCCGCGCGCAGCTCCCCGCGCCGGTCGCCCTCCCTCTTGAGCACCAGCGCGTGATGCTCGGGTCTGTATCGATAGATCGCCCTCGGGAGACCCTCCACCTCTCCTACCGCCACGTCCACCTCCAGCGGGTAGAGTGCGCCGGCCGAGGGCGCGGTCCGCAAGCCCTCGGCCGCCGTGATGCCTTGAGCAGCCCAGAGCAGCTGGGCCAGCTCGTCCTGGGTGAGGGATGTTCGCGAGTATTCCCGGACCGACCGCCGCAGCTGTAACGCGCGCTCGATCGATCGCCCGCTCGAGAGGCTGAGCCGGGACAGCTTGAGCGGCGTCTTCGCGGCCGTCGTCTCCATCACGCGGCGCGCCTCCGCACCAACGCCAGGAACTCCCGCTCGCCGAGGGTCGGGATGCCGAGGCGCCGGGCGACCTCCAGCTTCCCCCCCGGCCGGTCGCCCACGACCACGTAGTCGGTCCTTCGGGACACGCTGCCGGTGACGCGGGCTCCGAGACCTGCGAGGATCTCGATCGCTTCGTCGCGCGTGATCTCGCTCAAGGCGCCGGTCAGCACGAACGATTTGCCAGCGAGCCGGCCGCCACGCGCCTGTCTCGGTTCGACCACGGCGACACCCGCCGCGGCCAGCCGCCGGATAGTCCGGCGGTTGCGGGCCTCGGCGAAGAACTTGACCACGGAGTCAGCGATCGTCGGCCCCACGCCCGGGACCGACGCGAGTTCCCGCGCCGAGGCCGAGGCGAGCCGGTCCAGGCTCCGGCAGTGGGCCGCCAGGAGGTGCGCGACGTGAACGCCGACGAGCCGGATGCCGAGGCCGTTCAGCACGCGCGAGAGCCCCCGCCCGCGGGAAGCCGCGATCGCCACGATCAGGTTGGCGCCGGACTTCCGCCCGAAGCCCTCGAGGCGCCTCACCTGCTCGGGGGTGAGGCGATACAGGTCCGCGAAGTCCCGCACGAGCCCGCGCTCGACCAGCTCGGCGATGGTCACCTCCCCCAGATGGTCGATGTTCATCGCCGGCCGCGAGGCGAAGTGGCGCAGGCGCTCCCGGAGCTGGGCCGGACACGCGCTGGTGATGCAGCGCCAGTACGCCTCGCCGGGCGGCCTCATCGCCCGCCCACCGCAGGCCGGACATCGCCGGGGGAATCGGAAGGGATGGCTGGCCCGGGGGCGGCGAGACCTGATCGCCCGCACGACGTAGGGGATCACGTCCCCGGCCCGCTCGAGCAGCACGGCGTCTCCCACCCGGATGTCCTTCCGCCGGATCTCGTCCTCGTTGTGGAGGCTGACGTTGCGGATCACCACGCCGCCTACCTCGACCGGATCGAGTCGGGCGACCGGAGTGAGCACGCCGGTCCGGCCGACCTGGACGTCGACGGCGCGGATCACGGTGGTCCCCTGCCGGGCTGGAAACTTGAGCGCGACGGCCCAGCGGGGATGGTGGCCGGTCGCGCCCAGGCGCTCCTGCTGCGCGAGATCGTCGACCTTGATGACGACGCCATCGGCTTCGTACTCGAGCCGATCGCGCGCAGCCTTCAGGCTCTCGGCATACGCGAGCGCGCCATCGATCCCGCGGAACCGACGATTGCGCGGGTTGGTGTGAAAGCCCGCGGCCGCGAGCGCTGCGAGCGCGTGCCACTGGGTCTCGACGTCGAGGCGAGGCGCGTAGCTCAGCTGGTAGGCGAACATCTCGAGCGGCCGTTGTGCAGTGATCGTGGGGTCCTTCTGCCGCACGGACCCGGCAGCGGCGTTGCGCGGGTTGGCGAACGTCGCTTCGCCTCGCTCGGCCAGGGTCCGGTTGAGTCGGGCGAATGCCGCGCGAGGCATGAAGACCTCGCCGCGGACCTCGAGCTCCGGAAGCCACCCGAGCGGGCCGGTGAGCGTGGCGGGGATGCTCCGGATTGTCTCGAGATTTCGGGTCACGTCCTCACCGATCCGCCCGTCGCCGCGGGTAGCGCCCCGGACCAGCCGGCCGCGACGGTAGAGCAGCGCGATCCCGAGCCCGTCGACCTTCGGCTCGGCCACCCAACCTGGAGTTCCGCCGGCGAGCGCGCGGCGCACTTGCGACTCGAAGGCGCGCACCGCCTCCGGGCCGGTCACGCTATCGAGCGAGAGCATCGCGATCCGGTGCTCGACCCGGCCGAACGGGCCCGCCGGTCGGGCCGCGACGCGCTGGGTGGGGCTGGTCGGGCCGATCAGCTCGGGGTACCGCGCCTCCAGGCCGCGGAGCTCACGCACCAACGCGTCATACTCGGCATCGGAGATCTCTGGGCGCGCCCTCTGGTAGTAGAGCCGATCGTGGTGCGCGATCTCTCGCCGCAACCGGGCTGCACGTCGGATGGCCGCCACACGCTCGCGCCCGGCCACGCCCGTCATCGCCCGTGGGCTGCGCGCACGGGCGCGGCCCGGTGGGCGCGCAGCCATGACAGCAGCTTCGCTGTCGCCCACGTGTTCACGACCCGGGGCGCCTCTGTCCATCCGCGCCGGGCGGTGGCGACCCCGAGCTCCATGAAGTCGAGATGGTCGAGCATGTGCGTGTCCGTCGACACCGCCACCAGCACCCCGAGCTCGTGGGCCCTGCGGGCATGGGCGTCGCCGAGATCGAGCCGATCCGGGTAGGCATTGATCTCGACCGCCTTGTCGTATCGGCGCGCGGTCCGGAGCACCTCGTCGACGTCGACCGCATACGGATCCCGCTCGCCGATCAGACGGCCGGTCGGATGGCCGAGCACGTGCACGAGCGGATGGGCCAGGGCCCGGCAGATCCGCCGTGTCATTTCGGCCCGCGACTGCTTGAAGGCCGCGTGGACCGACCCGATGACGAGGTCGAGCTCATCGAGCACGTGATCCGGATAGTCGAGGGAGCCATCGGGGAGGATGTCACACTCGCTACCGGCCAGCACGGTGATGCGCGGGTGGCGGGACTGAACCGCCCGGATCTTCTTGACGTGTGCAGCCAGCTCGGCGGGGACGAGCCCGCCCGCGACCCGCGTTGACGGGCTGTGGTCGGTGACGGCTACGTACTTGTAGCCCCGGCGTTCGGCCGCCGTCACGAGTGCTTCGATCGTGTGGTGCCCGTCCGTAGCGTTGGTGTGGCAATGGAGATCGCCACGGATCTCGTCCAGCTCGACCAGGTGCGGCAGCTTCCGGTGGAGGGCGGCATCGATCTCCCCTGCGTCTTCCCGGAGCTCCGGCGCGATCCACGGCAGCCCGACTGCGGCGTAGACCTCCGCCTCGGTCGCGCTGACGAGCCGCCGCCCGGTCGACGCCTTGAAGACCCCGTACTCGGAGATCTTGAGCCCCTTCTTCACGCCGATGTCGCGGATGCGGATGTTGTGCTGCTTGGAGCCGGTGAAGTACAGGAGCGCCGCTCCGAAGCACTCCGGTTCGACGACCCGGAGATCGACCTGGATGCCTTCCCTGTGCCGGATCGAACCTTTGGTGCCCCCGCGTTCCAGCACCTCCGCCACCTGAGGCAAGCTCACGAAGGCCTCCATCACGGCCGCCGGCTTCGACGAGGTGACGAGGATGTCGATGTCTCCCACCGTCTCCTTCATTCGCCTGAGCGATCCCGCGAGGCAGATCTGCTTCACCGCGGAAAGCCGCTTGAGGTCTCGAACCAGCTCACGCCCGAGGGGCAGCGCGTGACCGAGGGGCATGCGCTCCTGCCCGCCGCGGACCAGCCGGATGCCCTTGAGGATGTTCTGCTCGGTCTTGGCCTGGATGCCCGGGAGGCCTCGAAGGCCCCCCTTGCGGGCGAGCTTTTCCAGCTGATCGAGGCCGGTCACGTGCTCGCGCTCGAAGAGCATCCGGGCCGTCCGGGGCCCGACACCGGGAATGTTCATCAGCTCGACCACCCCGCGAGGAATTCCCTTGCTCGCGGCTGCGATCTCTTTGATCTTTCCGGTCTGCAGATATTCCTGGATCTTGCCAGCCAGATCGGCCCCGACGCCCGGGATGTCCTCGAGGCGGTCCTCGCGCGCGAGGACCTCGACGTCCTCGCCGAGGGACCCGATGTTCTGCGCCGCCCGGCGATAGGCCCGGATGCGGAACGGGTTCTCGCCCTGGAGCTCCAGGACGTCGGCCATGAGCTCGAACTGCCTGGCGACCTCGAAGTTCTTCACGCCGTGGTCGCTGTCGGCCGCACGAGCATCACCGGCACCGGCGAGCGGCCGAATACCCGCTCGGCCACGCTTCCGAGAAGCACGCGGCCGATGCCGCTACGGCCCGCGGTGCCGACCACGATCAGATCGGCGCCGAACGTCTCGGCCTCCTCCAGGATCTGCGTCACCGGGTCGCCGAAGCGCACGACGCTCTCCACCGGAACGCCGCCGAAGTGGGGCGTCAGCGTCTGGAGATAGTCCAGGCCCGCGCTCGTGCGGCTCGCCGTCTCTTGGTCCGCGTAGACCACGACCCGGCCGTCGACCTGAACGGCGGACGGCGGCGCCGCCACGTGCAAGAGCCGCACGGCAGCGCCGGCGCCGCGGGCTGTATCGGCCGCAAGACTGGCCACGGCCGCCGCGCGAGCTGAACGGTCGACCGCGAGCAGGATCCTTTTGGTCGCCATCACCGCCTCCCGGCGCGCTCTAGGCGCGCGCTTCAGACTTCCATACAGCAACCGGGATGCCAGGAATCGAGGCCAATGATTCCAGGATCTTCGGCGAGAACGCCCTCTGGCCGCTGCGGCGCGATGAGGCGCGAAGGCCCCACTGCAGTGAGCCGTGGCGGGGACGCGCCTTACCGACTCCCAGCTCTGGGATAACCTCTCTGCCCGAGGGCCGTCAGGGCTGGCCACGCCCCTCGGCGACTTTAGCCTGCAGCAGCCGCTTGGCCTTCAGGAGTTCGATTCGCCGTCGACGGCTCAGCTGACGACCGGCGCGGTTGATGTAGAAGAGGAGCATACGGAGGCCAGAGTTGACGCCCTTCGGGCTCACGCGCTTGGAGGCCAGCACGCGCGCGATGGTGCGCGCGTCCTGGGTGAACAGGCCGGCAGGCGGCGCCGTCGACACCGTCGTCACGGTGCGCACCCAGTAGCGCGTGCCTGACCGCCGGCGTCGAGCGAGGCGGCTGCGACCTGCCCTCCCGGGCCGCGTCGGCTGGGGGGGCATGGCCGTCACCCGGACTGCTTCGCCAGGCGCGCCTTGATGCACTCGCCGACCAGCAAGGCCGCCGGATAGAGGATCTGCTCCTCGCCGAGGGCATGGAGCTTGAGGGCCTCCGCGAAGCGCACCGCTTCCGGCTGTTTCTCCTGCTTCGCCGCCGCAGTCAACCGGCGAAGCGCCCCGAGCACGAGCTTGTGTTCTTCCAGCATCCGCGGCAGCTCGGCCTGCAACTTGTCGGTCTGCCGGAGCACCTCCACCATCTCGGGCTTCATCCGGCCTTCGGCGACCTCGGTCAGCAACCCGAGCGGCGGCAGGGCAAATTCCTCCTCCTTCTCGAAATGCGGATGGAGGAGCATCGCGACCATCCGCGCAGCCTCGTCGACTTTGCCTCGTCGGAGCGTGAGCTTGACCAGATCGGCGTGGAGAGCTTCGTGCTCAACCGCGACCGACTTAGGGGTCTTAGTGATCATGTCGCTGCTGCTCGGGTCGCGCGTTTGGCCACCTGGCTCTCCGTCGCGCGCATCAGGAAAACGGGCATCTGGGCCTTTCGGAGAACAGCCTGGGCAACCGAGCCGAAGACCAGCTGTCCCAGCCCACCGCGGCCATGGGTCGACATGGCGATGAGGTCGGCGCCCAGCTCGCGCGCAGCGTCCACGATCTGGTCGGCCGGGTGACCCCACCGCACCCGGCTCTCTACCCTCACGCCCTTGTTGCGCAACTCCACCGCGATCGGCGCCAGGTACTCCTGGGCGTCGGTCGTCCGCAGGGGTGCCGTCTCCGCTTCCACGTACCCCTCGAGCACGGGGGGCGAGATCGGCTCGACCACCCGGAGCAGGATCACGTCCATGTCGAGCGGCCCGGCGATTCCGATGATGAACGGGATGATCGTCTCGGCCACCGGCGAGCCGTCGAGCGGTACGAGCGTGCGCTTATACATTTGGCGACTCCTTGCTGGGTCGGGCCTGACCGGCTCCCGTTGGAGGCTCGACGGGGGCCTCGGGAGCCCGCAGCAGCAAGATCGGCGTATTCGTGCCGCGGAGCACCGACTCGGCCACGCTGCCCAGGATCAGCCGGCCGAGACCACCGCGCCCGTGGGTGGTCATCACGATCAGATCGACCTTGCGCGCGCGCGCTGCCTCCACGATCACACCGGCTGCCGGTCCGTACCAGACACTCACCTCCACCTTGGTGGCCCCTTGCTGCTTGAGCCGCTCGGCCGCCGCGACCAGGTAGGTCTCGGCCTCCCCGACGACCTGAACCTGGGCATCCGTGGGATCCACGCCCGGGAACGTGTGCGCCTCCGCGGCCCGCAGCAGGATGAGGGTCGCACGCCACGAGCTCGCCAGCTCCCACGCGGGACCGATCGCCGTTTCGGCGAGAGGCGACCCGTCGAGCGGGACCAGGATTGTCTCCACCCTCATGTCACTTTGCCCTCAGGTCCTTCTCGGCTCTTCGCGGTCCTCGTCCTGGGTCGGATCGCGAGGCTCTGTAGCCGGCGCCTCCGGCACAGGCCCCGAGCCGCTACCGCGCCAGCCGAAGGGATGGGGAGGGGGCGGCGGCAGTGCTGGAGCCCGGCGGCGCCTCCGTCCTTTGGACGGCCTCGCTGCTTTTCGCACCCCGGAGCGGCCTCGACTCTTCTTCCCCAACGCGCCACCTCGTCACGCTTCGCGGAACTGGGCGACCTTGCCCTGTAGCATGAGAGCCTTGAGCAGATCCTGTTCGGTGAGCAGCCCGACCAACCGTCCGGCCGCCAGCACCGGAAGGCTGCCGACACGGCTCTCGAACATGATGAGCGCGGCGGAGAGCAGCGGGACCTCCGGCCCCGTCGTCACGACCGCCCACGTCATCACGTCCCGGACGCGCAGGTCCGTCAACGTCTCACAGAGCTGGCGGGCTCGGCGATGAGCCCGGACCGACAGGTACTCGCGCATCGAGGGAGCGAGGGCGGCGTGGCGAAGGTCGCGATCGGTGACGATACCGACGAGTGTCCCCGCCTCGTCGACCACGGGAAGGTGACGGACATGCTTGGTTCGCATGACGTCCAGCGCTGTCCCGACCGCAGCCTCGGGGTCGATGTTGATCGGGTTTCGGGCCATCACGTCCCTGACCTTCATCGCCTTTTCCGTCATCGACTCGACCATCAGGCCTCGACCCCCCAGCGGCCGGGCCGGGAGATGACGCCCTCGTCGAGCATCTGAATCACGGTCTTCAGCACGTCGCCGACCGCGAGCATCCCCACGACCCGGTCGCGCTCGACCACCGGTACCGCGCCGATCTTGTTGGCGTGGATGACGCCGGCCGCCTCGCGCAACGGCATGTCCGGCTTCACGCTGATCGCGCCCCACGTCATGACGTCCTTCACCGTCTGGCCTCTGAGCACCTGGTCGAGCTCGTCGAACGCGTCACGAAGTGCCGGCTCGAGGATCACCTGTCTGAGGTCGCGGTCACTCACCATGCCGATGAGCTGCCCCTTGTCGTCGACGACCGGAGCGTGCCGGATGTTCCGCAACCGCATCGTCTTCACGACACTGCCGACGAGCATCGGCTGACGGAGGGTGAGCACCGGGCGCGTCATGACGTCGCGCACCCGCACCACACCTTCCGGCCAGGTGGCCTCCTCGAGCTCGCGTCGCGCCCGTGATTTCCGCTTCGGATTCCGCGTCCGAATGTCGCGCGTGATGGCTCGCTTCGGATGGCTCATTGATTCCTCCTCTTGCCGGGTGGCCAGGTGCAAGTGCAACCGGCCTGCCAATCCTCGACCACTACGATCGCTTTCGAAACCACAGCGTTAGACCGTGCCGCCGAGCTCGGCTGGGGTTCTCCTTCCTCAGCTGCGGCGGACCGGCCCCATGTCACGTCGGCGGCGGCTTCGCGATGAGCCCTTCTCGCATGAGAAGTCCCACTGCTTCGCGGGCCTCCCGCATGGTCCTGGCCGCTTCCGCGTACAGTAGCTCCGCGCTCGTCGAGACGAGCGCGATGCCTTCCCGCTGGGCGGCCAGGCCCGCGGCCGCTGCTACTCTCGGGAATACCTCCCACTCGTCCATGCGAGGCAGGATGTCCTCCGCATTGATGCCCCGCCCGCGGGCGAACCGGGCAAGCTCGTGGGCCACCGCCTCCGCCATCCCGTCGCTGATGGTCCGAGCCCGGACATCCAGGGCGCCGCGGAAGAGGCCTGGAAACACGAGTGAGTTGTTGAGCTGGTTCGGGAAGTCGCCTCGTCCCGTCGCGACCACGCGCGCCCCGGCGGCCTTGGCTTCCCACGGCCAGATCTCGGGGACCGGATTGGCGCAAGCGAAGACGATGGCATCCCGCGCCATCCCCCTCACCCACTCGGGCTTGATGATGCCCGGTCCGGAGGCCGAGAACGCCGCGCACACATCGGCGCCCCGCAAGGCCTCTGCGATCCCCCCGACCACGCCGTCGCCATTGCTCTCCCGGCAGACCCGCCACTTGTCAGGGAATAGGTGCTGCTTCGTCTCGACGTCGTGGCGGCCGCGATGCAGAATGCCCTGGCGGTCGCAGGCCACGATGGCGCCCGGGGCGACTCCATGACTGGTGAGGAGCCGGTAGCCGGCCACGTTCGCCGCACCCATCCCCACCATGGCGATGCGGACTCGACCGAGATCCTTGCCCACGACCTCGAGCGCGTTGAGCAGGCCGGCCAGGAGGCCGGTGGCGCTGCCCTGTTGATCGTCGTGCCAGACGGGAATACGCATCCGTTCCCGGAGCGCGTCGAGCACTCGGAAGCACTTGGGCTGGGCGATGTCCTCCAGGTTGATTCCCCCGAATGCCGGCTGGAGCAGCTCGACGGTCCGGATCAGCTCGTCTGGATCCTTCGTGGCCAGGCAGACGGGTACGGCGTCGATCCCGCCCAGGTACTTGAAGAGCATCGCCTTGCCCTCCATGACCGGCAGTCCGGCCTCGGGGCCGATATCGCCGAGGCCCAGCACTCGCGTGCCGTCGCTCACGATCGCGATGCAATTGCCCTTGTTCGTATGGCGGTACACGAGCTCCGGATCGGCCTGGATGGCCCGGCACGGGGCGGCCACGCCGGGCGAGTACCAGACGGCCAGATCGGACAGATCCCGGATCGCGCACTTCGGCAGGACCTGTAGCTTCCCCCGGTAGAAGGCGTGCAGGCGTAGAGCTTGCTCCTCGGGCTTCCTCGCACGCGCCAGCAGCTGCTGCTCGGGATCGGGTGACATCGCCCCCGCCATCACTTCACCAGCAGGATCGGACACTGGCAGAAGATGCCGACCTTGTAGCTCGTCGTCCCCCAGCCCCGCGCACCGTTACCCGCTCTGACCTTGTGCGAGCCCATGACGACGAGGTCGACCCCCTTCCGCAGAGTCGCTCGCACGACCTCCGTCGCGGGCTCCCCGACCCGCACCTCGGCGGTCACTTCGAGGCCCTGCTTCCTGAACGGGCTGACCGCCCGCCGTAGCTCGCGCTCCGAGCGCTCGACGAGCGGTCGGTAGAAGGCCTCGAGCTCGGCCGATCCGAGTCCGGGCACGCGCTCGATTACGTGGAACAGCGTCACCCGGCTGCGCCATTGTCTGGCCAGGCCCAACGACGTCCTGAGCGCGCGGGCATTGCGCTGGCTCAGATCCACCGGCACGAGGATGTGTCTGAATCGCAGCCCGTCATCAGCGCGGATGGACCGGCGCGATCCACGCTGAGCGCGCCTGGCCAGACCGGTCTTCATCGAGCCGCTCCTCTCAGCGCTCGGAGCTGCAACTCGTCTGCCAGGAGGTTTCGTCGCTGGTCTGGCTACTTGCGGGGTGGATGGCGGGGCGGTCGCGCCCCATGCGGGGCATGACCGCCCCCGTCACAGGGCGGCACGGCCGAATCTAGGTGAGTTCGGCGTACATTTCCGGGCTCGAACGGGAGGCACGACGCTTGCTGATGAGCGACAGGCCGACGAGGTTCCGACCAAGAAAGGATGCAGCCATGGGCTATCGATTCACCCGGACCTGGGGCCAGGCTTCGGTCGTCGTGGGCGCTGGCGTGTTCGTCATCGCGCTGCTCGTCGCTTCGTGGCTCGGCTTCTCGAACGAGCGCGAATTCGAGCAGTTCTCTGCGGGCGTGCGGATGATGGCCTTCGTGGTCGTCGGCCTCGTGGGGCTCATCGTCGGAGGCACCATGATCGTGGCCGGACAGCTCGTCTGCGTCCTCCTCGACCAGCGCGACCTGCTGGCGAGGATCCACGAGTCCCTCGCGCGAGTTGGCGCAAAAGGGCCCGCGTGAGACTACCAGTAGCGAACCCGCCCCACGTCGACGTGAACGAAGTTCGAGTCGGGATAGTAGCCGACGCCGCCGGAGCGAAGCTCCTTCGCCGCGTCACGCACGACGGGAAGCGATCGCCCGGGCACCCGGACGTCGATCGCCATGCCCACGACGTGTAGGCTGCCCGGCGCCACGCCGCTCGTGGTCCGGACGAGCCTGGCGTTCGTCGCCGGCGAGCGATAGCCAGAAATCACTTCGAACGGCTCGGGGGTGTCGAGGCGCACCCGCAGTGCGTCCAGCAGACCCAGGAGCCGACGATCGATCGGGTGCACCAGGTTCGAGCGATGGTCGCGGAGCACCCGATCGATCTGTCTCAGCCCCTCCTGGAGATAATCTCCGGCCGCCCAGTACGTCGCGCGGACGAATTCGCCCGTGTGCAGGTTGCGGAAGGCGAGGGCGCGCGTGGCGGCTCCGGCCGCCCGGCCCACGGTCGGCCAGAGCAGCCCGGCCAGCGCGGTGATGCCGAGGCCGACGAAGCGACGCCGCGACGTATCTGGTTGGGTCATCGGATCACTGCGTCCTCTCCCCTTCCGGCGCAGGACACCCGCCGACAGGCCCGGAAGCCGCCCGGTTCGGCGACTCCGCGGCCGAGAGCATCTCCGCGAGCCGACGATCATGCCCGTAGACGTCGTCCCGGAACTGAACGCCGCCGCCCGGGTCCACGAATGCCGTCCAGTACAGTATGTACAGGGGAAGCGGGTTGGCGAGGGAAATCCTGACCGAGCGCCCGGATGCGATCGCCTCCTCGAGCCGCCCCTTCGTCCAGCCCTCGGCGCCATCGGCCAGGACGTGGAGCGCGAGGTCATCAGCTCGCTCCACCCGGACGCACCCATGGCTGGCCGTGCGTACGGGTCGCGTGAAGAGCGAGCGGATCGGGCTGTCGTGCAGATAGACGTCGAAACGGTTCGGGGCGTCGAACTTGATCCGCCCGAGGGGGTTGTCAGAGCCGGGCTCCTGCTGCAGCCGGAACGGGAAGGGGTCCGACGGAATCGTGGTCCAGTCGACCCCGAGGCCGAAGGGGTCGCTCTCCCGTCGCTCCTGGATCACGATGTGGTTCTCGGCCAGATACCTCGCGTTCTCGCGGACCCGAGGGAGGATCTCCGCGACCGCGATCGAGGTCGGCACGCTCCAGCGCGGATTGAGGATCACGGCGTCCATCCGGGCCTGCACGACCGGCGTGGGGTGCCGGGCATCGCCCACCACGACGCGCGACGCCAGCACCGTCCGACCGTCGGCGACGACCCGGAGCATCGCGTCGGCCGCGTTGACCACGACGTGGTGCCGGCCGAGGTCGCGCGGCAGCCAGCGCCACCGCTCGAGGTTCAGGCCGATCTGCCGGATCCGGTCCGCGGCCGGCACGTTCAGGGCTCGAAGCGTCGCCTGCCCCACCACCCCGTCGGCGGGGAGCCCGTGGCTGATCTGGAACCGCCGCACGGCTTCTTCGAGCTGGCTGTCGTAGTGCGTCTCGACGCCGGACGACAGGCGCTCGTCTTCGGCGGCAAGGCGGGATCGGAGGGTGGCAACCCTGGCCTCGTCGTCGCCGCGCCGGAGCGGTGTACCCGGCGGCAGGAGGGGCCAGTCGTGGCCGGCCGCGAGGGCGCGGTAGCGTCGCAACCCCTCGACGAGCAGGGCGTATTCCTGGCTCGGCGGTGGCAGCGACGCCAGGAGCGTCGGCCACGTGGCCGGCCGCCGCAGGCCCTGGGCGAGCGCCGAGACGGCATCGAAAGACGGAGCCGCGATCCCCCAGTCCGCCTGCTCGAAGCCCGGGGGTCGACGGCCGGCGCGGACCTCGGTTGCGTACCGGATGAACGCGTCGGTGAGGAGCAGCTCGGCCTCGACCGTCGTCCTGCCCGGCGAACCGGCGTGGCGAGCCCTGAGCGCGTCGAGGTGGTACCGGGCCGGATCGAGCCCGTGCGCATCGGCGATCGCGAGCGCCCGCAGCATGAGCGACGCGCGCTCGACGCCTCCATCGGCGACGCTCCACGCTGGAGCGAAGTCACGGGGCCGGTAGAAGCGGATCAAGGCAGGCCGATCGAGCAGGCTCCCGTCGATGCGAAGGGTACCGGGCCGCTCCAGAGCCTGCCGGATGGGGCCACGGCTGGCGCCGCCGCCCTCCTCCCCGGCTCCACTCGCGACGACGACGAGCAAGGTGGCGATCGAGAGCCCGCCCCACAGCCACGCGCGGCCGGGGACCCGCCTCGTGATCAGCCTCATCGCACGCCGGGCCGAGCGGCGCGTCGGTATCGCGTCGCCGCCCTCCCAGGAGACCGTGGCTGCCTCACCAGAGGAAAGGATCGGGCTCGGCCTCAAGCCCACGCTCCCTGCGGAGCCCCTTCCAGACGTCGCGCTCCGTCAGGATACCGACGAGACGACCGTCGGCGACCACCGGCAGGCTGCCAATCCGGCGCTCGAACATCAACAGGGCTGCGTTGACCAGGAGCGTGTCCTCGCGCGTCGTGACGACCGACCAGGTCATCACGTCCCTGACGCGTGGCGCCTTCACTCGGCGGGGCTCCCAGCCTACGTGCTCCGCGAGCTCGGGCACGAACGCGGCGTGACGGAGATCGCGGTCGGTGACGATGCCGAGAACCTGACCGGCCTCGTCGACCACCGGGAGGTGCCGAACGATCTTGCTCCGCATCAGCTCGGTCGCCTCTCTCAGCGGGGTGTCGAGACCCACCACGGCCGGCCGCCTCGTCATCACGTCGCCCACCTTCATGGAGCCAGGCCCCGGCGATAGACGCCGCCTGTCATGGACGGGTTGTCTTGGACACGGCGGGCAGGTTCAGGAGCGCCCGCAGCTCCTTCCCCATCTTGAAGAAAGGCGCCTTTCGAGGCGGGACGCTTACGCTGGCGCCCGTCTTGGGGTTCCGGCCCACGCGGGCGCGCCGCTGGCCAATGTCGAACGTGCCCAGCCCGCGGAGCTCGACGTGCTCGCCCTTGGCGAGTGCCTCGGTGACTTGCTCGAAGATGGCGGTCACGACGGTGTCGCTCACCTCTCGGGTGAGACCAGAGATCCGGGCTAACTCCTGGACAAGCTCGCTCTTGTTCATGGCCCCGTACCCGGTCCTGTGCAACAGCATTGCCATCTGCCATCCCGAAAAGGCGACGCATTCCCGCCTAGTTGTGATGGGCGAAGACCGGTCTCCGATGGGGCGGGCGCTCCACACATGGGACGGGAAGTTCCTCGGGCACTCACGGCAGCCGGGTCAGCTCGTCCCGAGGGGACCACTCGAAGCGCACCCGCTTGCCCTCCCGATAGGCCGCTACCCCGCGGCCACGCTTGACCGCCCCGATCACGGCCGCGCTGACTCCACGGCGCCTGTAGGCCTCGAGCAGTGCCTCCGCCCGGCGCTCTGGGATCGTAACGAGCAGCGCGCCCGAGGCGATCAGCCCGAGCGGGCGAAGCCCGAAGTGCGCGCAGAGGAGGGCGGTGTGAGGATGGACGGCGATGCGGTCGAGGTCGGCGACCAGGCGCCGGCCCGAAGCTGAGGCGAGCTCGAAGAGGGCCGCGGCCACACCACCCTCGGTGGGGTCATGCATCGCGGTCGCCCCGACCTGCGCCGCGAGCAGGGCCTCCCGGACCACCGAGATCCCGGGTCGGTGGTTGAAGCGGGCGGCTTCGTCTCGCGCGCGGTGCCCGAGCGCGTTCTTGGCCTCGCCCGCGAACCGGCGAGCGATGATCGACGTGCCCTCGATGCCGGCGACTGCGGTCATGACGATGACATCTCCTGGCCGCGCACCCGCAGCGGTCACCAGGCGCTTTCGCGGGACGAGCCCCTGCATGTCGCCCGCCACGATCGGCTGCCTCACGGCTCTGGAGATCTCGGTGTGGCCGCCGGTCACCGCGATGCCGAGTCCTCGGGCACTCCGATCGATGTCGCGGAAGATCCGCTTCACCGCCGCGTGCGCGGTGCCGGGCGGCACGATGATCGTGGACTGAAACCAGGCCGGCCTGGCCCCCATGACGGCCACGTCGTTCGCATTGACGTGCACGACATACCGGCCCACCTCCTCGACGGTGAAGGTGACGGGGTCGCTCTTGAGGATCAGGTATCGCCGTCCTAGATCGATGACCGCGGCGTCCAGGCCGAACTTCGGGCCCAGAACCACGCGCCGGTCGGCCGCGCCATGAAAGCGGAGCAGGCCGCGGAGGAACGAGGGGGGTAGCTTACCGGGGAGCAGCGCCATCGACCGGTCCGGGTACGCCGATTGCACCGGAATGACGAGCATGGGGGCTGTGACCATCTTCCTGTGCGGCGACGTCATGACGGGCCGTGGTGTCGACCAGATCCTCCCGCACGCGGGCGACTCCCGACTCCACGAGGAATACGTCAAGGACGCGGGACAGTACGTGCAGCTGGCCGAGGCCGTGAGTGGCCCGGTGCCCCGGCCTGTGAGCTTCTCGTACATCTGGGGCGACGCGCTCGAGGAGCTCGCGCACGTCGCGCCGCAGGCGCGTGTCGTCAACCTGGAGACCAGCATCACGTCGAGCAACGACTACTGGCCGTACAAAGGAATCCACTATCGGATGCATCCGGACAACGTCGCCTGCCTCGAGGCCGCGGGGATCGACGTGTGCGCGCTGGCGAACAACCACGTGCTCGATTTCGGCGAGGCCGGTCTCCTCGAGACCATCGACACGTTGGCCGAAGCCGGCCTCACGAGCGCGGGAGCGGGGCGGACCCTCACGGAAGCTCGCGAACCCGCAACAGTGGAAGTCCCCGGGGAGGGTCGTCTGCTCGTCTTCGCGTCCGGAGACGAGTCGAGCGGCATTCCCTCGGGCTGGGCGGCGGCGCGGGACCGACCTGGCATCGACGTCTTGCCCGACCTGTCGGAGGAGACGGCCCGCGGCGTCCTGGAGCGGGTCGGGCGGGTGAAACGAGCGCGGGACATCGTTGTCGCGTCCATCCACTGGGGAACCAACTGGGGCTATCAGGTGCCCGCGCCGCAGCAGCGGTTCGCGCGGCAGCTGCTCGACGGTGGCGTCGACATCGTGCACGGTCATTCCTCCCACCATGCCCGGCCGATCGAGCTCCACCGGGGCAAGCTGATCCTCTACGGCTGCGGCGATTTCCTGGACGACTACGAGGGCATCGTCGGCCACGAAGCGTTCCGCGACGACCTGGCCCTGATGTACTTCCCGACGGTGGACGCGGACAGCGGTCGCCTCGTGAGCCTTCGCATGACGCCGATGCAGATCCGGAAGCTCCGGCTCACCCGAGCTCGCGCCGCCGACGCCGAGTGGCTCGCGCGCACCCTTGCCCGAGTCAGCGGGCCGTTCGGCACGCGCATCCAGCTCGGCACCGACGGCACGCTGGTCCTCCGAGCCGACTGAGCGCGTCGATCGGCCCGATCACTAGGGCCCAGGCGGAACCTCGAACACGTCACTTCACCGACCGCCGCAGCATCAGCTCGCGCTCGGCTTCCAGACGTCGATCCGCACCGCGGCGGTGGCGTGCTTGCCCTCGACCTTTATGGTCACGGTCATCCAGTCTCCGG
>Ga0187766_10000167_pt1 | contig 33410 bp, 34 predicted proteins | sample 0216_QUI02_MP05__4_FD_132971 | JGI IMG/M metagenome (GOLD analysis project Ga0187766, IMG submission 132971) | Tropical peat soil microbial communities from peatlands in Department of Meta, Colombia - 0216_QUI02_MP05_20_MG | ecosystem: Environmental > Terrestrial > Soil > Wetlands > Peat ... | reverse complement strand
CCAGCACGGCAAACCGCAGCGCGAGGACGACGGCATCGGCGCCCTGCAACGCGTCGCGGTTGTCGGCGGCGACGACCGCAGTTCGACCGATCTCTGCAGCCAGCGTTCGTGCCGACTCATTGTCGGCGCTCGAGAGCCGCAGGGTCTCGCCGCCTGAGGCGATCTGGCGGGCGATGACCGATCCGATCTCTCCAGTGCCGATGATCGCGGTGGTCATGACCGAAACCTCCTCAGCGTCACGGTCCTAACAACGGCGGCCCAGAGCAAATTGGCAGCCCGAGCGGCCTCGCAGCGCCTCGCTGAGCTGAGAGCGGAGGAGCGGCGGGGAGGTGCTGTGAGCATGACCGTCTCTTTAGTGGCCATGTCGGAAATGAGTGGTAAGGATCTCAGTGTCCGGGGGACTGGCCACCGTCGATGTGAGGGATTTCGCCGGTGATCTCGGCATTCACTCGGACTGCTCGGCGGGCGTACTCGATGGCCAGTGAGCGGGCGACCAGTCCCCCTCTGGGTCCGTGGTTTGCCCCACTTCGATCAGATGACCGTCGGGATCGCGGATGTAACAACGGATCTCGTACTGGTGCTGCTTCGGCGGCGTCAGGAATTGAGCACCCCGGGCGCTCCATTCGGCGTACACGGCCTCGATGTCTTTGACCCGGATGTTGAGGAAGCTGCTGACCCGGTCGGGATCGCGTGGCGTCTCCAGGGTGACCGCCGGTTTGTCGTCGGTTGGGCCCCCGCCGACATTGATGATGATCCAGCTGTTGGATAGTGCGACATAGGTCGGCCCTCCGGCGAAGACCACCCTGCCGCCGAGCACTTCGGTGTAGAAGCGCCGGGAGCGCTCGACATCGTCCGAGACGATGAAGTGGGCCAGCACAATTCCCTCTGGGGGCGGTGGGAGCTCGGCCATCGGGCACCTCCACTGGTTGGGTCTCACACCCCGCTTACGACGGGGTCTGCAGCCGATGTTTTGTTGAACGCGGATTCCATCTCTCTCCGCGGCACAGCCTATAGGCCCCACTCTTGATCCCGATGGTCTTGCCTTCAGTAAATCGGATCGGTTCATCGAGCGTATAGACAAGAAATCTCTCTCGATCCCCGCGATCCCAGGCCTCGCGAGGCCCCGGTCCGGCCAAATCAGAATCCGGACGGATCTTCCGTAGCAGCGCCCGTAGATCCACGTGCAACTCGTGGATGGTCGGTCAGCCCCAGTACCAGTAGCTGTTGTAGATGCTGAAGATCCGAAGTCACACGAGTATCTCTCGCGTCGCAGCAATGAGACCCGTTAAGTGCGAAAGCGCTGGCTGCCGATCGCTTCCATGCTCGACACGTCCCCGACCGCACGATCGGAAAGGCGACCTAGGAGGCGACGTTGACGATGCTGAAGTCGAGTTGCAGGAGGAACTCCGCGGAACAGATCAGGCCCAGGGCAGGCCTTCGCCTCGCCGCCCAACTCTCGTGGCGAGTTCCCCGGTCGCTTCCACTGTCTCAGTGATCGGCTCTCAGCCGGAAGAGAGCCGCGGGCCATCGCCTCAGCCTGGCAGATCCTCGGGCCGCTTCTTGGCGAGTCTGCCTTCGAGCAGTCCCGTGGACTGGCCGACTTCGATCATGTAGCCGTCCGGGTCTCGCATGTAGCAGCGGATCTCGGCATCGCGATCGATCGGCGGCGTCACGAACTCGGCCCCCTTTGCGCTCCACTGCTCATAGCACGCCTGGATGTCGGCGACACGGAGGTTCATGAAGCTAGACACCGTGTTCCCGGGCTCGTAGTTGACGACCGAGATGTTGGGCTTGTCGGGGGTCGGGCCACCGCCTGGGTTCATGATCAACCATGAGTTCGCGAGCTTGATGATGCACGGGTTCTCCTCCAGCACGACCTGACCGCCGAGGACCTCGGAGTAGAACGCGCGGGACCGAGCGATGCTTCGAACGGTGATGAACTTAGTGACGAGGAAGCCCTCGCTGGGGGCCGGCAGGTTCTCGAGGTCGACGTATGGGGTGTGCTCGGTCACGGTTCTGCTCCTGTCCAGGGGTCTGGCCGGGACGATGGCTGTTTGCGACTCCATTCGCGCCCGGTGCTCCACGGGTCGGGGCCCCTGGTCCGTGGCGCGGGCGCGAGCCAGTGTCCGACACCACGCTGCTCGTCCTCGGCGCTCCGCTACCGATGTGGAGGTGCGGTGAGGTAATCGTGGGCCTCGCGGCTCGTTCCCGGCTCGTTCCCGGCACGAGCAGCTCATCGATCTCACCCAGCAGCGCCTGATCATCGTCGGTCGATCTCGCCGGCCCTCGGCAAGGCCAGGCGGAAGGTCGCCGCCGTCCCAACCGCGAGCCCCGCGGCAGGACCATCAGCGCGTCGTCGCGCGAGGGCGCCTGGGCAACCACGTCGAGGGCGAGCGCGCGGTCCCGGCGGCTCCCTGGAACGAGGCCGGGTAGAACGCTATCCCGCGGGCCTTGACCCAGCTTGGCAACGTTGACTGGAACGACGCGTTGAGCAGGCCGAGCGCGCCGGCGCGGATCAGGATCTCGTTCACGGCGACGCGGTCGTCGTGGGTGACGATGTAGGCGACGGCTTCGGCGATGTCGTCGGGACGTCGCAGCTCGATGCTTTGGACTCCAGGCCGAATTTTGGTGAGGCTGCATGCGGCCGTGCCGGACCGCTCCACGGGGCCACCCGTGGAGCTGACGTTGACAGCGTCGGCGACATACCGTCACGAGCACCACGGCGGCTCCTTCAGCGGCGAGCGCGTGTGCCGCGGCCGCTCGATGCCGCCGCCGGCGCCAGTCACCGCGCACGGTGTCTGTGAGGGTGCCGTCACGGTTGATGGCTTTCGCGCGTTACGGGGCCCGTCGGCCCCAGTGGAAGTCCTGGTTGTGCGCCTGGTCCGCGGGGTCGAGAGCGCCGCTTCGTGATCCCTCAGGTCAAGCCGGGACCAGGTTTGAGTCGGAGTTCGACAACGCAGCGGATAGCTCGCGCCGCGAGCGGATTCCGAGCTTCGTGAAAACCTTGCGCAGGTGCCACTCGACCGTGCGCGGGCTGACGAACAGCCGGGCCCCGATCTCCGCGTTCGACAGGCCGTCGCCGGCCAGCCGCGCAATCTGCCGCTCCTGCGCGGTCAAATCATCGCGCGTCTCGACCGTCCGGTTACGCACCTTCTCCCCCGTCGCCAACAGCTCCTTACGCGCGCGCTCGTCGAACGCCTCCATCCCAATCGACCTGAACAGCGTGTGGGCCCGAGTCCAGCTTGACCGTCACCGCCGAGCTCAGAAGGCCACGGGCGTCACCATCGCGCAGGCCTTGGACCTCTAGCTCGGGCAGTTGCTGAAGCTCTTCGCCCGGCGCCCGCGCGGCGAACACAATTCCGACCGGCTCTGCGAGCAGGCGGCGGGCGACGAAGGCCAGCGTCAGCGCTGAGGCTTGATCGAGCCACTGCGCGTCATCGACGACACACATGAGCGGACGCTCCTCGGACACCTCGGATAGCAGACTCAGCACCCCCAGCCCCACGAGGAAACGATCAGGCGGCGCCCCTTGGCTCAAGCCGAACACGACACGGAGCGCCTCACGCTGCGGGGATGGCAGCCTCTCCAAGTGACTGAGGAGTGGCGCGCACAACTGCTGCAGGCTGGCGTACGCGAGCTCCATCTCGGACTCCACCCCGACCGCCCGCAGGACGGTGAGGTCTAACGCCGACCGGACAACGTACTCGAGCAGCGCTGTCTTCCCGATCCCAGCCTCGCCCCGTAGAACCAGTACACGACTATCGCCCCCGCGGATCGCCGACACCAAGCCGTCCAACGCCGCGCATTCGCTGTCACGACCGAGCAGGGCCGCGTGGGGCTCCGGTCCGGCAAACCGAGTCTCCATGAGCGACCGCCCATGCTACGACCCTGGCGCGGGTTTTGGCGATTTCGAACACGCGTCAGACCGGCGCTCCGGTTCGCGCGCTCAAAGAGCGCTCGCACCCTGATCTCCGCGAGAGCGGAGAAGATCCTCGAGAGGCTTGCCGATGGGTCGATGCCCTGCGACGACCTTCGGCCGAGGGTCAGGTGGCGCTCTTGCGCGAGTGGGTGGACGCCGGCTATCCGGCTTGAGATCGTTTTAGGCCAGTGTTCTCACCAGGGTCTCGACGGGCGCGATCTCCGGGCGTAATCGTCAGCCTTGCCCGCATGATGAGCGCCCAAGCCCAGAAGCGGCTCGTGGAGGGCTCCTTCGAAGTCGAGATTCCGCCGTCACGCGTGCCGCTTGTGAACAACGTGACGCACTGGGCGTACGGGATGCTGGGCGGCGCGCAATACGGCAGCGTGGCGGGCTCGCTGCCGACCCGACGCATCAGCTACGGGCCGCCGTTCGGTGCGTCGGTGTGGGCGGCCGGTTACGTGGTCCTGCCCGCCGCCAAGCTCTACAAGCCGATCTGGGAGTACGACGCCAAGACGCTGGCCGAGGACCTGAGCGCGCACCTGGTGTGCGGGCAGGCCACGGCCACCGCTTTGCGGCTGCTCTCGGCCTCGAGAAGGGAGGCATAGTGTCGATGACCGTCGCCGATTTCATGATCGCGACTCTCAAGGCTTCCGGGGTCCGCCGGGTGTACGGGATCCCGGGTGACTCGCTGAATGGGTTCACGGACGCGCTCCGGCGCGACGGAGAGGTGGTTTGGGAGCACGTTCGCCATGAGGAGGCGGCGGCGTTCGCCGCGGCTGGCGAGGCGTCGGTCACCGGGCAGCTCGCGGCGTGCGCGGGGAGTTGCGGCCCGGGCAACCTGCACCTGATCAATGGCCTGTTCGACGCGCACCGCAGCGGGCTGCCGGTGCTCGCCATCGCCGCGCACATCCCGCTCGCGGAGGTTGGCCGGGGTTACTTTCAGGAGACCCATCCACCCGAGCTGTTCCGCGAGTGCAGCCTCTACGCCGAGCTCGTGAGCGTGCCGGAGCAGCTCCCCGGAGTGCTGGAGATCGCGATGCGCTCGGCGCTCGAGCGCGGCGGTGTCGCTGTGGTGGTAATCCCGCCAGAGATCCTCCTAGCGCCGGCGCCTGCGGAAGCCAGAGCAAGGGCAATCAGGCCGACCAGATCGATCGTTCGCCCGGAGGATGATGACCTCGGCCGGGCCGCCCGCGTGCTGAACGGCGCCGGCGCCGTCACGATCCTGGCCGGCGCCGGCTGTCAGGGCGCACACGACGAAGTCGTGGCGCTGGCAAAGGTCCTGAAGGCCCCGGTGGTCCATGCGCTGCGGGGCAAGGAGTTCATCGAGTACGCCAACCCGCACGACGTCGGCATGACCGGTCTCCTCGGGTTCTCGTCCGGCTACCACGCTATGGAGCACGCCGACGCACTGCTCATGCTCGGGACCGACTTCCCGTACCGGCAGTTCTATCCCGACGGAGTTCCCGTGATCCAGGTCGACATCCGCGGCGAGCACATCGGCCGGCGTGTACCGGTCGACGTGGCGCTTGTGGGGACCGTGAAGGACACAATTCCCGTGTTGATGGACCGCTTGGACAGCGGCCGTGACGCCGGGCACCTGGAGCGGATGACGGCGCACTATCGCCGGACGCGGGACCGACTCGATGGGTTGGCTCACAGCAGTGGCGACGGCTCCCCAATTCATCCCCAGGTTCTCACCCGGGCGATCGACGCGCTCGCCGCCGATGATGCGGTGTTCCTCGCGGATGTCGGAACGCCCACGCTGTGGGCCGCCCGCTACCTGACCATGAACGGGCGCCGGCGGCTGCTCGGCTCCTTCAACCACGGCAGCATGGCCAACGCGCTCCCACAAGCGATCGGCGTACAAGCCGCCCAGCCCGGACGGCAGGTCATCGCGCTTTCGGGCGACGGCGGGCTGACCATGCTGCTGGGCGAGTTGCTGACGCTCCGCCAACAGCATCTGCCGGTCAAGGTCGTGGTGTTCAACAACGGCGCTCTGTCGTTCGTCGAGCTCGAGATGAAGGCCGACGGGTTCGTCAACTTCGGGACCGATCTCGATAACCCGAGCTTCGCGGAGCTGGCACGCGCGGTCGGGCTTCACGCCGTGCGGATCGAGCGTCCCAGTGAGCTGCCCGAGGGACTCCAGACCGCGCTCGAGCACCCCGGCGCGGCGCTCATCGAGGTGATGACAGAGCGCCAGGAGCTTTCGATACCGCCGCACCTCACGGTCTCTCAGGCCAAGGGATTCACCCTTTGGGCGACGCGCAGTGTGCTGTCGGGACTTGGAGACGAGGTGCTCGAGGTGGCCAGGACGAACCTGCGAGAACTCGCCCTCCATACCCATTGAGGCCCGTGCTCTAGTGGGGCTCAGAGTCCGAGCCGATTCCGTCGTTGGCTCGGTCGCTCAGACCTCCGATGATCTCAGCGCTGCGTAAGTCCCCCCCGGCAGATCAACGGCAGGGTTACGGTTGGACCCAGAGGGCGCCAGCGCCAATCCGAGCTGGTCGAGGCCTGAGCTCAGTCGTCGAAGCTCGCCTCGACCAGGCGTCGCCCGAGGAACCGCTCGAGGTCGCTGTCGGTGCCCCACCCGAGCGCCTCGAGCCGGGCCAACCGTGCCTGCTGGCCCGGGCGCCCGAGCATCTCGAAGAACTCGGCCAGGACGGGCGGAAACTCGCTGTCGGCAGGCAGCCCCGGAGGGGTCTAGGCTCCCTTCCCTTCCCTGATCGGTCGTCACCTTGAAGAGCAGCGAATCGACCGCCGGCAGGTCCGCCGGACCCCAGAGAGGCCACGGATCGGCGGCTTGGCTTGAACGGGATCCTGAGCGTAAACGTCTCGATCCCGGCCATGATCATCGTGGGCTGCGAGCGTCGCCGGCTCTGCGTGGCCTGGCGGACCGTTTTCGAGAGCTGGCTCAGCTGTTTCGCGGATCATCTCTTGGATCCAAGTATTCGAGGCCGAGTGGCCCGATCGCCGATACCTGGGTGACGTACTCACCAGACCTCGCCCAGTGGAAATGAGGAGTGCCGCCGGGCAGCACGATGACCGCGCCGGGCGGATATGACTCCAACTTCCCGCTGTCGAAGTGCTCGCCCAGGCCGATGTAGAAGACACCCGAGATGACCGTATAGACGCGATCCTCCGGATGCCGGTGCGGCATCAGCTTGACGCCGGAGGGGACCTTGACCCTGATCACGTACGGGCCGGGCTCGGTCGGCTCGCCGACGACGACGGCGAGGCGAGCCGACGGCGGGAACGCCGGGAACGGCTCCCAGTCGATGTCCTCAGGTAGGACCGACCGGAAGCCGACCGAATCTAGTCGGTGGGTCCGCACCATCGCTGAACCTCCTCGTTCGATGAGAATCTGACTAGGTCGCGCCGAACCTATCGGCCAACTCTGGCCACCGCGTCTGTGGCAGCCCTGGGGAGGACCCCTGGTCCACGTCGGAACACTGGTCCGTCCTCATCGGAAATCCGGCCAGTCGCCGAGTCAGCTCTGGGGGCTCTCCTGAGCAGCGACGAGACCGCCGACGGCTGTCGAACGCAGGGTCGACTCGCGAGCCGGTCACCCACGCGCCCCCTGGTCGGCGGCACGGGTGCGGACCAGTGGAAACCCGGGCGCGATGCAGGCTGTGAGGCTCCAAAGTTGGCGCCATGAGCGCATCGGCCATGAAACGCAAGAGAGGCATGTCGCGGTCCCCACGCCGGCCTGCTTCAGGCGTCTCCACGAGGCGCTGATCCCGTGTCACCCATCACGCGCCAGAGGAGGCATTCGTGGCGATCACTGAAGGCGTAAAGCACAACAGCAGTAGCGGCGCCGGATCGGTCCGGACCGAGCAGGGTCGCAGTGTGTTGCGCGATTCGCACCTGAATCGCGGGACGGCGTTCACGCTTGAGGAGCGGGCGGCGCTGGGGCTGGTGGGGTTGCTGCCGGCAGGTGTGTTGTCGTTGGAGGAGCAGGCGAAGCGTTCGTATGAGCAGTACGGCCCGCAGCCGACCGATCTGGCGAAGAACGACCTCCTTGCGGCGCTCCATGATCGCAACGAGGTCCTGTATTACAAGTTGCTGGAGGATCACCTGACGGAGATGCTGCCGGTGGTGTACGACCCGGTGGTGGCGCAGGCGATCGAGCGCTATAGCCATGAGTCCCAGCGGCCGAACGGCGTGTACTTGTCGATCGATGACATCGGTGGGGTCGAGCGGGCGTTTGACAACTATGGTCTGGGTGCCGATGACGTCGACTTGTTGGTGGCGACGGATGCTGAGGAGATCCTGGGGATCGGCGACTGGGGGTCGAACGGGATGGATATCTCGATCGGCAAGCTGGCCGTGTACACGGCCGCGGCCGGGATCCATCCGGGCCGGGTGATCCCGGTGATGCTGGATGTGGGGACCGATCGGGAGTCGCTGCTGAATGACCCGATGTATGTGGGCAACCGGCACAGTCGGGTGCGGGGTGGGCGCTACGACGAGCTGATCAGGGCGTATGTGGAGACGGCGAGCCGGCTGTTCCCGGGCGCGTTGTTGCACTTTGAGGACTTCGGTCCGTCGAACGCGCGGCGGATCTTGGAGGAGTATCGCGGCAGGGCGCGGATCTTCAACGACGACGTGCAGGGGACGGGTGCGATCACGCTGGCCGCGATCCTGGCCGGCTTGCGCGTCGCCGGGACGCGGCCGCGTGAGCAGCGGGTTGTGATCTTCGGCGCGGGGACGGCCGGGGTCGGGATCGCCGATCAGATCCGCGCGGTGGTGATCGCCGATGGAGTGTCCGAGCAGGAGGCGACGCGGCGGTTCTGGCGTGTGGACAAGCAGGGGCTGCTGGTGGACGATATGGGTGACCTGCGCGACTTTCAGAAGGGCTATGCCCGACCGCGTTCTGAGGTCGCGGGTTGGGGTGCGGACGGCGCGATCGGCCTGCTGGAGGTGGTCGAGAAGGTGCATCCGACGACCATTGTCGGGACCTCGACCCGGGGCGGGGCGTTTACCGAGCAGGTGATCCGCGCGATGGCGGAGGGGGTGGGGCGGCCGCTGATCTTCCCGCTGTCGAACCCGACCGAGCGGATCGAGGCGGTGCCGGCGGATGTGATCAAGTGGACCGACGGCCGGGGGCTGGTCGGGACCGGCACGCCGTGGCCGCCGGTGTCGTATAAGGGCGTCGACTATCAGATCGGTCAGGCGAACAACGCGCTGATCTACCCCGGGATCGGCCTCGGGACGATCGTCGCGCGGGCGGCGCGCGTGACCGATGGGATGCTGCTGGCGGCGTCGGAGGCGATCGCGGGATTGGTCGACGCCGGCCGCCCGGGAGCCGGGCTCCTGCCTGCGGTCGAGAATCTGCGCGCGGTGTCCGCGACGGTCGCGGTCGCGGTCATCAACCGGGCGGTGGCCGACGGTGTCGCGGAGCGGCTGCGGGACCCGGTTCAGGCGGTCCAGGACGGCATGTGGCAGGCGGCCTACCGGCCGTTGGGGGTGAAGTGACGACCACCGCCGCGGAGAGCAGGCCCGCGTCGGTGCCGATCGGTACCGGCGCGACCGGGACGCGTGTCGAGTCGGATTCGTTGGGTCGGGTCGAGGTGCCGGCCGAGCGCTACTGGGGCGCCCAGACGCAGCGGTCGCTGATCCATTTCTCGATTGGCGATGACCGGATGCCGAAGGCGGTGTATCACGCGTACGGGTACGTGAAGAAGGCGGCCGCGCTGGTCAACCAGGCGGCCGGGCGGCTCGGCTCCGAGCGGGCCGAGGCGATCATCGCGGCCGCGGACGAGGTGATCGCGGGGAAGCTGGACGCCGAGTTCCCGCTGTATGTGTGGCAGACGGGGTCGGGCACGCAGTCGAACATGAACGTCAACGAGGTGATCGGCAACCGGGCCAGCCAGCTGCTGGGCGGCGAGCTCGGGACCAAGCAGCCCGTGCATCCCAACGACCACGTGAACATGGGTCAGTCCTCGAATGACACCTTCCCGACCGCGATGCATATCGCGATCCTGCTCGAGGTCCGCCGGCACATGCTGGCGCACCTGGGCGAGCTGATCGACGCGGTCTGGTCCAAGGCCGTGGAGTGGGTCGAGGTGGTCAAGATCGGTCGTGCCCACCTGCAGGACGCGACTCCGCTGACGGTCGGGCAGGAGTGGTCGGGGTGGGCGACGCAGCTCCGTGACACTCGGCATCGGCTCATAGACGGCGCTGCACGCCGTCTATGAGCTGGCCGCGGGCGGGACCGCGCTCGGGACGGGGCTGAACGCGCCGCCCGGGTTCGGCGAGCAGATCGCGGCCGAGCTGGCCGAGCTCACCGGCCTGCCTTTGAAGACGGCGCCGAACAAGTTCGCGGCCCAGGGGTCGCTGGACGGGATGGTCGCGGTGTCAGCCGGGCTTCGCGGCGTGGCGGTGGCGCTGATGAAGATCGCCAACGACATGCGCTGGCTTGCTTCGGGCCCGCGTGCCGGGCTGCATGAGCTCAAGCTGCCGGCGAATGAGCCGGGCTCTTCGATCATGCCGGGCAAGGTCAACCCGACCCAGCAGGAGGCGATGGTGATGGTCTGCCTGCAGGTGATCGGCGAGGACTCGATCGTCGCCTCGGCCGGCGCTCAGGGCAACTTCGAGCTCAACGCGATGCGCCCGATCATCATCATCAACAACCTCCTGCACTCGGCGCGGATCCTCGGCGACGCGTGCGAGAAGCTACGGACCTTCAGCATCGACGGCACCGAGCTCGACACCGCCAAGGTGTCCGACTACGTCGGGCGCTCACTGATGCTCGTCACCGCGCTCAGCCCGCACATCGGGTACGACAAAGCCTCCGCGATCGCCCACAAGGCCGACGATGAGCGCACGAGCCTCCGCGAAGCGGCGCTCGCGCTCGACGTGTCGGCGGCCGACTTCGACCGGATCGTCAGGCCAGAGACCATGGTCGGGAACCCGCGCCGCGACCTCGGTCTGGAGCACGCGGGCGACGGCCAGCGATGACGAGGACGTCAGCACCGGCCGCGACGCGAAAGCGCAGTGCACGGATCTGCGTGCCGGCGCGGTCCATCGCTTCGCGTTCGCGGCCACGTGCTATGACGGCGCCGAGCTGATTGCGTTGCAGAACCGGAGCGGCCGCCCGCGCGGGCGGAGCCGGCGTACAGCCTTCGCGGCGCCGGCGGTCGGCTCCTGCTCGACGTACGGCACGCCGTCGAGATCGATCAGCAGCGCGCGGACATCCTCAAGCAACCTCAGCGCGAGGCAGCTCGCCATACGCCGTGGGCTCGACCCACGAACCTCGGCGTGGGAGTCCGGCATTCCTTCCGTCAAGGCGTGTAGCGTCCAGGGTTGTGCCCCGTGCTCCTGGCGGCAAGCTCGATCAGCGGGTCGTGCGGGCGGCTGAGGCCGCCCTGGCCGAGCGGAAGTTCGTGACCGCGATCGACGTGCTGGTCGGCCTGGGGTGGCTTGAGCCGCGGCGGGTGGATGAGTGGCGCCAAGGACGGGTCCCGGATCTGGAGGCGGTCGTGATCGCAAGCTTGGGGAAGATCTCGACCGCGATGAAAGTGTTTCGCCAGTGGGCTCAGGCGCGCGGACTCAAGCCCAGCGAGACCGCGTATGTGGCGCGCACCCGGGATCGGCGCTCGCTGCGGTTCTCGAAGTCCGGCGACCCCGGCATTGAACGGGCGTATCGCACGCACTGGGTCTCTCCCGAGCTGTCCGAACGCAAGCGGGATCGGTTGGCTGAGCGCCAGAGCCGCGCGCTCGATCTGGTGGTCGTCTCGCCAGTCAAGGACTGGACGTGCTCGGTGTGCGGCAGCGAGGACGGGGGTTGGCTGATCATGGAGGACCAAGGACCCGTGTGCATGGTGTGCGCGGACATGAATCACCTGGTGTTCCTGCCGTCCGGCGACGCCGCGCTGACGCGGCGCGCGAAGGCACGAAGCCGCCTGTCGGCGGTCGTGGTGCGTTTCAGCCGCGCGCGAAAGCGATACGAGCGCCAGGGGATGCTGGTCGACGAGGACGCGCTCGAGCGCGCCGAGCAGGAGTGCCTGGCGGACGAGGACGCGCGGGCGCGTCGGCGTGAGCGGGACTCCGCCAGGCGCGCCGAGTCCGACGTCGAGCTTCAGGCGCGGATGGCCGTCGAGATCCGCAGGCTGTTCCCGGGTTGCCCGGCTGAGCGTGCCGAGGCGATCGCCAGACACGCAGCACAGCGCGGCAGCGGCCGGGTCGGACGCACCGCGGCCGGCCGGGCACTCGGCCGGGACGCCCTCCAGTTGGCGGTGCTGGCGTCGGTCCGCCACCAAGACACCGGATACGACGCGCTGCTGATGTCGGGAGTTGACCGCGCCACGGCCCGCGACCGCGTCCGCGACCAGGTCAACGCCGTCCTCGACCGGTGGGGTCACAGCTGAGCTCGAACCGGCGCTTGGCTACGGACTGCCAGGGTACGAGCGCACCCGGTCCGACGGACCCGGGGCCCGCGCTCCTGCTCGCCGCTGACGGTGCTGATCCCGGAGCGGCGAGCGAGCGCCACGTGAGGCGTCCGATTGCCAGGCACGCGACGACGGCGAGCGGAATTGCCAGTGTCCCGATTGCGGGCATGATGATCGCCGCACACAGGCAGAAGGCGAGGTAGCAGGGCAAGCTGCGGACGAGACCCGCGAGGGCGTCAGCGCCGGCGGAGTTGCCGGCTCGCCTGGCGACGATCGCCGATAGCAGGGTGCTCATCGTGGGGAATGCGGCCAGCGCTCCACCTATTGCTGGCCCGAAGGCGCGGCTGCCGAAGACGCCCGCGGCGACCACCAGGCTCGGTGATCGCGACGTCGCGCCGTTGCCTTGCGACTTCGCGGGCGGTCGCAGCGAGCGCCTCGCGAACGGCGACGATCGCGGGGGCCCTGCCGGCGGCGACCCGGGCGGCGGTGAAGATCGTTCGCTGCACCCGCTCTTCGCGTAGCGGGCGCATGGCCACCCGCGGGAGGCTGTCGGCAAGCAACGCCGGCAGGAGCGTGACGGCCCTTCCGGAGGCGACGATTCCGGCAAGCACGAGGCCGTCATCGCTGCGATGACGGATCTCTGGCTCGAATCCGCCGACGCGGTTGCAGACGTTGCGGATCACCGCGTCAAGTCCCGTCCCGCGATGGCCCGCGGCCCAGGCCGCATGTTCGCAGCGGGCGAGCGGGACCGGTCCACGCCTGGGCAGCGCTGGGTGGTCGGGATGTAGAGCTGCGAGAACCTGTTCGCGAGTGCGCCGACTCGGTAGCCGCTGGTCCGCGAACGTCACGCTGCGTGTCGGACCAGAGTGGCCTCGTCGTGGTGCGCTTGTGCGCTCGGTGCCGGCCGGATCGCGAAGTTCTGGTTGAAGATGCTGTCGGGGTCGTAGACGGGGGGTCGTAGCCGGCCTTGAGCCGGCTGAGCGTCGTGAGCGTCTGGCCGGGGAAGGCGTCGTGGAGTCGGTCGGATCGGGGGTCGGTCTCGAAGCTGAGGTAGAGGCCGTCGAGGTGCGGCCGCAGGTCGTCCCAGTGGCGACGGAAGGCGTGCTCGCCGACCCCGAGGCCGACGGAGCCGATGTTGAAGTTCTGGTGGGGTACGACTCTGCCCGGCTCGAGCACCAGCCCCGGCGACCCGCTGCGCATGTACGTCGAGCGGACCATGGCATAACGACGGTCGCCGGGCTCACCCGCCCTCCCGCGTAGCGAGGCGGGAGCCCTTCGTAGTCGACGCCCTCACGCCGGAGGGCCCGTGCTTTTGGGTTGCGCACCACCTCCCCGGTGACCGTGCCGGCGGCACGGCGTTCTTCGGCCACGGCCTCGCGCAACGCCGGCGCCACGTCGCCTCCCCACGCGTCGATCAAACGCGGATCATCGGCGGCGAGGACGAACGCGCTGACGCCGTCCTCAACGACGAACGGCAGCAGGTTCTGGACCGTCCGCTCGGGCGGCCCGTCGAGCACGCCGTCGCGACCGACGTTCAGCAGCCGGCGGATCTCGCGCGGTCGCGCCCAGCGGCGGTGGCCGCCTCGTCGATGATCCGGTTACCCCGCTGAAGGTCACCCGGCTGCAGATAGCCGAGGCTCGGCCACCACCCGTCCACCTTGCGCCCGAGCAGCCGGAGCATCCGCGGCTTCAGCGCGCCGAGCCAGATCGCGATCTCGTGCCCTGGCTGGGGCCCGCGTTTGGCGCCCACCACGTGGTAGTGCTCGCCGCCGACGCGGACGCCACCGCCCTGCTCCGGGGTCCAAATCGCTCGGATGATGTCGATCGCCTCCCCGAGCGCCTGCACCGACTCCCCGGGCGTGCGGCGCGGGCCGCCCATCGCCTCGATCGCGTCCCAGAACGCGCCGGCGCCCAGACCCAACTCCAACCGTCCGCCGGACAGCAGGTCGAGGCTCGCCGCCGCGCGCGCGAGCACCGCCGGCTGCCGCAACGGCAGGTTGATCACATTGCCGGACAGGTGCACACGCTCGGTCTTGGCGGCAACGTAGGAGAGGAGCGTCCAGGTGTCCAGGAACGCGGCTTGGTGGGGGTGGTCCTGGAAGGTGACGAGATCGAGCCCCGCGCGCTCGGCCAGCTGCGCGAGCGCGACCACCTCCTCGGGGCGCTGGTTCTGCGGCGTGATGAACGTGCCGAACAGGAGCTCGTGTCCGTAGTCGGCCATCGGCGGCCTTTCAGGTCGTGGAATCACGTACGACTAATAGCGAAGTCACTACGAAAATCCTAGCACCTTCGAGTGTAGAATCGGTGTATGGAATCGACCGCGCGAACCACGGCGAGCCCCGTCGAGCATTGCGTGCCCGCCTCGGAGGCCCTCGCCCGCGCCTTCACGTTCCTCGGCAAGCGCTGGAACGCGGTCGTACTCGGCCACCTGAGCGCAGGACCAGTCGGCTTCCGGGAACTCTCGCGCGCGATCGACGGGATCAGCGACTCCGTGCTCTCCGATCGCCTCACCGACCTCGCCAACGGCGGTCTGATCACCCGCAAAGTCATCGAGGGCCCACCGATGGGCTCCTCATACGAGCTCAGGGACCGCGGACGAGCCCTGATGCCAGCGCTCGAGCAGATCGCACTATGGGCACAGGAGAACCTCCGCGAAGACGACTGCTGACCGCGGCAGCCGCCGTACCACACTGATACCCAGCGTCACCGGTCTGTTTCGCGGTCGGTTGCTCGTGGTGGGCAACTTCAGCAGTCGCTTCACCGAACTGGTCGGTCCGCCGCCGAACACCTACCTACCGGCGCGATGCGGCGCGCGAGCGCGCGGATGCCGTCGTGCGGGGCGAAACGGGTGATCAGACCGAGCAGGAATCGAGAAGCGCGGTCACCGAGCCGCACCTAGCATGACTGTCGTGGACATCCCGATTCACGGGACCTTCCCCCCGCAAATGACCCGCGGGCACAAGTCGACCTTCGCCGTGCCACCGCCAACCACGTGGGTGAGGACATTTTCGTGCCGACTGTCGATCTCGCGCCTCGCCGATCGTCTTACCGACCGTACACACCGGGTCGATGTGACCCACGACCTTCAGGAGTGACCATGACCGGCTCATCCACCCAGGGAATCAAGACCGTGCTGCATCCCGTGTCCGACCTGGCCACGGCCAAGGCGGTGTACGCCGCCCTGCTCGGCGTACCGCCGCAGACCGACTCGTCCTACTATGTCGGCTTCGAGGCCGAGGGCCAGCACATCGGCCTCGTGCCAGGCGGTGGACCGCAGGGCATGACCTCGCCGGTGGCCTACTGGCACGTGCCGGACATCGAGGCGAAGCTGGCCGAGGTGACCGCCGCGGGCGCCACCGTGAAGGAGCCCGCGCGCGACGTCGGTGGCGGCCGCCTGGTAGCCACCGTCACCGACCCCGACGGCAACGTCCTTGGACTGCTCCAGGACCGATGACGGCCGACTCGCCCGGCGCCCGGCGTCGTCGCGACACCGAGCAGCGGCCGATTCGCGGAGATCGGGCTGGGCTACCTCTCGCTCGACCGGCCGTCCGGCACGCTGTCGGGCGGCGAGGCACAGGGGGTAGAGATGATCCGTCGACTCGGCTCCTCGCTCACCGACGTCACCTACGTCTTCGACGAGCCGACCACCGGCCTCCACCTCGCCGAGGTCGAGCAGCTGCTTGGCCTGCTCGACCGGCTGGTCGAACTCCGGCAAGTCGGTGATCGTGATCGAGCACCAGCAGGCGGTCATGGCGCACGCCGATTGGATCATCGACCTCGGCCGCGGCGCCGGCCACAACGGCGGCCGGATCGTCTTCGAGGGCACACCCGCCGACCTCGTCGCCGCCCGCTCCACCGTCACCGGCGAGCACCTCGGGGCCTACGTCGGCACGTGAGGCGTCGTCGGCACGCGGGTCCATGTCGTCGGCCTCGCGCGTCGGGCCTCGCCCCAGCCCCGGCGTACACGAATGCCATGATGGGCGATCGCGTTGCGGATGGCCGCGTCGATCCTGGTACGCACGCACGGCGCATTACCGACCCGCCGGTCAGCGGCTGAGTGCGCGACGCGGCCACCGGCGATGCCGGCGCACGCCCGGTCGAAGGCAGCGACCGCCTGCGAGACTGCTGCGATGGCCGACCGTCGAGCATCCCGACCCACTCGCGGGCGTGTCGCGCGCACGGCGCGACTGGGACGCGTGGCAGCGGGAGGCGCGATCCGGTTTGCCGCCGATCGGGTCGATGGGCGCGGTGGCGATGATGCGCGGCGTCAGCGTCGGGGCGACCGCGTGGTCGCCACGATTGACGCGCTGGTCGATCAGCTGTCGACGATGCGCGGGGCAGCGATGAAGGCGGGACAGGCGCTGTCGATGATCGAGTTACCCGGGCTCGACGAGGCGCAGTCGGCGCACCTGCAGCGGCGGCTTGCGCAGCTACGCGATGACATACCGCCTGTCGGATGGAAACAGATGCGCAAGCTGCTCGCGAAGGAATGGGGAGCGGAGCCGGAGCGGGTGCTCGCTCGGATCGATCCGGAACCGGTCGCGGCAGCGAGCATCGGCCAGGTGTACCGAGCTCGAACTCACGAAGGCAAAGAGGTCGCGGTCAAGGTCCAGTACCCCGGGATCGCGGAGGTCGTCGAGTCTGACATGCGCAACTTGACGGCCTTGATTCCGCTGGTACGCCAGTTCAAGCCCGATCTCACCGTCAAGGACCTGTTCAGCGAGCTGCGCGAACGGATCGCGGAGGAGTGCGATTACGAGTTGGAGGCCGCAAATCACCGGCGCCTGGCGCGCTTCTGGCGCGGGCATCCGTTCATCTTCGTTCCCGCCGTCGAAACCGCTCTGGCGCGGCGGCGCGTGCTGGTTACCGAGTGGGTGGACGGGATGAGCTTCGAAGACGTGATCCGGCAGCCGGAAGCGGTTCGCGACCGATACATCGAGATCGTGTTCCGGTTCTACTACGGCACCGCTTCCGGCTTGGACCTGGCTTGCGGTGATCCGCACCCGGGTAATTACCTGCTGTGCCCGGATGGCCGCGCGGCGTTCTTCGACTTCGGCATGATGCGGCGCTTGCCGGCGCACTACCTGCGCAGCGAGGCTGCGGTTACGCGTGCCGTGCGCGACGACGATGCCGACGCGCTCGTGAGCGCGCTGAGTGAGCTCGGCTACCTAGCTGGCGAGCGTTCGGACTGGGATGGCCGGGCGTTGCTCGAGCGCTTGCGTCGAAGGTCCGCTTGGCGGAGCTCCGAGGAGCCCGTCCGGTTGCATCCACGGCGCCACCGGCGAAGCGCGAGGGGTGCCAGTGATCGGTCCAGGGAACGCAACGCGCAGCTCGGGCAGCTGCGGCTGCCGCCGGAAGCGCTGCTGCTGCTCCGTATGCAGGGTTTGCTCTACCTGACGGCGGTGAGAGCGCGGGCGAGTGCCCGCTGGGCCCCGCTCCACCGCGAACTGATCGAGCAAGCCGAGGCGGTCGGTGAACTTGGTGCTGCACATGCCTCGTGGCGTTCTGGTCACCACCGCTAGCCGTTCTCCGGGTGCAGCGGTGCGCCCTTCGTTGCGCCTCAGTTCCGTCGCGAGGTGAACGGCAGCTCCGCCACGTCGATGCGGCCGGCTAGGCGCGGGGCCGCGGCGCGAAGGCCGGGTCGCTGACGGATGCTGCGCGCCGGACGAGGGCCGGGTAGGTGCTCTCGAACGTATCCAGGATCAACTTCAGAGGAAGATCCGCGTACGCCCCACGGTCGCGGATGTACTCTATGTGGCGACTCCCATCGCCCGTGAACTGATGTAGAAGCGCGTCCTCCGAGCCATCGAACGACAACGGGGCAACTTCGAATCGCTCGCACAGCTCCGCGTTGAAGGCCGGCGTCGCCTTGCGCCACGCCCCGCCGACGTACAGCTCGGTGTAGCCGTGGAACACGAAGATGTCGCTACCCATCAGCGCAGCCAGGCGCTCCGACTGGAGGTGGTTGCGCACGTCGGAGAACCCCAGGCGCGCCGGGATCCCGAGCGAGCGGGCGGCCGCGGCGAGGACCACCGCTTTCGGAACGCAGTACGCCGCCCCGCGCTCGATCACGTTGCCGGCAACATAGTCTTCCGGGTCAGCTGACACGCTGTAGGGGTCGTAGCGGATCTGATCGCGCACGGCCTCGAACACACGCCCGATCCGCTGGTGCGTCCCCGTCGCGCCGTTGCTCGCTCGCTGCGCGAACGCCCGCACGCGGGGATCGTCTGCGTCGATGAACTTCGTGGCCGCAACGTGCGCGGGCGACGGTGGGGCGGCCCGATCGTGCTCGGGTTGGACCATCGCTGAAGCCTACCCGTCGCGATCCGGCGTGGAAACCGGCTTCGGCCGGTCGTCCGCCGGCACGCGGTCGTCAGGAACCCGGTCGGCTTCTGGGCGGTCGTCGGCCGGCCCGCACACCGTCGGCACCCCGGCTTCTGGGCGGTGGTCGCCCGGCCCGGGCACGGTCAGCAAGTCGAGTTGGATGTGGCTTCGATCCACGCGCTCCCTGGGACGCTCCCGGTCTGGGCGACCGCCGTTGCCTTTGCATACGAGAGCCCGATTGCACGCTGAAGGGTGACGCTCTTCCAGACGGCGCAGTTGTTCGTGCGGGCGACCCGAACCGCATCGTTGGGGAGATACCCGCGGCTGACGAGGACCAGCATGTCCGAAGCCCGTAGATGCGGGGTCGCGCTGTCCGACCAGCGCGGCGCCTTCGATGACAACGATCTTGCGCAGGCTCGGACCACGAGCATGGCAGCAGCGCCAGCGCGCGCTCGCGACGGTCGATCGCGCCGGGAGCGAGCGCATCGATTAACCTTGATCGATGGACCCGGACCGCGCCCGCGACCTGCTTGCACGCGAGCGGACTCGCATCGAAGACGCGATCGCCGCCCTGCGGCGCGAGGGTCCGCTGGAGTCCGATGAGCGCAAGGAGCCGGGTGACCTCGGTTCTGAGGACCTCTATCAGGACGAGTTCGACGAGGGCCATCGCGATGAACTGCGCGAACAGCTCGCGGCCGTCGAGCGCGCCGAGGCGAGGCTCGCGGCCGGCACCTATGGACTCTCGATCGAGAGCGGCAAGCCGATTCCGGACGCACGGCTCGAGGCGCTGCCGACGGCCGAGCGCACGGTCGAGGAGGACGCGCGCTACCGCTGATCAGAGCGACGAGCGCGTCGGCACCGGATCACCCGGCCCCGGCGGGGATCAGGATTCCGCGACCCTGGAGCCGGCCGCCGTCGAGATCGTTCATCGCGTCGTTGATCGCCTCGAGCGGGTACGTCGTGGTGTGCAGACTCACCTTGCCCTGGGCGGTCAGGACCATCAGCTCCTCGAGGTCGGTGTAGCTTCCGACCAGGTTGCCAATGAACGAGATCTCGCGCGAGATCACGTCGATCGTCGGGACGTTGATGTTCTCGCCGTAGCCGATCACGTAGTAGAAACCGCCGTCGCGAACCATTGCGATCCCATCCTCGATCGCCCCCTTCTCGCCAACGAAGTCGATGATCGCCTCGGCGCCGAGCCCGTCGGTGATCTGCTTGACCGTGTCCACGTGCGAGCCGTCCACCCGCACGGTCTGGTCCGCGCCCATCTCACCCGCGAGCGCAAGCGCTTTCTCGGATGGATCGACCACGATGATCTCGGCGGGCGTGATCGCCTTCAGGCACTGAATCCCGATGTGGCCGAGACCGCCCGCCCCGATCACGACCGCATGGGTGCCGGCGGTCAGGACCGGGACCGCCTTCTTGACCGCGTGGATCGCGGTCAGGCCCGCGTCGGCGAGCGCCGCGATGTCCTTCGGCTCGAGCCCGGGCTCGAGCTTGACGACCGAGCGCGCGGAGGTGAGCAGGAAGTCCGCGAACCCGCCGTCACGGTTGATGCCCGGAAAGGAGCCGTTGAGGCAGTGCATATCGTCGCCCTTGCGGCACGGCGAGCAGAGACCGCAGGAGATGAACGGGTGCACGATCACCGTGTCACCCGCCTGGACGTTGGTGACCGCCGAGCCGACCGCGTGCACCCAGCCGGCGTTCTCGTGGCCGGGCGTGTAGGGGAGCGTGACCTGTGACTTCTCGGCCCACTGGCCCTCCTGGATGTGCAGGTCGGTCCGGCACAGCCCGGCGGCGCCGATCCGGACGATCACGTCGAGCGGTCCGTCGACCTTCGGTTCGTCAATGCTGTCGAGCTTCAACGGCTCGTGGTAGGCGTGCAGCCTCGCGGCCTTCATCTCGCGGTCTCCTCTGGCTCAGCCGCCAGGTTGTGGCGGAATTGAAGTAGCGAGCGGCAGATGCCGCCGTTGACCTCGAGGCTCGTGCGCACGAGCCGAGCGGCTCGCAGCCAGCGCTCGAGTTGGTCTGCGGCCAGCGGCTCGCCGCCGGGCAGCACGAACGCCGGCCCATCCGCCGAGCAGTCGATCCCGAGCTGAGCCCGGAGCTCGAGGCAGCGCCGCACCTCGGGTGTGTCCGCCAGGTCGGCGGCGCGCATCGTCGTCACGTCGGTCGCTGTCGCACCGGCCGCCAGCAGCCCCTCACAGACCTTCGCTTGGCGCGCGATCAGCGCCTTGCGCGTGAACAGCTCGCGCAGTGCCTCGAGGTCGTCGTCGTCGGTCTCCCCCGGGAACGCGCCCCGGAACCCCTCACCGCGTCCGAGCGCGGCGTTGATCTCCTCGCTGGTGTAATGGTCCTCGAGCATCACGCTCACCCGCCGCACGCCCGGCAGCCGGCGCACGGCGTTGCGCGCGTCGGCTGCCATCAGGAACGCGAAGTTGGGAGCGCACTGCGGCGTGGGTAGCCGGAGCAGCACCTCGACGTCACCGTCAGCGCTCACCGCGCACAAACTGACGAACCGGAGCGAGGTGATCGGCTCGTCCAGCTCGGGGTCGCGGACGGTGCTCAGCGCGTCAAGGACCCGCTCCCGCGTATTCATGCGCTTTCGACCAGTTGCGCGTCCTCCTGCGCGCCCGGCGTCCCGGCGCCCGACGGGAGCTGGAACTCCGCGGGCACTTGGATCCCGTACAGCTTCGCGGCGTTGAGCCCGAGGATCTTGCGCTTGCCGTTCTTGTCCAACCGGGGGAAGTCGGCGAATTCTTCGTGGTCTGGATCGGGATAGTCCCAGTTGAGGAAGCCCTCGATCTGCCACTTCGGCTCCCAGATCCCGTAGTCGCTGCCGAACAGCATCTTGTCCTCGCCGACCCAGAACAGCAGCTCGCCCATCACCTTCGCGAAGAACCGGGGGCGGGCATGCATCAGGGCGCCGATCACGACTGAGAGGCCCGCGTACACGTTGGGCTCCTGCGTCGCCATAAAGCAGAAATCCTCGATCCGCGGCAGGCCGACGTGCTCGATGATGAAATTGAGCTCCGGGTTGTCCGTCGCCGCCCTGTCGATGTCCCTGGGGTCGAATGCGTCCTTGTCAAGCGGCCAGATCGTGGGCCCCTTGTGGAGGTGGACGTTCTTGATCCCGAGCTCCTTGCACTTCTCCAGGAAGGGTTTTGCCTGCTCGTCGTCGACCCTCCACCCGCGTGAGCCGTTGTACCACTCAGCGGTGTAGAGCTTGACGCCCCGCAAGTTGTATTGCTTGGCGTCCTGCTCGAGCTGCTTCAGGCCCGCCTCGCCTTCGCGCGGGTCCCAGCGGCCGTTGACGATCAGCCTGCCTGGGTACTTGGCGGCGAGCTCGCCGTTGCGCTGCACGGTGTTGAAGCCGTCGGTGTACCACGACTTCAAGTAGGTCGACTGGAGGATCGCGACGTCGGCGCCGGCGTTCTCGAACACGTCTTTGACGAAGTCGTCCTCGGAGTACTTCATGAACTTCTGAAGTGGCCAGTGGGTCTCCGGCGGACCGAGCCCCATGTAGGCGTGAAAGCACTCGATCCATCCCTTGGCGTTGTGCTCCTGCCCCTTGACCCAGTTCTCCGGACTCGCATCCCAGAAGTGGCAGTGGCCGTCAACGATGAAGTACGTCTCACCGTTGTGCTCATACATACTGGTCTCCCTCACTCGATGGTTGTACCGTCAATCACCCTTGATCGCGCGGATCTCCTGGCCCCGGGTGACCCTCCCGCTTGACGTCAGCCCGGACGGACGTCCGGGTCCTGGGGCGTCGCGAAGCGGCCGTCGATCAGCTCGATCCTGTATCCGTCCGGATCGCGGACGAAGCAGATCCTGCCGACGTCGTCGCGCCCGCCCGGCGCGTACGGCGGTTTCTCCGGCTCGATGCCCTGCTGTCCGAGAATCTTCAAGGTCGCGTCCAGATCCTCCACCTCCAGGGCGATGTGGTTGTAGCCGTCGCCGAGGTCGTAGGGCTTGTCGCGGTCGCGGTTCACCGTCAGCTCCAGCGTGTCGCCGTCGCCCGGGAGGCCCATGTAGAGGTTGTATGCGGTGTCGAAGTTCAGACGCCCGCGTCGCTCGAAGCCGAGCAGTCGATAGAAGCGCTCCGACACGTCGGGGTCGCGGACGCGAACGCAGGTATGGACAAGCCGCATCTACAACGACCATATCGCTTTGCCAGATCCCAACAAGACCAATCAGCGCCCTCGTCACTGGACGATTGTGCAGCGATGATCGGGGCACGGTCCGTGAGACCGAGGCGGGTTTCGCACATCGTCGGAATTCGTGCACGTTTGCCGAGATACCGCAATTTCCGTGCGCTCGTGATCGTCGCCGACAACGTCGACGACCGGTGCGGCGATCGCGCTCGGAGCTAGAGCAGTTCCTTGAGGGCCGGCGCGCGTTCATCGCCGCGTAACCCCGCGGAGATCTGCTCGGCGGCACGGCGCGCGAGGCGAATCAGCCGTTTGAGCTCGTCGGCCGGGCTGCTCGCCGTCGTCGCCAGGCCGATCGCCCCCGATACGCCGCCGTGTCCGTGACTGACGGGCACGGCGACGCAGTACAGGTTCTTCGCGAACTCCTCGAAGTCAGTCGCGTAACCGCGGGTCCGGACCTCCTTGAGATGCGCCTCCAGCTTCGCCGGGTCGGTGATCGTGCGCGGTGTGAACGCCTGCAGCTCGCGGTGCTCGATGTAGCGGTTGATCGCAGCGACGCCGCCCTCGGCAATCAGCACCTTGCCGAGGGCGAGCGCGTGGGAAGGCCCACAGAACCCCTGCGAGACGCCGACCGGCGGGCAGTTCGGCGTCGAATGGACGTGCGTCACGACGACATCGTCGGTGCCTGAGAGAACAGCGTGGTAGGCCGTACGACGCGTGAGCCGGGCGAGGTCGTGGAGCACCGGCTCGATCACGGCCGCGGTTCCCGACCTGCGCGCGCGCTCGAATAACACGCCGATCGTCGGCCCGAGTCGATACCCCGCGGACCGGGGTAGCTTCTCCACATAGCCCTCGTCGATCAGGATCCCGATCAGGTGGTAGCACGTCGACAGGCTGACCCCGAGGTCGCGGGCCAGCGCTTTGACGGTCAACCGGCCGCCCTCGCGGCTCACTCGGTCGATGATCCGGAACGCCCGTCGGGTACTCGTATAGCTCGGGTGGCCCGCGCCTGTGAGCTCGGCAAGGCGTGCCTCGGGGTCGCTGGTTACCGGGGTCACCACCGCCGCCTCCTTGCGCGTCGGCCGTCGGCACCACCACAGCGCTCGCCGTCTTCGATTCGAGCCACTACCCCTCGTCGGGCTCGCCGAAAGACGGCAGCCACGTCGACCGCCTGTACTCGAGGTCCCGACGGGTGGATGCCGTACCGCCTCTCTCTCCTCTTTCCGGTGAGTTTACCAAGCAAATCGGCGCACCCGCGGTGCGGTGCACCAACCCCGATCGCTCCGGAGCCTCCAGCCCTCGAGTCCTGCGGGGACTGCAGCGTTAAGGTTCGGATCGAGCCGCGGCGGGAATCCAATTGTGGTGCCGCTTTATCGTTGCGAGCACTGTGGGTGGGCAACCACCGCGTTCCGGGTCGACGCAGTCCGTACACATCGAGATCGATGCCCGGAATGCGCGGGCACGCTGCGCTTGGCGTTCCCGGGGCTGGGCAGTCACGCCGTGCATGGACAGCGAACGTCAGGCAGCGGCGCAAACTCGGTGGTGTGCCGGGCGAGAGCCTGAGCGAAACGTACGCTGCGATCGGCGCTTCGGTGCCCTTGGCAAGGCACGCGCTGATCGGTTTTGCCGCCGGCGTCGGTGCGGGTGGTGAGCTCCTCGACGGGATCGGCCTGGCGGTCTCGGAGGCACTGACGAACGTCGTCAAGCACGCGTACGAGGGTGACCCCGGGCGGATCCACGTCGCCGCGGCCGTCGCCTCGGACGAGCTCTGGGTGCTGATCGCCGACGACGGGCGAGGGGTCCACCCACACGTCAACCGGCCGGACCTTGGATTGGGGCTGACGCTGATCGCGATCGCTTGCGAAGAGCTCACGATCGTCAAACGGGCTTCAGGGGGCACGGAGCTGCGGATGCGGTTCGACCTCGGCGCCTCGGAAGCCTCGGCCGGCGCCCAGGCTCAAGCGTCGGTCCCGTCCCGTCTGCCCGCGAGCGTCACCGCTCGCAAGTCGCGCACCCGCCTCAGTGCGACGCGCAGTCGTACGTGATCTCGACGGGCACACCGCGCGCGATCGTCTGATAGACGACGCAGTAGTGCTCCGTCAGCTCGAGCAGCGTCTCGAGGTCCTCCGCGCCGCGCTCCGGCTCCAGCTCGAAGCGCAGCCGGATCGCGCGGAACCCCACCGGTGCCTCGCGGTCCACTGCCATCGTCCCGCGGAAGTCAAGCTCGCCCTCCGCGATCACCCGGCCCCCCGCGAGGTCGATGCCCCTGTTGACGGCCACCGACCTGAGCGTCACGCCCGCGCACGCCACGAGCGCCTGCAGCAGCATGTCGCCGGAGCAAGCCAGGCTCCCGTCACCGCCGCTCGCGGGATGCAAGCCCGCCTGCACAAGCGCGCGCCCGTTATGTACCGAGCACGCAACCGCCGCGGCGTCGAGATCTCCGTGGGCACGCAACGTGACCACCCCCGCGTCGGGGTCCTCGCGGTAGCGTTGCTTCAACGGCGCCTGCACGGCTCGCAACTCGTCGCGTCTCATCACAAGCTCCTCACGCTCGACCTCGCTTCCAGTTCGCTCGAGGTTGTCGACCAACGCCGGACTGTGAGGCACCGGGCCCGTTCACGGGCGTATGTGCTCAGGTAGCGGCGGAATCGGTCGGGCGGTTCCCGTGCGGCGCGAAGCGCCCTGCGATTGGCCGGCAGGCTGGTCGTGCCGGCGCTCGTCAGCTCGGCCGCTCAGCGCTCGATCGCGCGTTTGATCTGCTCGGACGCGGCCACCCGTCGGCGATCAGCCGTCCCTCCGGGGTTTGCGCAACCGGGGATGATGCCCTCGTTGCCGTGTAGAGGGGGGTCGGCTATGCGGACAGGGCATACGGGAAAGTGCCGGTCAGGTTCTCGCTGCCGTCGTCGGTGACGATCAACAGATCCTCGAGACAGGTGCCTCCGACGCCGCGGACGACCGTTCCCGGCTCGAGAGCGATCACGTCGCCGGCGATCAGCGGCTCGTCGCCGCTTCTGCCGATCTCCGGAGCCTCGTGGACGTCGAGCCCCACGCCGTGCCCAAGGCTGTGGTAGAAGCCCTCTCGCAGCGTCTCGCCGGGTGCCTTCGTGCGTCCGGTCGGGTGTCCCGCGGCCTCGAACACCTCGCACGCGATTCCGTACAACTCGACGCCGGTGACGCCCGGCCGAACCGCAGCGCACGAGCGCTCGTGGGCGGTCAGGACGAGCGCGTGAAGCTGCGCAAGCTGGTCGTTGATCTCGCCGCGCACGAAGGTGCGAGTCATATCGGCCCAGCAGCCGGACTCCTCGTCCCGCGGCCAGAGATCGATCAGAATCGGCGTGTGGGCCGGAAGCGGTCCGGCTCCGGGATCGTGTCCGATCGGCGCGTCCGCCGTGATCGCCTTAACCATGATGTCCCCGGGAGCCGGCGCCCCGGCCCGGGCACAAAGCGCTCGTAAGCGAGCCCTAACCGACTCGGCGGTCAGCAGCTCGCCGTCCAGCCACAAATGACGATCGCGGATCGCAGTGTCGCGAAGGATCGTTCCAGCCTCGCTCATCGCGGCTACGGCCACCCCGGCGGCACGCCGAATGCCCGCCATCTCGGCACCCGACTTGCGTCGCCGTCTGCGCGCGAACAGGTCCTCATCCGGGGTCACTGCGATTCCCGCCTGGCGCAGCCGGTCACCGAGCGCGAGTGGGAACTCGGGCGGCACGATCGCGTCCCGGATGCCCATCGCCTGCGCCGCCCGCACGCACAGCTCCTGCTCGATCCAGAACGCCGACCGGCCCTCGGTAATCAGCTCGTCTGCGCCGAGTGCGTCGACCAGCACGCGCTCCAAATTCGGCGCGGCGCGGGCGATCCTGGCGTCCTCGAGCGCATTGGTCAGGACAACGCGACGGCCGTGTGCCTCGAGGTAGAGGAAAGGATCACCGATCACCAGCGGCACCTCGTGGCGTAATGCGGGACTGCGTTCGGTATCGCCGTAGATCAGAACGCTCATCGAGGAAGCGTCGCACAAGCGAGCTCGTCCCCGCCTGTGGGTAGTGGGGCTCGGCTGGTGGGGCCGCGGCTAGGACGGCGCGGGCGTCGTCGCTTGCCGGTCGCTCGGACGTGGCCGCTCGGACGTGGCCGCTCGCAGGTCGCCGCTCGCCTCGTGTCGAGGGCCGGCCGCGGACCTGTATCAGGACCCAAATCGGCACGGAAGATGGGGATTTGCGGCGTGGACGCGGGTATACGGTGAACCACATCCCAAGGCCGGGATCCGCTGGTCGCTTTGGGGCCTCATGCAGGTCAGACGCCGGCGCCGCGTGGCATCCCCGGTTAGGTGGCCTCGGGGCCGGCCAGGTAGGCATCCCCGGCCGTGTGGCATCCGGACCGGCCAAGTGGCATCCGGACGGGCCAGGTGGCATCCGGACGGGCCAGGTGTGCGTCCGGACGGGCCCACGCAACGGGCTCGAGACCCACCGTCGCCGGCGACCGCCGAGCGGAGGGCGTTCCATGGCGGCGTGTTACTCGGCGCGGGAGAATTCCGCGGCCCGCTCTGCCTGCTCATCAGTTGGCCGCACCCCGGTGTAGAGGACGAATTGCTCCAGCGCCTGGAGCTTGATCACCTCGGCGCCGGTGATCACCCGCTTTCCGAGGTCGGACGCCAGGCGAACCAGCGGGGTGAGTGCCGGCGCGGCCACGACATCGAACACGGTGTCGGCCGCCTTGACGACCTCCTCGGGGAATGAGAGGTCGTCCGACGCAGGCCCACCGGACATTCCCACCGGGGTCGCGTTGATGAGCAGTTGCGGGCGGTTTGCGCTGAGCGTCGATTGCCACGTGTATCCATAGTGCTCTGCCAACGCCCGACCGGCCCGCTCGTTACGCGCGAGCACGATCCCGGTGCGATAGCCGGAGTCGCGGAGCGCCGCGATCACGGCCTTCGCCATTCCTCCGCTGCCGTGAACCGCGAACCATGCCTGCGTGGGGACCTCGTGCTCGGCGAGGAGTCTGCGTACCGCGATGTAGTCGGTGTTGTAGGCGTCCAGAACGCCGTCGGTGTTGACGATCGTGTTCACGGACTGGATCGCGTGGGCGGAGTCGTCCATGCCGTCGACGTACTCGATGCACGCCTCCTTGTACGGCATCGAGACGCCGCACCCGCGGATGCCGAGCGCCCTGATCCCGCGCACCGCCCCTTCAAGATCGGTCGTCGTGAACGCCTTGTACACGTAGTCGAGGCCGAGCTCGGCGTACAGATAGTTGTGGAACCGGGTGCCGATGTTGGTGGGCCGACCAGCCAGGGACATGCACAGCACGGTGTCCTTGGTGATCGTTGCGTTCATCCATGACAAATTCTGTCAATGGATGCAGACTGGGCGGTGATCGGTTCCCGGCGCGGAGGCGGCTCGAGATGGGCGTGACGGCCTGCCTGAACGGCGGGCGCACGCGCGCAGAGCACCCGGCAGTGCCGCAGACGCCGGCCGAGCTCGCCGCCGACGCCGCCGCCGTTCGGGATGCCGGAGCGTCCGCCGTGCACGTCCATCCGCGCGACGCCGGCGGCGCCCAGACGATGCGCACGGCCGCGTGCGATGCCGCCGTGGCGGCGATCCGCGCCGCGGTTCCCCACCTGCGCGTTGGGCTCTCGACCTCCGAAGCGATCGATGCCGACCCGTTTGCGCGCGCCGCCGCGGTCACGGCCTGGAGGCGACGGCCGGACATCGTCTCGGTCAACCTGTCGGAGCTCGGCTGGGCCGGCATCGTGCGCGCCGCGTTGCACGCCGGGATCGCCGTCGAGGCGGGCCTTGCGACGCCTGCCGATGCCGAGCGGTTGGCCCGCAGCCCGTTCACGCACCAGATCGCGCGCGCGCTCGTCGAAGTTGACGGCGGTGTCGAGGACGCCGAGGCGATCGCGGAGCTGGTTCCGAACGAGATCCCGCAGCTGTGGCACGGCTACGGCGTGCGTACGTGGGAGGTGCTCGCGGCGGGCGCCGCCGCCCGGCACGACGTGCGCGTCGGCCTCGAAGATGTGCTCGTGTTGCCGGACGGCCGCACGGCGGCGGGCAACGCGGAACTTGTCGCCGCGGCGGTGAAGCTGATCGGCGAGCGGACCTGAGCGACCAAAAGCCCGCGTCGTGGGGTCATACATGGAATGCTCTCCGGCGTTCTCGTTCCCCGCCGCGCCCTGTGGCCGGCCACGATCCCGAGCGCGCTAGCGTTCATCCTGCTCGCTGCTTCGGCCTCCCCCGGCCCGCGACGGCCCCGGTTTCATCCCGGCCGCCGGTCATCCGACGAGCACCTCGCCGCCGCGGTGTGGCGTGAGCACGAGCATGCTCCGCCGGGCGCGCTCGCCTTCGGGACGAACCGGCCGGATCGTCAGGTCGGCCGCGGCGCGCAGCACCTCGCGCATCTCCATCTCCGCGAAGGGGGCCCCGGCGCAGCGCCTCACCCCGCCGCCGAAGGGAATCCACGACATCGGGTTCGGCGCCGGGCCATCGAGCCAGCGCTCCGGGCGGAACGCGGCCGCCTGCGGCCAGAGATCCTCGCGCCGCTGCGCGAGCCACAGGCAGGCGGCGAGCTGCACGCCGGCGGGCAGCGCGCGCCCGGCGATCCGCACCGGTTCGAGCAGCCGGCGCGGGGCGATCGTCAGCGCCGGGCGCACGCGGAGCACCTCTTTGACAACCGCGTCCAGGTAGGCCGGATCACCCTCCCGCATCCGTGCGTGCACGGCAGGGTGACGCGCGAGCCGCTCGAACGCCCACGCAAGCGAGGCCGCGGAGCTGTCGTGGCCGCCCACGAGCAAGGCGACGAGCTCGTCGCGCAGGTGCCGGTCGGTCGGCGGGTTGCCGTCCTCGTCGCGCTGCTCGAGCAGCAGCGCGAGCACCGAATCGCGCTCCCCCCTCACGTCGGGCTGCTGGTCCGCTCGGCCGCCGGCGTCGCTGAATCGAGCCTCGGGATGGTCATCCGGCGCAGCGCCTCGCACCTCGTCTGATCGGGTGCCGTGACCGTGGTCCAGCTGCTCGGCGCGTCGGCGCGCGACGACCTCGAGCAACAGTTCGTCGAACCGCTCGACGGCGATGCGAAAGCGGCCCAATGGGCTGCGCGGGCCGAGGTCGCGCCGCACGATTGCCATCGACAGGATCCCGGGCAGCGAGCGAACACTTCCGAGGGTGTGCTCGATCGCGTCTCGCAGGCGCGCGGCCTCGTCGTCGCTGCTGGCCCCGAACACGACGCGCAGGATGATCTCGAGCGTGAGCTCGCGCATCCGCTCGAGCGCGATCACGCGCCCGCTCCACGTGCTCAGCTCGCGCCGAGCGAGATCCGCGACCGTCGGCGTGAAGGCACGCATGCGTTCCCCGTGAAACGGCGTCGTCATCAGACGTCGCTCGCGCAGATGCTGCTCCCCGTCGAGCAGCAGAATCGAGTCCGGCCCGGCGAACGGGCGCACGAACTCCCAGCTCTGCCCAGCCGGCGCGATCGCAGGATCCAGGCGAAAGATCTCGCGCACGGCGTCCGGGGCCGAGAACAGCACCATCGGCTCGTCGGTCCAATAGGTGCGAATCGTCACCGGGTCCCCGAAACGGCCATGGATTCGATGCAGAAACGCCCCCGGGCGCGTCATCCACGCCACCGTCTGCCAGACGGCCGGGGCGCGCGGTCCGGGCGGCAGATCCATGCGCCGATCCTACGTGCCGCGCCAAGCGACGCGCGGGCGATGCGCTCGGCGTCAACCGATGTGTTGCTTCGCCCTCGGAGTCCGGGGTAACGACACGGGCGTCCGCGCGGCGCTCTGAAGCTCGGCCTGATCGCCGGCGTGGTAGGTGCCACCGCGCAGAGCCGACGCGGCCGCGGCGACGAGGCAGGCGATGATCGCGAACATGAAGGTCTCGTGCAGACCGGCCCGGAACGGCTCCGAGATCAGCTGCGGGAAGAACGAGCGTCCGGTGATGATCGCGGCGCTGTGGCTGCCGACGCTCGCCAACGCCTTCGCTCCGAGGAGATGCTCGAGCGGGTTGTAGCCGAGGAACGCCGCGAACAGGATCGAGACCGGCGGGAGGTGCGCGACGCGCGCCGCGGTGTCCGCTCCCACGCCGTGCGCGCGCAGGCCGCTGCTCAGCGCGTGGGGCAAGGTGCTCGACAGCCCCGCGATCATCAGCGTGAAGAAGATCCCGATCGAGACCACCTGCGCCGAGTTCTGAAACGTCTGGTTCATGCCCCCGCCGGCGCCGCGATCTGCGCGCGGGAGGCTGTTCATCACCCCGGCGCGGTTTGGAGAGGCGAACATTCCCATCGAGATCCCGTTCAGCAACAGCACGAGCGCGAACGTGACATACGAGAAGTCCGTCGGCAGCAGCGCGAGCAGCACGAAGCTGAGCGCGGCGCCGATCATTCCGCCGGTCGCAAACGGGCGGGCGCCGAAGCGGTCGGAGAGATACCCCGACGTCGGCCCGGCGAGCAGCATCCCGGCCGTCAGCGGAAGCATGTAGATCCCGGCCCACAGCGGCGTCCTGGCGAAGTCATAGCCGTGCAGCGGCAGCCAGATGCCCTGCAGCCAGATGATCATCATGAACATCAGGCCACCCCTGGCGACCGCCGACAGGAAGGTCGACAGGGTGCCGAACGTGAACGCGCGGATTCGGAACAGGGGCAGCCGGAACATCGGATCGCTGACCCGCCGCTCGATCACCGCGAACGCGACCAGGAACGCGACGCCGGCCGCGAGCAGCGCGAGCACCCTCGGACTCATCCAACCGGTGGCGTGCGTGCCGTACGGGCGGATTCCGTACGTGACCGCGACCATCAGGCAGATCAGCCCGAGCGCGAAGGTCGCGTTACCCCACCAATCGATCGGCCGGCGCTTTGGCTCGCCACGCTCCTCGAGCTTGAGGTAGGCCCACACCGTCCCGAACAAGCCGACCGGGACCGAGATCAGGAACACGAGCCGCCAGCTGACAGGAGCGAGCAGGCCCCCGAGCACGAGCCCGACGAACATCCCGCTCACCCCGACGATGTTGTTGATCCCGAGCGCCATGCCGCGCTGGTTCAGGGGGAAAGCGTCGGTGATGATCGCCGCCGCATTGGCCATCAGACAGGCCCCGCCAACGCCCTGAACGATTCGAAACACGATCAGGTACGTGGCTCCGGCCCGACCGGTCAGCCAATCCGCGGTCAGCAGCAATGACGCGACGGTGTAGATCACGAACCCCAGGTTGTAGATCCGCACCCGGCCGAAGATGTCCCCGAGCCTGCCGAGGCTCACGATCAGCACGCTGCCGACGACCATGTACCCGAGGATCATCCAGAGCAGGTAGAAGCTGTTCGCCGGTACGAGCGGGTCGAGATGGATCCCGCGAAAGATGTCCGGCATCGCGATCAGCGTGATCGACACATCGAGCGTCGCGAGCAGCACGGCGAGCGTCGTGTTCGACAGTGCAATCCACTTGTAGCGATCGTTCACGCAGAGATATTATACAGGTAACCTGTACAGTCTACCTGTCGTTTCGATGCGAGAATGACGACCAAAACGACCAATCCGGTGCTCCTGGCGAGCGAGTTGCGCGTCGTGATCGGGCAACTTGTGCGACGCCTGCGCGCTGAGCACGGCTTCCCGCTGTCGCACGGGTCAGTCCTCGGACGGCTCGACCGCGACGGCGAGCAGAGCGTCAGTGACCTCGCGTTCGCGGAGCGGGTCCGGCCGCAGTCGATGGCGCAGACCGTCAGCGAGCTCGAAGCGGGGGCGCTCGTCCGGCGGCGACCGGACCCGGATGATCGCCGCCGCGCGCTCGTCGAGCTCACCGATCAAGGACGCGCCACGCTCGAAGCCGATCGCCGCCAGCGCGAGGGATGGCTCGCGCAGGCGATCCGCGATGAGCTGACGAGCGACGAGCAGGCGCTCCTCCAGGAAGCCGTCGCAGTTCTGAGCCGGCTCGCGGAGGCCTAGCGACCGCCCGGCGCCGGCTGAGTGGGCGGGTCCGCGGGCGCCCACGATGCTCCACCAACCGCGCGCGACGCGGCTGGACGACGGACGCACGATTGAGCGGAGCTCGCTTCACCCGTCGGACGCCTACGATACATTCGTCGCGAGCCTCGGCGCACGCTTCGGGGTATTTGAACTCAAATCAAGCGAGCTTCGGGGCAGTCTCACGCGCATGCAACGACCCACCGATCCAGGACCGGGCAGTTGAGCACACAGGACAACCGCGGCTCGAGTCGACGCCGGACTACCCAGCCTCTGCCACTGCTGTCGGCCGGAGAGCTCGGCGAGCGGCGGGCGGCCTGGCGTCGCCGCCAGCGCCTGCGCCGGCGTGCCTGGCGGATGCTCATGGCAGCCGCCGTGCTGACCGTCGTGGCACTTGTGTTGCTGGTCGAGCACGGGCACTCGAGCGCCCACTCGCAGCCCGATCAGTCCTCCGCGCTCGCAGGCAAGGAGGCACTGGTCTCCGGTTCGGGCGTGTCAGCGTCCGCCGTCCGAGCATCGCTCTACCGCTCACTGAGCCGTCTGGTCGCTCGCGGCGTCGTTGACCAGCGGTCGGTCGACAGGGTCCTGCGCTACACGTCCTACGTCGCGTTGGCCGGTCACCGGCGCCGTGAGATCGCGTTGACGTTCGACGACGGGCCGGGGCACTACACGCCGCAGATCCT
>Ga0187766_10000166_pt1 | contig 33430 bp, 33 predicted proteins | sample 0216_QUI02_MP05__4_FD_132971 | JGI IMG/M metagenome (GOLD analysis project Ga0187766, IMG submission 132971) | Tropical peat soil microbial communities from peatlands in Department of Meta, Colombia - 0216_QUI02_MP05_20_MG | ecosystem: Environmental > Terrestrial > Soil > Wetlands > Peat ... | reverse complement strand
GAGGGACTGATGCGGCGCAACGCATAGCCGACCCTGGACTCGACCGCGATCGGCAACACCGCCGGGCCGGTCTTGACGGCCTTGACAATCGCCTTAGCGGTGGCTTGCGGGGTGTAGTTACGACGCCGATAGGCGGCGTCGGCCTTCTGGCGGGCGCGCTCCTGCTGCTCGGCCGTCATACCCGTGTAGATGGTGCTCTTGGCGATATTGGTGTTGACGAAGCCCGGGCACACCGCCGTGACCGTGATGCCCTCGTCGGCCAGGTCGGCGCGCAACGATTCGCTCAGCGCCAGGACCGCGGCCTTTGTGGTGCCGTAGGCGACCATGGATTTCGACGGCAGATACGCTGCGGCCGATGCCACGTTAATGATCGTTCCGCCCTGGCCGCGCTCGACCATCTGGGCGCCGAACGCTCGGCTGCCGTAGATGACGCCGCGCACGTTGACCCCCATGATGGTGTCCCAGTGCGCCGACGTCGTCTCCAGGAACCGGCCCGCCATCCCGATGCCGGCGTTGTTCACCAGGATGTCGACCACACCGTGCTTGTTGTGCACTTGTGCCGCAAGGTTATTCATCGCCGCTTCGTCGCTGACGTCGACCTGGTAGACCGCGGCCTCGGCCCCGGCAGCCCGGACGGCATCGGCGGTTTCCTCAGCGCCGGCGAGATCGCGGTCGACCACCACGACGGTGGCCGCACCCTGGCGGGCCAACTCCACCGCGGTGGCCCGGCCGATGCCGGCGCCCGCCCCGGTGACCAGCGCGAGTTTGCCTCGCACGTCGCGGGGGCCAGCGCCGACGACGGACTCGCCGACCGGAGCTGCGCGCTCGATGACCAGGTCCACCCACTCGCTGGTCAGCCGCGCGACGACGTCGGGACGCGAGCTCACCACCCAGTGCCCGCCCTCGATCGGGACGACCCTGCTGCCGGCCGGAATCGAGCCGGTGAACCGCTGCAGGGCAGGCGTCACGAAATAGTCCTCGCGCGCTACCAGCACCTGCACCGGGACGCCTGTCTGCGGCAGCTGCTTTCCGGGGGCGAGAAGTGGCGCGGGCATGTTGGCGCGGTACAGGTTGAGCCCATTGAGGTAGTCATCGATCGACCGGTACGCCGCACGACGTTGGCTGCGGGTGCTTGATCGGCCGATACGTTCAACCGCCTCAAAGACTTTCACAGCCACCCGGGACCGGAACGCTACCTCCGGCGCACCCGGGCACAAGAAGAACCAGATATACGAGGAGGCCACGATCTGTTTGGCGACGTCGGCGACGGCGCGGGGTGTGCGCGGTGACCGCAGAAACCTGCCCGCGTAGTTCAGGTGCGGGCCCGAGATCGACGTGAACGAGGCGATCCTGCCCCTCACTGAGTCGTCGGTGACCGCCGCCCAGCCCTGGATCGAGCCCCAGTCGTGTCCCAACAGGTGGACCTGGTCCACCGCCAGGCTGTCGATCACCGCGCCGATATCGGCGACCAGCTGGGTGAGCCGATATCCCGACCGGCCTCTCGGCGTTGATGATTCGCCGGCCCCGCGCACGTCGCAGGCCACAAAGTTGTATCGGTCAGCAAGTTTCTCCGCGACCCCGTCCCACACCCGGTGGTTATCCGGGTAGCCGTGGATCGCCAGGATGCTCGGGCGCCGTTTGTCGATCTCGGTGTAGGCGTGGACCGCTAAAGGTACGCCGTCCGACGCGGTGACGGTGATTGGAGCCGCCTGAGTCGTGGTCATTAGTCCTCCGCGGCGGTGCTCAGTGAGAGGCGCGGGCAGCAGGCGATCTAGCCAAGTAGTCGACCGCGCGTCCAACCCCACCCAGCTGGGACGGATGGAAACTCGGCTTGTAGTAGGCGCCGATGACCCCCACGAATTCAAACGGCCCGGGCACCAAACCCCGGCGCGCCGCGTCGAAATAGTCGCGCCAGCGCGGCTTGGTCCCGGGTGGCAGGTATGGGTCGACGGAGTACATGAATCGCACGCCGCGCATGAACAACCACAGCATCGCCGGCGTCACGAGCAGCTGGGTGCGCACCTGCCGCCAGTACCCGGCACGAAGATGCTTCATGGTGTCGAAGGCGACCGCTTTGTGTTCGACTTCTTCCGCGCCGTGCCAGCGCAGCAGGTCCAGCATCACCGGGTCGGTGCCGAGGGCGTCGTGTTGCGGGGTGTCGAGAATCCATTCGCCGAGGATGGCGGTGTAGTGCTCGAGGGCCGCCACCATCGACACCCGCTCGAGCAACCAGCTCTGCCGTCGTCGCGGGCTCCACCGGGGCCGGTCGCCGATGAGCTTCTGGAAGAGCCAGGTCATCTGGTCGGTAAACGGTGTGACGTCTATGCCCTTGGCCGCGAAGTGCCCGAGCACACCCGAGTGCGCTTGGGAATGCATGGCCTCCTGGCTGATGAATCCCTGCACGTCCAGCCGCAGCTGGTCGTACTGGATCAGCGGCAACGTGTTCTTGAATGCCTCAACAATGAACTCCTCGCCCGCCGGCAGCAGCAGGTGCAGGACGTTGCAGAAGTGGGTCGTGAAGGGCTCGTTGGGCACGTAGTAGAACGGCAGCTTCGCCCAGTCGAACTCGACGTCCCGCGCCTGAAGGACGAGTCGTTCATGATCGAGCGAGGCGTCGTGCGGACCCGCTGCCTGGTCATCGACTGTGAACATCGTCAAACCCCTTGTGTCGCTAAGCGATCCGTCGCTTCTCGGACTGATTCTCGGTGATCAGACGCTCGCTTCGCAGGAACCGGACGAGATTGTCGACTGTCTCGGTCAGGGCCGGCTCTCGCAGGTGGACCTTGGCCAGCGCGCGCGCGTGCCGGTATTGGGTGTTGCCATAGCGCTTGTCGCGCATCGCCGCGATTTTATCCGCCGAGCGGGTCAGGAAATCGACCAGCGGATAAATCGGATCGCGCGGGGTGGACCGGCGGTTCATCTGCTCGGCGAAGGACGGGATGTCGTGGTAGGCAAAGCGGTAGCCGTAGCGCTCGGACAAGATCCGGGTGATGTCCACGAGGTTGTAGTAGTCATCGGCGGTCATGTTGAAGACGGTGCCCGCCTCGGCCGGCAGATCCATCAGCGCGACGATGTGATCCGCGATCAGGTCCGCCGGCAGCAAGCTGAGCTGGTTGAGCGCGTTGGCGGCGATGCCGTGCTCGATCATGAACGCCATTGTGCGCACCAAGATGTCGTCCTGAGTCCCAAAACCCGCACTGGTGGGTGAGATCAACGAGGGCCGGTAGATGCGCACGTCGAGTCCTTGCCGCTGCGCGGCCAGCACCAGCTGCTCGGCAACCCACTTGGTCTGCGAGTAGCCGAAGTCCAGGGCGCTCATCTCCGCGTTCGCATCGGACTCCCCGACTACCGGCTTGACGCTCCACCCGTAGATGAAGGTGCTCGAGACCAGGTGAAAGGTCTTCCGGTGCGCGGTCATGGCCAGGCGCAAAAGCTGGTGCGTACCGACCACGTTGGCCGGCCGCAGGGCGTCGTACGTCCTGACGTAGTTGACCAGGGCGCCGTTGTGCACGATGGCATCGACACTCTCAGCCAGTCGCTGGAACGCCGCCTCACCAATTCCCAGGTCAGGCTCGGCGAGATCCCCGCAGATCACGCGCACCCGCGCCCGGACCTCGGCTTCCAGAGCCGGAGACCAGAGCTGAGCCTGGCGCAGTCCGGCAATGATCCGGTCCAGGCCGTGGGCGGCATCCGTGGCGCGGACCAGCGCGTGGAGGGTGCAGGAAGTCTGCCCGAGCAGGCTGCTCAGCAGAAACGGTCCCAGAAACCCGGTCGCGCCGGTGAGCAGGATCTCGCTTGGCACGCCCGCTCGCGCCGGTGGGAGCGCCGGCAGGGGCAGCCGAGCGTCGGCGCGCATCTGCGTGGTCTCGTATGCGTCATACTCGGCGGAAATCTGATCCAGCTGCTCCCTCAGAGCCTGGAGCGGCTGCCCGGACCCCTCGCCGAAATGCCGCATGAGGCGGAAGAACTCGGCGACTGTCAGGCGCTGCAGCAGGCGCGTGTTGACCTCCTCGGCCAGCTCCCCGGCGCCATGCTCTTCCAGCAAGGCCTGCAGGTCCCCGCGGAGCTCGGCCAGGGCCAGCGAATCGATGCCCAGATCCGCGAAGGAGCAGTCCTCTTCCCCGGTGAGGTCATAGCTCTCGATGAGATTGCGGAAACGGTCTAGCGGCCCCTCGGTGGCGTTCGGCCCCTCGTGGGCCTGATGGGCGTAGGTCGCATGTACGGGCAGCTTGGCGTCCAGCCAGAGCTGGCGGGTCTCCGCGCGCCTGATCTTCCCCGAGGTGGTCTTGGGAATGCTGCGCGGCGGTACGAACACGATGGTGTGCGGATCGATGTGGCAGTGCCTGCGGATCGCTCGCGCCAGTGCCTTGGCGTCTGGGAGCGTGTGCTCGTCCCGCACCTCGGCGACCACGACCAGCATCTCCTGCTCTTCGCGCTCGACCGAGAAGGCGGCGATGCAGCCTTTGCGGACTTCCGCGGCCTGCTCCACGATGGCCTCGATGTCCCCGGGGTAGCTGTTGACGCCGCGCACGATGATCAGGTCCTTGGTCCGCCCGCAGACGAACAGCTCGCCCTCATACATGAAGCCCAGATCACCCGTTCGTAGATAGGTGTGTTCGTCATCGCCCGCGATGCGAGCTCCGAAGATCTGCGCGGTGAGATCGGGCCGGCGCCAGTAGCCGCCTCCTTTGGACGCTCCGTCCACCCAAATCTCGCCGATCCGGCCCTCGCCCAGGTCCTGCTGCGATTGGGGAGCGACGATGCGGACCACGTTCCCGGCCAGGGGCTTGCCGCAGCTCACCACCGGGGTCTGGTTGCTGTTCTCGGGCAGAGCCTTTTCGACCCGCACGAGATTCTTCTGCAGCGCACGCTTGTTCACAGCCAGGGTCTGCCGCCCACGGAGGGACACGATCAGAGTGTTTTCAGCCAAGCCGTGAGCGCCGGTCAGCGCGTTGGGCTGTAGACCGTAGGGAGCGAACCGCTCCCGGAAGCGGGTGAAGGTCTTGGCCCGGAGCGGCTCTGCCCCGACGACCACGCTGTCTAGGCTGCTCAGGTCGATCCCGGCCAGCTCGGACGTGGGCAGCTTGTCCTCGCGCAGGCAGTACTCGAGCGCGAAGTTCGGCGCGGGCGTGTGGGTGGCACGCACCTGGCTGATGAGCCGCAGCCAGGCCGATGGCCGCTGGAGGAAGTCGACCGGTGACATCGCATGGGTGGTCCTGCCGAGCACTAACACAAACAAGTAAGCGGAGATCAAGCCCATGTCGTGGTGCTGGGGGAGCCAACTGACGCACACTTCGCTGCCCGTGAAGGCCGAGCCGTTGGCGATGATGTTTTCGTGGCTTACGATCACGCCCTTGGGATCGCTGGTGGAGCCGGAGGTGTACTGCAGGAACAGCACCGGGTTAGGCGTGTCCGCCACCGGGGCGCCGCCAAAGTCCTGCGTGCCATCCGTCGCGAACCAAGGCAGCTCGGGGAGCCGCTCGGCGTCTGGCCAGGGCAGCGCGCCTTGTCGGTGGCCGAGCAGCAGGCGGTAGTCGTACTCAAACTGCTTAGTCGACAGCACCGCCTTGGCCTTGCAGTCCCGCGCGATGAAGTTGAGCTTGGCCAGCCCCGCTTCGAACGCCATGGGCAAGGGAGGGCTGACCGGTACGGCGATCACCCCGATGCGTGCGCAGGCGAAGAACGCCGCCACCATCTCCAGACCGGGCGGGTAGACCAGCAGCGCCCGCTCTCCCGGCCTGAGCCCGGCCTCTGTAAATAAGTAGGCGGCCAGCTCACGCGTCCGCTCGGCGAAGCTCTGGTAGGTGTAGTGCTCGAGCTCCCGGCCTTCAACATCGACGAACCGGAAGAGGATCTGGTCCGGTCTCCGCGCTTCCCACATCCGCAGGTAATCGATGAGCGTCTCCATCGTAGGAGTCATCCCCCTTCCAGGTCGGTCTTAGCCGAAATCATCGGAACAACTTCCTTCATCACAATCGGTAAAGCCAATAGTAGCGCTGCCGACCGATCTCAAGCAAAGCCTCTGAAGGCTTTTTCGGTGCTGCACATTAATCTCACAGACTAAATTCAGCTACTAAGCAAAAGTTGCATATACCTGGGCTAATGGCGCTGGGTTTCCTGTCGGCTAGGCGCACCGCGTATGGGGATTCAAGACCACCGTAGATACTGTTATCAGTATCTCAGTACACGTAAATAAGCAGCTATCTGCGTTAATCTCCGTAAATACAGCAATACTGACGTACGAATCTCCGCATTTCCGTACTCAATGATCGTTAGGGCGGAATTCGCCTCGCGACACCGACAATCACCATTGTTATCGCCAACATCACGGGCGGATCCGCAAACAAAAAATCCGTAGCGTTCATGTTCCATATCCTCCAGGAGCACGGCACTGTAGCAACCGGGGTCGATGCCAACGGCGAAAACGAGTCGCTCCTGCCGTGGTCCGAAGCCGGGGAGTGGAGTATTCCTGTCATCGGCCTGTGCTGATGGCGCCCAGCGGCATCGAGTAAACCCGCTTGCCGGCCATACCGGCCGCTGTCGACGACGCCAGCGGACTCCGCAGCCTACCGCCAGACCTCGCCGTCGTCTGCACCCGCACCGTCCCCAACGCCGCCTCAAAGACGTCTACAGCACTCATCACCGACGACGGGCCACGGGTGCTCCGTCCCACAAGTGGGCACCTGGAGCGGTACGCCCAGGCATACGGACTCCCCATCACCGACGCCGCCGCCACCGCATACGACGACATCATTGCAGAACTCCTCCAAATCTACGGATATACTGATATACCGACCTACTGAAATACGATGCCGAGAGGAGCTCACCACAATGAGCACCGCCAACGACCGCATCGCAGCAGCGCCGACTGAACCCGTCGCTATCGGTCGAACACGCGTCCCACGAACAAGCGTCCGACGAACAGTCGACCTCTCACCCGCCCAGCACCGAGCCCTCGACATCTGGCAGCGAGAAGCCGCCGACCGCATCGGACTTGCCCGCGTCACCGGACAAGAGGTCCTCGCCGCACTCATCGACCAACTACTGAGGGACCCCAAACTCTCCGCCCAGATCACACGCACCATCCAGGCCGAGCGGTGACCTCACGAACGAGGCACGCGTGCGTTCACGCGCCGGACGCGGCGCAACATCGCCGCGTGTTACGGGCCGATCAGCGGTGTCTGGCAGCCCCTTCAGTTTGGCGTCGCGCCCCTCGTCGAAGCGGATGTCGTCGCAGTCGCCAATGGCGTCTCGTACTGGTTGGCTCACCAGGACTTCGCCGCCTGGTCTGTTGATGTTGACGTCGAGAACGGTGACGGCCGCGCCCATCCCGCTGGCGACTCGGGCTGCGTTGTAGCCCGCAGTGCCGCCGCCACCACGACGTCGTCCATGTTGCGATAGCCTCGTGAGAAGGTGTGAGTCAACGGCGCCTGTTGTCAGGAATCGGAACCGTGCGGGTCGCTCCCACTCGATGTTGCGTCAAGTCTCGGTCGCGCCTCGCGCCGGGGCGGCAGTTGACGACTTACCTGGGCGATGCGGAAGCGCGGCCCCGCGCGGGCCACAAGCCTGACGATGCCGACGAAACGCTCGCCGTCGATGATCGGCGACAGCGGCTCGTCCTCGGCCTCGATGATCATCTCTCGGCCATTGACGTCGCGTAGCCGATCACCGCGGAGCGTACCGGTGGTTAGCGCCGCGGGAAAGCGCACGATGATCTTCGAGGGCCTCATCTCCCCGGCTTGGAAATGCAGCGCGCCAGGTTCGGAGGCTTTTGGGAAGAGCCGGAACGGGCCGCCGATATGGAGGTCGATCGCGCCGGCGTGCAGCAACCTGTGTGTCCGCGTCGGGACCTCCTCGCCGTCGATTACCACGCGGGCGTGCGTCGGAGCGAACAGACTGGATGCATAGTTGGGCCTGTTCGAGCGGCCGGGGACAACCTCGTTGGTGATGTAGTCGCCGAACGAGCGAGCGATCACTCGAACGACGTCCGCACGGCCATGAGTGTGGTTGTCGTAATACTTCTCGTAGAACCGGTTGCCGACACCTCCGGCGGCCAGCCCAAAGCAGAGCCGATGGAACGTCGCACCGCCCGCGGTTTCACCGTCGAGTGTCAGAGTGTCCAGGAACACTTCGGGTGGAGGCCGATCCATCTCGGCAGCAGCCGTCAGTGCGCGCAGAATCGCTTCGGGCTGCCCGCGTAGTCGCGCCTTGCGCGCGACGGCGTTGACACTGCCACCGTTGGTGGGTACGAATGTCGGCCAACGTTCCGGATCGCTGACGCAGTGCTGGGTTTCGTTGATCAACCAGTTCAGCGACCCATCGCCGCCGTCGCACACGAGGTGACTGACGCGCGGACAGAGCTGCTCCACGACCCCGCGGAGGTCCTCGACGGAGACGGTTTCGTGTACCTCGCCCCACCGGCCGACAATGCGACGCAGTTCGGCGCTGCGATCAGCCGCAGCACGATTCCTGCGTGCGAGCGGATTGACGATGATGCCTAGATACATCCAGCGGTCACCGACGCATGCCTGACAGATACCCATCGCCGTCGTGTCAACCGGCGGCGGTTCCAGGGAAGGGCTAACGAGGCGGGTACATCACGTCCCAATTGAATACTCCTCGGGGAGGGGACTGGGGCGCCCAGGTGAGATTTAGCGCGCTATCCCAGAACGATACCTGCGACGTCCTCGTTGACGAGCAGCACGTCCTGGATCCGCTGCACGGTCATCTCGGCTACGGCTGCACTGGTTTTGAATCCCGCCGTAACCGACGGCGAAACCGTCGAAATATTGCCGGGGCGACGCGGCGATCGGCTGACCGGTGTCGGTATTCCCCGCTCGGACGAGCCCATCGCCGGTGAGCCAGGGCAACGCCCATCGTGTCAGCTCAAACCACTATCGCGTCAGAACCCTCGCAACTTCGGATTAGTGTGTCTGCCATGCCTGATTGGACCGCAGCAGACCTGCCCTCGTTCGCCGGACGCACCGCCATCGTCACCGGCGCCAACAGTGGGCTGGGTGAGGTGACCGCCCGCGAGTTGGCCCGGGTCGGTGCCCAGGTCATCCTGGCGGTGCGCAACACCGAGAAGGGTGAAGCCGCCGCCCAGCAGATGACGGGCGATGTCGAGGTGCGTCAACTCGACTTGCAGGATCTGTCCTCGGTACGGGATTTCGCCGACGGTGTGGACACGGTTGATGTCCTGGTCAACAACGCCGGCATCATGGCCACCAAATACGCGCTGACCGGCGACGGCTTCGAGAGCCAGATCGGCACCAATCATCTCGGTCATTTCGCGTTGACCAACCTGCTGCTGCCCAAGCTCACCGACCGGGTGGTGACGGTGTCCTCGCTGCTGCACATGATTGGCTACATCAGCCTCAAAGACCTGAACTGGCAGTCTCGGCCGTATTCGGCGTGGCTGGCCTACGGCCAGTCGAAGCTCGCCAACCTGCTGTTCACCAGCGAGCTGCAGCGGCGCCTGGATACCGTTGGCTCTTCGCTGCGCGCGCTGGCCGCCCACCCCGGCTACTCGCACACCAACCTGCAAGGCCGCTCCGGCCGCAAATTGGGCGACGCGGTGATACTGGCCGCCACCCATGTTGTGTCCACCGATGCCGACTTCGGCGCCCGGCAAACGTTGTACGCGGTATCGCAGGATCTACCGGGCAACACATTCGTCGGCCCGCGATTCGGCATATGGGGCCGCACCCAGCCGATCAGGCGCAGCTGGCTGGCCAAGCGCGCAACCACCGCCGCCGCACTCTGGGAGTTGTCCGAACAGCTCACCGGCACCAAGTTTCCGCTCTGAGGCACTGGTGCGCTAACCTGTGGGCGCTGTTCTCCGTGCTCACCAATGGTGTCGTCGACGTCCGCGATGATGGCTCGCGGGAGGTGCTGCGAGCGCCGGAGCTGTATGCCTGGACACTGGCCGCGCTGGTCGGGACCGTGTTTCAGCAATCGTCGTTTCGTGCCAGTTCGCTGACCGCCTCGTTGCCGACGATGACCGTGGCTTCGATGCTGGGGGTGACCGTGCTCGGTGAGACCCTCCGCACCGATGGCCCCGAGGTGTTTGCGCTGGTGGTCGCGGTATCGGTGGTGATTGTCGCCACCGGGCGCTGGCCCGCGGCGAGGCCGCCACGATGGCGGCTGGCAGAGCAGCGAGGAGTCGGCGTCACCCGCCCGCCGGCGGGCGAGGTGGTAGACCCTGGGTCGCGGCCCCAGAGCGCCGGGGGCGGTTGCTCGACCGTGCAGCCTTCGACGGCCGTCCCACGGGGTCGCGACTAGGCTAGTGAAGTACTCAGTGAGGCGGTTTCGGCGCGGCGTCCGCTGAGGCGAGACAACTATCAGCGCAATGAAGTGACCGCAGAAGAAACGGCGAGTGTGGGTGTATGAACCGGCTTCCGGGCCGGGCGTCGGCGAGGAGGTCACCCCATGTCGGAAGCGGATATCGCGGCGTTTTACGCCCTGTGCGCCGCGCTGGCATCCGCGATCGGCAATGTGATCCGTCAGCGGTCGGCGCAGGAGGTCACCGACAAACCGGTCGGCCACTTGGCGCTGTTCGGCATGTTGTTGCGCGACACCCGCTGGTGGCTGGGCGGTGTGGGGGACATCGCCAGTTACTGTCTACTTGCTTTGGCCCTCGACGACGGCCCGGTGTTGTTGGTCATGTCGCTGCAGGTGACGGCGCTGCTTTTCGCCTTACCCATTTATGCGCGGTTGACCCGTCATCGGATAACCCGCCGGGAGTGGATGTGGGCGGTCTTGCTGGCCGTGGCGTTGGCGATAGTCATCGCGGTCGGGCATCCGATGGGCGGCCAGGAGCAGGCATCGTCGCAAACCTGGCTTGTAGTGGCCGTCGTGATGGGTCCGCCTTTGGTGTTGTGTTTGCTGGGCGCCCGGATCTGGTCGGATCGTCCGGTCGCGGCGGTGCTGCTGGCGGCGGTGGCGGGTTCGTTGTTGGCGGTGTTCGCGGTGCTGATGAAGGGCATTGTCGACATAGTCGAACACGACGCTGGCCAGCTGTGGCACACACCAGCGCTGTATGCCTGGGTGTTCTGCGGGGTGGCCGGGATGATCTATCATCAGTCGGCGTATCGTGCCGGCGCGCTGACCGCCTCCCTGCCGACGATTATCGTCGCAAAGCCCATGGTGGGCGGTGTGCTTGGGGTCACCGTGCTCGAAGAGACTGTGCGCGCCGACGGCACGGGGTGGTTTGTGCTGGCGGTGGCGGCGGTGGTGGTGATCGTCGCGACGGTGGGCCTGGCTCGCGGTGAGGCCGCCACCATGGCGGCCGGCGCGGGGCGTGACGTGAAAATCACCGACCAGCCCAAGGCGCCGTCGCAACGCCTGAGCGGCTGACGCTTTCCCGGGGCGACTGGGCCGTGGGGCCGCGTCTGGCAGAGTGTCCGAGGAAGAGTTGGCAAGCCGCGTCGACGGACTTCCTACAATTCGAGTCCGTAGCTTTGGTCGCGGCTGCGGCTGCGCTCGGCGGTGTCGGCGATGCGCTCGTAGGCGGCGTGCCAGGCGTGTTCGGCGGCGGTGCATTGCCGAGGCGCTCGGGTAGCAGCTCCCGCCCGGTGTGTTCGGCTTCGGCGTGAATGCACTGCGGGAGCTCATCGTTGGCCAGGATCATCCGGAAGTAGTGGGCGGCGAAGTATTTGGTGCCGCGGCGCAACACGTGCACGTTGTCGCCGGCGACAGGGCTGGTGTGTTCGTGGTCGGCTTCGCCGCTAAATCGGGCGTAGATGTAGGCGTGGTTGCTGTGACGGCCGCGGCTCATGCCGACGTAGGCCAGAATTCGTGAAGTACGTACGCCACCTATGAGGGTGATGTCCGTCTTCACATTGTGCCCGGCATAGGCAAGCGGAAGCCGAAAACGCTGCAGGTATCACATATCCGGGCATGCCTGAACGAGCTTCGTACGAGGTGTCAGTGCTGCGCCCAGGGCTCCATCACCGTGACCACCGGCACCTATATGTCGAGTGATCGAGGCAGTCCAACGCGACGCGCTCGATTCGATGGGCAGCTTGTTCGGCGCCGAGTCCAGCGCGGGCGCATCGAAGTAGCGAACTGTCGTCAACGCCCAGATTTGTGTGGCCAGAAAGCCGCATATTGCCTTTGTGGAGCTAAGGGGATTCGAACCCCTGACCCCCACACTGCCAGTGTGGTGCGCTACCAGCTGCGCCATAGCCCCGTGAAGTGGTGCTCATCGAAGCTACACCAGTGCCAACTAGCGTTCAAAGTGGCTGACCACGCCACCTCTTCGGCCGTCTGCGGCGGCGGCTATCGTGTACGCCGTCACCCGATGACCTTATCCACCACCTCCTGGGCCGCTTGTTGGACCTCGACCAAATGCTCGGGACCGCGGAAAGATTCGGCGTAGATCTTGTAGACGTCCTCGGTGCCCGACGGCCGAGCGGCAAACCATGCGTTGGCCGTCGTCACCTTCAGCCCGCCCAGCGGTGCGCCGTTGCCCGGCGCGGCGGTCAGCTTTGCGGTGATCTGCTCACCGGCAAGCTCGGTGGCACCCACTTGGTCGGCCGATAGCTTGGCCAGCCGGGCTTTCTGCTCGCGGTCGGCGGGCGCGTTCACGCGGGCATAGGTCGGCGCCCCGTATTTACCGGCCAGCTCCTGATACCGCTGCGACGGAGTCGCGCCGGTGACGGCCGTGATCTCTGCGGCCAGCAATGCCAGGATGATGCCGTCTTTGTCTGTGGTCCATGCGGTGCCGTCGCGGCGCAGAAACGACGCGCCCGCCGACTCCTCGCCGCCGAAACCGATGGTGCCGGCGAGCAGACCGTCGACGAACCATTTGAACCCGACCGGCACCTCGACGAGCGTTCGGCCGAGGCCGGCGACCACCCGGTCGATGATCGACGAGCTGACCGCGGTCTTGCCGACGGCGATGCCGGCCGGCCAGGACGGCCGATGGGTGTAGAGATAGTCGATGGCCGCGGCCAGATAGTGGTTCGGATTCAGCAGCCCCTCGTCGGGGGTGACGATGCCGTGGCGGTCGGCGTCGGCGTCGTTGCCGGTCGCGATCTGATAGCGGTCTCGATTTGCGATCAGCGACGCCATCGCGTCTGGCGAACTGCAGTCCATCCGGATTTTGCCGTCGGTATCCAGAGTCATGAACCGCCATGTCGCGTCGACCAAGGGGTTGACCACGGTCAACTGCAGGCTGTGGCGTTCGGCGAGCACGCCCCAGTAGTCCACACTGGCTCCGCCGAGCGGGTCGGCGCCGATGCGCACCCCGGCGTTGCGGATCGCGGTGATATCGACCACGTTCGGCAGGTCGTCGACATAGGCATCGAGGTAGTCGTGGCGCCATAAGGTCGGCAGCGCCCGGGACAGCGGCATCCGCTTCACCGCCGAGCACCCGTCGCACAGAATCTCGTTGGCGCGCTTGGCGATCGCGTTGGTCACATCGGTGTCGGCCGGGCCGCCGTGCGGCGGGTTGTACTTGAAGCCGCCGTCGCGAGGCGGGTTGTGCGACGGGGTCACCACGATCCCGTCGGCGAGGCCATCGGCGCGGCCACGGTTATAGGAGAGGATGGCGTAGCTGACCGCCGGTGTCGGGGTGTACCGGTCGGCCGAGTCGATCATGGCGACTACGTCGTTGGCGGCGAGCACCTCCAGCGCCGATACCCACGCCGGCTCCGAAAGAGCATGTGTGTCACGGCCGATGAACAGCGGCCCGGTCGCCCCGTGGGCGGCGCGGTACTCGACGATGGCCTGGGTGATGGCCAGGATGTGGGCCTCGTTGAACGCCCCGTCGAGGGCTGAGCCGCGGTGGCCCGACGTGCCGAACACCACCTGCTGAGCGACGTCCTGGGGGTCGGGTTCAATGGTGTAGTACGCGGTCACCAGGTGGGGCAGATCGACGAGGTCCTCGGGCTGGGCCGGCTGACCGGCACGGGGGTTGGCCATCATGGCACCAATTCTGCCCGTGCGCAGCGTCGCGGGCTGGAGTCCGTTGCTTCAGCGCGCCATCGGCACACCGAAGGGAATCGAAAGTGTTCGACCACGACCATCGCGAGCTGGCCGCGGTCTTCGTGGGCGGAGCGCTGGGCGCTTTCGCCCGTGCGGCGCTGACCACGCTCGCCGCCGCCGACCCGGCGCGGTGGCCCTGGGCGACGTTCGCCGCCAACATCGTCGGCGCCTTCCTGGTGGGCTACTTCACCACTCGGCTGCTGGAGCGATTGCCGGTGTCGAGCTACCGCCGCCCCCTACTGGGCACCGGATTGTGCGGCGGTCTGACCACCTTCTCGACCATGCAGGTAGAGACCCTGAGGATGATCGAACATGGCCGGTACGGCCTGGCCGCCGGCTACACCGTGGCCAACATCACGGCGGGGTTGCTGGCTGTGTACCTGGCCACCGCCCTGGTGCGCCGGGTGCGGGTGCGCGGATGACGGCCGCGGTCTGGGTTGGCGTGCTGCTCGCCGGCGGCATCGGGTCGGTGCTGCGCTTCCTGGTGGACCGCGCGGTGGCCCGCTGGGCGGCCCGGTCGTTTCCGTTTGGGACGCTGACGGTGAACATCAGCGGCGCCGCGCTGCTGGGGCTCATCAGCGGTCTGGCCTTGAGCCGCGACGCCGCCCTGCTGGCCGACACCGCGTTCATCGGCTCCTACACCACCTTCTCCACCTGGATGCTGGAAACCCAGCGGCTCGGTGAGGAGCGCCAGACCTGGTCGGCGGCAGCCAATATCGTCATCAGCGTGGCGCTCGGGTTGGCCGCCGCGGTACTCGGGCAATGGGTTACGGGGCGGCTATGAGTCAGTCGTGCCTGAAGCTGACCGCGTACTTCGGCGAACGTCAGCGCGCGGTCGCCGATCGCCAGCGGCACGGGTTTTTGGCCGATGCGATGCTGGATTTGTTCGGCGCCCGCGATGTCGCGACGAGTGTGATGCTGCGCGGCATCGCCAGTTTCGGGCCGCGACATGTGCTGCGCAGTGACGAATCGCTGAGCCTGTCCGAGGACCCGCCGATGGCGATCGCCGCGGTCGACGTCGAGCTGAAGATCCGCGAACTGGTCGACGACGTCATCGCGATGACCGCGCGCGGACTGGTGACTCTGGAACGGGCACAGCTGCTCAGCCGCGCCGACGCGATCCGCGACGCCGGCAGCCGCGACGCCGCCAAACTCACCATCTATGTGGGCCGCCAGGAACGGGTCGACGGGATCCGCGCCCACTACGCGGTATGTGAGCTGCTATATCGACACGGATTCGCCGGCGCCGCAGTATTTCTCGGCGTCGACGGCACCGCGCATGGCCGCCGCTACCGCGCCCGGTTTTTCAGCCGCAACGTCAACGTTCCGCAAATGATCATCGGCATCGGGACACCGGCACAGGTTTCGGCGGCCGCCGCCGAACTCGCCGCCGTCGTGCCCCATCCGTTGCTGACCGTCGAACGAGTGCGGCTCTGCAAGCGGGACGGTGAGCTGTTCGCGCGCCCGCAGCAGCTGCCCGCGACCGACGATCGAGGACGGACGCTCTGGCAGAAGCTGATGGTGCATACCACCGAGGCCACCACGCATGACGGTTCGCCGATCCACCGCGCGCTCGTCCGCCGGCTATTGCAGTCGAAGACAGCCAACGGCGCGACCGTGCTGCGCGGGATCTGGGGATTTCACGGCGACCATAAACCGCACGGGGACAAGCTCTTTCAACTCACGCGTCACGTGCCCGTCACCACGATCATCGTTGACACGCCGGATTCGATCGCACGCAGTTTCGACATCGTCGACGAGCTGACCGCCAACCACGGGCTGGTGACCAGTGAGATGGTTCCGGCGGTGCTGCCGATCGACGGGTCACCGCGGCGCGGTGGCACCCGGCTGGCCAACTTCGACTACTGATCCGGTAGCTCGCGAACCCCCGGGACATCGCCGGGTGAACGCGCCAGCACATAAAGCGCCATCCGCCGATTCGACATGTCGTATTCACCGAGGAACACACAGCCGCCACGCTCACAGAACCGCCGCGCCATCTTGTTGCGGTGATCGGGATCAAACATGATCCGGCGGCACTGCGGTTCGACGCTCAGCACGCTGGCCACGAAGTAGGGCAGCAAGTACTGGGCGATCCCCTGGTTCATGATCTCGAGGTCGGCGATGGCGGCGTGCAGACCCAAATCGTAGGGGTCATACTCATATCGAGTAGCGATGGAATCCTTTGCCGCTCGGTACAATTCGATGTAGCCGTGGTCTTCACCGCCTAGGCTGCCGAGGAACGGCCGGGAATAACTGCTCTCGAGTTGCGCACGCAGGTAACGACGCCACCACGACGCCGGCCGGGCATACTCCCACGATTCGGCCAAGTGGGGCCGGTTCATCCACTCGGCTAACATCTCGGCGTCGGCGTCCGGGTCGACGAGACGCAAACCGTACGGCTCGGGCAATTCTGGTATGGGCGGCGCCGGGACGTTGCGGACCTCGTCAGGAAGATCGGTCAGTTCCCGCGGCAGGATCGTTTCGGCGTCGGTCATGTCAACTGGCGAGCCTACCCAAGCCATCGCGATCTAGGGCAACGCGATCATCCAATGGTCAGCCAGCGCCGAAACCCAGTCGGCCACGACTTCAGGGCGGTGCGGCGGCGCCTCGACCAGGATCAATTCATCAATGCCCAGCTCGGCGAGCGCACTGATATCGCCGGGGCGAGGATTGCCCAGGGCCACGGCGAGTCGCAGCTCGTCGCGGTCACGGCCTGACTCGGCACACAGCCGTGCCAGCTTCTGTACTCGCTCGCGCACTGCGGCAACGCCGTCGAGGTTGAACCCGTACCAGCCGTCTCCCCAAGCCACCACTCGCCGCAGCGCCGCATCGCTGTTGCCGCCCACCACGATCGGAATGCCGCGATCGCGGATCGGCTTGGGGTTGAGCCGGATCGAGTCGAAGCCGACGAATTCGCCGTCAAACGAGGCGACGTCGTCGCGCCACACGGTGCGCATCGCGGCGACGTATTCGGCGGTGCGAGCCGCGCGACGCTCGAACGGCACTCCCAGTGCGTCGAACTCCTCCCTGGACCAGCCGATCCCCACGCCGAGTGTCAGCCGCCCGCCACTCAACCTGTCCAGGCTCGCGGCCTGCTTGGCCACCGTCACTGGGTTGTGCTCGGGCAGCAGTAACATACCGGTGGCGACGCCGATCCGCGACGAAGCTTAGCCCGATCATCGGATCGATCCAGTCCGCGTCGGAGGGGACCGCGATGTTGCCGTCGTCGGAGTAGGGATAACGTGACGCGGCGCGGTCGACCATCACGACGTGTTCACCCGACCATAGGGTCGCGAAACCGCAGCTATCCGCGGCGGATGCGACGGCGTCGATCACCACCCGGTCGGCGCCGGAACCGATTCCGAGCGCATGTAATCCCAGCTGCATCAGACGATCGTCTCATGCCAGTCGCGGGCGAACTTAGGGCGGTTTTCAGCGGCTTTTCAACAATTTCGCCAGCACCGCCGCTTGGCTGGCGTCCAGGTCGTGGGTCGCGGTCACCAGCGTCACGACGCCGCGCTTGGTCAGCTTGCGCAGGTCCTCCAGCGCCGCGCTGTCGCGCAGTTCGGCCTCATAGCGCAACGCGAACTCGTCGAAACGCTCCGGCTGGTGGTGGTACCACTCACGCAGTTCTTTCGACGGCGCGACGTCCTTGCACCAGGTGCCGACCCGCGGGTCGTCCTTGCGGAATCCTCGCGGCCAGATTTGGTCCACCAGGATGCGCTGACCGTCGTCGGGGCCGACGTCGTCGTAGACCCGCGCCACCCGGATCCGGCTACCGGCGCTCATACGGTCAGCGTAGCGATGGTGTGGAAACGCCCGGGCTTAAGTCGGTCCAGTCGACTATACTCGAACACATGTTCGATATTTTGACTGCGATCGATCCTATGGCTGATCAATCGGCGTTGATCGAGCGCATAGCCGAGCTGGAGAGAATCAAATCCGCGGCGGCAGCAGGCCAGGCTAGGGCGGCGGCAGCGCTGGACACGGCACGTCGAGCCGCCGAAGCGGCCTCCGGTGTGCCCGCGGGGCAGCGCGGACGCGGCGTGGCCAGCGAAATCGCGCTGGCGCGACGCGACTCGCCGGCCCGGGGCAGCCGGCATCTGGGCTTCGCCAAAGCCCTGGTGCATGAGATGCCACACACACTGGCCGCGCTGGAATGCGGGACGCTGTCAGAGTGGCGGGCCACCCTAATCGTGCGCGAGAGCGCGTGTTTGGACGTCGCGGACCGGCGCGTGCTGGATGCCGAGTTGTGCGCTGACCCGGTAGGCCTCGATGGGATGGGCGATGCGCGAGTCGCCACGGCCGCCAAGGCGATCGCCTACCGGCTGGACCCCCACGCGGTCGTCGACCGGGCGGCCAGGGCCGAAAACGAACGCGCGGTCACCATTCGGCCGGCACCCGACACGATGACGTATCTGACCGCGCTGTTGCCGGTAGCCCAGGGAGTTTCGGTGTACGCGGCGCTGCGCCGCGAGGCAGACACCCGCTGCGACGGGCGCTCACGCGGACAAGTGATGGCGGACACCCTGGTCGAGCGGATCACCGGCCGCGAAGCGACGGTCCCCACCCCGATCGCGGTCAGCCTGGTGCTCTCAGATGAAACGCTACTGGGCGGTGACAGTGCTCCGGCTGATATCTGCGGCTACGGTCCCATCCCCGCAGCCGTCGCCCGCGCAATGGTCTCCCGCGCCGTCGCCGACCGACGCTCCCGGGCCACCCTGCGCAGGCTGTACGCTCATCCCCGGTCCGGGGCAGTGGTGGCGATGGAATCACGGGCGCGGCTTTTTCCGCGCGGCCTGGCCGCCTTCATCGAAGTACGGGATCAGCGTTGCCGCACTCCCTACTGCGACGCGCCGATCCGACACCGTGACCATGCGCAGCCGTGGGCCGAGGGTGGCCCCACCAGCGCGGACAACGGTCTCGGCTTGTGCGAGCGCTGCAACTACACGAAGGAAGGCGCCGGCTGGCGGGTCAGCACGAGCACCGACGAAACCCAGACTCACACAGCCGAATTCACTACCCCAACGGGGAAAAGCTACCGGTCAGAGGCCCCGCCGCGCGCACCCACGATCACATTCAGGGACCTCGAAGTCCGAATCGGCATCGCGCTCGCTCGGCATGCCGCCTAGTAAGGGCGGGATGCACCTCTCATGAACTGCGTCCGCCGGTGAGGTGCTCGACATCGATGACTTCACCGCGATTGATGCTGACCCAATCGCGCCCATTGAGGTATGGACGCAGACACCGGCCGATGAGGTCAATATCGGCTGGCGCCTTGGGCCGTTGAAGTTCGTAGACATGCGGCAATTCAGCCATGCCGGTAACGACACCCCCCAGCGTCAGGGCGCCCGGACCAGTCAGCGGGTCCACCAATACCGGTCCAAATAGGCACTGTCCCAACAGAAACAGCGTTGGCACACCGAATCCGCCCGCATCGATGACCCGCTGATGGTCAGCGTGAATGTCGTCGTGGGTGGTCGCGTTGTCTAACGCCGCGTCGAAAACCATCGCATCGACGCCGATGTCGCTCAGCAGGCGTCGCGCAACTGCGGGATCGTGCGGTTTGCCGCTAGGGTGTGCACTTCATGTCCGATCGCAACGTACCACCGATCTAGCAACGACATGTCGGTTCGGCGCAGCAGTGCGCCGATCCGCATCAATGACCAGCCGTAGGACCACTCTCGCTCCCACGGGTGCTTTTGGCCCTCTGACCGGTTGATCTCCTCGAGGCTGAAGAATCGCCAATTGACGGTTATCCCCAGCTGCTCACGGACGTCGCGGATCCACAGCGAGGTCTGGTAGGCGAACGGGCACATCGGGTCGAAGTGAAAGTCCACGGCGGTGCTCATCAGACTCGGTCCTCCGTCCGAACAAGGAAGATCATAGCCGCGGTCACTTGTCCCGGGCCCGCTCCGGTCTGAGCACGACAGCGCCGAACCACCGACAGACAAGCAACGCCAACTCGACGTCGAGTCTGTCATCGATCGGTCGGCCACGACGCTCGACGGCGCGCTGAACCCGGTACTTCACCGAGTGCGCCTCGCCCGGTCGAAAAGGACGGCTGAACCGCGACCCCCGTCCAACTGCCGCCGGCGTTCAGTAGTGGTACGTGTCCGACGGGGCGGGCATGTGAACCCGTTCGTCCTCGAAGTCGGACACTTCAATGCCGTAGGCACGAGCCAGCTCGAGGATCTTGGTGGCCCGGGCTATGCGTGGGAGGTCAGAGCCGTTGCGGATCTCTCCCCCATCGCGTTCGAACTCGGCGAAAAACTCTTTCGCCCAGGCGATTTCGTCCTGTGACGGGGATAGTCCCTCATTCACCACGGAACATTGGTCCCGCGAAAGGCAGATCTTGCCGGTCATCCCAAACTCGACGGAGACAGCCGTGGCCTCGATGAGCTTTAGCGGGTTGGAGCCAATGGTCGGCCCGTCGATCGCACTGGGCAGGTTGGCTGCCCTGGCGGCGATTGTGAAGCGTGACCGAACGTAAGCCAGGGTGGCCGGATCTTCTCCAAAACCGGTGTCACGGCGGAAATCGCCGATGCCGAAGGCGAGCCGGAAGGTGCCCTTGGCCGCCGCGATCTCGGTGATGCGCTCCAGACCTCGGGCCGTTTCGACCAGCGCCACGATCGGCACGTTAGTCAGTCGTTGCGCGGTCTCGGTGACATGGTCCACCGATTCGACCATCGCCAACATCACCCCGCCGACCGGGCTACCGGACAATACCGCTAAATCGTCCGCCCACCACGGGCTGCCGAAACCGTTGATGCGCACCCAGTCGGTGTTTCCGGCGCCGAGCCAACGCACGACGTTCTCGCGGGCGGCCGGCTTGTCTTTGGGCGCGACCGCGTCCTCGATGTCGAGAACGACAATGTCGGCGCGAGAGCGTGCCGCGGACTCGAACCGATCGGAATGCGCACCGTTGACCAATAACCAACTCCGGGCAAGAAGTGGATCGATGCGTGAGCCGATGTCAGCAGGGTCCGCCGCGGTGGTGTCGATCTGTTCGTACATAGAGTGACCTGTCGCCTCTTCGTTCCGTCGGTGCCTACCTCGTTTTATGCCTCAACCGTAACGGCATCGCAAAACGCGTGGTCCGGAGGTACCGCACCGACGGCAGCGATGACGGTGATCACACGGTGTGGTGATTCCTGACCTCGAGATCGCAAGACACTCATTCTGTCGAAGAGCCAAAGATGCCGAAGCACGCGGATGACCCCGCATGACCGGTGGCCGGTGCCTATGCCTATGCCTTGCCGCCATACCGCGACAGGTGCTTGTGAAAAACCGCTGATCTGCGGCCCTTTCGGTGGAGCTGCCGGGAATCGAACCCGCTGCAAAAAGCCCTATGAACTGCGGAAACAGTGGATTTGAGCACGCGAAACGACGCGAAGAGACCCTCGGCGACTTCGTTCACGACAACCTCCAGTTCTTTCTCCAGTTCGGCGCGGCGGCACCACCCAACGCCTTTATGCCCCCAATCGACCGCACCGCGATTGGCGCAGCCGCGGAGAACAAGCCCGTCATCGGCCGCTGGGAACTGGGCCCCGACGAGGCGCTCATCCTCGAAGTCGAACCACCTGAGGGCGTTCACTGGAGTTATTCGCTCGGCAACCCATGGTGGGAAACGATCCACTGCGGTCGCCACCAGCCCAGGCTGAACGTGCATCAGGCCGTCGTGGACTCCGATGGGCTGGTGCGGGTGGTGCTGTGCGGGCGCGACCCCGGGGTCGCGAACTGGCTCGACACCGCCGGTTACAACAACGGTGCGATGATCCTGCGTTGCGTGCGCACCACGACAGCACCGACACCGAGAGCCCGGGTGGTGTCGTTCGATGACGTCGCGTCAGCTTTGCCTGCTGAGACCAAGAGGATCACCCCTGACGAGCGGGCATCCGTCCTCGAGCGGCGCCGGCGCGCCGTGCACGAAAGGTTCGCATGGTGACGTTCTCAGCCGACCAGTTGGAAGACGGTGCCCCCGCCGCGACCGGCCCGCACCACTTCGGCTCGCCCTATTACCGGGAGGGTCTGGAGCGCACCGTCGAGGCGTTGAACACCGAAGCCGAACTCTCCGACAGGGGCCAGGTCATTCAACACGCCACTATCAGCAACGCCCTGATCCAACGCCTCAAGATCGAGGACACCTACACCCGCCACCCCGAAATCGACGATGAGGTTGTAGAAGGCCCCGTCTTTGTCATCGGGCTTCCCCGCACCGGGACCACGGCGCTGAGCCAACTGGTCGCGGCCGACCCCCAGTTCCGTTCACTGCGGATGTGGGAATCCCAGGCTCCGACCCCGCCGCCGAAGGCCGCAACCCAGCACACAGATCCCCGCATCGCGCAAGCCGAAGCAGGCCTGAAGATGCTGCACGACTCTATTCAGCGACAACATCCGCGCATCGTCGCCTACACGGTATCGAAGGCAGCGCTGTCCAGCGTTACCAAGAACTTGTCGAAAAGTCTTGCCAAAGACGGCATCCTGGTGAATTGCGTGTGCCCAGGAACCATCGTGACGGCCAGCTTCACCGAACATCTCAAGGACGTCCTCGCCGCCGAAGGCCTCGATGCCACCAACCGCATGACAACAATACGCGACCATCCCTCACCGCCCCCCGCTCCGCGCTTGCCGCGCACACACCAGGGTGTCCCCCGCAGGCCCCGCGCGCACCTTATCTGGCTCAACGTCGCGGTCGCGCTGGCAGGCATGGCCTTCGGTTGGCTCGTGTCGGTGGTCATTGACGACCGAACGGCCTTCTATCCCAACTGGTTCTACTGCATTGTCAAGGCCGTAGCCCCAGGCGTCGTATTCACGACTACGGCCTGAGCAGGCCTTCCTCAATCTCGTCCAGGTATTCGCGCATCCGTTCGCGGCTGGTCAGTTCGGCGGGCGCGTGCCGGCGCAGGTCAGCTAGCCCGAGATAGGTGCTGTAGGCGATCACCGCACGGGTGCGGGCCACCGATGGGGTGAACCCGACGTCGGTGAAGATATGGGTGAGTAGGGCCAGCCGTGATTCCGCCGCGCTGCTGAGGGTGGTCGCGACGTCGGGATCGTCCGCCGCCGCCATCAGCTGCACGACCACAGTGGGTTCGAGTTCCAGTCCAGCGTGGACGAGGAGCTCACGCAGCCGTTGCCTCGCGTCTGCTCGGGTGTCGAACCGTTCCGCGAGGTCCGCGACGAACCGCTGCTCCCACCGCGCGAGGGCAGCTTGCAGTAGCTGTCGGCGATCGGTGAAGTGGTGGTAGAAACCGCCCTTCGTCACGCCGAGCCGACGAGCGACCGCCTGAACCGAGAGGGTGGGGACCCCGCGGTCCGCGATCTCCATGAGAGCGGCGTCCACCCAGGCGTCGGGTGTGGTCTCCGTGGGTCGTCCTGCCGGTGTCATACCTCGATCGTGGCGGGTGAACCACGCTGGAGCCAGGTCAGGGTGTCGGCGATCGGGGAGGAGTCGAACACTTGTTGGGCTTCGTCGCGTGGCTGGCGGAAATGCTTCCAGCCCTCGTAGTGCACCGGGACCACGGTCCGCGGATTCAGTAGCCGGCATGCCTGCACGGCTTCTTCCGCGTTCATCGTGTATCGGAACGGACCGCTGACCGGGAACCGGACACCGCCCAGGTGCAGCACGGCGGTGCCGACGTCGAACCGCTGCGCGATGTAGCGGACCCCGTCGAAGAGCACGGTGTCGCCGGACACCCAGAGCACACCGTGCTGCTGGCCGTCCCAGCGCAGTGCGAAGCCGATCACTGTCCCAACGATCACTCGGCTCGCGGGCGGGCCGTGTCGCGCAGGCGTCGCGGTGATCTCGATGCGTGTCCGACCGGGAACGGTGAGTGTCGTTGTCTCCCATGGCTTCAGCCCGAGCGCGTCTCCGCCGAGCCGGTGGGCTCCGGGGATAGTCGTCACTACTGTGCCGAGCGTCGGCAGCAGCGCGCGTCCGGCGTGATCGAGGTTGTCCCCATGGTGGTCGTGGCTGAGCAACACCGCGTCGATCGGCCCGAGGTCGGTCGCGGGAATGGCCGGGCCCGTCAGCTTCCGTGACATCGCGCCCCAGCCGAAGTGCCAGCGCTCACCCGGCGGGTCGAACGTCGGGTCGGTCAGCAGCCGCCAGCCGCCGAACTCGATGAGCGCGGTGGGGCCGCCGATATGGGTGATAGTCACATCGGTCATGTGAGGTGGGTCCTCTTCGGGGGTTTGTTGACTTCGAGTTGGGTTGCGAGGTAAAGCAACACGTCCTCACGGCCGGGACGCGCGACGAGCTGCGCGCCGAGGGGTACACCGGTGTGGTCATGACCGGCCGGCACCGAGATTGCGGGTTGGCCGGTGAGATTCCACGGCGCGGTGAACGCGATGAACGCACTCATGTTGACAAGGGCGCGTACGGCCCCGCGCTTTAGCAACTCTCCCGCTGGCGGGGCCGGCTTGGTGGTGGTCGGCGTCAGTAACACGTCGGCGTCGCCGAACATCTCCAGCAACCGGGCCCGGTGGCGCGCTTCGGATTCCAGCGCGTGACGCAGCAGGCGCGCCGGCATTCGGGCGCCCCAGGTCGCGACACTTCGGGTGCGGCGGTCCACCGCGTTGGGATCGGCCAGCCAGGACCGCTCCTGGGCCGCACCGGCGAGGTAGCGCGGCAGGATCGCCGGGCCGAGCAGGCCCCAGTTTGCGGCGACCTCATACACACGGTGCCCCAGGTTCGCGAGCCGGTCGGCGGTGGCGCGGGTGACCTGGGCGGCCTCGGCGGACACCGGGACGGGTAGCGGCGGCTTGAGCACCATTGCCACGCGCAGCGGGCCTGCCAACGAGAAAGCGGGTAGGTCGTCGCCGATGGTGTGCAGGGCCAGCGCTGCATCGGCTGCGTCGCGGGCAAGGAAGCCCAGATGAGTCAGCCCAAACCAGCGTTCGGGGTGTGGGGTGGTGGGGATGCGGCCGCGCTGCGGCTTGAGACCGACGAGCCCGCAGCACGCAGCCGGCACGCGAATCGAAGCGCCGCCGTCGTCTCCCTGCGCCAGCGCGACGAGGTGCGCCGCCACCGCGACCGCCGAGCCACCGCTCGAGCCGCCCGGAGTGCGGTCAAGCGCGTGCGGGTTGCGGGTGATCCCCCAGGTCGGGCTTTCGGTTGCCGCCCACAGGGCCAGTTCCGGCATCGCGGTGGTCCCGATGACCACGGCTCCCGCGGCGCGCAGGCGGCGGACCACCTCGGCGTCGTGTGTACCGCGCGGCTCCGGTGAGGCGGTGCCGGATTGCAGCCGCTCGCCGGCCAGGGCCGCGTTCTCCTTGACCGCCGTCACCACGCCTGCCAACGGCAGCTCCTCGCCGGCCCGCACCCTGGCTTCGACCGCATCCGCCTCTGCAAGCGCGGCGTCGGCCCGTACTACGCGCATGCAGTTGAGAAGCGGGTCGATCTCATCGATGCGCCGCAATGACGCCTCGACAAGCTCGCGCGGTCGCACCTCGCGAGCACGCACGGCGCGAGCCTGAGCGACTGCGCTCAGGCCGGTCAGGGCGTCGGGGCAAGCGACCCCGCTCAATTTCATACGCAGCAGTATACAAATCGTCCGCGGTGATGACAACCGTCTGGGCGGAGTCATCTCACGGGGTCCGGTGACACCGCCTATCGATGAGCCGCTGCGCGTGGAGCCTTGTACTCGCAGCCAGAATGTGTGAGGGCTGCCGGTGCTGTTGTCGGAGGCATTACCCCGTTTTCCGCAGGCGCTACTGAATCGTCGCTCTTGCCGGCATGGGTACAGATTTAATCTCGTTGTGCTCCCATTGAATTGATAGAGCGATAGCCGTGGCGCAGCTCGTGGCGTCAGTAGCCTGAATCGTCACCTTGACGAAACATATCGGGTTTGGCTCCGCTGTTGCGATGACGTGACGACGGCGGTTGTTGGGTTGAGTACCTGGCAAGCATGTGTGTGAATTGCTGCTGAATCCAGACAATCAATTTACGACGCGCGTTATAGTCGGCACGTGATCAGCGGCGCTCCGCTGACAGGGCGCGAAGGCGAACTTAAGGTTATTCGGCGTGCGCTGAGCGGGCTTAGCCATTACTCCGGCGTGGTGATCGTTGGAGCCCCAGGCGTGGGCAAGACCCGACTCGCTCGTGAGGTGCTGACCCGCGCGCACGCGTCCGGTGACCGCACGAAGTGGATCGTCGGTACCGAGTCCGCCCGCCCGATACCGCTTGGCGCATTCAGCGCATCATTGAATGACGTGATGTCTGATCCACTGGCCAGCGTGCCGCATCTCATTAAATCCTTTGGCACCGGACAACGACGCACGTTGATCGGTGTCGATGACGCACACCTCCTGGACAAATTATCTGCGCATGTGGTGCACCAGCTCGCCCAGTCGGACGGCGCGCGATTAGTTGTCACGCTGCGCTCCGGTGGCGGTGAGCCCGATGCCGTGACGGCGTTGTGGAAAGACGGCCTGCTCGCCCGCCTGGACCTCGAACCATTGTCGGCCGCGGCAACCCGTCGCCTGATTGAGACCACCCTCGGCGGGCCAGTAGATGCCCGCAGCGCCCGGCGGTTCGCGATGCTGACAGGGGGAAACGCGCTGTTCTTGCGGCAATTGTTGAACGATCAGGTTGCGGCCGGCTGCCTCCAGCAGGTTGCTGGGGTGTGGATGTGGGACGACAACGTTGCCGTCTCTCTAAGCATTCAAGACATCGTGGGTCGGCAGCTGAGCCGCCTTACCCCCGAACTTGCCCTCGTGGTTGACACCCTCTCGCAGTGCGAACCGTTGGCGGTGGATGTGCTATGCGACCTGGTGAACGGCCGCGATCTCGAGGTTGCCGAACAGATGCAGCTCGTCACCGTCGAGCGGATCGGTGGCATGCTCATGGTCCGGCTTGCGCACCCACTTTTCGGTGAGCTTCGCCGCGCAACCGCGGGTGAAATGCATTTGTCGCTGATCCGTGGTCAGCTGGCGCAGCGGCTGGCCAAGGATATCGACGCCGACATGCACGCCACCGTGCGCCGGGCGCTGCTCGCCCTCGAATCCGATCTTCCCGCAGACCCCGACCTGTTCCTGATGTCGACGCGATTCGCCATGACATTGCTCGATCTGGATTTGGCTGATCGATTCGCGACCGCCGCTGCAGCAGCCGGGGCGGCCGAAGCCGAGGGCCTGCGGGCAATGAACCTGGTGCTACTCGGTCGGGGTCACGAAGCCGAGGCAGTTCTCCAGGTGATGACTGATGACGATGACCGTCCTGACAGACATCACTGGTCGACCGTGCGGGCGGCCAACCTGATCTGGATGCTTGGGCGACCCAGGGATGCATCGACCATCCTCGACAGTCTTTCCGCAGCGGGCGAGTCTGCGGCGGAGCGTGCCGAGCGTGCTGCGGTCGAAGCCTGCGTCGACGTGGTGCTGGCCCGTTGCGAATCCGCTGTGGAAAAGGCCCGGGCTGCACTGCGTTTCACGGACCTACCTGATTTTCACGCAATGATGGCATCGATGGCGTTGGTCATGGCGCTGGGCGCGCTGGGGCAAATCGACGACATCACAGAAGTGGCCAGTGAAGCCTTGCACCGTGCCATGACGTCGTTTCAAGCGTCGCACATGCGGTTCTGGTTCGGCGGCGTATACGCACGGGCGTGCCGGTTGACTGGCCGCATTCAGGAGTGCGTGAACTCAGCCCAGCAGTTGGCCGACTCCGCCAGCGACATTCCCGGGCTTGCCTATGCAAACCTTGCGTTCTTGCTTGGTTACTCCGAACTGGTGCGCGGCGCCATACCCAGCGCAGTAAAGCTCTTGCACGAGGCAGTGGCAAGGGTCGAAAAGCACGGTGTGACAACGGGTTTACGGCCCGCGAGCTTTTTCGCGCTGGCTGAGGGGCACGCCAAACTCGGGCAGTCGGCCGCCGCGAATGAAGCGCTCAGCAATGCGCGGACGTCTGTGCCGCCCGACTACCTGTTCATGCAGACCGCCCTGAGTCTGGCAACTGGGTGGGCACTGGCCAGCAGCGGTGGCCTCAGCGAGGCTATTGCGACCGTACGGGCGGCCGCCCAGGATGCGCGTGACCGTACCCAGCCGACTCACGAGCTGGCCTGCCTGCAGGCGGCAGCTCAGTGGGGCGATGCGTCAGGGGCCGTACGCGCGCGGCAACTCGCCGACATGCTGTCGCTGCCGCTGGCCGATGCCGTCGCGCGACATACGGAATCGCTACGGACCGGCGACGGCGAGGGTCTTCTCGCGGCATCGGCTGACTACCGCGCGATCGGTGATCGCGCCACGGCGGCCGATGCCGCCGCCCAAGCGGCTGTCGTATTTAGCGGCGCGCGGCTGCGCAAACGCGGACTTTATGCCGCGGCGCTTGCGGGGCAACTGGCCGAGGAATGTGGGGGGCTGTGCACGCCGGCGCTGCGTAGTCCGGTGGGAGTTCCCTTCACTGGTCGGCAGCATGAGGTCGTTGAGCTCGTTGTTGCCGGCATGTCCAACCGCGAGATCGCCGATCGGCTCGTCATGTCGGTGCGCACCGTTGAGGGGCATGTGTACAAGGCATGTCAACGGGTGGGAGCCAAGTCGCGAGACGAGTTAGCCGCGATCCTGCGAGCCGGGCCGGCAGCGCGGCGGTGAACTGCCGGCGACGGGCTTGACCGCACGACGAGGAAAAGCGGTCACCACACTGTGACGGCCGTCGCGCCGATCCCCCGATTCAGGTAGCGGACTACTGTTCCCGGCGCGGCGTCGGCGGCGTGAACATCGGTTATGCCCACAACAGCACTAGGCCAGCGCCTACCACAAGGATCCGATCCGAACGCAGAGTGCACGGCAAATAGCACGCCGCCGACCGATGGTGTGGCGATTGCCGGTCTCGGAACCGTATTCCCTGACAGCACCTATGTATCCGCTATTACCGGACGGACAATCGGGCGCCGGTCGCGCCTAGAGCCCATGGGGAAGCTAATCAAGATCGTCGCTGCGATCGCGGCTGCTCTCTGGATCGACAACAACTTCCACCAGCCATGCGATCTCGGCCGCGCGGGGCTCCCTGAAGAGGTCGCCCCGAGCCCGATCCCGCTGACATTTCACCCGACATCGCACCCATCGTCCGTTCTTCCACCGCCCGTCGCAGGCTCCGCGCGAACGGTCATCATTCCGTGCTTCATGTGATTGGCGACAAGCCACCAGTTGATCGGATAGGCACACACGAATCCGGCGATCAGCGCCATCGACATGATGAACCAGAACTGAGGGCGAATCGGGTCGTGGCCTTCGCCCGCGGTTCGCATCGCGAAGCGGGACGTGAGCACCATCCCCGTCATAAGTAGGTTCATCGACAGCAGCTCGGGCAGGAACGTCATCTTCAGAGACTTCATGTATGACCCGCCCGCTGCATCCCGCATGGCGAACGCCTGGAAGAAGGCCCACCCGAACCCGAACCCCAGCACGTACTCGAGCAGAAAATCCGGCCAAAAGGACAGCGCCAGCCCGCCGGCGATCGCGGCTCCGACGATGATGCCTATCCCGTCGCCGGCGACGCAATGCATCGTCGAGCCGAGCACTTGGCGCCAACGGGACGCGACGTACTTTTCGTGGATGCCCCGAAGCGGTTCGCGGCAGCCGAGCACGTAGAAGAACGCCCCGAGCGGTCCGGTGAATGCGGTCAGGATTACGAAGGCCCACTTGAGAACCGCCGACTCGGGGGTGGTCCGCCAGATGTCGATGACGACGAACAGAAGCGACGGAATCGTGAGGATCCACCACATGAGCATTACCCCGCCGAGCATGGGGAACAGGCTATCGACCTATTCGGGGCGTCGTCGTCCAGATAACTCGGTCATCGCTCGACGCCCGACGTCGCGCACTGGAAAGATCGCGGGGTCTGACCCAGTCCACGCCAAAGTCGCGGATGTCGCCAATGTTGATATCGGGTCTCCTCGCCGTCGTTACTCTCGACCCCGGTGCCACTCAGGCGTTGCCACAGCGGGTAGGAGGGTTGGGCAGGGTATGCCGGATCCGGATACCGACACGTCGTCGGCGGCCTCAGCGCCAAGGTTCGAACCCGATGAGGGCTGGGTGCCCGCTGATGAGCGGTTGTATGGCGTGGATCGGCGCACCATCGCCCCGACATTGGCGGTATTCGCGCTGGCCATTGTGATGTCGGTGGTGTTGCCCATCATCAACGCAAAGGTGCCCTACCACGACATTGTCAAAGCCGGCGATGTTATGGAGCTCGAAGGCGATGTGACATTCGTTCCGGAGGCCGGCTGGGGTGTCACATCCGGTGTCCGCGCTGGTGACGCCCCATCGTCCGGCGAGTATCCCGCGACCGCGACGGTCGAGGACGGGGCCCTGAAATTCACGCTCCACACGGGACCATTCCACGGAGACGCCAACAAACTGCTCGACCAGATCGAGACGACCTCCGAGGCCCTCAATCGCGGTCGCCGCGTCCACGTGACCGGCGCGCCCACCACCATCGTCACCGATCAGGGCAAGCAGGGCGCGACAGTGCGGGTCACAGGACCGCACACCGGCGGCGTGATCGCCGCCTTCGTGTTCGATGGTCGCGGAGTTGAAGCCGTGGCGACCGGACCGTCCGACACCGGCCCGGAGCCCACGGCCACAGTCTTCCGGATGATCCGCAGCATCAACCGTCCCGGAGAGGGGAAGCGGTGACAACGACGACGCTTGCCGACCTCGATCGTGCCCGCGACATCGCGCTCGACCTCTCCGGCTGGGGCAGGCGATTCAGCTTCTACCAGCCACGCAACTGCGCGTTCTGGGGATATCTGGTGCTGGTCGGGATCGGCATTTTTGTCTTCATCTCGACGCTCGCTCGCGAGTACAACGCCTACGGCCAGGCGATCGGGCTGGCGGTGACATCATTCGCCATCTACGCTGCGCTGTTCTGGTGGTTCACCCAGCACATCGACCACTACGCCAAACTCCCCGCCAAGCTCATGGTCGTCGCTTTTCTGTGGGGCGGCTTCGCCGCCACCGGGACGATGGCGGCTAACGCCAACGACGCGATCCTCGCCCTGTACGCGAAGGCCTTCGGGCAGGTATGGGCGCTGAACTGGGGTGCTGGCCTGGCGGCCCCGTTCACCGAAGAACCGGCGAAGGGTTCGGGGCTCCTGCTGCTCATCGCGTTGGCGCCACGGCAGGTACGAACTGCGTTCGACGGATTCATCCTGGGCGCATTCATAGGTCTGGGATTCCAGATCGTTGAGGACATCACCTACGCAATGACGTCGGCTGGCACCCAGTTCGGCGCGAATCAAATTGGGGCGTCGATAGGCACCATCATTCTACGAATGGTCAGCGGGGTAGCCGCCCACATCCTGTACAGCGCAATCTTCTGCGCCGGTCTGGTCTATCTTCTCGGCCGGCCCGCGGAACCACGCAAGGTCGGGCGGGGGTCCCTATTGGTGGCGACACCGATGCTGCTTCACGGGATATGGGACTCGCTCGCGGCCATTGCTGGCCCGAGCCCGCTGACACTGGTGGGAATGCTCATCGCGGTGATCGTCATAGCGCTCGTCATCGCTGTGCGGGTTTACAAGTTGACCGTGAAGCGGGAACGGGACTTCGTGCGCGATATCATGACCCCTGAGGAGGCCCGCAACGTAATTACCGCGGCCGAGCTCGATGCCATGGCCGGTAACCGCAAGGCCCGCAAGGCTTACCGCAAGGCCAGCCGCAAACGTCGCGAACGCAAACGCGCCCGCTACGTCCTCAATGCTGCGTATGGTCTCGCCGATGAGGTGGCTGCTGCGCGCGGCGCCGACACCGACCGGGTGCGCTTCGCCCGTGCCGAGGTCGCCAGAATCCGCGCGGGCGTCCCGTCACCATGGTGAGTTGGCGGTGACCGCCGCGACCTTTCTCCGCGAACCCCGTCCAGGTGGCCGCTGCCAACACACCGCAGATATCGCAGCCGCACGTCTGCACCGGACGCGGTAAGGGAGAGTGACGCCTTCAGGCCCCCAGCGTGCCCCGCACCAGGTTGATAACTCGCCCGACTTGCGATCCGAAATCAGCGAGTTCCACCAGCCGAGCCACTGGCAGTATCTTGGACATTGAACGTATAACGTTCTATGTCCGAGCGGCAAAAAAGCGCGGAGTGTAATGGCCAGGGGAAGAACCGGAAACGTCCTCAGCGAAGACGTCAATGAGGCGCGCGTGCAGATACTCCACGCCGCCGAGATCGCCTTCGAGCGCTTCGGTGTAACGAAGACCACGATCGACGACATCGCAAGGGAAGCGGGCGTGTCTCGTCCGACCATCTACCGGTACTTTCGCGACCGCGACACACTCATCGCCGCGATGATCGAGTCGCGATCCCGCGCGCTCTTCAAGGAGGCCTCGAAATTCCTCAAGTCCCGGAAGACCTTTCAGGATCAGCTCGTCGATGGGCTGATATACCTCGTGGATCACGGCCGCGCGGACCCCATCATCCGCATCCTCGTCAACCCAGAACACATGGACCTCGCGACCCGCTTGGTCGGCGAAGGCACCCATCTTGCAACCAAATTGACCAAGCAGATGTGGGAGCTCTACATCGAGCACGCAAAGCAGAGCGGCCAACTCCGTCGAGATCTCGACATTGACGAAGCGTGCGAGTGGCTTGCGCTCGTCCAACTGATGCTGGTTGGCCGCCTTGATTTCTCGAACCCCGCTGACCCGTCGCACCGCAAACTGCTTACGTCATACCTGCTTCCAGCGTTCGGCCGTCCGGGCGAGGCCAACTGATCACCTTCCGAATCATCCGATAGCTCGCCAAATAGATGCCGACGACGGCCGAGCAGACGGCGCAGTACCAAACGTCAAAAATGCTGCGTAGCAATGGTGGTGCGTGGCGTAGCTCCATGAAGTATAGGCCGATGAGTGCCACCTTGATGAATGCGACCACCAGCACCGCGACGGTGACCGACGCCCACGGCGCCCGTTTCGCCACCCCAGGAATCAAGATCGGCCTGTTCTGTTCGACTCCGATGGTGCCGTTGTCGCGCGCAATCGGCAGGAAGCGTGCACTGGAGATGTTGCTCACCGGCGAGCCGATCGCCCGCTGAGACCGCACTCGATTGGGGCCTCGTGAACCGTGTCGTCCGGGCGGAAGCGCTCGAAGACGAGCTCGCCGCCATCGTCGACGCCATCGTGGCTTCGAGCCCGCTGACCGTAGGGCTTGGCAAGGAAGCGTTCTACGCGCAGGTTGAGCCCGACGAACACCGGGCCTACGACCTGACGAAGGCCGTCATGGCGATGAACGCCCGCGCCGAAGATGCCCAAGAGGGTATGTGTGCCTTCCTTGAGAAGCGTCCAGCGACGTGGCGTCGGCGCTAGGTGCCGTAATTAACAGTTGATGAAGCCCGGTGAACGAGCGAAAAAGGGCCACTGATTAGCTGCCCTTTTTGGTGGAGCTGCCGGGAATTGAACCCGGGTCCTACGGCATGCCCTCAAGGCTTCTCCGTGCGCAGTT
>Ga0187766_10000165_pt1 | contig 33509 bp, 37 predicted proteins | sample 0216_QUI02_MP05__4_FD_132971 | JGI IMG/M metagenome (GOLD analysis project Ga0187766, IMG submission 132971) | Tropical peat soil microbial communities from peatlands in Department of Meta, Colombia - 0216_QUI02_MP05_20_MG | ecosystem: Environmental > Terrestrial > Soil > Wetlands > Peat ... | reverse complement strand
GATTTCCTTGAACTGGCGACGGACTTCGAGGACCATCTTGAACGCTGCCCTCTGGACGGCGCCTATCAGGAAGCTAGAGAAGAAGAACGGGAGAAGACCGCCCACGAAGAGACCAACAACCAGAACGGGATTCGAAAGTGAGAAGTTCAGGGTCGTGACTCCGTTGGTGGTTATCAGGTCCTTTGCGTAGACTTGGAGAAGGTTGGTGTGGTCCGGGCTGATGATAATGTTCGTTACCTCGTTCTGGAATGCCATGAAGATGGAGACAGCGGCCAGAGCCGCAGACATCACAGCGAAGGCCTTCGTGGTTGCCTTCGTCGTGTTTCCCACAGCGTCCAGTTCGTCGGTCACCTTCCTGACCGATTCGTCAAGACCTGCCATCTCGACGATGCCGTTCGCATTGTCAGTGATTGGCCCGAAGGAATCAATCGACATAACGATCCCCGTCAGGGAGAGCATGGACATCGTCGCAATGGCGGTGCTGTAGACCCCCATCAAGACACTGCCGCCCGAACCAGAATAGCCAAGATAGTACGAAGACAGGATTCCGACGACCAAAACCAGAGCGGATGGCGCGGTGCTTCGAAGGCCAGTGGCGTAACCAGCGAGGAAGTTCGTCGCGGCTCCCGTGTTGCTTGATTCGGCAATCTGCCTAACCGGGCTGTAGTTGTAGGAAGTGAAGTAGTTTGCAACGTTCTCGATCACCACAACGACGATGATCCCTATGATGGCGCTCGCCAGGAAGTAATACCCAATCGAAGCGTTGCCGAACAGGGACTGACCGAATACGAAGTCCAGGATGACCGCGATGACGGCTGAAATTATTAGCGCGATATTCAGAGCGCCCAGTGGGTTGGACTTGATTGAGGAGCGGATGTAGAGTCCGCCTATGATTGCGCCGACGATTCCTGCGGCGCCAAGCATCAAGGGGTAGAGCAGGAGCTGGTTGGAACCAATCAGTGAGACAATCGCCGAGGAGATCTGCGGCCCGGGGGAGCCGTTGTTCCAGATCAGCGCCCCAAGGATCATGGCTGCAATCGCGGTGACGACATAGGATTCGTAGACATCGGCCCCCATCCCGGCGCAGTCACCCACGTTGTCGCCTACGTTGTCGGCTATCACCGCTGGGTTCCGCGGGTCGTCCTCCGGAATGCCCGCCTCGACCTTCCCTACGAGGTCAGCCCCGACGTCGGCGGCTTTGGTGTATATCCCTCCGGAGACCCTCATGAACATGGCGATCAGCGACGCCCCGAATCCGAGCCCGGCCAGAGTAGCGGGGTTCTTCACGACGGTGCCCCCGAAGATGAGATAGAAGACGGTGAGGCCCAGGAGGTCGAATCCCACGACCGTCATTCCCATGACTCCCCCTCCCCTGAAGGAGAGCGTGAGAGCCCTGCCGAGACCGCTCTTCGCAGCTTCAGCGGTCCTAGAGCTTGTGCGGACGGTCACAGCCATCCCGATGTAGCCCGCAAGCGCGGAAAGCGTGGCCCCGATGGCAAAACCAGCTGCCGTGGCGCCGCCGGTGCCGTTGGGGTAGTCAATCAGACCGAAAATCAGGAGGACGATTATTACTGCGATGGGCGCGACGACCCTGTACTCGCGGCTTAGGAAAGCGCCGGCCCCCTCCCTAACCGCGTCGGAAATCGCCACCATCTTCTCGGAGCCGCGGTTCTGGCGCCGAAGATAGGTCCAGAGGAACGCGGCGTAGACTAGTGCCAGGAGCGCAAGGCCAAGGGCAACGTATCCGTAATCGAAGGCCAAGCGAGATGGCGCCGCGAATTTGGGCTTATTAGCATTCCCCCGAACAGGGGCCTAACTCAACCGTGTGTGTCGCTTCGTCATGGTGTAGGAGACGATGAACGGCAGAACGGTGGTCACCTCGGCGTAGAGGCTCGCCTGCTTCGCTCTCTCCTTGACCTTGCCCCATGACACCGCCTCCCTGAGCTGCGCGCCGCTGAGGGAGCCGTCGAACTCCGAAGCCGTTGTGATATAACACGCCCAGTCGAGCCCGCCGCGAAATAAATTCCACCAGATGACGTGATGTTTGGAGATGCCTCCTCCGAGGACCAGTGCTCCGGTCTCGATTGCTTCTGAGGTGATGTCGGAGAGCTTCCTCTCGTCCCCGATCAAGTCTACCTTGAAGTCGCGGTGGCTCTCGGCGAACAACCAGATCTGGCTCCCGACCGCTCCGTCGGTTATCCCCGGGATGAACACAGGGACCTTCATCTTCTGCGCCCAGTAGAGCAGTGACCTGGTGGAATCTAGATCCTTCCCTATCTCGGCGCATAGTTCTTCGGTGGTTACCGACCTTACACCCTTGTCGTAAATCCTAGTCAGGAGAGCCTGCATCTGCTTCTCGATGAGTGGGCCGTAGTTGTCCAGGGGGACGAGAACGTTCCCAAGGCGATGAAAGCCCGCTCGCCGGAGCTTCGCGTCGTCCATCTCGAAGCTCCCTTCGTAGTAGTCGGCGAGGGTCCTGGCAATGTCGTGGTCAAGTGTCCCGCAGGTGGTCACGATCACGTCGATCATCCCGGCCCTGACCATATCGATTATCACGCCCCTAGTCCCTGTCGCCATTATCGCCGCAGGGAACGACAGGAACTTCGTACACTTCTCGCGGTCGCACATGGAGGTTAGTGTGTCAGCCACGTCGAAGAGATTCTTCGCCATGAACCCCCCGCCCCTTCCCATTCCCTCGACCATCGATGTGATGTCATCCGAAGGTCGGGCATGGGAGTCCCGGACCTTTCTGAGTCCTGGGATGCCTTTCAAGGCAGTATCCGGCTCGCCCTTCGAGCACTATTAACCATTAGCAGAGCTATCCTAGACGTGCGCACACCCAGACCTATGCGCGCCGGACATTCTGGCCGTTGTTATGAGTAGGCGTAAGTCAAGGCAGCTTAAATCGACCCTTTAGCTTACTTCACGCAAGATACCCCTTTGGCCTGCTCCGCCAAGCAAGGTAGACCAGGACAGCACCAGAAACGAAGGCGACGCCGCTAACCGCCGCAATGAAATAGTTTATGAGTCCCGGGGCGGCCTTCACACAACCGCCGCTGCCGCACTGAGTTATTGTATAAGTCGGATAGATGAACTGAGCGGGAATACTGACAAGAATGGCGACCCATACAAGGGCCCAGCCAAGGTTCCTGTGCGTGTTCAAGCGCATTCCTACTGGTGGTCTTCGATTTGCTCTAGGTTCTCAATCGTCCTGTCGCGGAGCGAATAGTCCTCGAGCCGTTCAAGTTCTAGGTATTCACGGACCTGATTTTGATCATTGAGGCCAAGATTTTTCGGGATGACAATTGCTTCGGACCACGTTCTTTCGTTGTCATGGTAGGTGACCTTCCACACTGTCAACACTGCGATCATGATAGAGGCGCTATTATTCATTCCCGACATTTGACTCCGAAGAAGGGGAGGGGGCTCCGAAAGTTTCTGGAGTTGCGAGAAGACCTCTCTCCCTTTGGAGAAAGCATGATCTTGCCCGGGATTCTTTAGGACACGTCGAACCCGTGGACAGGCTTGACTCCGCATTGCCCTTACTGTGGCTGCAGTGTAAGTGAACGCTGGCATCGAGCATACGGCCTTCAATTGCTGGAAAAGGGCTGGGTGGAGGTTGGGATACCCGTAATCGGGCGGGTGAATCTAAGGAGGCAAGTCGTCGCCATGGTGTACATGTGTGAGAAAGCGAGGTTGCCATTCCTCCTTCCCTTGAAACAAGGAAAGGAGTGATCCGAGAAGCCGACTACTTTTCGTCGGTCGACAGCAGCAGCCTCAGTTTTGCGCCGGAGTCGTAATCGGCCGTCCAATCGATCCGCGGAGCCCGCCGTGGCGCATGTTCGGCTATCTTGGAGACGGTGGCGGCCGCTCGGCGGGGAGTCGTGCGGGTGGTGTCAACCTCCCAAGTCTTCTCCCTCCCGTAGGTGTCGAACGCATCTGAGGAGACGACCCCGATGAGTTCCGCTTCGACGTCCTCAACGATCTTCCAGGGTTCGTAGCCCCTCGCACGCAGCCTTTCCTTGAGCGTCCCTGGCTCACACCTAAGCACAACGACTTCCGAAGCAACTCTCGAGCCGAGAACGTAGGGAAGAAGGTGGCCGTACACAACTGCGTCCCTCGGCAGGTCTCGCTGGAGCCTCGGCCGCAACCTGTCAACGTCAACGTCGCCAGATTTCGCCTTCACGAGGTGGTATGACTCTGCGACGTCGTTCAGACTCACGCATAGCACCCCCATTCTTTTTGCCACAATCGGCGCGACCGACTTCTTGCCTGTGCCCGGCGTGCCGGTGATTCCCAGGATCATGTCTGGTAACAGCCCTCGAGAATCAGCCGCGCGCCTGGATCGGTGCCTTGAGCTTAGCTTTCCAGTGCGCCCTGAACTTGGCCAGCTTTGGAGCGATCACCGCTTGGCAGTAAGGCTTCGAAGGGTTCCTCTTGTAGTACTCCCGGTGGTAGTCCTCGGCAGGATAGAAAGCCCCGAGAGGGGCTACCTGGGTGACGATAGGGCTCCGGAACGTCTTGTCCGCTGTCATTTCCCGGACGATGGCCTCGGCCTGCGTCCTCTGCCCCTGGTCGCCGTAGAATATTGCAGAGCGGTACTGCGTCCCCACGTCTGCCCCCTGCCTGTTCAGGGTGGTCGGGTCGTGCGTGGAGAAGAAGACCTCAAGGAGCTCCCTGTAGGTAATCCTAGACGGGTCGAAGGTAATCTGAGCGACCTCGGCGTGCCCCGTTGTGTCTGAGCAAACGTCCTCGTAGCTCGGATTGGGGACGGTCCCGCCCGAGTATCCAGGGACCACGCTTGTAACGCCGTCAAGTTCAGAAAACACGGCCTCGGAGCACCAGAAACAGCCGCTGCCAAAGGTGGCAACTTCTTTGCCGGGCAAGGTTTCCATTGCTTTCTTCCCTGGATTAAAACTTGGAGGTGAGGCCGCCGGCAATCCTAAGGTTCCCTCCATTGAGGTCGACCACCGCGGCTTTCATCCCCTCCCAAACCGGAACCTGCCAAGGGAGCTGGGCGGTGACCGCAAGGTTCCCCGACGCGGTGATCCTCGCCGGCACAATCTCCCCTGGGAACTGGACGTGCAGGTCCCGGGAGGCCACTTCCAGCCTGTAGAATGACGACTTCGCCAACTCGAAAGCAGGGGAGGTGGACAGCTGGAACGTGCCGTCGTCCAGCCAGTGGCTCTTCTCGAGGTCTTTCGGCTCGACCCCTCTCAGGGAAAGCCCAACCCTGATCCCACGGCCTGCGGAGTCAAAGTCAACGTCGTTGACCTGGATTCCCTTGACGTCCGCACGGAGGTCTGAAGGACCTGGTATCGGTCTCAGCTGATCGTGGACAGATACACTCCCCGAAAGGATGAACCCCAGGGCTACGGTCCCTACACCCTTCACCGTAAAGACGCGGTCCACGTAGACGAGAGTCTGGTCCTTCGGAAAGTCAGGTCTAGGGAGGGCCCGCGAGAGATCGATAGCCGAATCACGAGGATCACGGGTCTCGAATCTGTACGCTGCCACCGTGGTCCCTCTCAGTGCTGCACTCGCCTCTTCCGGAGCGGCTGAGCTTCCAGAAAGCTCAAGGGTCCCCTGTAGACCAAATGCACCCAGCAGCACCGCAAGCTCGCCGTCGGGCGCCGCCAGCTTCCACGAGCTCGGGAAGAAATAGAGAGCGTGGTCCGCGAGGGAAGCTACGCAGGAATACCCCTGGATCCTGTCTGGGTAGTCGGCAGTGTCGAGGAAGGAGTATCGCCTTCCGCCCTCTACCCGGCTGTAGACAATCATCCCCTCCGCTTCGCTCTTCTTGGCGACGGCGCTTTCGAAGATAGACTTCACCTGCCCGTCCGTACCGAAGACCCCGACAATTATTCCGTCCATCCAACATCCACCGAGAGAAGCCCCGCCCTCCCGCAGCCAATCTTATTCTTTCTCGGTCGGGAACGGATAAATCGGCAGCATTCTCTCGCCGGCGTTACCGTGATAAGCGAAGTCGTCATCATAGCCTCATTCCTTCTCGCATTCAAGGCCGTTCTGCTGGAGGGGAGCGAGGTCGCAATACTAGCTGTGGCCACGGTGAAGCAGCTGGGGAAGAACAATGTCCTCTTCGGCGTGCTGATAGGGGCGGCTGCATCCGTAGCCATCTTCTTCGGCATCAGGCAGGTCTTCCTCCTATTCCCGGAGGCGTACGTAGATATCCTCACAGGGTGCGTCATCCTGTACTTCTCGTATCATTTCCTGAGGGGTTTCAAACGGTACTACTTCGGCAAGCGCTCCTTCCGGGCCAAGATGGAGAAGATGGAGTCGGAGGTGGTCGGGAAGGACCTCGACAGGTACGGCGCCGAGAAGCCGACGATGGTACCCTTCTCGCCCATTAACGCCCTCCCGGTGTTCGTGATCACCCTCACGGAAGGGTTCGAGGCGAGCCTTGTGCTCAGCGCGTCTGGCGTGTACAGCCTCGAGTGGACTCTCATAGGTGCAGGGGTAAGCATCCTCCTGCTCGTCCTGATATCCGCCGTCTCGTACGACTACCTGGTCAGAATCCCAAGGTGGGGGTTGGACCTGCTCGCAGGCAGCGTCCTGCTCACCTTCGGCTCCTACTTCCTGGCCTCGGGGCTCTACATGCTCGCCTTCGGCGGCTCGTAGAACGCCTATTCGCCGTATTCCTTTATGGCGGAATGGAGCTCTCCAGCTATGCGCCGAAGGGCACCAGGCCCGAAGCCCCACTCGACCCCCGCTGCTTCGAAGAGTTCTGGGAGGGGGCGAGCGCACCCGAGCGAGAGCGCGTTCTTGTACGCCTCGATGGCGTCCTTCGGGTCCTTCCTGTAATGGGACCAGACGCCCAGGGCGCCTGTCAGCGCTATACCATACTCGATGTAGTAGAAGGGAACCTCGAAGATGTGAAGCTGGCGCTGCCACCTGTACGCTCTGTTGCTCTCCAGCCCCTCGTATGACTCAAGCCCGCAGAAGCGATTGAAGGTCGACACCCATGCCTTGACCCTCTCGTCTGTCGTGTGCACAGGGTGGGTGTACACCCACTGCTGGAACGCGTCTATAGTAGCTACCCAAGCGAAGAGTTTGACGTTGTCGACGGATTCCTTCCAGTTCGAGCGCTTCGCGTCTTCTTTGCTGTAGAAGGTCCCTTCGTAGTGCTCGCCCGTTATTATCTCCATGGACATGGAAGCGACCTCCGCGAACTCCATCGGCATGTTCGCGCCCCCGTTGAAGAAGGGCACCATGGCCTTGCGCATCAGGAACGTATGAAAGCTGTGCCCGGACTCGTGCAGGAGCGTCCTCACATCGTCGTCCTTCCCCGTCGCGTTCATGAAAATGAACGGGTAGCGTATCTCAGCCAGCTCCTCTTGGTACCCTCCGGGAGCCTTCCCCTTCCTGCTATCTAGGTCGAGTAGTTCGAGCCTGACCATGCTCTCGAAATACGAAGAGAGCTCGCCGTCGACCTTCGACAAGACCTCGCCCGCGCCTGTTACGAGCCCCGAGATTTCCTCGAAGGGGCGGAGGGCGGGCTTACCGGCAGGGTCCACGGCCAGGTCCCACGGCCGGAGGACGTCAACTCCCATCCTATCCGCCCTCGCCCTGTCGATGTCCCGGCTGAGGGGCACCATCACCTCCTCGACAGCCCTGTGGAACTCCTCGCACTCTTTTGGGGAGTAATCGAATCTGTCTTTCTTGACAAAGACGTAGTCTCGGTAGCTGTCGAATCCCGCGTTGCGGGCTATCTTGTCCCTGAGGGCAATCATATTGGTGTAGATTGAATCGAGGCTGTCGCTGTCCGCGAGGGCCCTCTGGCTAGAGAGCCGCCAGGCCTCTTCCCTCGTTGACCTGTCTGGCTCTTCATAGAATCTGGACATCTGCTGGAGAGTCCGCTCCTGTCCTCGGTATGTGACCGTCATAGCACCCGTGGTCCGGAAGTACTTCTGAGAAAGGGTCGACTCTTCCCTCTCGAGATCTACGTTCGCTTCCCTAAATATAGAGAAAGCGCTCTGACGTCTTCTGTCCTCGAGCTCGTAGATCTGATAGGGTAGATGAGACCGAGACGGGGACGACACGTACTTCCTTAGGAGCTCAAAACTCGCAAGCTTGATCCTTGGCTCGAGTATCTCCGTGTACTCCTCGTAGGCTTTCGTGTATTCGGGATTGTCGGTCTGTCTTGTGCTGTTGAAGTACCTCACAGCCCTCTGCTCGTATACGTACGCGTCGAGCTCAGCCTCGTCCGACAGCCAACGCTCCAGTTCTGCAGCAGACCCCAGGGGGCGGTTCCTTAGCTCCTCGAAGATGCCGTTGAGGTCTTCCCAATCGAACCTGATCTGCGGAGGGAGATACCGCCGCTTGAAGTCGCGCGGGAGAGCAGAGTAATCGAAGACCAATGAATGATTGGGTACCCCCGGCGACGGCGACGGTACTTATGCTTCACTGGCTGAGCAAGGGTGAGGAATCCCGTCGCTGGTCCGATACCCTTATTCTTGCATGGCGAAGAGGCTAGAACGCTGGCCCTTCCGTTGGCAGCGGACCCCATCGTAGCCGACATCCCCGTTACTCTGGTCCTCCTTCTCTGGATGGGGTTTGTGCTGCTAGTTGCTTCAAAGCGGCTGTACAATTTCGTCCTGAAGAGGGGGTGGGAACCTAAGAGGGGCACCTACCTGGGCAGGAAGTTCGTTCACATATTCGGGGCCGGGATCGTAGCAGTGTTATTGCCGTTCGAGTTCCATGAGCCTTACTTCCCTTTCGCCTTCGCCATGCTGCTGGCGCTGTTGACCTTCACCCTTCACAGGACAGGCAGAGTCATGTATTGGTTTCAAGACCCGGCAAACTATTCCGAGACGTACTTCGCGCTGACGTGGGGTGCGGCCGTCCTACTGACCTGGTTCTTCGACAAGACCTTCCTGCTTGCGGTGGTCCCAACCCTTTTCATGGCTTGGGGGGACGGCGTTACTGGCGTAGTCAGGAACCTGATGTACAAGAAACGAACAAAGGCCTGGCAAGGTTCCCTCGCCATGCTGCTCGTCTGCATCCCCGTAGGGATGCTTATGGGGGTTGCCGGAGTGATCGCGGGGGCGCTGTCCACGGCGGTGGAGCGAGTAGAAGGAATCGACGACAACATCAGCATCCCGATTGTCAGCCTGTGCATCCTTATCCCGGCCTTTGCGCTCAATCTCAACATGCCGATCCCCTGATCCGGTCAGTCTGAGCTAGAGAGATAGCCCCAGCTGCCGGCCGGGTCTGCGACTCCCCGTTCTTTATACGCGGACTAGGCCGTGGGAAGCCGGCATTCAGATGACGGCGGGGACCTTACTATGCGATTCGCTCACGAAAATCTACCCCGGCTCAAAGGGAAAGAGGGCACTGGACTCGGTCAGTCTTGAAGTCCCGTCAAGTGGAATCTTCTCTCTCATAGGTATGAACGGAGCGGGCAAGACCACCCTCGTGCGGATTCTCGCGACCCAGCTGGTGCCCACCACCGGCAGAGCCATAATCGACGGCGTTGACGTTATCCCCGGCGCGAGGAAAATCAGGGAGCGGATTGCGTGCATTCCGCAGGAGGCGAGGACCATACCGTGGATGACTCCTAAACAGACGGTGCTTTCCTACCTCCTTTGGCGAGGCGAAAGCTACGGCGATGCTAGCAGGAAGGCGTCCGAGGCGCTCGCCAAGGTGGGGCTGGAAAAACAGGAGAACCTGCTCAACAGGCGCCTGTCGGGCGGAACGAAGAGGAAGGTGCTCGTCGCGACTGTCCTCTCCTCTGACGCCGACATCATCTTCTTGGACGAGCCCACCACGGGGCTGGACCCGATTTCCAGGCAGGAGTTGTGGACGTCTCTTATGGGTCTGGCAGAGGACCGCTTCCTGATACTGACCACACACTACCTCGAGGAGGCGGAAAGACTGGCGAATATCATCGGGGTACTGCACGTTGGGAGGCTGGTCGGCCTCGGAACGCTCGATCAGCTGAGGTCGACCCTGAAGTACCAACACAGTCTGATGGTCTCATCGGAGACCGAGCTGCCCGTCATCAAGGAAGGCAGCGTCACGCGGTCGAGGACAGGCCAGACACAGATACTCACAGATGAATCAGAGGCGCACGAGATCTCTCGATTGCTGCTGGAGAGAGGTGTAAAGTTTTCAATGAGCAGGGTGTCTCTGGAGGACATATTCTTCCACTTGGTCCACCGATCTTCCGAGGAGGATTCCGGATGAAAGCCTGGGGGAGGGAAGTGCTTGCTTCTGTCTTGGTTAACTCGATATACGAGATGGAGAACTATCCAGTCGTCCTACTGAACACCATGCTGGCGCCATTGTCATTTCTCATAGTCATCACCTTCGTGAGCAGAGGGCAGCTCATAGGGGAGGCCATCGAAGGCGGCTTCATCATGAGTATGTTCCAGAGTGGAATGTCATTACAAGCTGATCTCTCGCACCTGAAGAACGACTTCAAACTACAGGACATGGTCGTCAGCTCACCGACCACCCCGGGCGCCTATGTGACCGGCATGGCCCTCGGAGAAATAATCTACTCCCTACCTGCGCTCGCGGTCCTGACGATTCTTGCGGCAATCTACATACAGCCGGGAGTGCTCGAGTCGTTCGAACTCCTCGGCGTATTCCTGCTTATGTTCCTCGGATCGGTCGCCATCGGGTTCACCCTCTCGACGTTCTCCACGGACATCGTCCAGAGCTTCGCGTTCTCAAGGCTCATATCGACTGTCTTCGCCACGCTCCCGCCAGTCTACTATCCAATCACCTACATCCCAATGCCCTTCAGATATGCGGCATACCTTTCTCCAACAACATACGCAGCGGAGATAGCTCAGAACGCGACCGGCCTAGTTCAACTATCGGTGACAGACATCTTCTCGGCGTGGGCAATACTGATTGCAGTGAGTCTTTTCGTATTCTTCATCGCCGTAAAGAAGGCGAGGTGGAGGGACCCCTGAGTCTTCTACCAGCTGCCCCCTGCCCCAACCAGCTACTCCCTGACCCACTCGCATGATTGCCCTGGAAGAGACCAGGGGTTGGAAGACTGGTCACAGCCCGGGTAGGAATCTTTGAGCCGAGGGCATCAGTCCCCCGAGTAGGGCGGTTCGTCATTGTCGTCCATAATCCCAAAGAACTCCTTGACGTCGTTCCTCGCAAAATACCACCCAAAGAAGCCTCCCCCAAATGTGAGCAGGTACCAGGCCCAGGACGTTCCGGTCCAAGTCCCGTAGCCCCAGACGACAAAGAAGAGAGCGATAATCAGAAGGGGAATGTCTAGGGGAGCGAATGTCAAGCTGAAGGCAGATACGAAAAGCAGAGCCGTCCCTAGCAGGAGATCGGACACGGCGATGGCCGCGATTCCATCAGGTCGGTGGGGCCTTTCCAACACCCGAATGTCGGCACCTGGTGATTTTAGAGGATTTGCTCACCAACGGGAAGAGATGCCAAGACTGCCCCGGACGAGATCGGGGACGGGAAAGAATGCCCCGGGCGAGATTTGGACTCGCGTCGCTAGCTTTCTCCCAATGTGGGTCGAGAGGCTAACATGCTTGACCGGGCTACACCACCGGGGCTCGGCCTGCCTTCAATTGGTGCAGATATAGTGATTACTACGTGCAAACGACAAGAAAACGCGTTTGGAACCTCGGAAGGGGGTTCAGCCGGGCTCTACTGGTTCTGCTTGAGGACAGACTTCGCGGCCAGTTTGATATCTGAAGGCTTGACAGTCTTCCTCCCGGCGTGGGCGGCCAGCTCTACGGCCGCCTTAGAGATCTGCATCCCCACAGCCTCGAGCTCTGATCTCAACTCGATGGCGGCGTCATCTCCTACCCTCTCAGCGCCGGCCTTCTTTATCACCCTGTAGACAGCCGCAAGGCCGAACTCGGAACTGGACATTCGCTTTTCAGATATATGGGGTGTATTTAAAAACTTTTAGGGCTTTTGGCCCGTTCTCCTGACCTTTTTGGGCCCTAAAGAGCCCAAGTCCACCCCTATTTGGAAAATAAGGGGGAAAACCGCGCACCGACGTGGTTGCGTTCAGCTTTGCGTCAGTAGGCGATAGAGTGGGCTGAAATACCACTCTGACCATGGCCAAGCGTGCGTTTCGTCGATTCGCACCTTCACTTGGAAGAATCGGAGGCTGCGAACCAGTTGGCACTTGCGAGAGCGACGGAGACCCTTCTCTTGACCTGTGGAGTCGACCGTGGGACGTCTTTGGTAGCCTTGAAGCAGGCAGAAGCATTCCCAAGCGTGGTGAAACCTTTCGTCGGCGTCCACCCTTCCGAAGTGCTGAAGGTTCCCAGCCTTGTATGGCTCGGGCCCGCTCTCGCTCTAGCTTCAGGGATCGGTGAGATTGGCCTCGACCCCAAGTATTCAGAGAAGACTCCAGGTAGCCCTCAGATGAAGGCCTTCCTGGCCCAGTTGGAGGCCGCCCGGGCTTCGAAGAAGCCCGTCCAGGTTCACTCAAGAAATGCGGAAAGGGAGTGCCTCGACGTATTGGGGGGCTTCGCCTTGGACCGAGTCCTAATGCATTGGTTCCAGGGAGAGGGGTTAGCCCGGGAGGTCCTTGACAGGGGATACTTCGTTTCATTCGGGCCGTCCCTCCTCTACTCGAAGAAGCTCCAGAGGATGGCACTTCGTTGCCCCCACGGACAGGTGCTCACAGAAACGGACTCGCCCATCCCCTACGGGGCTCTGGGAGGCGCCCGCGGCCCCTCACTTATCCCTTCGGTGGTGTTCATGCTCTCCGAGCTCTGGGGGGAGAGGTTCGAGGACACCCGGGTAGGCCTCGCGGGGAACGCCATGCGGTTCCTAGGGCTGCCCGAGAAAGGTTAATCATGGCACCCAGCCGGGCTTGAAAGAAGTTGGACAGGACCCGGCGGCTTTCCGAAGAACTTCTTCAGCGGCACCCAGACGTCTTCGGCACCGACTTCGAAACGAACAAGAAAGCACTAGAAGAGCTCGCAATTATCCCGTCAAAGCAGCTCAGGAACCGAATAGCTGGGTACATAGCGAAAGCCGAACAGGCAGAGGAGCAGGAAGAGCAACCCGCCACGGACGAAGAGAAGAAGGAATAGACGGATGGCCCTGGCGAGAGCGGGGTTCACACTTGGAGTCAAGCCAGTCAGCACCCTAAGACCACACGAGGAAACGATCCCGTCGCACGTCCAGGGGATTGCCGCAGAAATGAAGAGGGACGGCGTCCAGAAAGACCCGATTATAATCGACCAGGACAGTCTCACCGTCCTCGACGGCATGCACCGCCTTGCTGCGTTCAATGCGCTAGGGGTGGAGAACGCGGTGTGCTGTGCTGTTGACTACGCTTCGCCCGCAGTGAAGCTCGGCAGATGGGCGAGAGTCTACGCCCTCCCTAGGGGGTATGCAATCCCCGAGATTCTCGGGAAGTCAGGGCTCACGCGCCGAGTGACGTTGGCCCAAGCGTTCGACGCCCTCGAAGGGAGAGACACGGGACTGGCCCTGCTAACACCAGACTCGGCCTACCTCCCGGGAGGGAATCTCGACCTCGGCCGGGCGATGGAAATCATGCTTGACTTTGACCGGATGGTAGCAGAGGGCGGCTGGAAGAGGGAGTTCGTTTCGCAGGACGACGTGGATGTGCCGCTTCAAACGGAGAGGAATATCGTCCTTTTGACTAGAAGGCTGAGGAAGGACGATGTCGTGAACGCCGCTAAATCGGGGCGGCTCTTCCCGTGTAAGACTTCCATGCACATCATCGACCCCCGACCCGTGGCCGTGAATTTCCCGATGGGGGAGCTCGGCGATGCTACATCAGCGTCGCTGAGGAAGCGCCTCGAGGGCACGCATGAGCAGCTTCTCCCACCCGGTTCACTCTACGAGGGGAGAAGGTATAAGGAAAGGTTGCTCCTTCTGAACCAGGAATGATCCGCGTCAAGTGCTACGGCCACATTGGCACCTGTGTCGGCTCAACCGAGGTGGCCTTGGATGAGATGGAACTCGACTCGGCTGCCCTCGTGGACAAGGTGAGGGAGATGGCCGCAGAACCTGACCCAGGATTCTCGCGGTACAACACCCTCGTGATGATGGAAGAAGGGGAAGCGTTCGTCCCCGCGGGTTCGCGCAGAATCGTCAGGGACGGTGACAGTGTCGCACTGATTCCCTTCTCGCATGGGGGATGAGCGGCTGAGGATCTTCACAAGGGTCTTTCTCTGCTCTGGCGGAGCTTCCCCGGAAGAGTCGAAACGGCTGATGACCGCCGCCAATCCAGGCTCGTTGGTGCAGGCTGCGAGGGCCGGACTGGCGCGGAACGAGCGCTTCGTTGAGCTCCTAGCCGCCCAGACACTGCAAGCGGCTTCGTCGGGCGGACTTCTGGCCAAGAAACAGGAGATAGACTTCCTCCTGAGGCTCGCGGGAACGACCCAGATTTCAAGCGCAATCAGGGACGCAGGCGCCAGGCACGGGGAACAGTTCGCCCTTATTGTGGCCGGGAGGAGCCCCGTCAAGCTCCCTTCCGGATTCGAAACGAAGGAGCTGCATACGCGGGAGCTCTCTGATTCCGAGCTTAGGAGGATAGAGATAGCTGCCCTACTGGCCGCGAAAAGAGCCTAGGCGGCTCGCTTCAGCTTCTGGATGCTGATTATGTCGTGAGGAGAGATGACCGAGATTCCGGCGTACTCGCCGAAGATCTGCAGCAGCACCACCCTGTCAGGGGATTCCAGGTTGACCTTCCTGTCGACCGCGTCGGCGATTGCATCGATCAGCTCTTTGTCCTTGTAGGGGGAGTCCCTCGCCTCGATGGTTATCCTGAATGTCTCGCCCGGGCCTATGGTCTGGCCCAGCTCCGTGACCGCCTTTACTATTTCCTCCAGCTTCGTGTCCACCACCTTATCCACGGGGATGACTCGCATAATGTACCTGACCTTGAACGGCTCCGAGCGGACGAACTCTGTGATGAACGACATCAGGGCTTTCGGGTTTTCGACGTCCACTTCGATGACGCCATCGTAGGCCGATCGGTCGATGGTGAGCTTCCGAATGCCGGACAACAGGGCGATCTCCTTGAATTCTGCCGACGCTCGGGCTTCCAGACCCTTCGCCGACGTCACTATGAGGTTCGTCTGCCCTCCCTCTTGTTCCCGACCCCGATGGGACCGGTTCTTAAGATTGTGACCTCGTCCCCCACCACCTTCACCACGGTCGACTCCAGACCTCCGAGCCGTCCCCCGTCGAGCACGACGTCAACGTCGTGGCCAAGCTCGTCCAGCGCCTCTCCCGCGCTCCTCGCCGAAGGCTCACCCGAACGGTTGGCACTTGTTCCCGTCAGCCAACCTCCGCAGGTCGCAAGCAGTTCCAGGCACCCGGAATGGGCGGGCACCCTCACGCCAAGCAATTCTCCGCCCTGGGTCAGCTGGGGAGCGACCGGCCTTCGCAGAGGTGCAACGATGGTCAGAGCGCCGGGCCAGTGTTCCTTGGACAGTTCCGAGGCACGGCGACTGAACTTGACCAACTCCTCCGCTTTTTCGGCTGTCGCGCACAGGACCGGAACCGGCTTCGATTCCCTCCCCTTCGCTTCGAACAATCGCCTCACCGCAGCGTGGTTGAGCGGGTCGCAGCCTAGCCCGTAGACCGTGTCTGTCGGGTAGACCACGAGGAGCCCTCGCCTCACCGCCTTGGCCGCAAGGCTGATCGAGTCACTGTTCATCGGTAACAGGCGCGCCCTCATCGGAGCCACCTGCTGAGACCGCGAGATTTAATAGTGCAATCCGAAGCGCGACGGCCCGTCATGTCTGAAGAGGACCAAGAACTCGACGAAGACTTGGATGAAGACCTAGATGAAGACGGTTGGGAAGAGGACTCGGACGAGGACGGGTTCTAGAGATCCGGCCTTCGAGACGAGACCCAGCTGAAGCCTACGCCATCCTTTAAGAGAGTCGAATCCGCTATCGGAGATGACGCTTGAGAACCCTCATAGTCAACTTCAAGAATTATCCGGAAGTCCTCGGCGAGGGTTCTGTCAGGCTCGCTGTTGCTGTACAACGGGTCTCCGACGAGTTCGGGATCGAAGGCATTGTCGCTCCGCCGACTCCCTTGCTTGCACTGGTTGCTTCGAGGACCAGGGCCAAGGTGTATAGCCAGAGCGTTGGCTCGAGGAGCGGCGACAAGACCACCGGGGAGGTACTCCCGGAAGCAGTGAAAGCCGCGGGGGCCACGGGCACGCTCCTCAATCACAGTGAGTCAAGGCGGACGCCTGCGGAGCTCGGGGAACTTGTCCCCCGGCTGGTGAACATGGGGATGGGCTTTTGTCTGTGCGCGCAGACAGCGGAGGAGATGGCAGATCTAGCGTCTCTGGGGCCAAGATACCTGGCGATTGAGCCGCCAGAGCTCATTGGCTCGGGGATCGCCGTGTCGAAGGCTCGCCCGGAGTTAGTCGAGAGGACGGTGGCAGCCGTCCGGAAGACGGGCTACAGGGGGAAGATCCTCTGCGGGGCAGGCATAGTGAGCGGCGAAGACGTGACCAGGGCCGTGGGACTCGGGGTCGACGGGGTCCTCGTTGCGAGCAGCGTGGTGAAAGCGCCCGACTGGGAGTCACAGGTCAGGGAACTCGCTCGTTCTCTATGTTGAGAAACAACGTCGTCCGTTAAATACAATATTTTAAGGGCGAAACTTATGGCTCAGAAATACGAAGTGAAACACATGGACCAAACAAAACCTAACCCATTCGAGAATGCACTCGAGCAGCTGAGGCTTGCTGCTGAGTACTTGAAGCTCGACGAAGGACTACACCAGATACTTGCACACCCCAAGAGGGAACTAACGGTCTCTCTCCCGGTGAAGATGGACAACGGAAAGACCCAGGTCTTCACGGGCTACAGGGTGCAGTACAACGATGCAAGGGGGCCATTCAAGGGCGGTATCAGGTACCACCCAGGCGTCACGCTGGACGAAGTGAAGGCGCTATCAGCCTGGATGACCTGGAAGACGAGCGTCGCCAACATTCCCTACGGAGGTGCGAAGGGAGGCATAATCTGCGACCCGAAGCACATGTCACTAGGGGAGAATGAGCGGCTCACCCGCCGATACGCGGCGGCCATCACCCCCATAATCGGGCCCTACAAGGACATACCAGCCCCGGACGTCTACACCAACGGTCAGACCATGGCTTGGATCATGGACACCTACAGCACCCTAACGGGCCTCGTGTCGCCCGCTGTGATCACCGGCAAGCCAATCCCCCTCGGCGGCTCTCTCGGAAGAGACAAGGCCACGGGCAGGGGCGCGGTTTACTGCACGGTGGAAGCGGCCAAGGTCAACAAGATCGACCTCAAGAAGGCCACCTTTGCAGTGGAGGGATACGGCAACGCCGGCTCCTTCTACGCACAGATTCTCCAGACCTACGGCGCCAAGATGATGGCAGCAAGTGACTCGAAGGGCGCAATCATGAGCAAGACGCCCATCGACGCGGACAAGCTCATTGCCTACAAGGAAAAGACCGGCTCAGTGGTCGGCTACCCTGGTAGCCAGCCAATCTCGGGCAAGGAGCTCCTTCAGATGGACGTCGACATACTCAGCCCATCAGCCCTAGAGAACACCATCCTTCCAGACATCGCAAAGGGGATCAAGGCGAAGATCATCGCCGAGTGCGCCAACGGGCCGACGACCCCGGAGGCGGACAAAATCCTCTACAAGAACAACGTCTTCGTGATCCCCGACATCCTGGCCAACTCAGGCGGCGTCATCGTCAGCTACCTGGAGTGGGTCCAGAACCTGGAGAGGATCTCGTGGACCGAGGCCGAAGTCAACGGGATGCTGGAGAAGAAGATCACGGGCGCCTTCTACGATGTCCACGCTGCTGCCGAGAAGTACAACGTGGACAACAGGACGGCTGCCATGATCGTCGCTGTCGCCAGGGTCGCTGACGCGGTCAAGACACTCGGAACGTTCCCATAGACACACACCAACCTTCGAAACGGGCGCCCTCGGCGTGGCCGGGAGCGCTCCTCCTACTGTTTTTGAAAACAGATTGCGACGTTATTGCGAGCGTTAGGTTCAGCCCGAAGAAACCGCCTTCTCGAGCTCCCGGACCAGCGAAGCGCTCCCGATGTAGGCCGGAGAGGTCTCCGAGAGCTCCGATGGCGCAAGGTCGAGTATGTTCTGCCTCCCGTCGCTGCCGTATCCGCCCGCCTGTTCGTTTAGGAATGAAATCGGCGCTGTCTCGTAGAGGATTCTGAGCTTCCCCTTGGGTCTGTGCACCAGTTGCGGGTACGCGAACACCCCGCCCCTAGACAGAATCTGGTTGTAGTCGCCGACGAAGGTGCCGCAATACCGGACCCTCAGCCCGCGCTCCTCCAGGGAGTCGACGTACCTGCTCACGACCGGCGTCCAGTCTTTCTTCGAACCCCCTATTCCGTAGACCTCCGGCTTCTCGGGGAGTTTGAGGTTCACACCCAGGAGCTCGAAGCTCATCCCCGCCCCTTCTCTCACGGCGACGAACCTGTGCACACCCTTCCCGAAAGAAAGAGTAATTGTAGTCATGCTGCCATAGGTGACGTACAGCGAGCCCAGGAGGTTCCTTCCCGGCGTGGGGAGCTTCTTAGAGTAGAATCCGAATATGCTCCCAAGGGGGTTGTTCGTTTCGACGTTGGAGCTGCCGTCGAGCGGGTCCATGGCCACGCTTACGCTCCCCTTTGCCTCCGTGGGTTCGGCCATCTCCTCCGATGCGACTTCAGCCGCGCACCCTGTGGACACGAGCGTCTCGACGAACAAGTCGTTGGAGAAGACGTCTATGGCCTTCTGAGTCTCCCCGGAGGGGTTGACGTCGGCTAGGAGGCCAGACTTGAAGGGTATGTTGTCCCGGACAGTGATGCTCGCCTTCGCAATGGCAAGAGTGAGGGATGCCAGCTCCTCCGGCGCATTCAGTCTGAGGAACTCATCCAGCTTCAATGTAACCGGACCCCAGCCCCCCAGTTTTAGAGGTATGCCGAAGGCGTTCCATGAAACGAGGCGCATGCGTAAACCTGTTAAATACCTCGGGAACTGGTTTGGGGCCGTGAAACAAGACCGGATGGCTGTGTTTCTGAAGGAGGGAAGGAGCATGCTGCTGGCCTACGACCAGGGGCTAGAGCACGGCCCTTCTACCGACTTCAACGAAAGAAACGTGGACCCAGCGATGATAATGGAGACGGCGGCCAGAGGGAGGTTCAACGGCATCGTATTCCAGAAGGGTGTTGCAGAGCGGTTCTATGACGGGCGCGTGCCGCTGATTCTGAAGCTGAACGGCAAGACTAGCCTGACGAAGGGGGAGCCAATCTCGAGGCAGGTGTGCAGCGTGGAGCAGGCCGTTTCCCTGGGGGCGAAGGGGGTCGGGTACACCATCTACCTCGGAAGTGGCCTCGAGTCTGAGATGTTCGCGGAGTTCGGCAGGATACAGGAGCAGGCCCACGAAAGGGGGCTTCCTGCCATTGCGTGGATTTACCCGAGGGGAGCGTCGGTGCAGAATGACACATCAAAGGAAATCGTAGCCTACGCCGCGCGGGCAGGTCTGGAGCTTGGGGCAGATGCGGTCAAAATCAAGTACACAGGAGACCCGATGACATTCTCGTGGGCCGTTAAGGCTGCCGCCGGGGTGAGAGTGTTCATGAGTGGGGGTCCGAAGGCGCCCACCGATGATGACTTCCTTCGGCAGGTCGAAGGCGTGATCAAAGCAGGCGCCACGGGGCTTGCGGTAGGGAGGAACGTCTGGCAGAATCAGGACCCGCTTGCCATGGCGGAGAAGCTCCGACAGATTATCTTCGCTTAAACCCCGTCTACTTGGACAGGAGTCTCCAGGACAGCACAGTGCCCAGGACCGAGAGAAGGGCCGCGAAGGCGACGAGAACACCGAAGTCTACCCAGAGCGGGGCAAGCACGGTATATCCGGTGGCCGAGGCAGACCCGAGGAGCATCTGCCTGACCCCGTCAACCGCGTAGCTCACAGGGTTGTAGTGAATGACTGACTGCAGCCATCCGGGCATTATCTTCACTGGGAGCATGGCGTTGCTTGCGAACAGCATCGGAAGGTTGAGGAGGTTGATGACAGCCATCTGCGTCTGCCAGTCGCTGGACCGAAGTGCGAGCATCACGAAAAGCGAGGACAGGCCGAAAGACATGAGGAAGAGCATGATGAACGTCCCGCCTATGCTGAGCACGCTGAAGCCCGCCGTGTCCATCCCCAAGGCTACAGCTATGACCAAGACCAGGACCGCTTGAATGAGAGAGCGGACCACGCTCTGGAGCACCTTCGCGGAGACTATGGCCCCCCTGCCTACTGGAGTGCTTAGGGCCTTGTTCATGAAACCAAACCTCCTGTCCCACACTACTGACATCCCCGCAAATGCGGCCGTGAATAGGATGATGGATGCGAGCATGCCTGCGCTCAGGTAGGAGAGGTAGCTCGTCGTTCCGAAGGTCGAGAGGTTGACGGCGTTAATCTCAGACTGGGTAACGCCCGGCTGACTGGAGAAGAAGCCGGAGATGTTGAAAGCGAGGCCGAAGAGGCCCAGCCAAACCGCCGGCTGAATTAGTGAAATGACAAGCTGAACCGGGTTCTTGTACCACTTAACCAGATCCCTGTTTGTCAGAGCCCAGAGGCCGTGAAGAGGGCTCTTGTTGAGCTTCGGAGCAGCCCTGAACGTCCTCTCGCGCTCTCTCTCTTCGATGACCTGCTCCTGGGTGGTTATCGTCGAGCGGGCCGGCAGTTCATCTGTCATACCTTCACCCTCACCTTCGAGCCCTCATCATAGTCACCCGGTGCTTGAATGCGTCCATCTTGTTAGCTTCCTCCTCCCTGATGCTACTCCCAGTGAATTCTAGGTAGGCCTCATCCAGCGTCGGCTTCGTAAGAGAAATCTTCGTGACGTGGAGCCCCTTGGACCTCACCAGATCTATCACCTGGATCGACGTCTCCTCCCCCACCTCCGACTTGATTCTGTACTCGTGGTCGTTCTTCTTCACTTCTTTCACAAGTGGAATCCTCTGGATGTCGGTCGAGATGTCGGGCTCGGCCTCGGCCACACCGACGACTATGATGTCCCCGCCGATGCTCGCCTTGAGCTCGGTTGGGGTGCCAATCTTCACCACGCGCCCGTGGTCGATGATCGCGATTCTGTCGCAGAGCGAGTCGGCCTCTTCAAGATAGTGTGTCGTGAGGAAGAGGGTCATCCTGTACTCCTCTTTCAGCATCTTGATGTACTTCCACACGGCCGTGCGGGTCTGCACGTCGAGCCCCAGCGTCGGCTCGTCAAGGAAGAGGAGCTTCGGATAGTTGATGAGACCACATGCAAGCTCGAGCCTCCTCCTCATCCCGCCGGAATAGGTGCTTACTTTGCGGTCGGCGGCCTCCTCGAGCTCCACGAGCCTCAGCAGTTCCATCGCGTGGGGTTTCGAGTTGCCTCGGGGGATGCCGTACAGATCGGCGCAGAGGATTATGTTCTGGAGACCGGTGAGGTCCTCGTCCGCCGTGTATTCCTGAGGGACCACGCCAACTTTCCTCCGCACCTCGTTTGGATGCTTGTGGATGTCGAGCCCGTCTATCAGTGCGGTCCCGCCGGAGGGCCTGAGCAGTGTGGTAAGCATGTTGATGGTGGTCGTCTTTCCTGCCCCGTTTGGACCGAGGAACCCGAAAATCTCGCCCTCTTCGATGTCGAAGGACACACCGTCGACCGCCTTCAGCTGGCCGAACTCCTTCGAAAGACCTTCCACTTTGACGATTGCCTCCTGGCTCATGAATCACTCACCAGTTTGGTTAGTCTCTTCCCGAGCTCCCTAATATTTTCAGCGTTCCTGGAGATATCCGCGTTCTTGTTGCGCGCAAGATCTTCGAGATAGGAAGTGTAACTTGAAAGCACCTCGACTGCCCCTTCAACAGACCGCGGGGCGGGACCACGACCTTCGAACCAGGGCCACGGGTGGTCTACCTCCTCTCGACCGGCAGACGTCAGGGAGTACTTGTCGTCCTGGGACCTCGAAAGGACCCCTTCTGCAACCAGGTTCTTCAGCAGTGGGTAGATCGAACCGGGAGATGGGCGCCACCAGCCTTGGAGATTCGCTTCCATAACGTCCATGATTTCCGCGCCGGACTTCGGGCTGTCTCTGACGATGTAGAGGATCCAGCGGCGAAGGCCTTTGTGGCTGCGCTTTGCCCAATCGAAGTTGAACATTCTCCTGCACTACCGATATCGGAATCTCGATAACGGTACTATTTGAACCCTTCGTCTGGCTATGCCCGGCAGGGACCAGGGTTGGGTACCCCAGTCGGTATGATGTTCCCTTTCGTATCTACTGACAGCGACACACGAGGGAGGTCCACGCTCGCGGGTCCCTGAAGCACCTTACCCGTCGAATCGAATATCGATCCGTGGCAAGGGCATCCGAGTTCTTTCAGCGCAGAGTCATACTGAAGCTGGCAGCATACATGGGTGCACAGGGTGCTGAAGGCGATCAGGGAGCCGTCAGCCTGGAGGATGAGCATGTTCGGGTAGCCGGCTGGATACTCGAAGTACACTGGGCTGCCCACTACTAGGGAATTCTTGTTTGCAACCGAACCCTGCGGTCCGCCCGCTTGGCTAGTCGTGGTAGTCGTTGTGTTGGAGCCGCCGGAGACCGGGAGCTTGACCGAACTCAGTATGGTCACGAGCCCAACCAGAGCCCCGAACACTCCGAGCGACTTGATGAAACCCCTCCTCGAATACTCGAGCTCCTTCCCTCTCCTCGACTTCTGCCTCGCGAGAAAAGCAGCGTGTCTCCGACCCGCGACGCCCAGGACGAGGACTGCTAGCTGTACCCCTAGCATTAGGTCGAATGGCCAGAGCCCAAAGAGGTATGTCGCGAAGTACTGGATAGACATGTTGTACTGAGGCGCCGTGAACACGTCCCCCAGCTGCAGAACGGTGCCGAGCACGGCAGCCGCAAGACTCGGGACGTAGACCCCTCTGTAGGAGAACACGCTCATGAGACCGACCGCGAGGTCTACCAACACGACAACGATGAGGCCCAGCGCGTGCGACAAGGCCAGGTTCCAGAGAGAGCCGTCTGTGAGCAGGAGGTATGTGCCCGCGGTCCCGCAGAGGAGGAGAAGGATGCCGATGCCTACCTGAAGGCGATCGAGATACGTGCGCGAAATCTCCTTGCTCAGCCCTTTGCCGACCGTACCAGCCTGGCTCAATGCGAACCTCCTACAGATTCCGAGTTCGCGGTTGGGTTCATGTAGGTGTCTCTTCCTTGTTTGGCTCCAAAATCCAGTGGAGCGTACCTCCCAGGGCCAGGACCACCATCCCTGCAAAAAGCGCAATCACCCCTACGAAGGTCAGGTTGATGTGATCCAACATGTCACTGCACCATGGATACGCCCAGCTCGCGTTGGCCAGGGCGCTGTCCTCACAGCTCTCGGAGAGCTGATAGACGATTACGCCTGCTCCCATTATGAGGAGGACCAGACCAACGACAAGGAAGGCGGTGCGCATTGAAGGGAGCCCGCTACTTGTCTTCTTTTAAGAGCCCCGGATTCTCCCTTGACCCGACGCTGGGAAAGTAGTCCGACACGGTCACCAAAAGGTTCTCTCGGCACCGACATCTGTAATTGCGCAGGAGACGGCTCGGTCAGTACGCTTTGATGCGCATTCACACTCGCGCACTCCTGTCAGATTCGCCAGCGGTCATATCGTCAGCGATATAGTTAGGGATACGTCTTAAATGACCCACCTCATCGCCGCCAGGCATGCGAAGGCCACATGGGAGCACATCGGAGACAGGGAGTGCCACTGAGACCGAAAGCTCCCCCCGGTACCATGTTGCGCCCAGGGGCTTGCTCTTCTTCTACGCGCTAATGAGGATCGGCAAGAAGCCGATGAGCGGCTATGATCTGATGGTGGAAATCGGGGAGAAGACCGACGGTGCATGGCGCCCGGGTCCGGGTGCGGTTTATCCCACGCTCCAAAAGATGGCAAGATTGGGCTACATCAAGGCGCAGAAGAAAGCGAGGTCCGGGCCAAGACAGGTATCGTACGAGATAACCTCGGCCGGACTTCGAAACATCGCCAACGCCAAGAGGTCAATGGGGTCGTCTGGCGAACGTCTGCGAATGATGAGTTCGCTCTTCATCGATCTCATGGATCCTGACGATCTCGTTAGGTTCGCGCTGAACTCTTTCGAGGTTCAACCCGGGGTTGTGCGGGCGATAGTGGAGTCAGAGAAGAGCGGGCTCAGCAACGAGGACAGGCTATTCGTTCTGCGCCAATACAAGCTCAACCTTGACAGAGAAATGGAACGCGCGTCTGCTTCCATCAGCGCGCTAGAGAAATCAAAGCGCGTGGGGACCGGACCCCCAACCACACGGAGGCGAAAATGAAGGTGGCCAGCGCCCCCGTGGTCCAACCGGCGACACTTCGAGAAGGAGAGGCAATGATCAAGGTCGAGCATCTGACGAAGAAGTTTGGCGATTTCGCGGCAGTCGATGACATCTCTTTCGAGGTCAGGAAGGGGGAAGTGTTCGGGCTCCTTGGCCCCAATGGGGCAGGAAAGAGCACCACCCTGAGGATACTCTCGACCCTCGCAAGACCATCCGGAGGCACAGCGATCATAGGAGGTTACGACATCGTGAAGCAGGACAACGAGGTCCGCAAGTTGGTGGGGATTGTTTCGGAGAAGATGATAATGTACGACCGCCTCACCGCGAAAGAGAATCTTTGGTTCTTCGGAAGCCTGTTCGACATCCCGGCCGACACTCTGAATCAGACAATCGATGAACTCCTGGAGCTGGTCCAGCTGACGAAATGGAAGAATTCTCTCGTCGGGACATTCTCGACCGGGATGCGCCAGCGCATGAACGTAATCCGCGCCTTGTTGAACATGCCGCAGGTGCTGTTTCTGGACGAGCCGACGCTAGGCCTTGATCCACAGTCCTCCGTGGAAATCAGGGAGTTCATAATGAAGCTCAACAGGGAAAGAGGTGCCACCGTGATCGTGACGACTCACACCATGGTGGACGCGGACATCCTTTGCGATAGGATAGGCATCATCGACCACGGAAAGGTGGTTGCCTTGGACACGTCGGCGAACCTGAAGAGGCTGGTCTCTGGGGATAACAGCACTGTCCTGAAGCTGGACATACCCAACCTCACTCCCGCCCTGGTCGATTCCATTAGGACGATGGGAACCGTGACATCGGTCTCTCAGGACAACGCCACCCATCTGAAGGTGATCGCGAGCGGCGACGATGCCTTCGACAGCGTGGTTGACATGGTACGGAGGAATGGATGCAAGATATCGTCCATGGAGAACGTCCAGCCGACGCTAGAAGATGTCTTCCTGCACCTCACCGGGCACGAGGTCAGGGACAGCGCTGACCGGAAGATCCCGCTCGAACGACATCGCAGATTCATGGGAGGCCGCAGAAGGATAAGGTGATACGTGATGGGATCTAAGGCTCTCCTTTCGCACAGCTTCAGAATCGCGTGGAAAGACATCGTCGAACTGTATAGGAACAAGTTCGGCCTGGTGCTGCTCATCGTGATGCCACTCTTCATGATGGGGATGATCGGTTTCATCTACCCCACGGGCGCCAGTTCGGGGAACAATCTACCAGTCGCAGTGGTGAACATGGACACGGGATACCACAACTCAACCATCGCTAGCGAGACCTTCGTCTCTGCCCTGCAACAGATCAACAACAGGACGAGTATGTTCAAACTCACGACAGTTGCCAGTGTCTCAGGACTGAAGGATTCAATTCAGAAGGGAGATCTTGAAGGAGGGATAATCATCCCCGGCAATTTCACCGCGAGCCTCTTCAGTGGGAAGCAGGGAGCCGTCACGATAATGACCGACACATCCAATCCACAGGTGTCGGCCACCATTCAGACGCTGCTTTCGGCCGTGTTCAACCAGATGAGCACTCTGATGGCACAGCAGAAGGTCATGGCGCTAAGCCCGTCCGTCACACCCAGCGGAGCTCTCGCGATAGTGCAGCCTCTAAGGGTGGTGTCCCAGGGAATCATCCCAGGCTCCTCCAACTACTTCGAGTTCGTCGCCCCGGGCATAATGGCCATGACTGTCATGATGAGTGTTATGACCGGACTGCCAGGCGCAATATCCCAAGAGAAGGAGGTCGGGACAATGGACGGGATGATGGTGGCGCCAATCAACAGGCTCTCTATCATACTTGGGAAGACCCTAGCCCAGACGGCCCGGGGGCTGCTTCAGGGGGTAATCCTAATGGTCCTGGCGATAACCCTCTTCGGCGTAACCATCCAGGGGAACATCTTTCTCGTGTTCGGGCTGCTGCTCCTGGGCGTGTTCAGCTTCGTAGGGCTGGGGATAGTAATGACCTCGATCACGAGCGACCAGCAGACTGCTACCATGCTGATGACCACTCTGATGTTCCCAATGATGTTCCTGAGCGGCGTGTTCTTCCCTATTCAGCAGATGCCCTGGTACATGCAGGACATTTCGAAGGTGCTTCCACTTACCTACGCCACTGACGCCCTACGGAGGGTAATGGTGCTTGGCGCGGGCATACCCGATATTTCTACTGAGCTAATGATATTGATAGCCTTCGGAATCGTGATGACGGCAATCGCGGTTCCCGTTTTCAGGCGTGCAATGACAAGATAGCTAGAAGGGCCGCCCAGGTAGTTCCTTGGCGAAGGAACACCCCCTTTCCGGAAGGGGTTGCCATTACTCCTGTTTTCTTTGAGCCCAACTAAGTTTCGCGACCACGAGATTGAAAATCAATTGCCAGATCCGACGCCTGGAAAGTGAGATCGGACAATTGCCTCAGCTGAGAGACTCCGTCTGAGGAATCCACCGACGTCGAGGGCACATGGAACGCCGTCCTCTTTGCCTGATGGTCCTAGGTCAGGGTTCATAAGCGGGCAATCGTACCCATGCCCATGAGCCCGACAATGAAACCCGCAAAGAAGGCCACGCAGGACTCCGTCAGAAGCACTACCGCGGTCGGGAGGAGGCCCCACGGGTTTACGGACGAGGAACGGGCCGCGATGAAGGAGCGCATCCATGAGCTGAAGGCTGACAAGGCGGACGGAGAAAGAGCCGTCCTCGCGAAGATTGCCGAGATGCCGGAACCTGACCGAACCCTGGGTAGGCGGCTTCACGGAATCATCAAATCAAGTTCGCCAGCCCTGTCGCCGAGACTCTGGTACGGGATGCCAGCCTACGCCAAGGACGACAGGGTCGTCTGCTTCTTCCAACCAGCGCAGAAGTTCAAGACGAGGTACGCTTCGTTAGGGTTCAGCGACAAGGCGAAGCTCGATGAAGGTGATATGTGGCCGGTCGCATACGCACTGACGAAGTTGACTGCCGTCGAAGAGGCAAGAATCAGCGCGCTCGTGAAAGAAGCGGTGAGCTGAGAACCCCGAACCGAATTACGGCAAAACCGGGCAGGGATTAAGCTCAGGTTGTGGAACAGATGTCAATCAGCAAGGCTTGCTGCTTGGAGGGTATATCCGCTACAGTACGACCCAGACTCGTTTGGCCAAGCTGGCGAATTCGAGCAAGCCTTTGGCACTGCACAGCGCCCAGACCATCCAAGAGAGGTGATCCCTCGGTCCGTCGACGGCGACAAGACCGGGCAGGCGAGGGAATAGAACAAGAGCACCAGCTATCCTTGATGGGCTGAGTCGAATTCAGCATGGAAAGCGCCCTGCGCTGTGGGAGGCCTCGATAGCCTAGGTCTCGGCCCAGAACCTGTTATCGGATCTTGAAACGAGCAGTCACGAAGTTGGGGCTCAGCTCAGTCTCCAACTTAATCCCAAGGTTCTTGTCGAACAAGGCCTTCATCTGCGCCTCGTAGAACAAGGACCACTTCGTACCCATGTTGTGGTTCAAGCGGAGGATGTGCTGGTTGTCCCTGACCTCATGCCTGAAAGAGTACATCCCTGAATATTTCGACCATATGTCTTCGAAAGTCGAGAGTATTGCTTCAAGGTCGACCTCAGGATGGTAAAAGCGGACGGTCTCGGATCCTAGCCCTCGACCCGCCCAGTCTCCCAAGTCTCTGACCTGCTGGTCGGTCAGGTCATCGAGCACCTTGATGAGGAACCCCTTCTTGACTACCCCGTAACCGAATTCTTCGGTGTGAGTGTCGAAATCCGCGAACTTCTGGAGCGCCGCCTCTGCGAGGGCATTGACGCTCGTCCGCCTTTCCCCGGCGATCTCTCTCAGACGGCTGTCCAGTGCCTTGGGAATTCGGAATGACCGTATCACACTTTGCTTCTTCCTCTCAGAATCCGCCATCGCTCGCGTCGGAGCCTTTGAAGGCACTTAAACGAATCGAGGGACCTGCAAGTTCTGAGTGGAGCCCCTCATCTCGTAGGTGCGAATCGGCCCGTTCATGGACGGGGACTCCAGTTTCATACTTCGTAGTGACTTATAATACGGTGTACTACACCAAAGACATGCCACACACGGCCGGACCGCCACAGGTCAGAGCGCAGATCGAGACAAGCGAATCGTCTGTTGATTTAGTCGCGTATGCCTTCCGCAGACGCAAGGGCCTGACTGTAGGTCAAATCGCTAGCATACTCGCACGACCTTGGCCAATCACGGCCGAATGGCTGACCCTGATGGAAAGGGGCGGCCTGGTGCGTAGGAGCAGCCAATGGAATGGCGAGGGAGGAACTCCGATCAGGATTTACCGCGCTTCCCCGATGTTTAGAAGGGCGGCATCAGGGAGCAGCAGCGAACCACCTGGGACAGTAAGCTTCGATAGACTGAGAGAGATTTGCAAATTCCAAATCGATGGTTGTTGCACGACCAGTCCAGACCATCGACCTTGCACGAATTCGAACTGTCCGTACCTCGGTCTTGACGCCGTCGTGGGATCTCTGAACGACTGAGCCTTCGTCTCATTGGTGTATGCGTGCGGAGACGATAGGATAGCTGGAGTGCATTGGTATTCAATTACGGATACCAATGGAAGCCGGAGGAAGGCTAGGATATTCGTGGGGAAGCTGAGGTAAACAAAACCTTCCGACACCTCCAAGGTCGATACTTGCTCTAAAGGGAGCGTGATTTCACGTTGCAGCTAACGGACGTCATTGCATCGTTAGGGACGACGCCACCACAGCTCGATGCGACCGGGAGGTCCGGTGGGCCAGCCTCAAGGTTCGAGAATTGTTTTGCTGATTCGAGTCGTGTTGAAATATGCGCCCCCAGGCACGCCGTGAGGCCGTGCCATCGTTCATCGTCTTCGGCGGGCCGCTCGCAGCGGGGAAGACGACGTATGCCGGTCGCCTCGCAGAGCACAGAAGTGCCACGGCGCTCATGGAAGCGGTGGCCAATCATCCACTCATAGACGACTTCTACAAGGATCCGGTAACATACGCGTTGGAGACGGAGATGATATTCACTATCATGCACTACCACGACATCGCCAGGGCCGTGAAGGAAGGCCTGTTCAACCAGGAGGTAATTTGCGACTTGTTCTTCGATGGTGTCGAAGCCTACACGAACTACACCCTCTCCCAACCCGACCGGAGGGCGTTCCTCCCGCTCCTCAGGTCCCTTCAGGAGAGAATCCCCGCCCCAACGCAGGTGTTCTATTTGGACGCCAGCACAGGGTTCCTCATGGACCGGGTAAGGGAGCGCGGACGCGACTATGAGCGGTACATGACCTTCGAATACCTCGACGGCATCAACGCAGCGTTCAAGGTGTTCATCAAGGGATACAGGCGGGCACCCGTCACCATCCTGGACGCTGAGGAGCTCTACGGTCTGTCGTTCAGGGAGTCCATGGAAGCAATCGAGTCCAAAATCCTAGCGTCCGATTGACCATTGGGTGGAGGGTGTGGGCGATTGAATGTGAACTTACCATGCCAGAAGAGGGTTGTCCGAGCATCCTTCAAGCTTGTTGTTCAGGTTCGACAGAAAGATGGGCTCTCACCGAGTTTCTGGCATCGGAATCAGAGTCTAGCGAGGGAGGATCGAGTCAAGTTCACCCATTCCGCTCCGGCAAGGACAACAAGATTGTGGAGTATTGGAGTATTTCGAAACAGGCTCCGCCCGGCATGCCGAACGCGGCCGTCACGTTCTAAGCGTCCCGTAGGACCCAGGAGTTTCCCGAAACCTACATCAGATCATGCTTTCTTCCAGGCGAGCTTCGGCTTCCAGACGGACTTGCTCCACTTCTTCTGCCTCTCGGCGAGCCAGACCGCATTCTCCCAAAGCGCGGGACCCATTTCCTTCCGCTGACCCTCGACAATGGGGGCGAGTCTGTCCCAGACGAAACCTATCCCGCTGAGGTCGAAGTACAGGTTTTCGTTCAGCAGACCGTGAGAAACAAGGACTCCGGCTAGCTCGAACTGTCCAACCATCATCCCGAAATTATCGTTCCCAGGGCTACCCCTTGGATACTTCTCCTTGAACTCGGCGTAGTCCTTGGCCTTGAACTCCTTGTCGAACCAAGCTATCGCCTCTTGCATCCGCGAATTGGAGGTCAACTCCATCATGCGAATGAGGAGATCTGCGTCGTCTTTCGTCGGCCTCTTGTGAGCTGCCATCCCTGGGCACGCTGCGGTTGCCGGATAAAGGCCTTGCGCCCTTTAGGGCTCTGACCGCGGTTGCCCCCTAATTTGCGAACCGAAGATTGGTCGATCCGAGTCAAAGCTTGGTGGACGGGTCCGTTGGGTTAGAAACTAGCGCCTCCAGCCGGACCGAGTCTATTCTGAGCTTATTTTCCTTGGCCCGGCTAGGGTATTAGGCTATTCGGTTTGGATCCCGCCAGGTCTACCTATCCTGTCCCGGGCTGCCAGCTACTCAGGGGTGTGAGCTTCATTTGTACTGAAAGGTTGTACGCCACCGACACTTCGCTGGCGTTTTGTACGAGTACTCGTCCAAAAAGGAGCACGGAGTTGTCCGGCGACTTCATTAGCGTCACTCCAGCCGGCACAGTTCCTTGCCAGCCAGGGCCGCTAATGAGGAAGGCACCTGCCTGACCGCCGGTTGTGCGCGAGCCAACATAGGCGAAGTCGTCGCCCCGTGAGTCGACGAGCTCTATGTCGTAGTATCTGCTGCCCATGGCCGGCACGGTCAGAACGAATGGTCCGTTGCTGAGGTCGAGTATCCCTACGGAATAGAGCAGGCCAGGGTCCCCGCCAGAAACACCCCGATTTGACTTCGTGGAATTGGGGTTAAACAGGCCGGGGGCTGTATAGAGCGTGTTGACTGGGATGGCTCCCTGTCCTATGCCTTTCTCCAACTCCTGTCTCCATCCGGAATAGATCAAGGGCGGAATTTCGTAGATGTAGACGAAAGTACCTATTCCTGCTGTCACGAGCACCACCACTGCGAACAGGAAGAGACTCCTGTGCTTCAGCTTCACCGTCAGCTCACCTCGACAACGGGCGGCGGTTTGTAGGTACCGTTCAGGACGGTTGGGCCTGGCAGATAGATACGAAGGAATAGCAAGAAATCGGCGGTCGGCGCGGGCAGCCAGTTCGATTCGTGGCCTGCTGGGGGAGTGTTCTGGATGTATATGTCGAGGGACCCGTTCGCGTTCAGCACAGGACCAGAATTATCGCTGACCTCATAACGGTTGATGGAATTGCTCACGAAGGTGTGATTGGTGTAGTACATGGTCACCGACCAGAAGCCACTGTTGGGCGGAAGCCCACCGGGCGGGAATTGCATTATGTAGTCATGCTGGCCATTCAGCCTGTTGCCAGCACCATCCAGGGCTGTCTGCCAGTACACCGCTTCTTGAGGCACGTTGGCGGCTGGGAGGAGGTCGGCGCACAGGGCCTGTTCAAGGATATTGATCCCGATCTTGCCGCATTCCGGAAGTGTGGTCCAGTTGTTGGACTTGGTCACCGTGGCGCCGTATTCTACGCTGATGAGAACACCTCCGAGCAACAATGCCACCACCGCCCCCACCGCGATTCCGCCTACCACCGCCCCGATGGTTCTCTTCTTCGACATTGCTCAGTGCCTCTGCAGCGTGCCTGCATGAATGAAGTTCTGCTCGTTAAGGATTTTTCCTAATTCTTATCGTGCATGGTCGCGGTGTCAGGCCGTGCCAAGCTTGGCTTAGCTTGGAGGCAGGTGGGTCCGCGTGGTGAAGAACAAAAGAAGGGAGTCGGGAACACTTGGCTCCCGTCTCCTAGTACGAACTGGTCTCCGTCCCGGCTTCTGCAGAAGGCAATGTAGTTGGTATCTCCGGGAACTTCTCTTTCATGCGACTCTCGGCGACCGCCGAAGCCTCACCTAGGATCTTCTCGGCGTCTTCGTTCGCAGCTTCGAAGTTCATCGAATAGCCGCCTACAGTGCCCGCATCAACCAGGATGCTGCTCAGCAACCCACCAATCTCGCCGATTTCATTCTCGGCTTCTGGCAATACGCCTACCATGCCTTGCCTGACACTGCGTATAACCGCCATTGCCGGAGCGAGTGTGACCACGATTTCGCCTAGTTCGGTTACTGTGTTGAGTCTGAGCACTATCTGCTCCAGCGCGAGCTTGGCCTGAGTGACCATCTTGTTCATCTTTCTAATTTCGGAAAGCTCGTTGGCATATACTGATGCGTGCTGCATGTCGTGTTTCTGGAGAGAGGCTACGACTTTGGCGAACATTGCGTTATCTCTTTCCCGTAACCTGTTTGTGGTTGAATCGAGTTTGGCGACTTGGACTTGAATTTGGCGCACGGCTAGATCGAGTTTTGGCTTTATGGGTCCAGGACCCCTTACGGAGTCTTTGACCTGGCTGCTGAACGGTTGGTTATCCTCTTTCTGCCATTTTCCTGCGAATGCGGACATTAGCTTCGAATATCACGCCGTCAAGGCTCTCTATTTGGTGGGGAGTATGATTTGGTTCACGATGATGTCAATAAACGAATGCGAAAGGTCCAAGACCCCCAGAGTCAACCATTGGCGTGGAAGAGCAGCTTGCGGACCTGTCAGACTGTACTACTGGCTGACTGTGCCTAGGTGTGCGCACACAATACGAGTTAGAATAGTTTGCTGATTCAATCCGAGTCTCTTCAGGAGGCTAAGGCACCTCGGCTCGGTGCGGACGCCATCCAGGTCCAGATAGTGATGAACCTTCCCTACCATGGTGGCTCTAAACTCGCTCGCCCGCTCCTTCTCTGAAAAGACATCCGAATAGCTCAAGTCAGCCCAATCGAGACAGACAGAGTTCATTCTGAGCTTATCTTTTCTAGCCCTGCTAGGATTCCGGCGCCTGGTCCGAGATTCCCAGTTCATTTGGTACCGTGTGCATGCTGTGTAGTGGCAATCGAATCCAAGGCGGGGATTTTCTCATAGCGGCGCGAATCTTGCACTCACACATCTGTTGCGCTTAGAATCGCTTCCATGAGAATTGGGCCACTAACCCTTTTTGATTTTCTTGTGCATTCCGTGGAAGGCGAATCGATAGCCGCTCTTTTCGTACAAGCGTTTGGCCGATTCGTTATCGCCAAATACGTTCAAGCCAATCTTGTCGGCACCCAGCCTTATTGTATCCTTCTCCAGGAGTCCTAGCGCATCGCGAGCGTAACCTCTCCTT
>Ga0187766_10000164_pt1 | contig 33581 bp, 39 predicted proteins | sample 0216_QUI02_MP05__4_FD_132971 | JGI IMG/M metagenome (GOLD analysis project Ga0187766, IMG submission 132971) | Tropical peat soil microbial communities from peatlands in Department of Meta, Colombia - 0216_QUI02_MP05_20_MG | ecosystem: Environmental > Terrestrial > Soil > Wetlands > Peat ... | reverse complement strand
GTCGTGGAACATCGGCGTCTCGCCCTCCGGCACCCCGTCCTCCGAGAGCGCGGCTTCCCGCTCGCGGAGCCGATAGAACGTCAGGAACGTGTTTCTCAGTATTTGGAACAACCAGGCGCGCAGGTGGGTTCCCGGCTGGAACCGATGGGAGAAGCGCATCGCGCGGACGTAGGTCTCCTGGACCAGGTCCTCGGCCTCGGAGCCGTTCCGGGTCAGGTAGACCGCGAGGTTGTGGAGGGCGTCCAGGTGCTGCAGGGCCTGCTGCCGGAACTCGTCGTCAGCCACGTGTCGCCGGACGCGCGGGGCTCACGCTAGCCGTCGAACCACCGACGCGGCAGGTCCGACACCAGCACTTCGTGCTCGTCCTCCAGCACGTCGAGCAGCTCGCGGATCGTCTGGTAGAGCACCGGATGCTCCACGTCCGGGGCCAGGTCGGCGAGAGGCCGCAGCACGAAGCGGCGCTCGTGCATGAGCAGGTGCGGGATGTGCAGATGCTCGGGCCCGCTGATGACGCGGTCGCCGTAGAGCAGGATGTCGATGTCGAGAGGACGCGGCTCGTAGCGCTGGGCCTCCGGCGTGCCCCCGCCGCGCACCCGTCCCAGCGCCAGCTCGACCTCCTGCAGCCGCGCGAGCAGCGCGCCCGGCTCCAGCTCGGTCTCGATCTCCACCGCGCAGTTGAAGAACCAGTCGCCCTCGTCGGGCTGCTGGCCCGGCTGCTGCTCCCAGGGCTCGGTGCGGTAGAGCGGGGAGGCGTCGAGGAAGCGGAGCCCTTCCGTCGTGCGCAGGTACCCCACGGCACGACGGAGGGCGGCCAGGCGATCGCCCAGGTTCGAGCCGACGGACAGGAACACGCGCGCCATGATCGCTCTACCCGTTGCCCGCTAGCGTCGCCGCCGGGTCAGCTCCACGCCCGGGACGCCCTGCAGGCCTTCCATCGGCGGGGTGAGCTTCCGGACCCGCACCCGCACCTCGTCGCACGGAAACTCGGCCAGCAGCATCTGGGCCAGTCGACCCGCCAGTCGCTCCAGCAGGTTCACCCGCTCCTTGGTCGACACCTCGACGATCCGCGCGGCGATGACCCCGTAGTCGAGCGTCGACCGCAGGTCGTCCGATGCCGCGGCGGGAGCCAAGTCCAGCGTCAGCTCCGCGTCGACCGCGAACCACGCGCCGACGGTCTGCTGCGCCTTCGTGACCCCGTGGTGTCCGTAGAAACGGACATCCTCGAGGAAGATCTTATCAGAGCTCAGAGCTTGAGCCCCCGGAGCCGGTCCATCGCCTCCTGCAGCCGCTTGGCCTCGATGGTGAGCGCGATCCGGTAGAAGCCCTCGCCGGAGGGCCCGAAGCCCACGCCGGGCGTGATCACGCAGCCGACCTCGTTCAGCATCCGCGCGGCGAAGGTGCGGGAGTCGAGCCCGCCCGGGACCGGGGCCCAGACGAAGAACGCGGCCTTGGGCACGTCGACGTCCCAGCCCAGGCGCTTGAGCCCCGCGACCACCACGTCGCGCCGGTCCTGGTAGGTCTTGCGATATTGCTCGGAGAGCTCCTGCGGCCCGGTCAGCGCCGCGATGCCCGCCTCCTGCACGGCCTGGAAGACGCCCGAGTCCACGTTCGTCTTGATCTTGCCGAGGCCGGCGATGGCCCCGGCGTTGCCCGAGCAGAAGCCCAGGCGCCACCCGGTCATCGAGTAGGTCTTGGACAGCGAGTGGAACTCGACGCCGACCTCCATGGCCCCCGGCGTCTCGAGGAACGAGGGCGGGCGGTAGCCGTCGAAGCGCAGCTCGGAGTACATCGCGTCGTGGCAGACGATGAGCCGGTGGCGCCGGGCGAACTCGACGACGCGCGTGAAGAACTCCTTCGAGGCCACCGCCGCGGTCGGGTTGTTCGGATAGTTCAGGTACATGAGCTTCGCCCGGCGCGCCACCTCGGCCGGAATAGCGTCCAGGTCCGGGAGGAAGCCGTTGGTCCGCCGGAGCGGCATGAAGTGCACCTCGCCGCCCGCGAACCACGTGCCCGCCGCGTAGACCGGGTAGCCCGGGTCCGGCACCAGCACCACGTCGCCCGGGTTCACGAAGGCGAGCGGCATGTGGGCCGTGCCCTCCTTCGAGCCGATGAGGGTGAGGACCTCCGTCGCTGGATCGAGCGTCACGCCGAAGCGCTGGCGGTACCAGGCGGCGACCGCGGAGCGGAAGCTCAGCAGCCCCTCGTAGTCCGGGTACCGGTGGTTCGCGGGTGTTTCCGCGCCGCGCTTGAGCGCCTCGATGATGTGCGGTGGCGTCGGCAGGTCGGGGTCGCCGATGCCCATGTCGATGAGATCCACGCCGCGGGCGCGCGCCTCGCGCTTGTTCTTGTCGATCTCCGCGAACAGGTACGGGGGGAGCTTCGCCAGACGGTCGGCCAGCGGGACGGGGGACGGCTCTGGGCTCACGCGGAATTCTCCTGGATCTTGATGACGGGATTCTTGAGCGCGCCGATGTTCTCGATGCGCACCTCGACCTTGTCGCCGGGGTGTAGCGGCCCGGCCCCGCCCGGCGTCCCGGTGGCGATGACGTCACCGGGGAGCAGGGTCATGACCGCGGCGACCCGGGCCACGAGGTCCTCGACCGGGCAGACCAGGTACTTGGTGTTGGAGGCCTGGCGCCGCTCGCCGTTGACGTAGGTCTCGAGGTCGACGCCGTTCGGGTCGAGGTCGGTCACGATGCACGGCCCGACCGGGCAGAAGCTGTCGAAGGCCTTGGCGCGAGTGGGATGGCCGTCGCGCGTCTGCAGATCGCGGGCGGTCACGTCGTTGAGGCACGTGTAGCCCAGCACGAACTCCCGCGCCCGCTCGGGTGCCACGTGGTGGCAGCGCTTCTTGATCACGATGGCCAGCTCGCCCTGGAAGTCCACCCAGCTCGACTGGGGCGGGAAGACGATCGGGTCGTCCGGTCCGCACAGCGCCGAGAGCGGCTTCAGGAACATGCGAGGCTCGAGCAGCTGCTCCATCTCCTCGGCGTGCTCACGGTAGCTCGGCCCGAAGCCCACGATCTTCGAGGGCACCACCGGGGCGAGCAGCACCGTCTGGCTCAGCAGGTAGCGCTTCCGCGCCTTCTTGAAGGTGCCGTAGGGCGTGCCCGCGTACTCCACGATGTGGGTGCCCTCGAGGACGCCGTACCGGATCTTGTCTCCCGCGCGGAAGCGGACGATCTTCATGCGCTCCCCCCGCCGGCCCCGCCCGTCATGCGAGGCCGAGGACGTCCTGCATGGAGTACAGGCCCGGCCTCGCCCCCGCGATGAAGCGCGCCGCCCGCAGGGCCCCGCGCGCGAAGTTGTCGCGGCTGTGGGCGCGGTGGGTCAGCTCGAGGCGCTCGCCGAGCGAGGCGAAGGACACGGTGTGCTCGCCCACGACGTCGCCCGAGCGGAGCGCGGACATGCCGATCTCCTTCCGGGTCCGCTCCGCCAGCCGATCGTGCCGGTCGTAGACGGCGTTCTGGGCGAGGTCGCGCCCGAGGGCCTGGGCCACGACCTCGGCCATGCGCAGGGCCGTGCCGCTCGGCGCGTCCTTCTTGAAGCGATGGTGGGTCTCGACGATCTCGACGTCGTACTCGTCCCCCAGCATCCGCGCCATGTCGGCGAGGATGCGAAAGGCCACGTTGACCCCGACGCTCATGTTCGGCGAGACCAGGATCGGCGCCAGTTTCCCCAGCTCGGCCAGCTCCTCGCGCTGCGCGGGGGTGAAGCCGGTGGTGCCGATGACCGCGCGCCCGCCCTGCCGCGCCACGAGGCGCACGTGGGCGAGGCTGGCCTCCGGCACCGAGAACTCGATGAGGATGCGATCCTTGCCGAGCACGGCCTCCGGGTCGGCCGTGATGGGAACCGCGACCGACCCGATCCCGGCCTGCTCGCCCGCGTCCCGTCCGACCGCCGGATGCCCGGCCACCTCGAGCGCGCCGACCAGACGCAGCGCGGGCTCTTCGCGGAGCAGGGCGACGAGACGGCTTCCCATGCGGCCGGCAGCGCCGGCGACGACCACATCCGCCATACGAGGGGGAGAATCAGCCCTTGACGAGGCCGAGCGAGGCGAGGACCGCCCGCAGTCGCGGACGGTTCGCCTCGCCGAGACGGCACATCGGGAGCCGGAACTCGGGCTCCGTCAGCTTGCCCATCATGGCCAGGGCTTCCTTGACCGGGATCGGGTTCGTCTCCATGAATACGGCCCGCGAGAGCGGGAAGAGCTTGAGGTGCAGCTCGCGGGCCTGCTTCCAGTCCCCGGCCAGCGCGGCGTGGGTCATCTCCGCGGTCTCGCGCGGGACCAGGTTGGCGATGACCGAGATCACCCCGCGCCCGCCGACGGACATGAGGGGCAACGTGAGGTTGTCGTCGCCCGAGAGCACCGAGAAGTCCGGCCCGCACGCGAGGATGACCTGGGTCATCTGGTCGAGCGAGCCCGAGGCCTCCTTCACGCCCACGATGCCCGGGCAGTCGCGGACGAGGCGGGCCATGGTGTCGGTCTCGACGTTGACCGCGGTGCGCCCCGCGATGTTGTAGACGATGATCGGGATGTCGACCGCCTCCGCGACCGCGCGGAAGTGCCGGTAGAGCCCTTCCTGGGTCGGCTTGTTGTAGTACGGGTTCACCACCAGCGCGCCGGTGGCGCCCGCCTTGCGCGCGTGCCGCGTGAGGTCGATGGCCTCCGCGGTCGAGTTCGAGCCGGTGCCGGCGATGACCGCCACGCGTCCGGCCGCGGCCTCGATGACGATCTCCACGACGCGCTTGTGCTCGTCGTGGCTGAGGGTGGGCGACTCTCCGGTGGTGCCGCACGGTACGATGCCGTCGGTGCCGCTGGCGACGTGCCACTCGACGAGCTCGCGGAGCTTGGCCTCATCCACCAAGCCCCCGCGGAACGGGGTCACGAGGGCGACGATCGAGCCTTGGAATGTCGGGCGCATGGTCATTACCCTCCGCTACTCACCACGATGTGGACGAAGAGTCTCTTGACTCTAACACCACCGGAGGAACCTCTTCAAGCGCCCGGCGGGATGCGCTAGACTCCACCGGCATGGAACGGCCCTCCTCGCCCGGACGTCGTCCCCTCGTGTCCGCCGCGGTCGCCGACGAGGTGCGTCGGCGCTTCGGCACGCCGTGCTACGTCTACGATCGTGGCGCGCTCGAGGCCGCCGCGCGCCAGGCCCTCGCGTTCCCCGCGCCGTACGGGCTGACCGTGCGCTACGCGATGAAGGCGAACCCGAGCCGCGGCATCCTCACGCTGTTCCGCGACCTGGGGCTGCACGTCGACGCCTCGAGCGACCACGAGGTGGAGCGCGCGCTGCGGGCCGGGTTCCCGCCGGAGCGCATCCAGCTCACGTCCCAGATGCCCTCGCGTACCCTGCGCGAGCACGTGGCGCGCGGGGTGCTGTTCAACGCCTGCTCGCTGCACCAGCTCGAGGAGTTCGGGCGTGTCGCGCGGGGCCGCGAGGTGTCGGTCCGGGTCAATCCCGGGCTCGGCACCGGGTCGACCAAGCGCACCAACACCGGCGGGCCCGCCTCGAGCTTCGGGATCTGGCACGAGGCGATGGGTCAGATCGGGGCGCTGGCCAAGCAGTACGAGCTGCGCATCCGCCGGCTGCACTCGCACGTGGGCTCGGGCACGGATCCGGAGGTCTGGAAACGGTGCGCGCGCATGACCCTGGACCTGCTGCCCGGGCTGCCCGAGGTGTCGACCGTCAACCTGGGCGGCGGATTCAAGGTCGGCCGGATGCCGGAGGAGCCCTCGGTCGACATGGCCGACGTGGGCGCGCACATCCGCGGCGAGCTCGAGGGCTTCCGGACCCGCGAGGGCCGCTCGCTCCACCTCGAGATCGAGCCGGGCACCTTCCTGGTCGCCAACGCGGGCGCGATCGTGGCCTCGTGCGTCGACGTCGTCGACACCGGCGCGGAGGGCTATCTCTTCGCCAAGCTCGATACGGGCATGCCCGAGATCACGCGGCCGTCGCTCTATGGCGCGCAGCATCCCATCGACGTGCTGGCCCAGGACCGGGAGCAGGCCGCGGTGGTCTTCGTGGGGCCGTGCTGCGAGTCCGGCGACATCCTGACGCCCGCCCCCGGCGATCCCGAGGCCCTGATGCCGCGCTGGGTGCCGCGGCCGCGCATCGGCGACCTGGTGGTGGTGGGCGGCGCGGGCGCCTACTGCGCGGGGATGGCCACGATCAACTACAACTCCTATCCCCAGGCGCCCGAGGTGATGCTCGGCCCCGACGGGACGCTGACGCCGCTGCGCCGCCGCCAGGCACCCGATCAGGTCTGGCAGAACGAGGTCTAGGCTACTCCGCGCGCACCGAGACCACGTTGGAGCGCGCGCTCTCGTTGGCGTGCTTCGCGGTGTCGATCGCGGTCACCGCGTACCGGTAGGTGACGCCGGCCCGGGTGTCGCGGTCGGCGTACACGGTGGTGACCGCCGGCGTGGTGGCGATCCGCACGAACTCCCCGCCCTCCTCGGCCGCGCGGTACACGGCGTAGAACGCCACGTCCGGCTCCGGGCTTCCGTTCCAGGCCAGCCGCACCGCGCCGCCAGTCGGGATCGCGACGAGCCCGGTCGGCGCGCTCGGCGGCGTCACGTCCACCGGCGAGACCGTCACCGCGGCGGAGGCCAGGCCGGTGGTGGTGAGCGTCCCGTCGACGCGGACCGATCGCACCGCGTAGTGATAGTCGTGATCGTTCTCGACGCCAGAGTCGGTGAAGCGGGTCTCGGCGATCGGCTGCGCGGTGATCGCGGCCGGCGCGCCGCCCTCGCCGCTCGATCGCAGCACCACGTAGCGCACCTCGCCGGTCACCGGCGCTCCGTCGTCGAGCTCGGCCGGCGCCGTCCAGCTGAGGCTCACCTGCCGGTCCCCCGGCGTCGCGCGCAGCGCGCTCGGCGGGCGGGGCGCGGGCAGGAGAGGGACCACCAGGCGCGCGGAGGGCGCGCTCGACCGGCCGCGCTCGTCCTCGGCGGTGACCACGTACACGTAGCGCCGGCCGACCGAGAGACCCTGTCGATCCACCCAGGTGACCGTCGGGCCCTGGATCTGCGCGGGCGCGGGCGCTTCGGTCTCGACCGTCGCGATCCGCTCGTAGCCCACCACGCGGCCGGAGGAGAGCATCGCGGCCTTGGGCTGCCCCGCGTCGGGCGCCTCCTCGCGACGGTAGAGCTTGTAGACCTCGACGGTGCGCAGGCGTGAGTTGTCCATGCGCCGCGTGGTCACCGTCCAGGTCAGCACGACGCTCCGCTCGTCGACCGCCGCGCGCAGGTTGGCGGGGGCGGCGGGGAGCCGCAGCTCGGGAGCGATCGGGGGCCCCTTGCGGCCGCACGCGGCCAGCGCGCCCACCGCGAGGAGGAGGACGAGGAGGCGGGCCGCGGACGACCTCACGCGGCGGGTCCGCGCGAGAGCAGGGCCCGGATCACGCCGAGCTGCTGGCGCACCGAGTCGGGCGCGGTCCCGCCGAGCACCGCCCGCGCGCGGAGCGACGCCTCGACGGTGAGGGCCGCGTACACGTCGCGCCCGATCAGCTGCGAGAACTGTCGCAGCTCATCGAGCGAGAGGTCGCCCAGCTCGCGCCCGCGCGAGATGGCGTAGCGCACTGTTTTGCCCACCGCCTCGTGCGCCTCGCGGAAGGGCAGGCCCTGGCGGACCAGGTAGTCGGCGAGGTCGGTCGCGGTCGAGTAGTGCGCGCCCGCGGCCTCGCGCATCCGGTCGGCGCGGAAGGTGACCGACCCGAGCATCGGCGGGAGCACGCCGAGGACCGCCTCGAGCGTGTCGACCGTGTCGAACAGGGGGATCTTGTCCTCCTGCATGTCGGAGTTGTAGGTGAGCGGCAGCCCCTTCATGGTGGTCAAGGTCGCCATCAGGTTGCCGTAGAGGCGGCCGGTCTTGCCGCGGATCAGCTCGGCCACGTCCGGGTTCTTCTTCTGCGGCATGATCGACGAACCGGTGGCGAAGGCGTCCGAGAACTCCACGAAGCCGAACTCGGCGGTGGCCCACAGCGAGAGGTCGGCGGCCAGCCGCGAGCAGTGCATGCCCAGGATCGCCGCGGCGGAGAGGAACTCCAGGATGAAGTCGCGGTCGGCGACCGCGTCCATGCTATTGGGACTCGGCGCCGCGAAGCCCAGTTCGCGCGCGAGCGCCTCCCGGTCGATCGCGAAGGCGGCGCCGGCCAGGGCCGCCGCGCCGAGCGGCATCACGTTGACCCGCGCCCGGCAGTCGCGGAAGCGCGCGCGGTCCCGCTCGAGCATGAACACGTAGGCGAGCAGGTGGTGGGCGAGCAGCACCGGCTGCGCGCGCTGCAGGTGGGTGTAGCCGGGCATCGGCGTCTCGTGGTGCTTCTCGGCCTGCGCGACCAGCGCGCGCTCGACCTCGCGCAGGCCGCCATCCACGTGGTCGATGACGTCGCGGAGGTAGAGCCGCTCGTCGACCGCGACCTGATCGTTGCGGGAGCGCCCGGTGTGGAGCTTGCCCCCGACCGGCCCCGACAGCTCGACGAGCCGGCGCTCCACGTTCATGTGGATGTCTTCCAGCTCGCGGCGGAAGGGGAAGGCGCCGGTCTCGAGCTCCTTCCGCACCGCGTCCAGCCCGATCAGCAGGCTCTCGAGCTCGGCCTCGGTGAGGAGCTTGGCCCGGGCCAGCGCGCGGGCCCAGGCCGCGCTCCCGGTGAGGTCGTAGGGCCAGAGCCGCCGGTCGAAGGCGAGCGACGAGGTGAAGGCCTCCGCGGTGGGATCGGCCCCCTGCGCGAAGCGCCCGGACCAGGCCTTGCCCGGGGGCGTGGAGGCCGCGCTCACGAGGCGCCCGCGCGGCCGGCCGCCGCGGCGGGCTCGGGCGTGGCGCGGAGCAGCGCCGCGATCTCCGACATGATGCGGCGGGTGATCTCCTCGCGCTCGACGCGGGCGATCGGCCGGTGCCGCGGCCGCCCGAAGTGCAGCGGCTCGCCGAAGCGGACCGCGAGCTCGCGGCGGCGCGGCAGGTAGAAGCGGCGGCCGCGGAGCGCCTCGTACGTGCCCTCGATGGCCGCGGGCACCACCGGCACCCCGGCCCGGAGCGCGATCATGGCCGCGCCCGGCTGGCCGCGCACGAGCTGGCCGTCCTGGCTAAAGGGCCCCTCCGGGAAGATGCCGACCACGCGGCCGGCGTCGAGCACGCGGAGCACGCGCTTGATCGCGCCGGGGTCCGGCCGCTCGAGGTTGACCGGGATCGATCCGATGCGCCGGTGCAAGGACGGATGCAGCGGCGTCGCGCGGAACACGCGCGGCATGACGAGGAATGCGATCGGCCGCGGCACCGCGACGCCCAGCACGACCCCGTCGAGATAGTTGTGATGGTTCGCGGCGAGGATGAACGATCCCGACGCGGGGAGGCGGTGTGCGCCTTCCACGCGCAGGTCGAAGAGCCGGCGCAGGATCAAGCTGGACGCGGAGCGGAGCGCGCGATAGAGCGGGGGAAATGCTTCGGCCGCCGCACGACGGGGGCCCGCGGACGCCGCCGGCCTCAGCATGGACAGGGTGGAGGACTCTTCGCCCGGTGCCATAACTCGGTCGGTTATAGCACCCACCCCCGGCCCTGACAACCGCGCCACCCCCGCTCTGCGAGCGGTGAATGCGGACGGAGGCTAGTGCGCGCGGACCAGCCGGTACCGCGCGACCGCGGCGTTGTGATCGGCCAGGTTGGTCGAGAACTGATGATGCCGGTCGTCCATCGCCACGAAGTAGAGGTAGTTCACGTGGGCGGGGCGCACCGCGGCCTGGATGGCCGCGCGGCTCGGGCTGGCGATGGGGCCGGGGGGCAGTCCCTGGCGACGGTAGGTGTTGTACGGGGAGTCGACCTGCAGATCCTCGCGGGTGAGGCGCTTGCGATCCTTGCCCACCGCGTACTGCACGGTGGGATCCGCCTGCAGCGGCATGTCCTTGTGGAGCCGGTTCCAGAAGACGGCGGAGATCAGCGGCATCTCGCTGGGGTCGACCGCTTCCTTCTCGATGATGGAGGCGAGGGTCAGGACCTGGTGCAGGCTCATGTCACGCTGGCGCGCCTCGGCCAGCAGCTCGGGGGAGATCTTCTCGCGCATGCGCGCGACCATGCGGGCCAGGATCTCCTCGGGCGTCATGCCCTTCACGAACTGGTAGGTGTCGGGAAAGAGGTAGCCCTCGACGGAGTCGGCCTGGATGTCGAGCGTCTTGAGGAACACCGCGTCCTTGGCCACGCGGAGGACGTCCTCGGAGGGGGCCAGCCGCTCGCTCTCGAGGGTGCGCGCGAGCTCGCCCAGGCTGCTGCCCTCCTGGAAGACGACGACGTGCTGCAGCACCTGGCCGCCCTCCAGCTGCTCGAGCACGCGGACCGTGTTGGATCCGGCGGGAATCTGATACTCGCCCGCCTTGAGGCTGCGGAAGCTGCCCCGGGCCATGGTCAGGAGCACGAAGCCGACGCGGCTGCGGATGACGCCCGCCTCGTCGAGGATCTCGGCGACCTCCACCACGCCCTTGTGGGCGGGCACCTCGATCACGCGCGGCGCGGTGCGGAGGGAGGCGGGCACGGTCAAGATCCACCAGCCCTCCATGAGCAGGGCGAGGAGGGACGCCACCACGAGGCCGCCGGCCACGGTGCGCCACGTCAGCCCGGGTCGGCCGTCCACGCCCCACGCCTTCAGTGATCGGGGACGCTCCATCATGATTTCTCTTTATTTTGGACGGGGTTCTATTATCAGTCAAACCAGAGGAGGGTGATGAGCAAGGCGGCGCTGTTCCGATCCATCAAGGCCCTGGACGTCGACGCGGTCAAGGCCCTCCTGGCCGCTCATCCCGAGCTCGGGCGGGCCACGGACGACCGGCGGCGCAACCCCCTCCACTTCCTCTGCAGTCTCCCGGCCGGCTCCCGGCCGCCCGCCCGGTCGATCGCCCTGGCCCGGGGCCTGCTCGACGCGGGCCTCGACGTGAACGCGCCGGCCTTCGTCGAGGGGGCGTTCCAGGCGACACCGCTCTGGTACGCGATCTCGCGGGGGCGCAATCTGGCGCTGGCCCGCTATCTCCTCTCGGTCGGCTCCACGCCGGAGAACTCCCTCTGGGCGGCGGCCTTCGTCGACGACCTGGAGGCCATCGACCTGCTGGTGCGCAGCGGGGCTCGCCTCGACCCGGTTGCGGAGGACGAGACGCCGTTCCTCAGCGCCATCAAGTGGAGCCGGTTCGGTGCGGCGGAGCGGCTCCTGCGGCACGGGGCGAACGTCAACTTCCAGAACTCGAAGGGCCTGACCGCGCTTCACCTGGTGCTCAGGAAGAACAGTGATCCCAGGCACGTCCGGATGCTGATGCGCTACGGGGCAGACCCCACTCTCGCGAGCCGCGACGGCAAGACCCCGCTCGACCTGGTGGGCAACCGCCGCGACAAGACCTACTTCGAGCTGCTCACGGCCGGGCGACCGTCCCGGAGCCGCTGACGCCCCGGGCCGGCCGGTCGCCTACTTCTGGTCCTTCATCGCGCGGTAAGCGAGGGCCTGCCGCAGGTCCACCACCGCCTGGCGGGACGATGCGATCGCGGCGGCCTTGTGCCCACCGAAGTCGTGCGGCGCCGCCTCCATGTACTGGATGGCGTCCTCGAGGGCGCGGATGGCCCGGGCGATGCGAGGGTGCTCGGCACGCTCGGTTTTCATGTTCTGAGCCCGGGCGCTTCCGGCCACTGCACAGGAGATGACGACGAGTCCGAGGACCAGGGGGGCGAGTAGACGACGCATCTTGTCTCCCTTCGTGGTGAGGGTGGCCTGCCGCTCCGGGCATCGTAGGGCGGAACGGCTGAAGGAAGTCTGAAGCAGCGAGAGTTCGCTTCCCGGCGCGGTGTTGGTATAATGGCCGACCTGGGGCAGGCCGCCCCGGATCACCGAGGAGGAAACCCATGCAGGAGTTGATGCTTCCAGTCCGTCACGAATGGCTCACCCGCGAGCGCGCTTACGGGAAGATCGCCATCGAGCCGTTCGAGCCGGGCTTCGCCCTGACGGCGGGCAACGCGTACCGTCGGGTGCTCTTGTCGTCCATCGCGGGCTCCGCCCCCACCTGGGTCAAGATCGAGGGGGTGCTCCACGAGTTCTCGCACCTGGCCGGGGTGCGCGAGGATACGCTCGACATCATCCTGAATCTCCGCAAGCTCGTGTTCACGCTGCACGCCAGCCGGCCCAAGCTGCTCCGCCTGAAGGTCCAGGGCGTGCGCGTGGTGACGGCCCGCGACTTCGAGCCCGATCCCGACGTGGAGATCCTGACGCCGGACGTGGTGCTGGCCACGCTCGACAAGGACGGCTCCCTCGAGATGGAAGTGTGTGTGGAGCGTGGGCGCGGCTACCAGCCCGCCGAGAAGCGCGAGCCGGAGGCGCTGCCCATCAACGCGATGCTGATGGACGCCGACTTCTCTCCGGTCAAGCGCGTGAACTTCCACGTGGAGACGCGGGGCGCGCAGGAGCGGCTCCTGCTCGAGGTGTGGACCAACGGGACCGTGTCGCCCGAGGTCGCGGTGGCCGACGCCTCGCGCATCCTCGACGACCAGTTCGCGCTGCTGATCGACTTCCCGGTCGAGGCGCCCGCGCCGACCGAGGGCACGGAGGCGGGGTCGGAGCCGCCGCCCCGTAGCGAGCTGAACGAGCACCTGTTCCGCAACGTGGACGAGCTCGAGCTGTCGGTGCGCGCGTCCAACTGCCTCAAGACCGCCAACATCCGCACGATCGCCGACCTCGTGCAGAAGACCGAGTCGGAGCTCTTGAAGACCAAGAACTTCGGCAAGAAGTCGCTGAACGAGATCAAGACCATCCTGGGAGAGATGGGGCTCTCCCTCGGCATGCGTCTCGATCCCGAGGAGTTGGACCGGCTGCGCGCGCACTACGAGCGCAGCTTCGAGACCTAGCCGCACCGCTTCCCGCTCTCCGCGTCCCGCCACGGCCCCCGGGGAGATCACTCGGGGGCCGTGGTGTCTCCGGAGACCAGATCGAGCTCCTCGACGGCGCCGGTGGCCCACGTCGTGACCCGCAGCCGGCGGCCGTCTGTCTCCAGGATGACCGCGCCGTCACGATCGGTGCGGTAGACGCGTGCGCCGGACGAGACGAGCCGAGCGAGCGCGTCGGGGCTCGGGTGGCCGAACGGGTTGCGGGCTCCGACCGAGATCACGGCCAGGTGCGGCTGCGTCGCCTCGAGGAACGGAGCGGTCGACGAGAAGCGGCTGCCGTGATGGGCGACCTTGAGTGCCAGCGTCCGCAGCGGTCCTCCACGCTCCACCAGCTGCGCCTCGCCCCGGGAGCCCAGGTCTCCCGCGAGCAGGAGCGATACCCCGCGCCAGTCGAGCCGCAGCACCAGCGAATCGTCGTTGGCCGCTCCCGGCGGCCCGGCGCCCGGCCCGAGCACGGTGATCAGCGCCCGGCCGATCCAGAGCCGGCGGCCCGCCGTGAGCACCCGCCGGGGAGTGCGCGAGCGCGCGAGTGCCGTGACCGCGTCGGACGGGCCCGGCGGTGGTCGCCCGCTCTCCCAGAACTCGCCGACGTCGAAGTGGGTGAAGACCGCGGCCAGCCCACCCGAGTGATCGAGATCCCAGTGCGAGAGGGCTACCGCGTCGAGGCGGCCCAGAGGCCGGTTCCAGAGGAACGGAGCCAGCACGCGCTCGCCCACGTCGAAGCGTCGCCCCCCGCCCGGGCCACCGTCCACGAGCAGCCGCGGGCCCTCCGGAAGCTCGATCAGGGCCGCGTCGCCCTGACCGATGTCGAGGAAGGTGACGCGGAGCATGCTCTCGGTCGGCCGCAGCCACGGCCAGGCCGACAGCACGCCGACCACGACCAGCAGCAGGCCGACGACCGCGCGCAGGCGCCGCGACCCCGCGGCCAGCGGGGCGAGGAGCAGCGCCACGTACCAGGCCGTCACCGTCGCCGGGCCGGGTGCGGGCAGGTGCACCATCGCGGCCGGCAGGGCGGCGGCGACGTGCACGGCGGCGCGCAGCGCCAGCAGCACGAGCCACAACGCCTGGAACAGCAGATCGGCGACCGTGGCCGACGCGAGCTCGACGAGCAGCGCGCCCATGCCGAGGGTGGTGGCCACGCCCGCCAGCGGCACGACGGCGAGATTGGCGACGATGCCGACGAGCGAGAGCTGATTGAAATGCAGCAGCATCAGCGGGGTCACGGCGGCCTGGGCGCCCAAGCTCACCGCGGTCGCCGCGGCGAGCCAATTCGGCCACCCGCGGTCGACGAGGAGCCGGGTGAGCCACGGCGTCAGATAGACGATGCCGGCGGTCGCGGCGAACGAGAGCTGGAAGCCGGGCTCCCACAGGTCGCCGGGCCGCCATATCAGCAGGGCCAGCGCGGCGAGGGCCAGCGCGTTCGGGAGCTGCGACTCGCGGTCGAGGAGCAGCGCGGCCAGGAGGAGCAGGCCCATTACGGTGGCTCGCAGCACCGACGGTTGAGCCCCGACGACCGCGGCGAAGGCGAGGAGGACGGCAGCCGCGACCACGGCGGTGCCGCGTCGCGGGACACCGCAGAGCGCGAGCCCCGTGAAGACGGCGCCGGCGAGCAGAGCCACGTTGAAGCCCGACACCGCGAGGATGTGGTAGACGCCGGCTCGCCGGAACGCCTCGTCGCTCTCGCGAGGGAGCGCCGTCCGCTCGCCCAGCAGGAGGCCGGCCAGCAGCGCGCCGGACGTCTCGGGCAGCCGCGTCGTGATCACCGTCACCGCCCAGCGCTTGGCCGCGACGCGCCACGGCGGCAGGTCCGGGGTGAGGGCGGTGACGCGATCGCCGCGCGTGTTGCCGACGAGGAGGATACCGTCGCGCCGAAGGTGCGCGGGATAGTCGAAGCCGCCCGGATTACGGAACCCGATCGGGCGGTACACCCGCGCGTCGACCAGGATGCGCTGGCCCTCGCCGAGCGGCGCGGTCGGCTCGCCGTACACGGTGAGCTGCACCCGCCCGGAAGCGGGCAATCGCTCGGGGCCCAAGTGCAGAGCGTCCACCTCCACGAGGAGGCGGGTGCGGTCGAGCGCCCAGCGCACCGGCTCCTGATCGAGGCGCGCTTCCAGCGTGACGCGGGCGTCGAGCGCTCGTCGCGCGAGGTGATCGAGCGGGAGCGGGGCGGGCGCGGTGCGCAGGGCACCGCACAGCGCGATCGCCGCCAGGGCCATCGTCAGCGCCACGCGCGGCCGACGCGCGCTCAGCAGGAGCGCGGCGACCAGGAGCATTGCGCCGGCCGCGATCAGGAGCCGCGGCGGCGTGTTCTCGTACCACGCCGCCGCGGCGATGCCGGCCGCGAAGGCGACGGCGAGCGGTAGCAGCGGCGCGGCCTCGAGCGCGCGCGGTCGGTCAGTCACTCACGGTCACGAAGGGGCGGATGGCCGCGAGCTTCTTCGGTCCCATGCCGAGGACGTAGCGCAGGGCCTCGGGCGAGTCGAATCGCCCGCGCCGCTCACGCTCCTCCACGATGCGCTGAGCCAGCGCCGAGCTGACGCCGGGCAGCCGGGCCAGCTCCGCCGCATCGGCGCGATTGACGTCGATCGGCTGCGCGGGCGGCGGGGGAGCCGTGCCGGTCGGGGCCGAGCCCGGGGGCGAGAGCCCGCTCACGGCGGGGGTGGCGATCGGAGGAGCTGCTCTCCGACTCGCGCTGGACGGCGGAGCGGGCGCCGGGGCGTCCGGCTCGAGCGGGACGGCCGACTCCTCCCGATCGAAGCGCTCCAGGCGGTCGGCCGCGTCCGGATACCGGGCGCGCCACTCGCGAACCCCGAGCCCCATGAGCAGGGTCATGGCGAGGAGGATCAGCAGGCGAAGCTGCGGGAGGGTGTAGGGCACGTGCTCACCGTCACACGGTGAGCCCCCACCCGATAGAGTGCTATTCGGGATACGCCGCCGGCATCGCGATCTGTCTCGCCACGCGCTACTTGGCGCTGGTCGGGCCGAAGATCTGCTCGAAGCCCTTCTGCTGATAGTCCCGGACGCAGTCCTCCTGTTTCCGGTAGCCGGAGCCGCTGAGGAACGAGCGGTACCCGACGGGACAGTCGACGATCTCGTTGGTGTTGGGATTGCGCATCGTCACCGGCTCCGGCGTGGCGCACCCGGCGAGCCCGACCAAGATCGCCGCCGCCAGGCTCCCGGCGATCCAGCGCGCGCCGGGACCATGGAGCGGGCGGGTCATCCCTTGGCCGTCGTCACCGCGGCCTGCAGGATCTCGGTGACCACCGTGGCGACGTTCTTCTCCTCTCGGATGGCACGCGCCGCGAGCGCCTCGGCCTCCTTGCGGGAAAGGACCACGTTGAAGGTCATGCGCACCTTGCCGCCCACCACGATCTTCTCGTGGGCGATCGCGTCGCGGGCCAGCTCCTCGGGCGAGGGCTTGGACCGCGTGCGCTTCTTCACCGGCGGCGGTGACGGCGTAGGGGTCTCCGGCATGGTCTCTGGTCCTTCCTGCCCGACAACCTTAGCCCGTCCCGACGCCCCTGTCACGGGCCCCGTAGGGGGCCGATTTGGGGGCCCCGCGGGCGTGAGCTACGCTGGTGACATGGCCCGGATCCTCGTGGTGGACGACCAGGCGGAGCTGGCCGAGCTGATCCAGATGGTGCTGGAGGGCGCCGGCCACGCCGTCGAGGCCGTGAACGGCGGGCAGGCAGCCCTCGAGCGCCTGGCCCAGAACGCCTACGAGCTGGTCATCTGCGATCTGCAGATGCCGGAGGTGGACGGCGTCGCCGTCTACCGTGCGGTCGAGCGCCTGGCCACGCCCCGCCCCGCCGTCCTCCTCATGACCGGCTACGCCGACACCGACACCTACGGCGACTTCCTCCAGACCACCTCCGCCGTCGTGCTGAACAAGCCCGTCGGGATCGACGCCCTGGGCGAGATCGTCGCCCGCCAGCTCGGGAGCTCCACGGCGTAGCGGCCGGGCGGGCCGCCTTCCCTCCGAGCTCTGGCCACGCACCCGGTAGCCGCTCGTCGTTGCGGTAAGAACTCCCGGGTAGTTTCCTCCCGATCGAGGTCCATCCGCCGGGATTTCCCGCTACGTGGGCCCGGAAGGACGCGGGGCAGGAGGCTCTGCCGGCGGCTCCTCGATGGTGATGATATGGTCGATGAGCGGATCGTCCGGATGCCGGGCGTGGAGTGCGGCGATCCCGGTGGCGGCCCAGGCGGACGATTCGTCCCGGGCCCACCCACAGGAGCACGCCACGCACCAGCGAGGCTCGATCATAGGCAACCGGCCATCCTTGACCATAGGCAAAGACAGTGCCGGAAGGCGTGCCCATGCTTGAATTCGCCCAGTTCGATCGTCGCGGATATCCGACCGTGCCGGTCCGCGAAGGTTACCGCGCGTGGCTGCCGTCGTACGAGACGACGGTCGAGAGCGAGATGGACCTCGTGCTCCTCGAGGCGCTCGCGTCCGTCCCCTGGAGCGCGGTGGCGCGGGCGGCCGATCTCGGCTGCGGGACTGGTCGAACCGGCGCATGGCTCAGGTCGCGCGGGGCCGCTCGAATCGACGGGGTCGACCTGACGCCCGAGATGCTGGCGTTCGCGCGTGGCCGCGGAATCTACGAGCGCCTCGAGCAGGCGGACGTCGGGGCCACGGGTCTCCCGTCGCACGCCTACGACCTCGTCACGACGTGTCTGGTCGACGAGCATCTTCCGGACCTGCGCCCGCTCTACCGCGAGGCCTCACGGCTGATCGCGACCGGTGGGTTCCACGTCCTCGTCGGCTTCCATCCGCAGTTCATCATGAACGCCGGAATGCCGACGCACTTCGATCGCCGCCCCGGCGAGCCGGTCGCGATCGAGACCTACGTCCATCTCCTGAGCGATCACGTCAGCGCGGCGCGCGCGGCCGAGCTCTCGCTCGTCGAGATGCGCGAGCGCCTCGTCGACGACCGGTGGATCGCTCTCAAGCCCCGCTGGGCCCCGTACCGGAATCATCCGGTGAGTTTCGCGCTGGTATGGCGCGAAGACCGCCGGCTTCCAGAATAGCCTGGCCGGGTGCCGCGACCTCGGAAACCGAAGCGCGAGGCCGCGAATCTGGAATGTGAGTATTGGAGCGCTCGTATTACCCGAGCGCGGCCGGCCCGGGAGAGCTAGAATCCGCGCGCGGGAGCCGCGATGACCATCGACGCGTCCGGGGAGTGGCCGCATCCTCCGACCGGCCCCTGGCTGACCGGACTGGCCCTCTCTTGCGCGATCCACGTCGCGCTGGTCTGGCAGGGCTGGGCTCTCGTGTGGCCCGCGCACTCCTGGGTGAGGGACGTGATGCCGGTGGTGCTGCTGAGCGCGAGCCCGGAAGCGCCCCGGCCCGAGCCGCCGCCGCCCCGGCCAGCGGCGCGCCCCGCGAGTACCCCGCGGCTCGTCACGCCGGCGGTGCCCGGGCCGACGCTGGCCCCGCCGACGCCGCCGGTGTCACCGTCACCGGAGCCGGTCGCAGCGCGCCCGGCTCCGCCCACGCAGACCGAGGCGGCATCGAGCACGAGCGTCGTTTCCATGGACGCCGCCGCGAAGCCGAGCGCGTCGGAAGGAGCGCGGAACGACGCGCCGGGCCCGCACGCGGCGCGTACGGAGCCCATGCCGGCCGGCTCCTCGATCGCGGCGATCGCCCCGACGGCGCCACCCCTACCGCGGATCTCGCAGCCGGCACGGCCGCGCGGGGGCTATCAGGTTCGCCCGAGCTACCCGGCCACGGCCCGCCGCGCCGGTGCGGAAGGCACGACCGTGCTCCGGGTACACGTTCGCGCCGACGGCACGATCGACGACGTGCAGATCTCCCGCTCCGCCGGCCACGCCGCGCTCGACGAGGCCGCGGCGGCGGCGGTCGCGCGCTGGCGCTTCGAGCCGGCGCGCAGCGGGTCGGAGGCCGTCGCCGTCTGGGTCCTCGTTCCCGTGGAGTTCCGGCTGCAGAACGAGAACTGAGCCGCCGCTCCCTTGGCCCGATCTGGTGGACATGCTAGAGTCGGGGCCTGGCTGGCGCGCCGCGTCCTGTCCTGACGTCGACGAGGTCCCGGTCGACGAGCGAACCCGGTGAAGATCGAAGGTCTCGTGCTCCTGATCGTGCTCGCCGTCGTGGGCGGCGCGTTCTGGCTCACCCTGCTGAATGTCCTGTGGCGTGCCCAGCGCCGCGCGCCGTGGAGGCGGACGAATCCCAGGGTGGAGCGGCGAGTGTTCGCCGCGCTCTGCGTGCTGGTCGTGGTCGGAGTCGTGCTCCTGCTCTCGTACTACTTCCTGCGACATCAGCCGTGCACCGGCCGGATCCTGATCATGGCGAATCCGCGCGGTGCGCCGATCGAGTGCGTGTGCGAGGAGGGTCGCCGCGGCGTCTGCTTCGATCCCGGGCCCTAGCCCGGTGAAGGGCCGCGCCGGTCAGGCCAAGCCGAAGCCGTGCCGCCGGATGAACGGGCCGAAGTTGTGCCGCTCCGGCACCGAGTACTGCCGGGCCTTGTCCTCCGACCAGCCGTAGGGCTCCGCGTACCCGAAGCGCTCCGCGTAGCGCTGGCTCTCTCGTGGCGTGGCGTGGCGGGCCTCGCGTCGGGCGTCGTAGGCCGCGAGCTCCGCGGGCAGGTCGGTGTCGTCGTAGCGGTCGGCGTGCACGGTCACCGCGGGGGGCAGCCGCATGCTCGTCCAGCCGGCCTGGGACGGATAGCCGACGCAGAGGCCGGCCACCGGGAAGACGCCGGGCGGCAGCTCCAGCAGCGTCGCGAGCTTCTCGACGTGGTTGCGTACCACGCTGATCGGGCAGCAGCCGAGCCCTAGCGCCTCGGCCGCGGTGATGAACGCCTGGAGCACGAGGCCCGCGTCCACCGCCGCGTTCATGAACATGTCGAGGGTGTCGTTGGGGAAGGGCCGCCCGCGCAGCTCGGACACGCGCCGGATGCGCCGGTGGTCGCCGCAGAAGACCATGAAGAGCGGCGCCTGCGCGATCCACGGCATGTCGGGAATCCAGCCACCGATGGTGGCCTGCTTGCCGCGGTCGCGCACCAGCACGATCCCGACCTGCTGCAGGTCCGACTTCGACGGCGCGGAGAGCGCCGCGGCCAGCGCGATCTCCAGCACGTCGTCGGGAATCGCGTCCGGCTTGTAGCGGCGCTGCGTCCGGTGCGAGAGCAGCAGGGCGAGCGCGCCCTCCGCGGGCCGGTCGCGGCCGGCGTCGGTCGGCAGGCCGAAGCGCTCCCGGATCAGGTCCGCGATCGTCCGGGTCACGGAGTCAGCGCAGCGCGCGTGATCGTGGTGGTCTCGCGGTTGTGCCACTCCGAGGCCGCGAAGGCCTCGTTGATGCGCTCGAGCGGGTACTTGTGGGACAGGATGCGGTTCCACGGGTAGCGCTCGCGCGTGCGCACCAGGAAGTCCAGCGCGCGCGGGATCACCCACGCCTCGTACTGGATGACCCCGAGGATCTTCTTGGAGCCCCACACGAGCAGGGAGGGCTCGAGTTCCACCTTGGCCCCGCGGCTGATGGTGCCGATCTCGAGATAGGTCCCGCCGGAGCGGAGCATCTCGATGCCCTCCGGGATCACCGCGGGGAAGCCGACCAGGTCGCAGGCCACGTCGGCGCCCACGCCGCCCGTCCACTGACGCACCAGCTTCACGCGCTCGCGCCGGTCTCCGACCTCCTTCACGTTGATCGTGTGGTCGGCTCCGAAAGCGCGGGCCAGCTCCAGGCGGCCCGGGATCTGGTCGACCACGATCACGGTCTCGGCGCCCATGTCCTTGGCGACGGCGGCGGCCTGGATGCCGAGGCCGCCCGCGCCCTGGATCAGCACGCGGTCGCCCTGGCGGACGCCGGCCACGTGGAGGCCGTAGAAGACCTGGGAGAGCGCGCAGTTCACCCCGGCCACCGCCTCGTCGGAGAGCACGTCCGGCACCGCGAAGAGCTGCCCACGCGGGCGCAGGTAGTAGTGGTCGGCGAAGGCGCCGTGCAGGTGCGGGAAGGCGCTCGGCCCGAGCGGGCGCTCGATCTTGTTCGGGCAGGCCGCCGGCTCCTCGTGCAGGCAGGCGTAGCAGCGGCCGCACGGGTAGAAGTAGGTGTAGGCGACGCGGTCGCCTTCCTTGAGCGGGCGCCCGAGCGAGTCGGTCTTCACCTTCGAGCCCAGGCGCGCGACCCGTCCGGTCATCTCGTGGCCGAAGATCCAGCCGTCGTCGGGCAGGCGCACCGGCGCGTCGCCGCGCCAGAAGTGGAGGTCCGACCCGCAGATGTTGGCGTGGGTGACGCGGATGAGCACGCCCTCGGGCTCCACCTCCGGGATCGGGACGGAGCGGATCTCGAACGGCTTGCCGGGGCCGAAGAAGACGGCGGCGCGCGCGGTGGTGGTCATGTCAAACGCTCCGCTCGGCGGCGAGGCCGAAGACGTCGTGCAGCGCGCGCACCGCCAGCTCGGTGTACTTGTCCTCGATCACGCACGAGACCGCGATTTCCGACGTCGAGATCATCTGGATGTTCACGCCTTCCTCCGAGAGGGTCTCGAACATGCGCGCGGCCACGCCCGCGTGGCTGCGCATGCCGACGCCCACGATGGAGACCTTGGCCACGCGGTCGTCGGCGGTGATGCCCTCCGCGCCGATCTCGCGGGCGATCGTCCCGAGCACGGCCTCCGCGCGCACGCGATCGGCGCGCGGCAGCGTGAACGAGATGTCGGTGAGCCCATCGCGGCTGATGTTCTGCACGATCATGTCCACCACGATGTTCTCCGCGGCGAGACCACCGAACACGCGGGAGGCGATGCCGGGGCGGTCGGGCACGCGGAGGATGGACACCTTGGCCTGCCCCCGATCGTGGGTGACGCCGGTCACCACCACGTCTTCCATGCTGTGGTCCTCCCTGGTCACGAGGGTGCCCGGGTCCGGCTTGAACGTGGAGCGCACGTGGACCGGCACCCCGTACTTCTTGGCGAACTCCACCGAGCGGGCCTGCAGCACCTTGGCGCCGAGCGCGGCCATCTCGAGCATCTCGTCGTAGGAGATGCGGGCCAGCTTGCGTGCCTCCGGCACCACGTTGGGATCCGCGGTGTAGACGCCGTCGACGTCGGTGAAGACCTCGCACACGTCGGCCTTGAGCGCGGCCGCGAGAGCGACCCCGGTCAGGTCGGAGCCGCCGCGGCCGAGCGTGGTGATGTCGCCGCCCTCGGTCACGCCCTGGAAGCCGGCGACCACCGCGATGCGGCCCGCGTCGAGCGCGGCGTGGATGCGCTCGGCGGTGATGCGCTTGATGCGCGCGCGGGTGTGAACCGAGTCGGTGACCATGCCGATCTGCGGCCCCGTGAACGAGCATGCGGAGTGGCCGAGGGCCTGCAGCGCCAGGGAGAGCAGCCCGATTGTGACCTGCTCGCCGGTGCAGAGGATCACGTCCATCTCGCGCGGATCGGGCGTCTTGGTGATCGCGGCGGCCAGCGCGAGGAGGCCGTCGGTGGTCCTGCCCATCGCGGAAACGACCACCACCATCCGGTGACCGAGGCGGGCGGATTCCGCCACGCGTCGCGCGACGTTCTTGATCTTCTCGGGATCGGCCACGGAGGAGCCGCCGTACTTCTGGACGATCAACTGGCCCATGAGAGGGCCATCCTACACGACGGCCGCGCGCAGTGTAAAGTTGCGCGCCTCAGCGCGCGCGGCGTCCGAAGATCGGCGGCTGCGGGCGGATGTCGCGCTGGCGCTCCTGCCGCCGCTGCCGGATCGTCTCACGCGCCTGCTGGCGCTGCTCGGGCGTCATGCTGCGCCAGCGCTCGAGGTTTCGGTCGAAGCGCTGCCGTTGCTCGGGCGTGAGCTGCTGGTAGCGCTCGAAGCGCTGCTGGATCTGTCGCTGCCGATCCGGCGGCAGCTGCTGATAGCGCTCGTAGGAGCGCTCGACCTCCCGCTTGCGGTCGTCGGGCAGCTGGTTCCAGCGCTGGAAGTCCTGCATGATCCGCGCGCGCTCGGCCGGCGCCATCTGGCGGAAGCGCTGGAGGTTCTGGCGCACGGTCTGCCGCTCCTCCGGCGAGAGGCTCCGCCACTGGCGATAGTTCTCCATCGCGCGCTGCTGCTGCTCGGGCGTCATGCTGCGCCAGCGTTCGAGATTGCGTTCGGCGATCGCGCGCTCCTCCGGCGACAACCGCTCGAGCCCCTGGATGGGCGCACCGGGAGCGCCCGGCGCCCCCGTCGCGGGCGGCGGTGGTGGTGGCGGAGGAGCCTGGGCCGCCGCGGGCGTGACCCACGGCAGCATCAGCAATCCGCCCAGCGCGATCAACCGTCTCATCTCACTTGCCATCCTTTGCCGGGGTCGCCGTGTCGAGGTCCGACCCCGTCTCCTCCTGGGCCTGGTGCAGGTCCAGCATCCGCATGCGCTGGAAGAAGCCCATCCGACGGGCCACCTCCCGCTCACGCTGGTAGTCCGGACTGCTCAGCAGGTCCAGATCTCTCAGCATCTCCGCATCTACCGGCGGCGGCGCTCCCCCACGCGGGGGGTTCACCCCGCTCTGGGCCGCGCCCACGCCGGGCGTGCCCGCCACCGCCAGCGCCACAAGGCCGGCGGGCCAGAGCCACACACGCACGGATCAGCTCTTGCTCGGCTCCGGCAGCTGGTCCAGCTCGCCGATCACGTTGAAGTCCTCGAGCATGTCGAGGTGCTGCACCACGTCCAGCCGCGCGAGCAGATCGAGCCGGCTCGCCATGATCGTGCTGTCGGCCAGCGGATCGGGCCCGCCCGGCGTAGGTGGCGGCACTCCCGGCAGCCCCGCGTAGACCAGCGCGGCGACCAAGCCCGCCGCCACCAGGGCCGGCGCCGGCCGCACCATCCACGCCCAGAGCGCGCCGGCCCGCGAGCTCTGTCGCTCGAGCCGCTCCCGCAGCTCCGCCCGGTACGCGCCCCAGTGGATCGGTGGCGGCACCGGAGCGTGGCGGGCAAGCTCGGCCATCAGGTGCGCGATCCGCTCGCGCGAAACCCGACAGGCCGCGCACTCGGCCAGATGGGTCTCCACCCGGGTCCGCTCCGCGTCCGTGAGCTCGCCCCGGACGTGATCGCTCAGCAGCTCGTCCACGTGCACGTCGTTCATCACTCGTCTCCAAGCCGCTTCCTGAGCGTCGAGAGCGCGCGATGCAGGTGGACCCGCACCGTCGCCTCCGACAGGTTCAGGACCGCGGCGATCTCTTTCGTCGCCAGCCCCTCCCGGCACTGCAGCGTCACCGCCGCCCGCTGCTGCGGGGAGAGCTCCTGTACCAGATCCCACACCCGGCTCATCCGCCGCTCCGTGTCCAGCTGTTCGACCGGATCGGTGAGCGGCGCGGGCGCCTGCTCCACCGGATCCGTCGCGTCCTCGCCCTCGTCGCGCCGATCGCGCCACCCCACCAGCCGGCGCCAGCCGCGCCGGCGACGCTGCTGATCGAGGCAGCAGTTGACCAGGATCCGGTAGAACCAGGTCGAGAACTTCGATTGCCCCGCGAAGGAGCCGGCCGCCTCGTGCAGCCGCAAGAACGCGTCCTGGGAGCAATCCTTGGCTTCTTCCCGGTCGCGGACGATGGACCATGCGATCCGATACGCCCGCTCCTGGTACCGTCCCACCAGCAGATCGAAAGCTCCCGGCTTTCGCTCTGCGACGTCCTTACACAGCTGCTCATCGCTCGACTCCACGGGCGTCTCTCGCCCCGATCTTCCCACACGCGCAGAGCCCCCACCAAGATCCCGCACCCTGCCCGTCGCGGCGTCCGGGAGCGACGTCGGCCGCTCCCGGAGCCGCGCGCATGACGTGCCCGCCTCTACTTGCCGGTCTTCTCGGCCACGTCGTGGTGCAACGTGCGCCGGTCGTGCCGCAGATCCCTCACGTCCTGCCGGCGGTCGCGCCGGTCCGCGCGGAGGTCCCGCCGATCCTCGTGCCGGTCCTTGAGGTCGCCCCGCAGGTCCTTCCGGTCGTTGCGGAGGTCCTGTCGGTCCGTCTGGATCTGCTGCTGGTTGCCCGACTTCTCGGCCTGCCGCAGATCCTGCCGGTCGGTGGCGATGTCGCGCCGGTCCGTCCGGATGTCCTGGTTGTCGTTGCGAAGGTCGCGCTGGTCCTGGCGGATGTCGCGGTCATCCTGACGGATGTCCCGGCGGTCCTGCCGCAGATCCTGGACGTCGTTGCGGATCTCCTGCGCCGCGGCCGGCGCCGCCATCGACACGAGACCGACGGTCAGCCCGGTGGCCACCACGGCGAGTGCCCCCACCTTCCAGTACGAGTGCTTGATCATCGTATCCTCCTGAAATATTGCGAATAATTTGCGCTGCTCCCCTGGGAGCCGCGTTCACTGGGTACGACGCGGGGGTCCTTCAGCGTGTTTACAGCTACGGGCTCAAAGGTGCGAGCCGCCATTCTTTCTTGGGATTTACGGGGCCTGGTCCCTACCCTGTCCGCCATGGGATACGCACTCGCCGTGCTCACGCTCCTCTTGATCGCCACCGTGCCCGTGCTCCTCCTGGCCGGTCCATCGAGCAGCCTCCGCGGACTGGGCTGGCTGGTCGTGCTGGCGGGCGGACTGGTCCTGCTGATCGACATGACCGACCGCCTGGCGGAGTGGATCGAGCGGCGGAGGTGGCGCGGGCGGCGCTAGCCGGAAGCGGCCGCCGCGCAAACCGACGTCAGCGCTCGGCGACCTGCGAGCTGCCCACGCGCGCCGCGTCGGTCAGGCTCACGTGCTCGACCAGGAGGCAGAGCAGGCCGGCGGCGGTGATCGGGATGAACTGCGAGGCGTGGATCAGCACCGAGAAGGAGAGCGCCTCCAACCGGGGCACCGAGAAGAGGGCCAGGGCCAGCACGGTCGCCGCCTGAACGACCCCCACGAAGCCGGGGCTCGAAGGCAGGCTCACGCCCAGACCGAGGAAGGCGAGCACCGTCCAGGCGGCGGCCAGCGGCAGGTCGAGGTGGGCAGAGTGGAGAGCCGTCCACAGCGATAGCGCGAAGAAGAACCAGATCCCCACCGAGCACAGGGTGATCGGCACGGCGTGACCGGGCGCCCGCAGGCCCTGGAGGCCCTCGGTCATCGTGTCGAGCACGCGGACGAGCCGCTGCTCGAGCCAGCCGACGCGGCGGAAGAGCCGCTCGATCACGGCGCGGCAGACCCCGGGGGCCATCGCGATCGCGGCCAGCACCACGATGCCGATCAGGTCAACCACCAGGAACACCACGATCGACCAGCGCAGCTCGGTCGGCACCGGAACGGCCCACAGCACCCCGGCGATGATCAGGCCGATCGCCAGGCCGTCGAGGACCCGCTCCACCACGACGGTGGCGAACGTCGACCAGAAGGGAGGGCCGTGCCGGGAGGCGACGTAGATCCGGACCAGCTCACCGGCGCGGAGCGGGAGCAGGTTGTTGCCCATGTAGCCGATCAGCAGCGAGCGCAAGAGATGGGTCGGGTAGGTGCGCGGCGGGAAGAGATAGTACCAGCGGCGGGCGCGCACCCAGAGCGAGAGGAAGTTGAGCGCCACGCTGAGCGCCAGGAAGGTCCACAGGGTCTCGCGCAAGCGGGCCACGACCGCGTGGAGATCGACGTTCCAGAAGCAGTAGAGCAGGAGCCCCACGCTCACCGCCAGGCCGAGGACGATCTTCCCCAGCCGCCCGGGCGACGGCATCTGCGGATCGCTCAGAGCCTGGGCGGCGTCGGTGCGGCGTCGATGCCGAACAGGGGACGCCAGGCGGTCGCGATCATGCCTCCACCCGGATCATCGTGGTACGCGCGGCCACCACCGGCAGCTTGTCGATGGCCGCGAGCGCGGCGCGCATGTCGCGCTCGCGCGCCTCGTGCGTCATCATCACGACCGGGACGGCCTCGTTGCGGGCCCGCTCCTTCTGGAGCACGGACACCAGCGAGATGTCGTGCCGGCCCAGGATGCCCGCGACCTGGGCCAGGACGCCGGGGCGGTCCAGCGCCATGACGCGGAGGTAGTAGGCGGACCGGATCTCGTCGACCGGGCGCAGGGGCAGCGGCGTGCGGCTCAGCGACGGCAGGTCGGCGTCGAGCGCGGGGATGCCGTGGGCGACTCGCCGCGCGATCTCGAGCGTGTCGGACCAGACCGCCGACGCGGTGGGGAGCTGCCCCGCGCCGCGGCCGTAGAACATGAGGTTGCCCACGTTGTCGCCGGTCATGAAGACCGCGTTGAACACGCCCGAGACCGCGGCCAGCGGGGAGCCAGCCGGGATCATCGTGGGGTGCACCCGCGCCTCCAGCGCGCCTTCGAACGCCTTCGCGATGGCGAGCAGCTTGATCCGGTAACCAAGCTCGGTGGCGTTGACCACGTCCTGCTGGGACACCCCGGTGATGCCCTCGGTGTAGATGTCCTTGAGATCGACCGCGGTGCGGAAGGCGAGCGTCGCGAGGATCTGCAGCTTGTGAGCGGAGTCGAGCCCCTCGATGTCGAGCGTGGGGTCGGCCTCGGCGTAGCCGTGGGCCTGCGCCTCTTTCAGCACCTCGCTGAAGTCCCGTCCCTCGTCGGTCATCTTGGTCAGGATGTAGTTGCAGGTGCCGTTGACGATGCCGAACGCGGAGAGGATGCGGTTGGCGGCGAGGCCGTCCTTGACGGCCCGGATCAGCGGGATGCCGCCGGCCACCGCGGCCTCGAAGCCGAGCATCACCCGGTTGCGGCGCGCCTCCTCGAACAGCTCGGGCCCGTGATGCGCGAGCAGCGCCTTGTTGGCGGTGACCACGTGCTTGCCGGCCTGGAGCGCCTTGAGGATGAACGTCCGCGCCGGCTCGAGCCCGCCGATCAGCTCGATGACGATCTGCACCGCCGGGTCGTCGATCGCCTGATTGGCGTCCGCGGTCAGCGGCAAGCGCGCGAGGTCGATGCCCTCTCGAGATCGGATCAGATCCGCGTCGGCCACGCGCCCGAAAGCCAGGCGGCAGCCCGCGCGCTCGGCCAGGTCGGCGCCGTGGGTCTGGAGCACCTTGACCACGCCGCAGCCGACCGTGCCCAGGCCCAGCAGGGCGATCTTGATCTCGTTCATCGGCTCGATCCTTCGGAGCGTCGCGAGGGTGGAGCGGGCGTCGGGGCGGGCCCGCCCACTAGCGCGCGGTCAGGGTCTTGAGGCCGCGCAGGGCCTGCCGGATGCGCTGCTCGTTCTCGACAAGGGCGAAGCGCACGTGCCCGTCGCCGTACTCGCCGAAGCCGATGCCGGGCGAGACCGCGACCTTGCACTCCTGGATGAGCAGCTTGGAGAACTCAAGCGAGCCCATGCTCCGGAACTCCTCGGGGATGGGCGCCCACACGAACATCGTGCCCTTGGGCTTGGGCACGCTCCAGCCGATCTTGTTCAGCCCGTTGACCAGCACGTCGCGGCGCTTCCGGTGCAGTTCCACGATGTCGGTGACACAGTCCTGCTCGCCCTCGAGCGCGATGATCGCGGCGATCTGGATGGGCTGGAAGGCGCCGTAGTCCAGGTACGACTTGATGCGGGCCAGCGCGTGGATCATCCGCGAGTTGCCGCAGACGAATCCCACCCGCCATCCGGGCATGTTGTAAGACTTCGACAGCGAGAAGATCTCCACCCCGACGTCCTTGGCGCCCGGGACCTCCAGGAAGGAGGGGGCCTTGTAGCCGTCGAAGGTGAAGTCCGCGTAGGCGAAGTCGTGCACCACCATCAGGTGGTGCTCGCGGGCGAACTCCACGACCTTCACGAAGAAGTCACGATCCACGCAGAGCGTGGTCGGGTTGTGCGGGAAGGAGAGGATCAGTAGCTTGGCCTTCGGCCAGGCGAGCTTGGCGGTCTCCTGGAGCCGGGCGAAGAAGTCGTCCCCCGGAACGAGCGGGACCGACCGCAGGTCGCCGTCGGCGATGACCACGGAGTAGGAGTGGATCGGGTAGGTCGGGTTCGGGACCAGGGCCCCGTCGCCCGGCTGCAGCACGGCCAGGGCCAGGTGGGCCATGCCCTCCTTGGCCCCGATCGTGGCGATGGCCTCCGTCTCCGGGTCCAGGTCCACCCCGTAGCGGGTCCGGTACCAGGTGGTGACGGCTTTCCGGAGGCGGGTGATGCCCTTGGACGCCGAGTAACGGTGGTTGCGGGGGTTGCGGGCCGCCTCCACCAGCTTGTCGACGATGTGCTTGGGCGTCTCCTGATCGGGGTTGCCCATGCCCAAGTCGATGATGTCCTCCCCCCGGGCGCGGGCCTTCGATTTCAGATCGTTGACGATTGCGAAGACGTACGGGGGGAGCCGCTTGATCCGGTAGAACTCATCCATTGATCTTCTCCCAGGGATTCCGATCATACTGTGCAGGTCTTGCAAGTGTCAACGAAACCCTGTGTGGCGGGCACATAGCGCGCACTTCGGGGGGCGGAACCCGGCCGCCAGGCTGGGGGTTGACACCCTTTTAATTGGCATGTTAGAAGAGCCGTACCGGGCGAAACCGTAACCAGTACCCACCCTTCCAGAACGGTCCGAGCAGTCGAGCAGGCCTAGGCGACCGGCCCAAGTGGCCCAGTAGGACGTGGTCCGAGGTAGCGGGGGGACGAGTGCTCATGTTCAGGCGAAGGGGCAAGGAGCCGCGGCGCAGCGAGCTGACGGCGTACATCGACGAAGGCTCGGAGATGGAGGGTCGGTACACCTTCCGTGGCACCGTGATGCTCAACGGCAAGTTCAAGGGCGAGATCAGCTCCGAGGACACCCTGATCATCGGCGAGCGGGCGGTCCTCCACGCTGACGTCCGTGCCGGGCGGCTGACCGTCAGCGGCGAGGTCACCGGCAACCTCCGAGCGACCGAGCGGATCGAGCTTCGGCGGACGGCCCGGGTCTTCGGCGACGTCGAGGCCCCGGTGGTCGTGGTCGAGGAGGGGGTGCTCTTCGAGGGGCACTGCCGGATGGCCAAGCCCAGCCCCGTGGTCGAGGTGACGCCCGCCCGGGACCTGGCGGTCGTACCCCTCAAACGCTGACTCCGTGATGGGCAAGGCCAGGCAATTCAACCTGTTGATGGTGCGGGACGACGGCAGCCGCGTGCTGCGGCTGTCGGTGCCCGGCTGGTCCGTCGTGGTCGTGGCGGGCGCCCTGGCCGTCACCATCCTCGGGCTGGCCTTCATCTACCCCGACTACGTGACGCTCCGGCATCAGCGCGGAGCCCTCTCGGCGCTCAGCGCGCGCCTGCACGCCCAGCAGGTGCTCCTCGACGCTTCCGAGTCCAGGATGCGGGAGATCCGCGGCGAGATCGACAGCTGGCGCGCACTGCACACGAAGATCTGGGAGCCCTTCGGTCCCGAGGCCGGGCCCAACCGGCGCGAGACCGGCATCGGCGGCGGGAGCCCGACCAAGGCTTCCGAGGGCGACCGGGCCGCGGTGAAGGAGGAGATGGACCGGCTCCTCGGGGTCGTCAAGGACGAGGGCGAGTCGATCCGCTCGCTCGAGCGCTTCCTCGGCCGGGCCAGCCGCGTCCTCGCCTCGCTGCCTTCCCGGTGGCCGGTGCGCGGCCCGGTCAACTCCGACTTCGGTCAGCGGCGCTCACCGTGGGCGCCCAACTCCGAGTTCCACAGCGGCATCGACATCGGCGCCCCGATCGGGACGGCCGTGCGGGCGCCAGCTCCCGGCGTCGTGGTCTTCGCGGGCCAGCACCCGGAATACGGCGTCACCCTGATCATCGACCACGGCAACGAGACCAAGTCCCTCTACGGCCACCTGTCCAGGCTGAACGTGGCGATGGACCAGCGGATCCAGCGGGGCGACACGGTGGCGTTCACGGGCAACACGGGCCGGTCGTCCGGCCCCCACCTGCACTACGAGATCCAGGTCAAGGGCCAGCCGGTGAATCCTCACAGCTATATCTGGGAGGACTCGGGCGAGGCCGTCGCGAAGGCCAGCGCCCGCTGAGCCGCCGGCCGCGGGCCGCTAGGCCCCGCGGTGCTTCTGCAGGAACCCCAGCGTCACCTCGTTGAACTGCTGCGCCTGCTCGATGAAGTGCAGGTGCCCGCCGTCCGCGATCCTCACCAGCTCCGAGCCGGGGATGAGCCCGTGCAGCGTCGCCGAGGCGCTGGGCGGGACGAGGATGTCCTCGGTCCCGGTGGTGATCAGCGTCGGCCGCCGGATCTCGCCCAGCCGCGCCACCGTGTCGTGCCCGCGGATGGCCTCAGCCTGACGCGAGAGGCCCTCGAGGCCGATCGGATAAGGGTAGGTGAGCCCGCGGTCGATCCAGAAGTGAATGAAGTCCGGCCGCTCCACCATGGTCTTGCGGCAGAGGATCCACGGCATGACCGCGCGCACGTTCTCCTCGCGGTCGCCGCGGGCCTTCACGGTGAGCAGCGTGTCGATCAGGAAGCGGCCGTAGGTGTCGATGACCGGAGCCGTGCAGTGCAGCTGCAGGCTCCGGACGCGGTCCGGATGCCCGAGCGTCAGCTCCTGCGCGATCATCCCGCCCATGGAGGCGCCGCAGACGTGGGCGCGATCGACGCCGAGGGCGTCCATCAGGCCGACCACGTCCTCGGCCATGCCCGAGATCGTGTAGGGCCCGTCCGGCACGTCGCTCTGCCCGGCGCCGCGGTTGTCGAGCGCGATCACCCGGTGATCCGCGGCGAAGGCCGGCACCTGCAGGGCCCACGCGGTGTGATCGCCGCCCCAGCCCATGATCAGCACGAGGGGAGGGGCGCCGGGCTCGCCGGTCTCCTCGTAGAAGAGGCGGACACCGCGGACGGTGACGGTCGGCACGCTCGGAGACTCAGCCGACGACGGCGGCGAGGATCTCGCCGATCTCGGCGTGCGTGCCGGCGTCGAGCAGGGGCGCGGGCGGCCGGACAAGCGCGCACTCGATCCACCCGCGGCGCCGGAGGATCTCCTTGCGGATCCCGACCGCGGTTCCCGGCGTGGCTCCCGGCTGGCTCTCGTACCGGATGAGCGGCAGCCAGCGATAGAAGATCGCGCGGGCCTCGTCCCGCCGCCCGGCCACGAAGTGATCGCGGATCGCGCGCAGGGCCTCCGGGTAGGGGAAGCCGGTCATGGCGCCGTCGGCCCCGCGGGACAGCTCCTCGAAGAAGTAGACGCCGCCGAGGCCGCCGAAGATCGCGACCCGGTTCCCGAACAGCGCGCGCAGGCGCGTGATCTTCGGCAAGGTCGGCGGCTCCTCGAGCTTCACCGCCTCGACCGTCGCGATCTCGGCGCACACCTGCGCGATGAACGGCGCCGGCATGACCACCTGCGTGGTCACCGGCTCGTCCTGCAGCACGATCGGCAGCGGGGTGACGCCCGCGATCGTGCGGTAGTACTCGAGTACCGCGTCGAGGTTCCGGAGCCCCGCGGGCGGAGCCACCATCAGCCCGTCCGCGCCGTGCTCGTGCGCCATGCGCGCGAACGCGGCGGCCAGGTGGGTGCCGGAGGCGGAGACGCCGACCACGACCGGCACGCGCCCGCGCACCTCCTTGACGACGGTCTCCACGATCCGCCGACGCTCCTCGTCGGTGAGCCGGTGGGCCTCGCCCGCGATGCCGAGGACGGTGAGCCCGGTGATGCCGGTGGCGAGGACGTGCTCGAGGAGGCGTGGCAGGCCCGCGGTGTCGAGCGCTCCGTCCTCGCGGAAGGGCGTGGCGAGGATGTGGAAGATGCCGGACCAGCTTGTCACTGCCGGGCGAGCCGCCGCCGAAGGCGAGGCGAGCGAATCCGGGAGAGAAGTCACCGGTACTTCGCCCCCCGGCTGCTTCAGGCCCTGACCTGACAGGCCACCCAGTGGCCCGGCGAGACTTCCTTCAGCACCTGCTCGTTCTCCGAGCAGGACGGGACGCGGATCGGACAGCGCGTGTGGAAGCGGCAGCCCGAGGGAGGCTTGATCGGGCTCGGCACGTCGCCCTCCAGCAGGATGCGCTTGCGCTTGACCGCCGGGTCCGGGATCGGCACCGCGGAGAGCAGCGCCTCGGTGTAGGGGTGCCTCGGATTGGTGTACAGCTCCTTGGCGGGCGCGATCTCCACGATCTTGCCCAGGTACATGACGGCGACGCGCGTGGAGATGTGCTCGACCACCGAGAGGTCGTGCGCGATGAAGAGATAGGTCAGGTTGAACTGCTTCTGCAGGTCCTCCAGCAGGTTGATGACCTGCGCCTGGATCGACACGTCCAGCGCGGACACCGGCTCGTCGGCCACGATCAGCTTGGGGCTCACCGCGAGAGCGCGCGCGATGCCGATGCGCTGCCGCTGGCCACCCGAGAACTCGTGCGGATAGCGTCGGAGGTGGTCGGCGTTCAGGCCCACCGTCTCGAGCAGGTGCACGACGCGCTCCTCGCGCTCGCGCCTGGTCTTGGCCAGCTTGTGGATGACCAGGGCCTCGCCGATGATCGAGCCCACCGTCATGCGCGGGTTCAGCGACGCGTAGGGGTCCTGGAAGATGATCTGCATGTCCCGCCGCAGATGGCGGAGGGACCGCTTGTCCAGCGTGGTCACGTTCTTGTCCTCGAACCAGACCTCGCCCGCGGTGGGCTCGATCAGGCGCAGGATGCAGCGTCCGGTGGTGGACTTGCCGCAGCCCGACTCGCCGACCAATCCCAGCGTCTCGCCCTTGAGCAGGGAGAAGCTCACGTCGTCCACCGCGTGGACGCGCGCGACCTCGCGCGAGAAGAGGCCGCCCCTGATCGGGAAGTACTTCTTGAGGTTCGTGATCCGGAGGAGTGGTGTCTCAGCCATGGGCCGCCTCTAGTAGAGCCAGCAGGACACTTTGTGTCCCGGCTT
>Ga0187766_10000162_pt1 | contig 34106 bp, 25 predicted proteins | sample 0216_QUI02_MP05__4_FD_132971 | JGI IMG/M metagenome (GOLD analysis project Ga0187766, IMG submission 132971) | Tropical peat soil microbial communities from peatlands in Department of Meta, Colombia - 0216_QUI02_MP05_20_MG | ecosystem: Environmental > Terrestrial > Soil > Wetlands > Peat ... | reverse complement strand
CCGCGAGCAGCACCCGTGTGTCGCCGGCGAGGGCCGGTGTGCGTGCCGCGAGTCGTGTCAGGTACGCTTCGTCGCTGGCGCCGGCGGTCGCCCCCACCGGATGGCGACGGCGGAGCCCTCGCACGAGGCGCCGCGCCGCCAACCGAGTGGCGCCAATCTGCTCGTACGCCCGCGACAGCGCCCCCACGTGCTCGAGGGGAGAGCGGCGCTCGATGCGAAGCCGGGCTGCGGGGGCGATCGGCCGGACGCCGATCGCCACGAGGAGCACCAGGAGCGCGATCGCGATCTGCAACACCGCTCGCCCGATCGCCGTGCGTGTGAGCCCCCACCAGACCGTCGCCAACGGGCCGCCATGCTCGCCGAAGCCGTGGTTGAATTCGTCGAACACCAGCGTCCGTGAACGCCCCGGGTCGAGCCGCTCGAGAAGTCGCACCATGAGGACGGCCGCGCCGCCCTGCCGCACGACGTCGTTGCGGAGAAATTCGGGATCCGACATCGCCAACACGCGTCCGGCATCCAGCTCCTCCTCCATCATGACCGGCCGCTCGCCGGACTGGCCACGGGCGCTCAACAGTGTCGTCAGGTGCTGGGGGTAGGTCGCGACGCTGTCGCTGTCGGCCGACGTCGGGCGCAGGAAGTAGTGCATGATGCGCGTGTTCGACTCGGTGAAGAACCAACCGGCCGAGTCGCGTGTCGCCGCCGCTTCGTCGTCGTGTCTCGTCTCGATCCGGCCGAAAGCGCGCGTGATCTCACGGTGCGGCACCTCGAGTCCGGCATAGATGAACGCCGACTGCCGCACGCCGATCGAATCGGCGAGGGCCGTGCGGTCGTGCGGCACGACGATCGCCAGCGCACCGTGTCGCACGGCGTGCATCAGCACGCCGACCTCGGCGGCGATCGGCTGTCCCTCCGGATCGAGGATCAGGTAGATCGCGGTTGTGTCGAGCGCCTCGCGCATTGCCTTGTCGGCGCGCGTGGTGCGCCATCCGAGCCGCGCCAACACCAAGTAGAGACCCTTCGCCCCGTACGGGCCGGCGTCGTACGTGCTCAGCCGCCAGGTGTTCTCCTCGCGCTCCGGGGGCGATGAGATCAGCATCGAGATGCCGATGAGCAGCGCAAGTAAGGCGAAGACGTAGCGGGGTCGCAGCCAGCGATCGAGAGGCCGGTCAGCCATGGGGCTCCACCACCGGCTGGGCGAGCAGCCGCAGACGCTCGAAGCGCTCCCGATCGCACATCCCCAGGCCGTAGATCGTGGCGTCGTAGGCCCGGGCGAAGTCGCGGAAGAGCGTCACCAGAGGAGACGGCTGCTCCCTCAGCTCCCGCAGATAGTCTCCCGCCGTCTTCGACGGATGGAGGCGCAGCGAGGCGCGACGCGCCGTCGCATCGAGCACCGCGACGTACAAGGCGTGCGCGGCGTCGGTGAACCGACCGTCCGCGGCTAGCTCGGCGGCGAGCTGCCACGCATCCCCCAGTATCGCCGACATGCCTAACGGCTCCGTCATCCGCCTCGTTCGGGCGCGGGCCAGCATCACCACGCGGGCGACGAGCGCGAGCACCAGCGCCCCCGCGATCGCCAGCACCAGCCACGACACCGCCGGCGATTGATGAAAGGCCCCCGCGATGCGCGACGTCAGCCAGTCGATGAGGCGCAGGAGAAATCGCATGACACGAGCCCCCACGGACATCTGAGCGAACTCCCGCGACGCGAATACCGCATCCACCGCCTGACGAATGGCGGTGTCCGGCAGAGGTGCCGAGGGAGGCGGGAAGGGCATCAGGAGACGGGCGTCAGGAACCGGCGGGACGCGGAAAGATATCCGGGAAGGACGTCGTCCGCAGGGATCTCATCGCCTGACCACGCCCTCCAGCCCGCCGGCGATGAGCGAGGCGACGTTCGCCAGGATCACCGGCCTCATCGCGCCGCCAGGGGACGCGAGATAGCGCGGCTCCCACACCGGACGGAACCAATCCTTGAAGTCACGAATCCCCTGGAAATTGTAGAAACGCTCGCCGCGACCGTAGACCACGGAGCCGATCTGATTCCAGAGCGTGCGGAGCGCCGATGAGGGAATGCCCGACAGTGGCGCCATTCCCAGGTTGAACCAGCGATAGCCGCGGGCCTTCCCCCAGAGCATGAGCTCCACGAGGGCGTATCTCATGATTCCCGGAGGAGCCGTCGGCAGGAAGCGCATGAGATCCACCTCCAGCTCCTCCTGCGCCCCCGATGGCCAGGCGTTGGCGAAGGCCACCACCGTCCCGCCGCACCGCACCAGTGCCGTGGGGTAGCGCAGGACGTATCGCTCCTCGAACCACCCGAGGGAGAATCTCTTCTCGCGCGTTTTCTTCGCCTCCAGCCAGGCGTCGGAGATCGCACGGAGGGTGCCGAGATGTGCTCGCAGAGCATCCCCCTCCACCACCTCCGCCGCGCACCCCTCCTGCTCGATCTTGCGATGCACGCGCCGAAGGTTGCGACGCTCCGGACCGTCGAGCGAGAAGGTCTCCAGCGACACGCGGGCCTCCTCGCCGAGCTTCACCACGCTGAAGCCGAGGTCGAGATAGAGGGAGAGGTGATCCCGGCCGATCCGATAGAAGACAGGCCAGGCGCCGTGGCGATCGCTCTCCTCGATGAATCGCTTCACCAGGCCGGGCACCGCGTCCCGTGGCCCCACCGGGTCACCGAGCGAGACCCAGCTACGCCCGGCGATGCCGTACATCACGAACGCCGTGCGCGCGTCGTCGAAGAGCAGCAGCTTGTCGCCGAGAAGGGCGAGGTGCGCACCGGCCTCGGGTGACTGGGCCACGCTCGCTGCCGCCGCCGCGAGATCGTCCGGCGACGGTAGCACGACGGCCGGCCGCGCCGGCCGGAAGAGTCGCTCCCCCGCCACGACGACCAGCAGCACCAGCACTCCCACCGTGGCGCGCATGAAGCGCGGCGCCTGAGCGTGGAGGGAGAAGTCCCAAATCCGCCCGCCCGCCATCCCCGGCTCTCGGTATGAGAGGAGTCCCAGCACGACTGACCCGGCCACGACCAAGGCGATGGCGACGATCCACCGAGGCGTGAACCGCTCCTCGAGAAGTCGCGCCTTTCGATAGAAGAAGCGATGGCTCGGGATGAGGGCGATCAGCATAACCGAGAGGATCGCCGCTTCTTCGTAGTCGAACGCTTTCAGCAGGGAGAAGATGATGCCGGCGCCGAGGAGAATGATCGACACGTGGTACGCCGCGTCCAGTCGCCGCTGCAACCCGCGCGAGAGGACGAGCAGTCCCGCCCCCGCCAGGCTGCCGAAGAAGTGAGAAACCTCGATCACCGGGAGCGGAAGGAAGTTGTGGAGCCATCCCAGCCTCTGCCCCACGGCCGGAGTCGCTCCCGAGAAGAGCAGGATCGTCCCGGCCAGGAAGGTCGTGGCCGCGAGGAGCCGTGGCATGATTGCCGGCAGCAGTCGGCCCGACATTCGCGCCAGACGGTGCAGCGGCTTCTGCTCCCGGAGAACGAACACGAGCAGCGCCACCGCCGTGATGGCGAGTGTGGGGAGCAGGTAGTGAACCTGGTTGGGCCTCATCGCTCGCGAGCGTACGTCGCGCACAGTGAACGCACCGGACACCGGGTGCAGTGCCGAACGCGCGCCGTGCAGATGAGCGCGCCAAGCTCCATCAACGCCTGGTTGTGCGTGTAGCAGGACCGCCCCGTGCGAGGGAGCAACGCGTCGGCGAATGACCACACCGCAGCCTGCCCCCGCCCGCGAACGCCGAACACCCGCCGGAGGACACGCGCGACGTTGGTGTCCACCAGCGCCGCGCGGCGGCCGAACCCGAACGATGCCACGGCGCCCGCCGTGTACCGTCCGACACCCGGGAGGCGCTCCAGCGCTTTGGGATCGCTCGGCAACGTGGCGTTGCCGGCCGAGTCATCCGAACGGTCGTCGACGACCGCGCGTGCGAGGCGGTGGAGATTGCGTGCCCGCGCGTAGTAGCCTAGTCCCCGCCACGACTCCATCACTCGAGCCGGCTCCGAGCCCGCGAGAGCCTCGAGAGTCGGGAATGTGTCGAGGAACGACGTGTAATACGGGACGACCCGGGCGACGGGCGTCTGCTGAAGCATCAGCTCCGACACGAGAATGGCGTACGGATCGCTTGTGCGACGCCAGGGAAGATCGCGGCGGTGACGCGCGTACCACCGGGCGAGGAGGCGTCGAAAGCGCGCCATCCGAGGTGTGATCGAGCGCCGGGAGCGCAGGGTCGTGCGCGATCGGTCCGTTCGCATGCCGAGGCAGCAATATACTCGCGACCGTGAGGCAACCGGCCTGCGCTGTCCGTTCGTTTTGGTCAACGCTATCTTGGCGGTGCACCGGCGCCGCTCCTCATCCGACCGCATCGTCGACCCCTCACGCCATGCCGCGCCTCGCCCACTCGCTCCTCGCCGCCTTGGTCGCGACCTCCGCCGCCGCCCAGGTTCACTACGCGCCGACGTCCGCGCGCTACCACTTGCGCTCGGTGTTCCACGAGATACAGCGCGCGCAGGGGAAGTCGGGCGCCTACACGGTGCATAACGACCAGACGCTGACGCTGGTGCTGGCGGGGGCCGGGATGGACACCCTCCAGTTCACCGCGACCATCGACTCGATACGCATGACGAGCGATGGCGGAATTGCGATGCCGAACCTCAACCGCCTCGAGGGGACACAGGTGAACGGCACCATGTCCACGACCGGCGCGATCTACACCTCCCACGCAACCCTGCCCGATTCCGGAATCGAGGCGCAAACGCTCGTGGACCGGATGACGCACTTCCTGCCGGCGCTGCCGAAGAATGCCAAGGCTGGCACGGCGTGGACCGACTCGGCGAACAGCTCCCTCAGCCGCAGTGGAGCGACGCTCGAATCGAAGACCGTGAGCCACTCGAAGGTGCTCGGCGACACGACCTACCGCGGGCAGAAGGCGTGGCGCATCGAGCGGAACTCGACGCTCCAACTCAGCGGCGCGCTCACGCAGGAAGATCAGAACATCACCGTCCAGGGGAGTGGGACCGTGCAGGGGATGTACTATGTGGGCGCGACGGGAGAATTCCTCGGTTCAACCGCCAATCAGCAGATGAACCTCACGCGCACGATCGGTCCCACCGTCGTCGCCGTGGAGCAGAAGACGACATCCACCGTCGAGATCGTGCGCTGACGCGGCGCCTCTAGTCGGACTCGGCGCCTCGCCGCTGGCGCTTCCGCTCCGAGTGCCGGCGCTTCTCCGACAGCCGATTCTCCCGTGCCTTGCGTGGGGTCCTCGTCGGCACTCGCTTCTTCCGCACGGCCAACGCGCGGCGGATCATCTCAACCAACCGCGCCTCCGCCGCATCCCGATTCAGCTTCTGGCTCCGGTGTTCCGACGCGACCACGCGGACGAATCCGTCCGTATCGACGCGCCCGCCGAGGCGCTCCGCCAACTGATCTCGCAGCTCCGTCGGCAACGCCGCGCTATGGCGCACGTTCCAGTGTAGCTCGATGCGCGTTGCCGTCTTGTTCACATGCTGGCCACCGGGGCCGCCGGAACGCGAGGCTCGAACGATGAGCTCGTCGCGCGGAATGGACACGCCCCCTGTCACCTCGAGGGAGCCGCTCATGCCGATTGGGTCGCGGCCGTCGGCACACGGTGAACGCGCACGGCGGCGACGCGACGCGAGTCCATCGCCACAACCTCGAGCTCGCCGCCGGGGAATCCGACCCGATCGCCGACCCTGGGAAGGCGCCCCAGGCGCGAGAAAACGTATCCGCCGAGTGTGGTCCAGCTCCCTTCCGGGATTGGGATGTTGTGATCCGACCGGACATCGATCAGCGAGAGCGACCCCGCGAGCTCCAGCATCCCGTTCATCTCCAAAGCCTCCCGAGCCGCGACGTCGTACTCGTCGGCGATGTCTCCGATCACCTCCTCGATCAGATCCTCCATCGTCACGATCCCCGCCGTGCCGCCGAATTCATCGAGGACGATCGCCATGTGGGCACGTGTGCGCCGCAAGTCATCGAGCACCCGCTCGGCTGGCCGTGTGTCAGGGACATAGAGCGCCTCGCGAACGAGCGCCTCGAGTGTGAACGGACGGTCGGCCTCGTGCAGCCAGAGATCCTTCGCCAGGAAGACTCCCACCATGTCATCCAGCCCGTCCCGGTAGACCGGATAGCGCGAGTAGCGCTCGCGACGCAAGACCTTCCATACTTCATCGACGGTCGCATCCAGCGGCAGCGCCACGATCTCGGTGCGCGGCCGCATCACATCCCGAGCCTTCTTGTTGTGGAAGTCGAACACGCCCGCGAGCATCTGCGAATCAGATTCGTTGAGCAGCCCATGGGCCCGCGTCTGCAGCACCAGCAGACGGAGCTCCTCCGGCGAATGAACTCGGGTTGCCTCGTTCACCGGCTTCAGCCCAACTCCGCGCAGGAGCCCGTTGGCGCACCACGTGAGCGCGGATACGATAGGCGACATGACGAGGGAAAACACCCGGAGCGGTCCCGAAACCCATCGGCTGATCGCCTCCGGGTTGAGCAACGCCACCGATTTCGGTGTGAGCTCGCCGAGCACGATGTGGAGGAAGGTGATCACCGCGAAGCCGGAGGCGGCGGCCGCCGCGGTGTGGGTGAGTCCCGGCGAGGGGACTATCCCCCAGCCGCGCAGCACGCGATCGAAGAGTCCCGCCAGCGTCGCCTCGCCGATCCAGCCGAGGGCCAGCGAGGCCAGCGTGATCCCGAGCTGGGTGGTCGAGATGTAGCGGTCGAGTCGCTTGAGGGTCTCCTGGACCCGCTTAGCGGCTCGATCGCCGCGAGCCGCCAGGGCATCGATCCGACTACGGCGTGCAGCCACGAGCGCGAACTCGGCGGCCACGAAAAAGGCGTTCGCGCACACCAGAGCGAGCACCGCAGCCAGCCGCAGGGCGGTGGAGCCCAGGGTCGGTGCATCGGCGGCCAAGACCACGTAACTCCTTGTGGGCGTTGTTCGTCCAAGATATAGCAAAATGCCCGCCTTGGTGGAACACTCGGCCCGCCGGCAGTCGCTCCTCCCGCGCGGAAAGCCTCTCGAGGCTACCCTGCGCCCGCCCGCACAAACCGGCTGATGTTCGACCCCCGACGCGTCCTCCGCTGGACCTGGATGGGCCGGCTCTCCCTTGCGACGGCGATCTTCATTGCGGCCGTCTCGGCGTGGGGGGCCGCCGACGCGCGAGACACCCTGGCCGCCTCCGTCGCCCTCTTCTTGGCGATCGCTGTCACCGCGCTGTCGGTCTGGTACTCGCTCCTCCGCGGCGGACGGGTCGGCCGCGCGTTCTACTACGGCCAGGCCGTTTTCGACGTCCTTCTGGTCACCGCCGTGGTGCACCTCACGGGCGGGGCGCGATCCCAGTTCGCCGCCCTCTACATCCTCGTCATCGCCGGCGCCTCACTCCTCCTCCCGGTGGGGGGAGGTCTGCTCGTCGCGGCACTCGGCAACGCGCTCTACTTCGCCGACGTCATCTTCCGGCACGACACCACCGTCGGCATGTCGGTGTTGCTGCAGCTCGGCGTCTTCGCCGCCGTGGCCCTCGGCGTGGCCTATCTGAGTGCGCGACTCCAGGCGGCTGGTGAGGATCGCGAAGAGCTGGAAGCCCGCCTCGCGCTGGCCAAGCTGCAAGCGGAGGATGTGTTGCGGAACATCCGCAGCGGCATCGTCACCACGGACTCGCGCGGGCGGCTCCTCTATGCCAATCCGGCGGCCGGACGCCTGCTTGGATTCGACGCCGACGACAGTCGCGGCAAGTACGCGCGCGACGTCTTCTCGCACGCCGCCCCGGCGTTGGTCGATGCACTCGAGCGGGCCGTGCGCCTGCGTGAGCGCGTGACGCGCGGGGAGGCGGAAATCACCTCCGAAGGCCGAAGCTTCCCGATCGGCCTGACGACAACGACCATCGACGCCGACGGGTCGCCGCACGAGCTGTCCGCGACGGTGATCTTCCAGGACATCAGCGACAACAAGCGCCTCGAGCGGCTGCGCCTCCGTGCCGAGCGGCTGGAGGCGGTGGCCGAGCTGAGCGCCTCGCTCGCTCACGAGATCAAGAACCCGCTCGCATCCATCCGGAGCGCCGTCGAACAGCTCTCCCGCGCCCCCCGGGCCGACGAGGATGAGAGGACGCTCGGCCGCCTGATCGTCCGCGAGTCGGACCGCCTCTCGCGATTGCTGTCGGAGTTTCTCGACTTCGCGCGCGTCCCTCCGCCCGGAACGAGGGGCGGGCGGGTCGATGTGGGGGGCGTGGCCCGAGCGGCGGCGAGCCTCGCCGCCGCGCATCCGGACGGGAAGCAGGGGGTGGATGTCTCGTGCACCGTCCCGCCGGAACCGCTGCTCGTGGAGGGTGACGAGGACCTCCTTCACCGAGCCGTCTTCAACCTCACGCTCAATGCGGTGCAGGCGTCACCCGAGCACGGGCAGGTGCGGGTGGAGGTCAGCGCCGTGTCGAGCGATCAGATCCCGATCGGTGCGCCCTTCGCCGCCGAGGCGGTTTCGCTTCGCATCTCGGATAACGGGCCCGGCATTCCGGCGGACATCCGCGATCGGGTTTTCGATCCCTTCTTCACGACGAAATTGGGCGGTACCGGACTCGGGCTTCCGATCGTCCACCGTGCGATCGAGGCTCACCGAGGATGGGTCTTTGTCGACAGCACGTCATCCGGCACCCGCTTCACTGTCCTCCTCCCTCGATTCCAGCCGACCGCCGTGGAGACCACATGACGCAGTCGCAAGGGGACAAGCCCTCCGTGTTGGTGGTGGACGACGAGTCCGGCATTCTCGAGACGCTGCGTATCCTCCTCAAGAACGAAGGCTTCGTCGCCCACGTGGCCCAGGGTGGGAAGCAGGGACTCGAGCAGTTGGCGGCGGTGCGTCCGGAGATCGTTCTCACCGACGTGCGCATGCCGAGCGTCACCGGCCTCGACATCCTCTCCGCCGCTCGCTCCCAGGATCCCGATGTCCCCGTCATTCTCATGACCGCACAGGCAGACCTCCGGTCGGCCATTCAGGCGGTGAACGACGGCGCGTACTACTACATCCAGAAGCCGTTCGTCAACGACGACATCATCGCCATCCTTCGCCGGGCCACCGAGCATCGCCAGCTGCGCGTGGAGAACCGCACGCTGCGCCAGGAGATTCGGCTGCACGAGCGCCACGCGGCCACCGCTCCTGTCGGGCGGAGCAAGGCCTGGCTGTCGGTGATTCGGTTGGCGGAGACGGTCTCGCCGACCGATTCAACCGTGCTCATTCAAGGCGAGTCGGGCACCGGCAAGGAGGTCGTCGCACGATTCATCCATGAGCGCTCGGGGCGCGCCGAAGGGCCCTTCCTCTCCATCAACTGCGGTGCGCTTCCGGAGAGCTTGCTCGAGAGCGAATTGTTCGGCCACGTGAAGGGGTCGTTCACCGGCGCGGTGAAGGACAAGGCGGGCCTCTTCGCCGCCGCGGGGAAGGGGAGCTTCTTCCTCGACGAAATCGGAGAGACGACGCCATCGACTCAGGTGAAGCTCCTCCGCGTTCTCCAACAGCGCGAGGTGATTCCGGTGGGTGGCACCGAAGCGGTGCCGATCGACGTGCGACTGATCGCCGCAACGAATCGAGATCTCGAGGAGGAGATGAAGCGTGGTGGCTTCCGCAGCGATCTCTTCTACCGGCTCAACGTCTTTGCCATCCACCTGCCTCCGCTCCGCCAGCGGAGAGACGACATCCCGCTGCTGGTCGACGCCTTCCTCCATCGGGCGGCGACGCAGCGTGGCGAACAGGCGAAGCGATTGTCCGAGCGAGCCCTCGACGCCCTCCAGGCGTACGCGTGGCCGGGGAACGTTCGCGAGCTGGAGAACGCCCTCGAGCGCGCCGTCATCCTCACCGAGGGAGATGTCATCGACGTCACCGCTCTCCCGGAGCGGATCACGGAGCGGAAGGCGGAGCCGCTGGTGAGCGAACGCGCGGGCCCGGTGAATCCGGCCCTCGAGGTCGTCGAGCGCGCCTACATCATGTGGGTGCTGCAGTGCGAAGGGGGGAACAAGAGCCGCGCCGCCGAAGTGTTAGGCATCGACCCCTCGACGCTCTATCGCAAGCTCTCCAAGTACGGTGTCGACAGCTAGGCGCCGCAGCCGTACTCTGCGAGCTCAGGCCGCGCTCGACGATCCGGCCGTCGTCTCCAACCACCCTCCAAGCACGTCGAAGTCTCCGCCGAACACGAGATCGAGTCGCCCGGTGCGCCACTCGTGGACGCTGTCGCGTACGAGCGGAGAGGGTGCCTCCCGGTAGCGGCGAACGATCGAACGGCCCACGGTCTTCGCTTCCAGCGCCCCCACGGCTTGGGCGAGGATGGCCGCGGCACCCGTCGCCGGCTCGTCAGGCTGCGGAACGACGTGGACGATGGCGCGCGCCCTGAGAAAGCCGCGCTCGGATTCGGGAACCTCGAGCAGGTGGCTCCCGTCCTCGGCCTGAAGGATCGCGTACGCCGCGTACCCGGAGACCGCGAACCTGAGCTGATAGGAATCGGTCCCGTTTCCCTGCCGCTCGGAGAGCACCTGCAGATGCATGCGGCGCTTCGATGCCCAGGCGCGATACATCTCCCCTAACCGCGCGGCGAACGAATCGGCGAGGCTCGCATCGGCGGTCCCATCGTAGGCCGCGGTCACCAGCACGAAGGCATCGCGTGGCTGGTTGCTGGCCAGGCCCTCGCAGGCGCTTCGAAGCAGATAGATCTGCTGGGCGAGTCGCTGCACGAGATCGGGGCGGAAGCGCGCACGCGGAGGCTGCCGGGTGACGCCGAGGCGACGCAGCAGTCCATGCGCGGTCTCGAGTCCCGTCTCGATGCGGTCCATGTACTCGGCCAGGCCGAGGACGGCGAACCGGTTGGGCGACGTCCAGAACCCTTCGGCGCGGAGCGCGTCGAGCGCCGTCGCCTTTCGCTCCTCCCAGTCGCTGCTCTCGATGCGGTCCACCAGGCGCTCGTGCTCGGCCTCGAGGAGCGCGACCTCCTCCGGTGTGCCATAGGCGGCCACCACCAGCGACTCGAGGGGCAGCGAGTCGCTGTCCGCGGGGCGCTGGGCGCCTGCTTCCGACCCGTCGGCGGCGTCCGGGTCGACGAACTCCACCTCGATGTCGTTGCCGTCACTGCGCACGAAGAGGAACTGGTCACCCTCCGGCACTTCGTGTTTCACGATCGTGAAGGCGAGCGGCGAGAGCACGTACTCCTCCACGGCCCGCTTGAGCGGCCGCGCTCCCAGATCGGGGCTGAATCCGCGCTCGAGCAGGAAGTTCACCGCCGAGTCATCCAGCTCGATCGCCCATTGCCGGTTCCGCAGCCCGCGTCGCTGGAGCACGTCACGCAGCTCCTTTCGCAGCAGGTCGCGCATCACCGCGCGACTCAGCGGGTGGAAGACGACGACGCGGTCGATGCGGTTGACGAACTCACGCCGGAACGTCTGATCGACCGCGCGCCTCACGGCGTTCGGCGCGAACGCACCGGTCTCCCCGGCGAATCCTATGCCGCTCCCGACGGGAACCGTCGCGCCGAGGTTGGAGGTCATGATGACGATGCAATGGCGGAAATCCGCGGTCGATCCGCGGCGATCGGTCAGCCGTCCGTCGTCGAAGAGCTGAAGGAAGAGGTCGTGCACCGCCGGGTGCGACTTCTCGAACTCGTCCAGCAGCACCACCGAGAAGGGCTGTGCGCGGATCCGATCGACGAGGGCGCGACCATCCATCCGCACGTCACCGCCGCCGATGAGCCGGTTCACGCTCCCCGGCTCCTGTAGCTCGCTCATATCGATGCGAATCATCCGCTCCGGAGAGCCGAAGAGATACTCGGCGAGCGTCTTCGCGATCTGCGTCTTCCCGGTGCCGGTCGGTCCGACGAAGAGGAAAACACCGGCCGGCCGCGTGGGATCGGTGACCCCCGCCTTGATCAAAACGACCCGCTCCACGAGACACTCGACCGCCTCGGGCTGGCCGAGGACATTGCGGGAGAAGAACGCCTGGAGCCCCGCGACGTCCAACTTCTGGGCGTCGTCGAGAATGGGAAGCGGCAGCCCGGTCATCTCGGAGAGCGCCGTCAGAAGGTCCTTCTGTGCCATCGGAACGTCCGCTCTGCCCTCGAGCATCCGGCGTCGCTGCGCCGCCTCGAGGAGATACATGAGCATGCCGGGCGCCGCGCTGTCATCCAGATACTGCTTGGCGAGCTGCATCGCCTCACGCAGCGCGCGATCGTCGAGCATGGGCGCGCTCCCCGGTGGTGCGCGCTTCGCCGCCCAGAGACGCGCCAACTCCAGCGTCCCCGCATCGTCGAGGGGCTCGACGCGGTGCGCGTACAACAGGGTCCCGACCTTCGGCAGGTCCTGTAAGAGCCGATCGTAGGCCGGCGTCCTGACCTCGCCGAGGACGCGGATGGCGCCGCTTTCGATGTGGGGGATGATGAGGTCGAGGATGCCGCGCGGGTTCATGTGGTGCTGCCCTGCCCAGAACAGCTCGTCGAATCCGGGGATGAACCAGATGACCTTCTTCCCCGCCAGCTGCTTGACGAGCGTGTTCACGCGCTCCTCGAGAGACCCGACATAGATCATGCCGGCGTTCACGTCCGCTGCCGAGGCCGCGAACACCGTCCACTGCTCGCGCTCCAGCTCGCACGCGACGAGCTTGGCGATCGCCGTCTTTCCGACACCCCCCTCACCCACGAGGATGACGGAGCGCGGCGGCGATCCGGTGAGTTGCGCGGCGACCGTCTTCGCTTGAGCGACGAAGACGGGGAGGGCAACCGTGTCGGCGCACTCCCGCTCCGGCACCCAGACATGACCGATCGCCTCGAGCGCCTCCGCGTCCACGTGCTCGTTGTCCCACTTCTGCAGCTGCTCGAGGAACGGCTCGGCGATCGTCTTGTCGGCGGCGGCGAGAACTCCGCGCGCGATGGTGCGCTGCTCCTTCGTGTACTTCGGTAAGGCTGCCTTGAACGCCGCCGCCTCCTGCGGCGTGTTGCGATTGCGCAGCAGGAGATTGATCAGGTTCAGAAGCGGCGGTTTCCCCCAGTCGGCCCCGACAACGGCGAGCAACGCCGCGACGACGGGCTCCTTCGCACGCGAGTCGATCGTGCGTGCCGCGAAGAAGCTCGTCCATGGCGCCACGGTGTTGATGCTCATCAGGATGCGAGGCACCACGTCGACGTTGTCGCTGCGCTGCGCGAGCGCCTCGAGGGCCAGGCACGCCGGGAGAACGGTGGGACCGGTGTACATGCGCAGCAGCTCCTCGGTCGAGGTGCCGCCGTCGTTGAGCAACTTCACACCGTGCTGGAAGAGCGGGTGAACCAGGAGCGTCGTCGGATGGCTCGCGTCGTCGAACACCTTCTGCAGCGCCTGGAGGACCGCGGGAATCGTTGTCGGGAGTTGTTCGCTCCCGCTCCCCGACCGGTCGCCGGCTCCCGCACCACTCCCGCCTCCCCCCGCTCCCGGAATCGCCGTCTCGTCAGTCCGGGCCGGGTCGTCCTCTGGTTCCTCCTCCGGGTCGTCCTCCGGTTCCTCCTCGTCCTCGGAGTCGGGAGCGTCGGCCTTGGGTGGGTGGGAGGCGGGCTTGTTCTCCGCTTGCTTCCCGGCGTCGGAGGCCGGAGGGCCCGCCTTGCCCTTGGCGGCGCCCGAGCGCCGCCGGAGGACCCAGCGGAGCACGACCGTCGCCGCCAGGAGGGCGGCAAGAAGCCCGAGAGCGATGGAGAGGAGTTCGTCCGCCTTCATCCAGACATCTTACGCTCGATGAGCCCCGTTGGTGAGACGGTCCCACGTTCCCAACGGGGCTCTTCGCGCGTCCTACACCGGGTGTCCGCGACCTGCGCGGCCACCGTCACGTTCGCGAACAACCGACATGACTCAACCGCGCCCAGTCGAAGCAACCAGCGCTCCGCCTGACCCCGGGCCACTCAAGGTCTTCGCCTCGCTCAAGACGGAGATGATGTTGAGCCTGGCCGTCCTCGGTACGGCGGCGCTCTCCCTGGCGGCGCTCAACGTCGTCGTCCTCGAGAACCTGGTCATGACGGCGAACGGCGCGATCTACCTCGCGCTGCTGATCTTTGCCGACATCCTCGTCTTCGTTGCGTTCGGCGCTTACAAGATTCAGGGCTTGGTACTGGACCCGCTCGACGAGGTCGTGGACGCGACAGCGGCCATCGCCGCCGGCGATCTCTCTCGGCGCGTGCCCAAAGGCCATACCTCGGAGTTCAATCGCCTGGCCCGGAGCATCAACCGCATGACGGCCAGGCTCCTCGAGGAGCAGTCGCAGCGCACCCACCTCGAGAAGGTCGCGAGCGTCGGCCGGCTGGCCGCAGGCGTGGCGCACGAAATCGGCAACCCCCTCGGCGCGATCAATGGCTACGCGCACATCTTGCGCCGCACCTTCGCCGGGCAGAACGGGGAGGCCGCTGACGCGCTCGCCGGCCTCGAGCGCGAGAGCGCGCGCATCGACCGGATCATGCGCGGGATGCTCGAGTACGCACGGCCGCGGCGTCGCAATGCCACCAGGCTCGATCTCAACTCGACCATCCAGCAGACCGTCGAGTTGCTGCGCGATCAGGGCAATCTGCGCGAGGTGAAGGTGCACCTCGATCTCCAGGTCGACCTACCGCGCATGATCGGCGACTGCCACGAGATGGAGCAGGTGCTGGTGAATCTGATGATCAACGCCGTCGACGCCATGGAGGAGAAGGGAAGCATCTGGATCGTCACCCAGCAGCTCCCCTTCTCCGAAGTCATCGGGACGGGCGAGCGCCGGGCGGGAGATCCCGAGAACTTCGCCATTCCGCGCGATCAAAGCACCCGCGTGCGTGCCTGGCTGAACACGGTCGGTGAGCCATCGCACATCATCAAGCTCATCGTCGCCGACTCGGGGCCGGGAATCCCGATCAGCGACAGCGAGCGGGTGTTCGATCCGTTCTACACCACGAAGGATCCGGGGAAGGGGACCGGCCTCGGACTCGCCGTCGTTGCGCGAATCGTGGAGGGGTTGGGTGGCACGGTCTGGGTACGTCAGGCGCGCGAAGGCGGCGCCGCCTTCATGATGTACTTCCCAGTGGCGGAACAGGGTGTCGCGACCGAAGCCGAGCCCGCGAGCGAAGCCGCTGCACGACCGTGAGGATTCTGGTTGTCGACGACGAGCCGGGGCTGCGACAGACGCTCTCCCGCATCCTCGGCGCGGAGGGACACCACATTGTCGCAGCGGGTGACGGAGAGGAGGCGCTAGCCCGCCTCGAGAACTCGCCAGTCGACCTGATCCTCTGCGACCTTCGGATGCCGAAGATGGATGGCCTCACATTCATCGAGCGGCAGATGGGCCGCGCTCAGGGCGCGCTAGTGATCGCGATGAGCGCCTACGGCGACTCGGACACCGCGATCGCCGCGATGCAGAAGGGCGCCTACGACTACGTGCAGAAGCCCTTTCGGGCCGAGGAGGTCATCCTCGCCGTCCGAAAGGCCGCCGAGCGCGAGAAATTGCGCGCCAAGGTCGAGCAGCTCGAGGGAGAGCTCAGCACCATCCGCGGCGGCGACGCGATCGTCGGGCACACGGCGTCGTTGCGCACCGCGCTCGACGTGGCCCGCAAGGTTGCTCGCCATCCGTCGACGGTTCTGATCACTGGGGAGAGCGGCACGGGGAAGGAGCTCGTCGCCCGCCTGATCCACCGCGCCAGTCCGCGTGCCGCCGAGCCGTTCGTGGCCGTCAACTGCGGCGCCATTCCCGAGGCGCTCCTTGAGAGCGAGCTGTTCGGACACGCCCGGGGTTCGTTCACCGGAGCGACGAGCGACAAGCCGGGCCTCTTCGAGGAGGCTGACGGCGGGACGCTCTTCCTCGACGAGATCGGGGAGCTCCCGGCGGCCCTGCAGGTGAAGCTCCTCCGGGCGCTTCAAGAGGGGGAGGTCCGACGCGTCGGCGCGAACAACTCGACGAAGGTGGACGTCCGCGTCGTGGCGGCGACCAACCGCGACCTTGCTGCCGATGTCGCGGCCGGGCGCTTCCGCGGCGATCTCTACTACCGCGTGAACGTCGTGACGATCAAGCTGCCGTCCCTGCGTGAGCGGTCGCAGGACATTCCGGAGCTCGCCCTGCACTTCCTCCAGCTCTACAACGCGCGCCTTCGTCTCAAGGTGAAGGGGATCGCACCGGCGGCCATGCGGCGCCTCATGGACCACGACTGGCCGGGCAACGTGCGCGAGCTCGAGAACGTGATCGAGCGGGCCCTCGTGCTCACCACCGGGTCGATGATCGAGGCAGAGCACCTGGCCGATCTCGTGCGCTCTCAGACGACAGCGCCAGCGGCCGATGGGGATCTGTCGATCAAACGTCAGACCGAGGCCCTCGAGCGCAACCTCATTCGCCGGGCGCTCGAGCAAACGCGGGGCAATCGGACGCGCGCGGCCCAGCTGCTCGAGCTCTCCCACCGCGCGCTCCTCTACAAGATCCGGGACTACCAGCTGGGCGAGTAGGGCCCCGCCGACGCCTAACGTTTCGGCGCCGTGGTGGAATCCGGCATCGTGAACCTCGAATCGCTGAGCGGCACGTTGAGCTCCACGTGATCGATGACGATGACCTGACCACCCACGCTCGGCTCCCCTTTGCGGCCCGATTCGATGCGCGAGATGACGTGGACGCCATCGACGACGGTGAAGTCGCGGAAGTGGGACTCGAAGACGACATCCTTCCCCTGCACGTGGCGCGGCCCCTCCCATTTGCGGGGGAGGTAGCTGCCGGCATCGATGAAGTAGTGGTCCACCGTGCCGTCGCGCAGCGTCACCGAGAGATGATAGACGGGGTGCCCCTCGACCGAATCACGCCCGACGAGCGCGATCGTGTTCCCCTTCGCGCGTGCGTTCGCCAGTGGTCCCTCGAAGTCCGCCTCACGCGAGATGTTCAGCGTCTCAGTTGGCGACATTCGCTCCGGCGCTGGGTGCTCGGCGAAGGGGTTGATCACCCACCCGGTGCTGCCGTCGTACGCCCGGACCAACGTCTTGCCTCGGATGCCGATCTCCATCCGCATCCGGAGCGCTCGCGCGAACTCGATCGTGAGGGACGATTCGTTCCCGCCGGCGATCAGGCGGCCCGTCAGCCGCTCGGTCTTCACAGCGGCGATGCGATCGGCGCCACCCTCCGCAGCGATCGTTTTCGCCACGATGGCGTCGGCACTCTGGCTCTTCGCGTCGCCAGGATCGACCGGCGTCAACCCGATCGCGCAGAGCAGGGCGACGGTCGCTGCGCCCCCGCGAACTCTCAAGCTACGGTGCGAGCGCATCGACACAGCCTCCACGATTGATCGCGTTCTCTCCGCGCGCTTCTGATGTTGTCGGCGGAGCACCGCTTTCGCGTCTCCGCATGAAGATCGCCATCGTGACGGCGCCAGGGGAGGATGTCCCAGGTTGCAAACCCGACGGATCAATGCGGAGGGATCGTGCGGTCACCACGTCCGTTACGGAGCGAGAACGGCATTACTCTCGTCGAGATTCTCGTCTCCCTGGTCGTGCTCTCGGTCGGGCTTCTTGGCGTCGCGGCAACGGCCATCGCGGTCACAAGACTCACCTCGGGCGGCACTCGGCGTACCCTCGCCGCAGCCGCGGCCTCCTCGCGGCTCGAGGGTCTGCGAAACATCGCGTGTGCGAGAGCTGCATCCGGACGCGCCGTCGCTCGAGGCATCGAGGAGCTCTGGACGGTTGCGCCAGCCGGCGGAGTCGCCGTGATGGCCGACTCACTTTTCTACGTCGCCGATGATCCTCGAAAGGGTGGGCCGCTCCGGCGCAGCGACGTATTTCAGGTGGATCTCCTATGCTGAGGCGCCGCGGTGTCAGCCTCGTCGAGATGCTCGTGACGCTTCTTGCCCTCTCGATCGTGTCCAGCGTCGCCCTGGGCTTGCTCCTCCGACAGCAGAGGTTCTACGCCAAGGCCGCCGAGGCTGCAGCGGCGCGAACGGCACTGCGTGAGGGTATCGACCTCGTGGCGACTTTCCTCCGCACTCTCTCGCCATCAGCCGGTGACCTCTACGCGATCGACCCCGCGGGGATGGAATTCCGTGCCGTCACAGGAACCGCCGTCATCTGCGGGATCGACTCCACTCGCACCCATATCACCGTTCCGCCGGTCGACGCGCCGCTTCCGATTCCGCTCACCTCCTGGGTCGCGGAGCCGCTGGCGGGCGACACGGTCCTCCTTTACGACCCTGGCGTCTCCCAGAGCATGGAGGACGACGCGTGGCGCCCGAACGCTCTCGCCGCCGATCCGACGACCGGCCCGTGCGCGACCACGGGCCCCTTTGCCGGAATCACCCGCGGTCGCGTCCTTAGGCTGAGCTCGCCGTCCCCTATCACAATGGGAGTCGGCGAGCTGCTTCGAGTAACGCGCCGAACACGCCTTGGACTCTACCGGGCGGGCGATGGACTCTGGTATCTCGGGTTCTCCGATTGCCTCTCGTCGCGCGCTCTCCCCTGCTCGTCACCGCAGCCGGTGAGCGGCCCTTTCGACCGGAGCCAACCGGCCTTCGCCTTCCGCGATGCCACCGGACTTCCGACGACAACCCCCGCGGCGGTGCGCCAATTCGGTATCACGCTGCGGGTTCTCTCGGCGGGTGGGGGTTACCTCGACTCGCTCTCCACTCTCGTCGCGGCGCGCAATTGATCAGTCGGGGCAGGCCGGCTTACGCACGAATCGCCGCTTCGCCACGCACGGAGACGGTCGCGGGGGTGGGCTGGTGCGGGCAACGCCGCGGGATAGCACTTGTCCTGGTGCTCGTGGCCATGCTGCTCGTGAGCGTCGTGGCTACGGGAGCCTTCTGCCAGGCCCTCCAGCACTTCCGCGCCGGCGTCGGCGAGGTCGCTCAGCTCCGAGCGTTGCTCGCGGCTGAGAGCGGGCTCGAGCACACGCTCGCTGGCTGGGACCCGTCCTGGAGCGTGGATCCCATTGGCCAGCCGGTCCTCCGCGAGGCACTCCGAGTTGGGCTCGCGGCGGACACCGTTCGCAGCATCCGGCTCGCGCCAGCCCAGTGGCTAGTGGCGGTGGGCGGTTACTCTGGCGTTGGCTCGAGCCATGCTCGCTATCGAATCGCCGCCCTGGTAGCCCTCGACTCACTGGGTCGTCCCGTCCTCGCGAAGCGGGGTCTCACCCCCCTCTGGTAGGGCCCCTCCGAGCCTGTCGGGAGCCGGGTTACGTGCGCGGCCTCAGGTGTTACTTCGGTCGACGCCGGTCGTGTGACAGGTAGCAAAAAACCTTTCACCTGCTCGGCCCACGTTCGGTCGTGAGCGTTCGCGCTCCGCCGGTTCGTCACATCTCGATCCAGTTCGCGTCGCCCTTCCACTCCACAGAACCATGGCGCTCTTCGGACGTAAGAAGACCACTGTCGGACTCGACATCGGCTCCGGTCTGATCAAGGTCGTGGTAATCGATCACGGCCGGAGCGAGCCGGAGCTCGTGAAGGTGGCCATCGCCCCGCTCCTCGCCGACGCGATCGTCGAGGGCGAGATCATGGACCCCGGCATCGTTGCCGACGCCGTTCGCACCGCGGTTGGCGCGGCTGGCGCCAAGGGGAAGGCGGCGGTCACCGCCGTCGGCGGCCGCGACGTGATCATCAAAAAGATTCAGATCGATCGCGTGAAGGAGCAGCAGGCCCGCGAGCTGATTCGCTGGGAGGCGGAGCAGCACGTGCCGTTCGACATGGAGTCGGTGGAGCTGGACTTCCAGATCCTCGACCCCGACGCCGACGGCCTCGAGATGAGCGTCCTCCTCGTCGCCGCCAAGCGCGACCTGATCGAGAGCAAGCTGCGGTTGCTCACCGACGCGGACATCACACCGAGCATCGTCGACGTCGATGCCTTCGCTCTGCACAACGCGTTCGAGATCAACTATCCCGACGCGATGAGCGGCGTGGTTTGTCTGGTGAACATCGGTCACGAAGTCACGAACATCAACATCCTCGACGACGGCGTTCCGCTCCTCACGCGTGACATCGCGGTGGGTACGCGGCGCTTCCGCGAGGATCTGCAGCGCGAGCGCGGGCTGACCGCCGAAGAGGCTGATGGGCTGCTTCAGGGCTACGACCGGTCGCCGCACCTCCAGGCGGTGACGGAGAGTCGCGGTGAGGAGATCGCTGTCGGTATCGAGCGCGCCGCCGCGTTCCTCGCCTCCTCCTCTCGCTCCGCCAATAAGCTCAAGGCCGCCTACACGTGTGGTGGCGGCTCGCGCGTCCCCGGGCTGAACGAGGCGCTCGGACAGCGTCTTCGCATCCCGGTCGAGTTGGCTACTCCGCTGCAGCGCTTGCGGATACGTGACGGTGCTTTCGAGTCGCTCGTCATGGACGATGTTGCGCCGCTGCTGATGCTCCCGATAGGGCTGGCCCTCCGGCAAGTCGCATGACCTCCCCCCGACGGTCGCTCCATGATTGAAATCAATCTTCTACCCGGAACCGGGAAGAAGCCTCGCAGCAAAGGCGCACCGGGCGCGAGCCTGGCGGGCGTCGCCTCGGGAGTGGCGGCGCGCGTTCGTGATCCGTACCTGATCAGCGCCGTCGCCAGTGTCCTGGTGGCGGGCTCCCTCATTGGCGCTGCCTACTGGTACCAGCGCGCGCAGTACAACGCGCTCAACGAGCAGCTTCAGAAAGCGATGCAGGATTCGACGCGCCTCTCCGGCGTGATCCGCGAGCAGCGCAAAGCGCAGACGCAGCGCGACTCGGTGCTCGCGCAGGTCGAGCTGATTCGCTCCTTCGACAACAAGCGGTTCGTGTGGCCCCACATCATGGATGAGATCAGCCGCGCGCTTCCGCCGTACACCTGGATCACTTCGGTCGTTCAAACCAACGGAAGCACTGCTCAGCCGGCCCAGCCCACGACGGGGAAGCCGGCCAAGCCTGGCGAGAAGACCGGTCCACCTCCGGTCGACAGCTCCAGCGTCCCGAAGGTGCAGTTCCGTCTCGTCGGCAACACCGTCGACATCCAAGCGCTCACGCGATTCATGAAGCTCCTCGAGGCGTCACCGTTCATCGAGAACGTCCAGCTCGAGAAGTCCTCCATCATCCTCGTCGATGGGAAGGAAGTCACCGAGTTCGCACTCACGGCTTCCTACCAGAACCCCGATCCCTCGGCGATCAAGATGCAACCCGTCAACCTCTCGGTGAGATAAGCGATGGCCGGGCTCCCCAAAGGTCAGCGCGAGCAGGGACTGCTCCTGGTGGCGCTCCTCGCCGTCGTGGCAGCGGTGGCGTATTGGCTCTATGCCTATCAGCCGCGCGCGAAGGACATCGATGCGGTGAAGCAGCGGATCAGCAAGGTGCAGACCCTGAATCACCGCGCGACGGTCGAGCTGGCGAAGGGGGATCTCACCGAGATCCGCCGGCAGCTCTCCGAGTATCAGCAGAACCTCGTGCTGATCCGCACGCTGATTCCCACGGGCAACGAAGTGCCGTCGCTCCTCGAGCAGGTGTCCACGGCCGCGCGTCGCGTCGGTCTGGACGTCGCGAGCGTCGATCCTCAGCCCGTGGTCGAGGGCGAGAACTACGACACGTACCGCTACAGCATGTCGGTGGTCGGCGGCTACAACGAATTGGCCGAGTTCTTCGCCAACGTCGGCAACCTCACGCGCATCGTGCTTCCTGTGAACATGTCGTTGCAGCCTCCGGCCAATCCGGCAGCAGCCAAGATCCATAAGAAGACCGACGAGGCCGTGATCGAGGCGAAGTTCCAGCTGCAGACGTTCGTCGCGCGCGCGCCGATCCCCGAACCGACGTTCGGCGGCGCGAAGAAGGGGGCCAAGTCATGAGTCTCCGGATCCTGTTTGCCGGGGCCGCGGTCGTCCTCGCGGCGGGCGCGGCGTCGCCCGCGCGCGCGCAGGCCCTGCCTAACGTCATGGCGCCGAAGGCTGCCGCTCAGCGCGCGGCCGCGGCCACCAATGCGCATATCGCGGCCGAGCAGGCGGATCAGGGAGCCCAACCCGCCGCCCCGCCCGCCGGCGGCTCCTCGAGCGCGGCGCCGGCCAGTGCCGCGGCGAGCGTTCGCCAGCAGGCGTCGTCCGGCACCACCGACACGCACGCCAATCCACCGGCGAAGGGAACCGCGCCCGCCAAGGGCGCAGCGCCGGGCAAGGATGCGAAGACCGGCAAGGCGGCGACCGCGCCGGCCACTCCGCCCGCTCCGGCGGCCGGACCCGGCCAGAGCTCGGTCACCGAGCGGAGTGGGAAGTCCGAGATCAGCCTGATGCGCGAGGCATTCACGTACCAGCCCGAGGGGCGTCGCGATCCATTCCTGTCCCTCATGCGCACCGGCGACCTGCGACCGATGGTGAGCGATCTCAAGCTCGTCACGATCGTCTACGATCCCACCGGCCGCTCCGTCGCCATTCTCCGCGACATCACAACGAAGGAGCAGTACCGGGTGAAGGTCGGGCAAACGCTGGGCCGCATGAGAGTGGCCCAGATCCAGCCGAAGGCCGTCACCTTCACGGTTGAAGAGATTGGCACCGTCGTGCAGGAAGTTCTGGCAATGACCGATACCACAAGAGCGAGGTCGCAATGACGCGAGTCTGGACGCTGGTAGGGCTGACGGCAATCGCGCTGAGTGCGCGCGCGGCTGTGGCCGCACCGGCCCCGACTGACGCGGCCGGCGGGGGTGGCGAGGTGAAGTCGCTCAGCGTCGTCCCAGCTGCGGGGCGCGCCGAGGTCGTCATCGCCGTGAACGGCGCAGTGGACGTGCAGGATTTCTCCCTCACGTCGCCGCCCCGAATTGTCCTCGATTTCAAGGGCGCCAGGCTGTCCGCGTCCCCGAAGCTCTACGACAAGATTCCGCGCGGCAGCGTGACCAACGTCCGCATTGCGCAGTATCGCGACAACGTGGTCCGGGTCGTGGTCGATCTGAACGCTGAGCACCCGTACACGATCAATCGGCAGAACGGCTCCGTGCGGCTCGCGATCGACGGCGACGCCGGCGGTGCCTTCGCCGCCTGGCATGCCACGACGGAGCCCGCCGAGTACGCCGCGGCAGACCCCGATCCTGCACCCGAGGCGAAGACGCCGGCGCCGGTTCGCCAGGCGAGCAACGAGCCTCACCTCCGCAGCTCCACCCGTCCTTTCCTCGCCGCCGCGGCCCAGCCCCGGATTACGGTCACCTATCAGGACGCCGACATTCGCGACGTCATCGCGGCCTTTGCCGTCTTCTCCGGTCGTACGATCGTCGTCGGTAAGGGCGTCGGCGGGACGGTTTCCGCCGAAGTGCGCGACCAGCCCTGGGACGTCGCGCTCCGCGCGATCCTCCAGTCGCAGGGTCTCGCCGCCAAGGAAGACCAGGACGGGATCATCGCCGTCGACAGCTACGAGAACATCGCCAAGCAGCAAGCCGCCGAGCCGCTCACCACACAGATCATCGCGGTGAACTACTCGCGGGCGATCAGCCTCATGCCGACGGTCAAGAGCCTGCTCTCGAAGGAGTGCGCGGGCGCGCTCACCGCCGCCGGCGGCACCGTCACCACCACCAACTGCCAGCCGCGCGGCGACGTGAGCGTCGACACCGCCACCAACCGGCTGATCGTCACCGACGTCGCGTCGCGTCTCCAGGACATTACGAACTACGTCCGCGATCTCGACATTCGGACGCCGCAGGTCTCGATCAAGGCGAAGATCATCGTGATCAACCGCACCCACATCGAGGACATCGGCGTCAGCTACGATCTCGGGCAGAGCAACATGTTCTTCAACAGCCTCGTGCAACGCCCGGATCCGAGCACCTTCAAGCCGGTCGACACGAATGGCGATGGCGTTCCCGACGCCGTCGTCGGCCAGCCCTACAATAGGAATACCCAGGTCATCAACATCGGCGGCAACTCACTTGCCGCGGTGTCCAACGCCAATCAGCGGGTCGTCAACCCGGCCCTCTCGCTGATCTTCTCCACCACGATCGGCAAGTTCAACCTCACGACCTTCCTCGACGCCTTGCAGGAAATCCGACTCGCCGACGTGCAGGCCGAGCCGAGCATCGTCACGCTCGACAATCACAAGGCCGAGATCATGTCCGGTGAAGAGACGCCGATTCGCGTCGTCGACGTCGGGTCGCTCACGCAGGGCGGCAACCAGGCGACCGCGCCGCGCGCCACGGTGAGCTTCAAGGAAACCGGTATCATTCTCAACGTCATTCCGCACATCACGAGCAATCGCAAGATCCTGATGACTGTCCACGCGGAGCGCTCGCAGCTCCAGGCGGCGGCCTCGGACCTCGGCTACACCTTCCTCAAGCAGCACGCCGACAACGAGCTCCTCGTCTCCGATGGCGAGACTGCCGTGATCGGTGGCCTCACGCAATCCACGTTGACGCAGTCGAAGGTCGGCATTCCGCTCCTCGTCGACCTGCCCTTCATCGGCAAGATCTTCGGTGAAACGCGGACCGAGGAGGACAAGGATGATCTCCTGATCCTCGTCACGCCGCACATCGTCGACGAAGGCGAGAAGATGGGCCAGCCGGGCTCCGACCGCTAAATCGCTGAGATGACTATGAAGCCGATCACGGCGCGCTGGGCGCGCACGTTCGCAGGCTCGTCGTACGGCGCCGCCGTCTCGCGGCCGATTGTGGGTGCCCTCGCCCTCGCTCTCGCCGGCTTCGCCCTCGGGTGCGACGCCGGTACGGGCGGCATGTCGAATCAGGGGCAGGCCGACACATCGCCTCCGCGGATCACCATGTCGCCGGCCGCGGCGCCGAACGACAGCTCGGTGGCGTTCAGCGCGATGGCGACCGACAACCTGGGCCTGCTCTCGATCCGCGTCTCCGTCACTGGTCCCAACATCTCGGCCACCTTCGACACGACGTTCCATACGGCCGTCACGTCGATCACCATTCCGTACACGCTCGCCCTTCCCACCACGGTGCCCTCCGGCACGACCCTCACCGTGGTCGGCAACGCAGTCGACGGCGCGCATAACGTGGCGCGCCCCGACACGATCTTCATCATCGTCGGCGGCGGCACGCCGGCGAACGTCGTGCTCACGAACCCGCGCGCCGGCGACACCGCCGTCGTCGGATTCACCGTGGCCGTGTCGATCAGCGGCCGCACCCAACGCGGCGTGAAGGTCCTCGGCTACAATGCCTCGGGCGTCTTCCCTCAGGCCAAGAGAGACTCGGTCGTCTTCGCGAGCCCGCTCAAGGATTCGATCGCCGTCGACACGGCACTCAGCTTGGTCGGAGCCAGCACGGGCACGCTCACGATCCAGCCGTTCATGATCGACTCGCTCGGCCAGGTGATCCTGGGCGCGCCGGTGAACGTCGTGGTGTCCAACACGGCGGCCGGTACGATTCCGGTTGTCACCTTCGGGATCACCCAACGGATCGAAGTCACCGACACCATCCACGTCGAGGCTCGCGACAGAGGTGGCGTGCGGTGGCTCGGATACGAGATCCGGTCACTGCCGAGCGATCCCGTCCCCCTCGGACCCACGGGGCTCGTCGCCGACTCGTTCCAGGTGACCGGGAATGCCAGCTCGGCGGTCAAGACATTCACGCTCAATCTGCCGGTCACGCAGTTCCCCAAGATCGTCCAGGTGCAGGCCTTTGCCACCAATCAGCAGGGACGGCGAGACTACGCACGCAACCCGGTGGGCAACTCGGGCGCCATCATCGTCGATACGGTGATCGTGGTCGCCGGACTCACTCGCGGCCTGCCGAATGGCGGTCAGGTGGCGGACGCGCTCTATCACCCGCCCACCAACCGGCTCTACCTGAGCAACATCACGAACAACCAGCTCGAGGTGTTCGATCTCGGCGACTCGACGTTCAAGACGCCGATCATCACTGGCTCGCGCCCGTGGGGCCTCGCCCCCTGGCCGCGCGACCGGAGCGGCACCATGGGCGACACGATTCTGGTGGCGAACTCCGGCGGAACACTCATTAGCTACGTGAACGTCGCCGGGAACGCCGATCAGGAAGTGTTCCGGTACCCGCTGCCGAACATCATTGTGAACACGGTGACGACCACGCTGGGCAAGAACGGCGCGCTCATCACGCAACGCACGGCGCACGACTTCAGCGATCGGCCGCAGTTCCTTGCGACCACGTGTACCGGCGGTCTCGCCCCCGGATCACCGTGCGGCGACGTGGTCGTGGTCTATACCACGACGCCCACCACCGGCCAGTCCGTGCCGTTCTCCAACATGGGGACGGTGCGCTGGGAGAACCTGACGCGCTCCTCGTCGCACTTCTTCTTCGAGCAGGCTATCGGCCAGACCGAAGGGCAGGCCGACACGCTCGAGATCATTCGCTTCCAGGCGGGCGGCGCCGGATCCGACTCGGTTCTCGTCCCCTTCCGCCAGGGTCCGTTCCTCGTCGGCGCCGATACCGCCTTCTTCTCGGTGGTCATTCAGATCCCGCTGATGGGCTTCCGCGACACCACCTTCACCCGCGGATCGGGCAACTTCCGCCGCGCCGTGATCGGTGAGGGCGGCGCTGTGGGCGGTAACGGCACGCAAGCCAACAGCCGCGCGATGCTCTATGACGAGAGCCTCGGCTTCGTGAAGGGATTCCGCGATCTCTCCGGCAACTTCTTCCTGCTGCCGATTCCGGTTCAAGATTCGGGTGTGTCGCGGCCGGTCGATGTCTCCGACTTCATCGCCAACACGGCCACGCAGGTGTCCTCGGTCGCGATCAACTTCGACGGTGAGATGTCGGGCATTCGCGCCGACTCCACGTACCTCGTCGATCGTACACTCCGTCTCCAGGGTCTCCTGCAGACCTCTGGCGGCAACCCCGGACTCGACTTCCACCCGCAGAACGCAGGTGTGAGCGGACCCGGACCCGCCGGCGGCACCAAGGTTGCCTTCGCGGCGTCCTTCCTGCCGCAGATCGATGTGTTCAACACCAATACGTACCGCGTGTGTATGTCGATCCCGACGCGCGATCCGATCATCGGTCCGCTCAAAGCCGCGCTCCAACCCGGTGGAACGATCGTGATAACCGGTGCCACACAGTCCGGCGTCGTGATCGTCACCCTGACACAGGTTCAGCTGAACAGCTGTAACTGAGCAGAACGTAAGCGCTACGCAAACCGCCCGGCTCTTGGCCGGGCGGTTTTGCTTTTGGGGGGCGCGTCGATTCATTCTTCGTTGCGGCAACCCGGCACATCGGCGCCGCTCGCGGCTTGGCGAGCGCGCCAGTCACTGCAACTCCACGGAACCTCGTCGCTATGGCACTTCGCTTCACGACGGCCGGTGAGTCTCACGGACCGGCGCTCGTCTCGATCCTCGAAGGGATTCCCGCCGGCCTGCCGCTCCTGGCGGCGGACGTCAACGTGGAGCTGGCGCGCCGCCAACACGGCTACGGTCGCGGGCGACGCATGCAAATCGAGAAGGACGCGGTGCAGTTCCTCTCGGGCGTGCGCGCCGGCGAGTCGATAGGCTCGCCGATCGCCATGCTCATCGCCAATCGCGACTGGGAGAACTGGAAGGAGATCATGGACCCGGCTCCTCACGAGGGGGATCCCGGGGCACGACAACGGGCCGTCACCCGTCCGCGTCCCGGGCACGCCGACCTCACCGGCGTTCTCAAGTACGATCGCGATGACGCTCGCGACATCCTCGAGCGGGCGTCGGCACGCGAGACCACCGCCCGTGTCGCAGCCGGCGCGATCTGCCGGACGCTTCTCGGGCAGTTCGGCATCGCCCTCGGCAGCCACCTCGTTCACTTGGGCGGCATCGATGCGTGCCCGCAACAGATCGAGGCGAAGGAGATCAACGCCCTCGCCGACGCGTCGCCGCTGCGCACACTCGACGCGGAAGCCGAGCGGCGCATGATCGAGCGAATCGACCAGGTGAAGCGCGAGGGGAATACGCTGGGTGGGATCATGGAGGTCGTCTGTGACGGCCTGCCGGTGGGGCTCGGCGCGCACGTCTCGTGGGATCGGAAGCTCGATGGCCGTCTCGCCGCCGCCATCCTGTCGATCCCCGCGGTGAAGGGGGTCGAGATCGGCCTTGGCTTCGAGGCGGCTCGACGGACCGGCGCCGAGGTGCACGACGAGATCGAGCGGGCCCCCGGCCGCCACCGCACGGGCAACGTCAGGCGCCTGACGAATCGAGCGGGCGGTCTCGAGGGCGGGATGACCACCGGTGAGCCGCTCGTGCTCCGCGTCGCCATGAAGCCGATCAGCACCTTGATGAAGCCGCTCGGCACCGTCGACTTCGCCACCGGTCAGGCCGCCGCAGCGGTGGCCGAGCGGAGCGATGTGACCGCTGTCCCGGCCATGGGAGTCATCGCCGAGGCGATGGTGGCTTTCGTCGTCGCCCAGGCCTTCCTCGAGAAGTTCGGGGGCGACTCACTCGGTGAGCTCCGGCGCAATCATGACGCGTACGTTTCACACATTGCCGAGCGACTCGCCGACCGAGCCGACTGAACCGCACGTCATCCTCGTCGGGCTCCCCGGCGCCGGAAAGACGTCTGTCGGTCGTCGGCTCGCGCGACGGCTCGGCCGCCCCTTTCTCGATTTCGACGACGAGATCGAAGCGCGAGCGGGGAAGAGTATCTCGAGCATCTTCACCGATGACGGCGAGGATCGCTTCCGCGAGCTCGAGATGGCGCTCACGCGAGAGCTCGCGCAAACCGGCGGAATGATCCTCGCCCCCGGTGGCGGCTGGGCGGCGATTCCAGGAGCGCTGGCACTTTTGCGACCGCCGGGGCGTATGATTTACCTCAGAGTACGGCCGGAAGTCGCATATAAGAGGATTGCACACGGGCGGCGGCGTCGCCCCCTGCTTGCTGGCCCGGAGCCACTGGAGACCCTCCGGAGACTCCTCGCCCAGCGGGAGACCAGCTACCTGACCGCGGACCACGTTGTGGACAGCGAAGTTACTGTCACACAAGGACTTATGGACACTCTCGTGCGGCTTGTCAGGACTTGACACGGTCGGTAGCTTGCACCGGCGAAGTTGCGCTCGTGCCTGGAAGTCGTTGTCAATGCAGGAGTTCGCTCCGCAGGAATGGTTGGGTGTGCGGAGTATGGGTTTCCCTCCACGGCCGGCAAGGCATGACTTTGGCCGCACGAACGTGGCAGGGTACCGAGGGATCATGGAATGACATTTCGCGTCTTGGGCCCCCATGAACGGGGCCGTTTCGCTCCCGAGGCTTGGGGGCATCTCATTTCGCTCAGTGGATCCGGAGCGCTGAACGCGCTCGAGTTGGAGCACGTCATCGAGCGCGCGCTCTCTCAGATCGACGGTCGGATCGCGCTCGATGATCTGCGCGCCCTCATGGAAGGCGCCGGCTTTCTCGACGACAGCAGCTCTGGCGACAACCAGACGGTGCACTAAATGCCAGCGAAGAAGCGCTCCGCTACCCGCACTGCTCGTCGTCCCGCATCCGGGGCGATGGCGCCGACGGAGTCCGCGCCGATGGCTCGAAAGGCTGCGCGGAAGCGTTCGTCCACGGCTCGGAAATCGGTGAGAGGGCGTTCCCGCGCGCCGATCACCGACTTCGAGATCGCGGGCGACGGAGAGGCGGGGGCCGCCGGCGTCGCCGGGAAATCGCTGGTTATCGTCGAGTCGCCGGCCAAGGCGAAGACGATCAGCAAGTACCTCGGCTCGGACTATCGTGTGCGCGCGACGGTCGGTCACGTCCGTGATCTGCCGGAGAAGGGGCTCGGGATCGATATCGAGGACGGATTCCGCCCCACGTACGTGCCTGTGCCAGGAAAGGAGAAGACTCTCGCCGAGCTGAAGAGCGCGGCGAAGGTCGCCTCACACGTCTATCTGGCAACCGACCCCGATCGCGAAGGAGAGGCCATCGCCTGGCACGTCGCGGAGAGCATCAAGCGGCGCGGCGGTGCGCCGGTTCAGCGCGTGCTCTTCCACGAGGTCACGCGCGACGCCGTTCAGAGAGCGATTCGGAACGCCGGGCGGATCGACGAGAAGAAGGTCCAGGCGCAGCAGGCCCGCCGCGTCCTCGATCGCCTCGTCGGCTACAAAGCGAGTCCGCTGCTCTGGAAGACGGTCAAGAAGGGACTCTCGGCGGGCCGGGTGCAGACGGTGGCGCTCCGGCTCATCGTCGAGCGGGAGCGCGAGATTCGCGCCTTCAAGCCGGTGGAGTACTGGTCGATCGAGGCCCTCCTCGAGAAGGACGCCCAGCGCTTCACCGCCAAGCTTCATCAGGTCGACGGAAAGAAGCCGGAGATCGGGAGCGAAGCGCAGGCCTCGTCCATCGTCGCCGAGGTGCGCGGGCACGACGCCTTCGTCGTCACCGACGTTCGCCGGCGTGAGCGCCGCAAGAATCCCTCGCCCCCCTTCACGACGAGCACAATGCAGCAGGAGGGAGCGAAGAAGCTCGGATTCGGATCGAAGAAGACGATGCGGGTCGCGCAGGGACTCTACGAGGGTGTCGAGCTCGGTCCCGATGGCGCCGTCGGCCTCATCACCTACATGCGCACGGATTCGACGCGCGTGGCCGAGAGCGCCGCGGAACAGGCTCGAGAATACCTGACGAAACTCTTCGGCAAGGAATTCCTTTCGCCCACCGCTCAGCTCTACGGCAAGGCGGGCCAGGCGAACACACAGGACGCGCACGAGGCCGTTCGCCCGACCGACCCGACGCGCCGCCCCGAGCAGATCAAGAAGTACCTGACAACCGAGCAATTCCGGCTCTATGAGCTGATCTGGAAGCGGTTCATGGCGTCACAGATGGCGCCGGCTGTCTTCGACACGACTACGGTGGACTTCGACCTCGGACGCTATCTCTTCCGGTCGACGGGGAGCGTGGTGAAGTTCGCCGGCTTCCTCTCGCTCTACCGCGAGACGCACGAAGAGGGGGAAGGGAAGGCACTCGAAGACGAGCAGGCCTTGCCGGTGCTCGAAGTGAAGGAGAGCGTCCCCGTTCGCGAGATCATTCCGCGCCAGCACTTCACCGAGCCTCCGCCGCGTTTCAGCGAGGCCAGCCTCGTCAAGGAGCTGGAGCGACTCGGCATCGGTCGCCCGTCGACGTACGCGTCGATCATCTCCGTTTTGGCCGATCGCCACTACGTGCTCCTGGAGCAGCGGCGGTTCACGCCGACACCGCTCGGGGAGACCGTCGAGAAGATCATGGTTCGCCAGTTCCCGGAGATCTTCAACGTCGCCTTCACCTCGAACATGGAAGAGGAGCTCGACAAGGTCGAGGAAGGTGACATGGGGTGGCGTCGGGTGCTGGAGGACTTCTGGGGTCCGTTCTCTCACTCCCTCGATCGGGCCAACGTCGAGGAGCTCATCGCGCAAGCGCACGACTTGTCGATGCTGGCGACGGAGCGCTGCCCCAAGGACGGCGGAAAGCTGGTTGCCAAGGGCGGCATCTTCGGGCCGTATCTCGCCTGCGAGCACCGGCCGGCGTGTGACTACACACGTCCGCTCGGGCGCGACCGGAAGCCTGCCGTGCTCACGGACGAGATCTGTCAGTTGTGCGGCGCCCGGATGGTCATTAGGCACGGCCGCTCCGGCGAGTTCCTCGGTTGTAGCCGATTCCCGAAGTGCAGGGGGACGCGCGCACTGCCCACCGGCATCAAGTGCCCGAAGGATGGTGGCGACATCATTCGCCTGCGGTCGAAGCGCGGCGGGCGCCCATTCTATGGATGCGCCAACCACCCGAATTGCGACTTCATCGCCTGGAACAAGCCGGTGCTCGAGCAGTGTCCCGAGTGCGGCTTCATGGGAGCAGAGATGAAGTCGACCAAGACCCGCGGTGAGTTCCGCAAATGCCTCAAGTGCGGCAACGAGTGGGACGTCGCGGCGGCGATCCCGGAGCCCGCGGCCGCGGCGGGATGACGCCAGGCCGCCTCCAGCGGCGCCGAGCATCTGCTCCGTAACGTGCTGCGCCTGAATCGGCGCGGCCGCCTCTCCAAGCCGACACTCGCAAGCCCCATCGTCGGGGAGCGAGTATCTTCTCGTCATGGCGCATGATCATCCCATCGGATCGCCGATTCCTGTCGTCGGCGGCGGCCTCGCCGGCTGCGAAGCAGCCTGGCAGCTGGCGGAGCGCGGGCATCACGTCGTCATTCACGAGATGCGGCCCACTGTTCGGACGCCCGCGCACACCACCGATCGGCTCGCCGAGCTTGTCTGCTCCAACACTTTCAAGAGCACCGACCTCTCCAACGCGCACGGTCTCCTCAAGGCGGAGATGCGAAGACTGGGGTCGCTCGTGCTCAGGGCAGCAGATCTGGCGAGAGTCCCGGCTGGATCGGCCCTTGCCGTCGACCGGGAGCTCTTCTCTCGCATGGTCGATGAGCGCATCGCCGCCCACCCGCGGATCTCGATCGTACGGCGCGAGGAGCAGAGCATTCCGTCGCCGGCCGTCATCGCTACCGGACCGCTCACCTCGGACCGCCTGGCGAGTGCACTGACGCAGCGGCTCGGGCTCGACGCGCTCGCATTTTACGACGCGATCGCGCCTATCGTCGCCCATGACTCGATCGACGAAGACCGAGTCTTCCTCGGCTCGCGATACGGCAGGGAGACAATGGAGGGCTCGGACTCCGGCGCCTATCTCAACTGCCCGATGACCCGTGAGCAGTACGAGTCCTTCGTCGACGCCCTTCTCACCGCCGAGTGCTATCCCGGCCATGACTTCGACACGGTGTCGTACTTCGAGGGCTGTTTGCCGATCGAGGAGATGGCGGTTCGCGGGCGAGACACGATGCGATTCGGCCCACTCAAGCCGGTTGGCCTTCCCAACCCAGCTACCGGCCGACTCGCGTACGCCGTGCTTCAACTGAGGAGGGAGGACCGAGCCGGCCGCATGTGGAACCTCGTGGGGTGCCAGACTCGGATGCGGACGGCCGAACAGCAGCGCGTCTTTCGACTGATCCCCGGGCTCGAGAACGCCGAGTTCCTTCGATACGGTTCCATCCACCGGAACTCGTACATCAACGCACCGGCGACGCTCGCTCCTGCGCTCACGCTCCGCGACGACAATCTGGTTTTTCTGGCGGGCCAAATCACGGGGGTGGAGGGGTACACCGAGAGTAGCGCGACCGGGTTGATCGCGGGGATCAACCTCGCGCGAGCGCTCGACGATCTTCCGCCGGTTCTCCCGCCCGCGACGACGATGATCGGTGCCCTCTACCGCTATCTGCGCGAGGCCGACCCGGCGCACTTCCAACCGATGAACGCCAACTTCGGCTTGATGGAGGATCTGCCGGAGCAGGTGCGCGACAAGCGTCGTAAGCGTGAGCTGCTGGCCGAGCGAGCCCTCGCCGAGCTGGATGGGTGGATCGCCGGGCATGCGCTGGCGGGTGTGGCGTGACGGCTCGGCGTAGTGCGGCGCGGGGGGCCCCCCCCGAAACCGAACCTACCGCCGACTCGGCTCCACTCTCGCATCGCTCCCTTCCGAGCGACGTCAAAGACTTCCTCGTGCACCTCGAAAAGGAGCGAAACGACTCGCCGCACACGCTCCGCGCGTATCGTCGCGACCTCCTGTCCTTTGTCGATTTTCTCGGCACGTACTACGGCACGGCCGATTGGAGCTGGGGTGGACTCGACCGTCTCGCGATCCGCGGCTTCCTGGGCTACCTCACCCGCCGCGGTTTGAGCAAACGATCCGTCGCTCGGTCGCTGTCGGCCGTCCGGAGCTTCTATCGATGGCTCGATCGCCATGAGGTCGTCGAGTCGAATCCCGCGCGCGCTGTCGCTACCCCAAAGCTCGACAAGTATCTCCCCGCCTACCTCGACCGGGCCCAGATCGACCTTCTCTTCGGCCACGCCGAGACGCGCGCCTGGAGCGGTCGCGTATCCGATGTCCGGAACCTGGCCATCCTCGAGCTCTTCTACTCGACCGGCATGCGGCTCTCCGAGCTCGTCGGAATCAACCGCGCCGACATCGATCTCGTATCGCAGCAGGTGAAGGTTCGCGGGAAGGGGCGAAAGGAGCGGATCCTCCCGATCGGCGAGCACGCGCAGCTTGCGCTCCGGAACTACGAGGCCAAGCGCGACGAGCAGCTACGCGCCCTCGGATTGGGCGCCGACCGCACGGCGTACTTCCTCGGGCGAAGTGGGGGGCGCATCGGCGTACGGGCCGTGCAGCTCGCCGTACGTCAGGCGTTGAGCGCAATCGACGCCGATGCCGGCCTCACCGTCCACTCTCTCCGGCACACCTTCGCCACCCATCTCCTGG
>Ga0187766_10000161_pt1 | contig 34183 bp, 29 predicted proteins | sample 0216_QUI02_MP05__4_FD_132971 | JGI IMG/M metagenome (GOLD analysis project Ga0187766, IMG submission 132971) | Tropical peat soil microbial communities from peatlands in Department of Meta, Colombia - 0216_QUI02_MP05_20_MG | ecosystem: Environmental > Terrestrial > Soil > Wetlands > Peat ... | reverse complement strand
GTCGATTCCGCCAGGCATATTGGTCATTCCGCTATTGGGGAGCCTGGTCCCCCTGTCTTGGATCAAAGACTGCCAGATCATCGCAGGGGAGGTTGACGAAGGTTACCTGAAAGCTGTAGAAGAAGTCCGCAGGGCGATGGAGGTGGCATACCCCTCCCTCAAGTTCCTTGGCTCAATAGAGGCGAAGGCTGTCCCCTCGGTCTCGACTTGGGACCCGAACAAGTACTGCCTGCTGTACTCAGGAGGAGTGGACTCGACATCATCTTACCTGAGAAACAGAAGCAAAGCGCCGACCGCCCTGCTTATGATCCGAGGCACCCCTGAACTGAGGCTAGCCGACGAGGAGTATTGGCGACGCTCAATGGAGAGGCTTGCCCCTGCCCTTCGGGCAATACAGGCGGATTGGCACATAATAGAGACGAATGCGCTGGACGTGGTCGACTCAGCGGCTTTGAAGGATAAAGTTCACAATGACGAAATTCACAGCTGGTGGGAGAACTTTGCCCATGGGATCTTTCTGACGTCGACCTGTGCCCCTTACACCTACTTCTCACAGACAGGGAGGCTTCTGATCGCGTCCTCCTACAGTCCGACTTCCGCCAAACCGTGGGGCTCGATGCCCGAAAGCGACGAGAGAATCAGGTGGGGGGGCCTTACTGTGACCCACGATTCCTTTGACATTACGAGATTCGATAAGATCCGCGACTATCTCTCCCCATTCATCCTTTCTCAGGGAGGGAGCTTTCCCATTAAACTGTGCCTTGGCAAAGAGGAGAGGCTCAACTGCGGGAAGCTGAATTGTGGCCGCTGCGATAAGTGCATAACGACCGCGCTCATGCTGCTTGAAACGGGGGTCGACCCGGCGCGTTGCGAGTTCGACATGTCAAGATTCTCCCCGGGGAACATCAGGGTCGGCTTGGAAAACGGGTACCTCCACCAGGACTCGGCCCCATACAGCTGGCGGTACATCACTGAAAATGCCCGTCCGCTGAGTCCTGAATTGGAATCTGAATACAAGGGGACGAGCAGTTTCCTTGAGTGGCTATCCTCGTGGGACCGCAAACCAAAGGAGAGCACCCTACGGTCCTATTCGAGGAAGGTGGCCCCCGTGGGGAGCCGGCGGAGGAAGCTCGTAAGGTTTGTCTTGAACAAAGATTAGATTCTGAAGGTCATTGCTCTGCTGGGGAGACACAAGACGATTGGAATTTTCTTCAGGCCTGCTGAAGGGCAGAGCCAGGCCCAAACGTAGAATAACCATAGCGTAGAACGAGGGAGGATTTGAAACTCAAAGCTTCGAACGTCGCCTTTGCTCTGAGGCACCCGAGGGATGCTTCCCTGGTGGTCCTCTACGGTAAGTGGGGCATTCTCCTTGACCGTGTCGCTCATCTGGCTGGGGCCAGCCGCGGAACAACAAGGGATGTCTACAATCGCATCTCGGAAGACAGCCCCATCGAACGCCATGTCGCTAAGGCGCTTCAAGAAGCGGGCGGAGGATACCGGGCCGAGGTACGAATCAGGGACGCATACTGCCTTTACACCCTCTGCCGCCTAGTTCGCCCGAAGACGGTCGTGGAGACGGGCGTGGCGACGGGGGTCTCCTCTGCATTCATCCTCAAGGCGCTGGATGAGAATGCCCTCGGCACACTCTACTCCATCGACCTTCCACGGTATCAGACGGAACCATCATCTCATGGGCCAGACAGCTCGCTGAGTAGCGAACCGGGAGGTCCGACCATCCCTCTGGGGAAGGAACCAGGATTTGTGGTTCCGACCGAACTTCGAAAGAGATGGAAATTGGCCCTGGGTCCAAGTCAAGGACTGCTCCCAAAATTGGTTGACCAGCTGGGGGAAATCGATATCTTCTTTCATGACAGCGCCCACAGCTATGAGACGATGACTTTCGAGTTTGAGACGATATGGCCGAAGATAAGGGGTGGCGGTCTTCTTCTCTCTCATGACGTGGACTTGAACAGTGCGTTCCCCGACTTCGCCGCAAGAGTTCAGAAGGCGCCAGTCTTCCTTCGAGGTGCAGGCAGCGGGGGAATCAGGAAGTAGGCCGATCGCACTCAACATGAATCCGCGGTACAGCGTTTGTATAACACACTTCAACCAGGCCCCGACCATCGAGAAATCCCTTAGAAGCGTTCTGGACCAGATCGATGGGGAGTTTGAGGTCGTGGTGGTCGACCAGATGAGCACTGATGGGTCTTTGGAGACACTGGAAGGATTCGCCAAAGAAGGTGCCATCCGCCTTTATCATCAGGCCGTCAGGAATAGGGGCCTCGGTCGTCAACTCGCCTTCGAAATGTCAAAAGGAGAAACGGTCGTAGCCCAAATCGACATGGATGACGTCTATCAGCCCGTACTGAGAGATCTCCTGGCCACCTATGAGACCCACCTACGCGGCAGGGTTCTTCGGGTGGTGAACGACCAAAAAAGGGGGGCGGTCACCATCACCCCTCGATCCTTTCTGAGCGAAATAGGGGGGTGGGTTGACCTGAATTACGTTGAGGACAGGTGGATATGGGGGCGAGCTGCGGAGCAGGGGCTTTATTCATGGGCTCGGTTTCCACTTTACACCAAGATCACTGAATCTCGTGAGAAGCGCGATTTCCTGGACAGGACGGCCAGGGTGTACGGAATCCTAAGGGACAGGATGCGGATAGGTGCGATGGCCCATCCATCTAGATACAACTGGCCGATGGTCCCATTCGCTTACCTTTCGGCCAAGACTGCCAAGCGCATCAGTCGCCCTGTTTTCAAGCGATTCTGGCCCGACGACCCGAAGTATTGCGCCGACATCACGATTCATTCGAACTGAGGTACGACCATGTACTTTTCTTCTGGATCTCTGACAGCCAATGCTATGATTGAGGCTGACTTATTCCCTGTTCGGAGAGCATGAAGTTCGGGTAATAGTTCGGGTTTGTCCAAATCCAGCTCCGTAGAGTGGGGTTGTCCCAAAGTTGAGTCGTGGACTGTCCTGACACTCCAGTGAAAGATCCCTGGTTCTTTCCGTTGAACCCCACGCAGAGTTCCAAGAACTGCCGTTCGGAAGCAGGATTGAAGGCTACCGTCGCGTTTATGATTGTGCTGATCACACATTGGTTGAAGCCCTGACTGGGGTTCGTCGTTGGGTCGCTGTCGGCAGGAGCCACGTCGTCGGGGCCTATGGGGCACGTCAGGCCGTTGGGCGGCGGGACGTTGGGAACGGGGAATGGGAAATTTGCGTAGTAGCCTGTCGCCAGTCCAATAAACTGTGGGTCAGAGAGCTGCAATGTATCGACCTGGCCTCCCTGCATCGGGAAGGGGGTCAGTTTGATTTCATGTCCCCCCTGAGGCAGTGGCCAGAGGTCCTTCTGGTTCAGGTAGTAGGAGATGAATTGCTTCCCGGTAGCAACTACCATGTTGTAGGCCGTCTGAACGTCGGCCATCGTCCCAGTGAAGTATTCCCCTTCTATGCCAATTCCGTAGACGCTCGGATGGGAGGCGAAAGCCTGCAACATGGATTGGAAGCAAGAGAACCCGTAGACGGGAGATGAAGCGTTGAATGCGATGTCGTAAACGAGTCTGATATTGGGGTAGGAGTCGGCAAGGGAAGCAAGGTCGGAAAAGAAATTGACATCGGCCCCCGTCTGCCCGGCTGATGTTGTGCATCCCGCCCCGGCATTCTCGTCGACCACGGGGCCGAACATCATCATGTCCAGGCTCGACGGATACGGGGGTGTGAGGAACATGGCGTCGAAGAAAGTCTGGGAAGGGTGCGTCACAGAACTGCATGGATTGTATCCCCCGGTAAAGAAGCAACTGGTTATGTCCGTATCTTGGAGCCAGAATCCAAGGCTCTTGAGAGAAGAATTGATTTGATCAGTCCTCGTAATCGTCGTTGTGTTCGTAATCGTGACTGTGTGCGTTTTCGTAACGGTTACATTAGAGGTGACTTCCGGGAGAGTGACCAGGGATGTTGCTGTTGTGGTTACCGTCGTGGTGGAAGGGGGGAGCTGTGTGGTGCACGGGCCTCCGCCGCAATAGGTGCTAGAGGGCTCACTCGAGCTGCTGTTGAATACTAAGAATGACGCGGCCAGGGCCCCACCACAAACCAGCCCTGCCGCGAGAATGACCTCTAGGGTCCTAAGCCTGTTCATCTAAGCTGTTCCCTTCTCGCTTTGCATTAAAGGATTGTTCCACTGGCAATTGGCGTAGGACAATCGGTTCGGCCCTCCAGCCCATGCTGCCCCAGGGGGGGCCAATCTCACCAGCCCACATAGGGAACGCGGTAAGGATAGGTACGATTCAGAACCCTAAGGTTGGGGTCGGTAAATACGAGACCAGGCGGTAGTCTGTACCCTAAAGTGAAATGAGGGTTTGTCGGTGCGCCAGAGTACAATGCGGGCATGAATTTCGGATGGCTCCTAATTCGGCTGTTTTCTTCAAACGGGGTTCAACCCGAGCTTTTTTCGCCTCTGGTTCGATGCAGCTCGACCCAAGGGAGGTTCTGGCCGTTAATCTCCATAGGTTCCCGTCTTTCCTTTGTGTCGCATTCCAAAAAGAGTTATCAACAATTAAGGAAGAAGTCCGCTGGAAATTGGTCCTTACCCTAGGGGTGAATTTCGGTCATGACAGCTCTGCTGCCCTGATCGAAGACGGGCACCTCATCGGTGCTGTTGAGGAAGAGCGCTTCGTAGACAAGAAGCACTACAAGGGACCGCCCCTGAATTCCCTCGACTTCCTCTTCGGCATCAGGGACCCATCCGAGATAGACATGGTGGGAATCAACGGATTGCTGAGCTACGCCTTCAAAGGAGAAGATCGAGCGTACCCCACCCGAGAAGAGGCTGAACCGCCCATTCCTCTATCATGGAAGTTGGCGCGTAAGTGGGGAGACAATGACTTGGTCAACGCCATCCTGCATATCGCGGTTCGCTCGTCTGGGAAGACCATGTCGGGTGTGGACAAGATGGAGAATGCTCTCAATCGATGGAAAGGGAATATGGTCCTCGTTGAGCATCACTATTCACATGCCCTGACTGCTTTTCACTTCAAGCCATGGAGAGGCGAGGCTCTCGTTCTCACGCTGGATCTTCAGGGTGACGGGTTGTGCTCATCCGTCAACATTGCGGATGAAACCCAGCTTACGCGAATCGGGAGCACTTGGCAAGAAAACAGCCTAGGCCTGCTCTACACCAGAGTCACGAAGATGCTCGGGCTAAAACCAGAGGAGGACGAGTACAAGGTGATGGGCCTCGCTCCCTACGGGGCCAGCGGGGATGTTGAAAGGCTCCTGTCGGGCTTGATAAAGCTGGATCCAGGGTCGATATCATTTTCCTCGGGACCACTGATGGCGAACGGAGGCAAGGGCATCCATACCCCGTACTTGAATCACCTCCTCTCAGGCAAGCGATTCGACAACATAGCTGCTGGGGTCCAAGGGCTCCTTGAGAAGCTAGCGTTGGAATGGGTTCAGAATTGCGTTTCAAAGACAGGAAAGAGAAAGGTAGCCGTCGCAGGAGGAGTCTTTCTTAATGTCAAGATGAACAAGGTAATACGAGAGTCAGGCTCGGTGGACGAGCTGTTCGTATTTCCGGTCTGTGGCGACGATGGTGGGGCCGTCGGGGCAGCCTTGGAGGCTTACAGGGCCTATTGCCGAAGAAATGGTGGAAAGGTGGAATTTGCGCCCTTGACAGACCTTTACAAGGGGACTGAGTACAGCGAAGATCAGGTCAAGGATGCGCTAGCGCAGGCTGACTTGCTGAAGGGCTCCCAGCGGATGGATGCGATCGAAGGCGAGGTCGCAGAGCTTGTCGCAGGAGGCAAAACCGTTGGTAGATTCACCGGCAGAATGGAGTTTGGCCCAAGAGCGCTTGGGAATCGATCGATTCTCGCAAGGGCCGATGATCACCTAATGATCAAGCGCCTAAATGAGAAAGTGAAGCAGAGGACGTGGTGGATGCCTTTCGCCCCCAGCATGATGGAGAGGAGAATGGAGGATTACCTCGTAAAGCCCGCCGAATCCCCTTACATGGTCATGTCATTCGACACTACGTCCAGACGTAAGGACCTTGAAGCGGCGATTCATCCTTACGACTTCACGGTGCGCCCGCAGACGGTGAAGCCCGAATGGAATCCTTCCTATGACAGGATTCTTTCAGAATACGAGAAGAAAACGGGCTATGGGGGGTTCTTGAACACTTCATTCAACCTTCACGGTCACACTCTGGTCATGTCTCCCGCCCAGGCAGTATGGACTTTCCAGAATTCAGGCCTTGACGCTTTGGCGATAGGGAACTATCTGATCAGAAAGTAAGCAGTTCTTCCTCCGAAGCCAGGCAGGGGTGCTAGCTTGGAAGCAGGATCCTTCCCCAGACTCGTTCAGATCATCCTGGACTTGTTCCAGCGTTCGTTCTTGAAAACTCTTCAGTTCTAGCGTCGAAGTGTTCCATACCTGTTCTCTAGTCCTGGTCAGAGAACGTGTAGATTCCCTTGTCCTCGTGCTTTCGGATTCTTAGGAGGGCGAAGGTCAGAGCCGTTGCCGACACCGCCCCTATGGTTGCCACCAGTGGGTAACTCAGAAGAAAGCTCACGGTGTAGCTGTGACTCCCCTCCGACTGAGACACAACTTGGTTTGAAACCCCCATGTAACTGACCGTCGCACTGAACAGACCCACGGGGACCCTGAACACAGCCATTCCCTGAGCGTCTGTTATGACCGACAGCGTGGCCCCGTCTAGCGTAGTGACATTCACGAGAGCGCCCTGAAGCGGCAGGTTGTACACGTCAGTGGCCTTGATCGTCTGGGGGTAGACACTCGATTGAACGGTCAACGTGGAGGGCCGTGTTACTCTGAACGAGGAATCGTTGCTCAGAACGACATTCCAGCCCATCCATATCGCTGACGTAATCGTGTAGGAAGCTTCAGGTTCCACCCAGACTGAAAGGTTTGCAGCAAGCGTCTGTGTCCCCGAAGGACCCCTCAGAGTGACTGTTTGAGGCGTGAGCGCCTGATTTCTTGCGTCTGTGAATGCAAGAGTCACAAGATACTGCTTTGAGTAGTCCGCCGTCAGTCGCCCGCTTGCATTCACGGCAATGATAATGGTCCGCGACTCGGAGCCTGATAGCCCTGACCAGCCGGCAAACTGAGTTCGGACAGAAGACTGTCGCATTCCCACTGCCGCCGTGAGGTTGTGGGCGCTCCCGGCTGGCCAATCAAACGTTACGGACTTCGGGTAATACACGTCGTCGACCCAGACGCCGCTCGGAGCACTGGCATTAGTCTGTACGGTCACAATGGCGGTTGGGGTGCTGGAGCAACTGCCCGTCGCACAGGAATTGGTCGCCGGAATAAGAAGGACGGCAAGGGTGTGAGGCCCGTTCATTAGGAAGGACGTCGTCAAGTCAGGTGCCCCCGAAATCAGGTTGGGAGATCCGCCGTCCAGTTCCCAGCCTGCTACGGCGTATCCCTGGAATTCGAGCCCCCCGACGAATGTGACTACAGTTCCAGAATCGTACCAATAATTGTCCCCGGGGATCTGGGGCTGAGTCAAGGAAAGCACAGTGTTCTGGGCTCCATAGTCGAGGGAAAGCGAATACTGCTCGACTGTGTAGAAAGCGACGGTGTGGGGCCCATTCATCAGGACCGAAAGCGAGGAGGTGCCATTTGTGAGCACCGGCGTTCTGGTCCCCCCGTCAAGCGACCAGGAGATCACTCGCATCCCGGAATAACCATTTCTATCACAGACCCCCTCAACTTGTACGATGGCAGTCGAACCTGGTGAGTAGACCCCGGACCCTGTCGATGGACATCCGCCCAAAACTGAAAGCGTGTAGTCCTGGGAGGTTGATGGAGCCGTCGTAGTCACATAGGTAGTCTGCGAACTGGTCTGGCTCGTTGGAGTAGAGGACGTGACGGTCGTCGTTGACCACGTCAAGGTCGTCGATGTGCTGGTGCTCGACGTAGAGGTTGAGGTGGTCCCGGATGTAGTTGTGGTCGTTCCTGAAGTGGAGGCTGACGTGGAAGTGGAGGTAGTAGTGGACATGGACCCCGGCTGAGAGTAGTCGATTTCCCAATTGGACGAGCCCGTCATCAGATAGAGGGTTCCAGTCGAGTTAGCCGAAATATGGGCATCAGCGGTCACGTCAACGCCGTTATCGAGGATCCGGGTGAGGGCATAGTCTTGCGGCATGAGAAACTCCCATGAGACATGAGAGGCCGTGAAGGTGACCTCTTGGGCCGTCTTGTCCACACTAAGTGAAGTCACAGAAACATTTGTGCCGAGGATGAAGCCCAAAGATGACTGGACGTAGATGTATGGGTAGGGAACTGAGCCAGAGGTCGTGCGAGTGGTTGTGGTTGTCGTTGCGGTCGAGGTTGATGAAGTTGTGCTCGAGTCAATGGTTGAGGTCGTGGAGGTTGTTGTGTGGGAGGTTGTAGTAGAGGTCGAAGTTGTTGTGTGGGAGGTTGTAGTAGAGGTCGGGGTGGAGGATGTCGTGGAGGTCGTTGTGGTGGAGGAGGGCGGGGGCGAGGCAGATGTCGAGAGCGTGAAGTATGGTGCGTAGTTGGGGTCGGTCCATATCCAATTCCTCAGGGTGGGGTTGTCCCACAGTTGATAGGTGGTCAGGCCCGACACACCGGTAAAAGGTTGGTCTGGCTGACCATGCTGTGCGCTCCCTGAGAAGCCTGGGCACAGCTCCACGAACTGCCTTTCAGAAACGGGTTGGAAGTTGACGGCTGCGCTCAGGATGGTGCTGACGACGCACTGATTGAAGCCCTGGTTCGGGTTGGTCACGGGATTGCTGTCGGCAGGAGCTATGTCGTCGGGGCCTATCGGGCAAGTGATTCCATTGGGCGGTGGGAGGTTTGGGACCGGGAAGGGGAAGTTTGCGTAGTATCCCATGGATAGCCCGATAAACTGGGGGTCGGAGAGTCCAAGGTCACTGACTTGTCCCCCTTGCATTGGGAACGGAGTCAGCTTCACTTCGTATCCTCCCTGCGGAAGTGGCCAGAGGTCCTTCTGGTTCAGATAGTAGGTGATGAACTGCTTCCCTGCGGCGGTGACGAGGTTGAAGGCGTTCTGCACATCCGTCTTCGTGCCCGTGAAGTACTCTCCTTCGATGCCTATCCCGTAGACCGAGGGGTACTTTGAGAGCGCGTTGACGTACATCTGGAAGACGCTGAGGCCGTAGGTCGAACTGGTGGCATCATAGGCCACGTCGAATATGAGACGTATGGAGGGGTAGGCGTCGGCCAGCTGCGCCACCTGGCTCCAATAGGATATAGACGCCTGGGTGTAGGAACTCGGGGAGGTCGGACTCGTCCCTGCACTTTCGTCCATGATGGGCGCGAATATCATCAGGTCCAGCGAAGACGGGTAGGGAGGGGTCAGGAACATGGCGTTGAAGAAGGTCTGGACGGGATACTTCATGGGGTCACTCTCTTGGAGCCAGAAGCCGAGGTTGTGGCCACCACTCGGACCCTGACTTGCGGAAGCCACTCCATTTGTGGAAACCAATACCGGGGAAGAGATGATGAACGCGCCTGCAATCATAGCAGCTATCAGGACGGGCGAAATCTTCAAACAACATTTGTCGAGTTCCTGGAGTTAAACCATTTGTGGATTGTACGCATGAGTCTAGCATACGTATTGTAATTCAACGATTCTCTCGGTGGTTCAACACTCCCGGGAGGCCCTTCCCGTAGCTGGCCATCTTAGGGCCCTAGGATCGTCGCCAACCGCCCTGAATCCATTAGCGATGGAACATGACCGTGTCTGCTGCACATGAAGGAGATGAAACCTCATAAGGACAGACCTTGGAGAGAGTTTGTGGCCGGGAAGAGCGCCGATGGTGAAGGACGGAGGAGACGTCTAGTATTTGTGTTCAGCAGGACGATGACTTATCCTCCGGTCATCCACAACGTGAAGGTGTTCTACTTATCAAAAGAGTTGAGGAGACGCGGTGTCGATGTTGCTTGGGTTCAGCTGGGCGGGATTGAAAGAAGGTGGGAGGAGGACGGAATACGCTTCGCAGTGCTCAGGTCGCCCAGGAAGGGGCTTTTCCACGAGTACTTCCAGATCCTCCGCTTGGTTGCGTTCTGCTTAGCGTCCAGGATCAATCTAGTATACGAAGACGAGTGGCTCTTCTTCAGAAAGAAACCGACCGTTCGCCTTCTGGGAAACACAATCCTCAGGGCTTTGGGAGTGAAGATTGTTCTCGACCAGAGAGACCCATTTGTCGACTTCGAGGTGGCTGCCGGAGAGCTGACAGAGGAGTCCGCTAAGCTGAGGCGCCTCACCCTGGTGAATTCGCTCTTGCTGCGCCAGGCTGACCTCGTTATCCTTCCTTCAAAAGCCTACGCCGCCGTCTACCAATCAGACGGCATTCCCAAACAGAGGGTCCTAGGCATCTTTCGGGGGATCGACCCGGAAATATTCCGACCGAAAACAGAGCCGAGCCCAGAAAGATCCAGACTGGGTCTTGAGGGGAATTTTGTTGTAGGCTGGTTCGGACTGATGCACAAGTACCGGATGATAAGGGAAATAATCATCCCCCTGATCGAGAACCTGCCAAAGGAAATCCCCAATGCCCACTTTCTGATAGGGGGAGAAGGGCCCATGATCTGCGAATTTGAGAAGATTCGTCAGGGTCCCGCCGGGAGGTCATTCGACCTGTTGGGAAACATTCCCTACCCGAAGCTTCCTGACTTTATTGCCGCCTGCGATGTCACAATCTGCCCAGTGAGCCCCAAGTTTCGTTTCACGATGAATTCCAACTGGCTGAAGATTGCCGAGTCCATTGCCGTCGGGACGCCAATAGTGGCTTCCAATACGAGGATAAGCACCCTTGACTTCGCAAACGTAGATGGAATAGTCTGGACAGAGTCAGACTACGATAGTTTCCTTAAAGCAATCCGCGTGGTTCAGGAAAACCTAGCGTTCTATCGGGGAGGAGCGCGACAGCAGGCGACACATTTTGAAGCCTTCTCTATCAGGAGCACGATTCCGGCAATTGTGGACAGGTCCCTCGCCCTTACCTAAGCAGATGTTCCGTGCTAGCGTATCATTGACCTGTCGATGTCACTAACAGTGGTCGCACCACAGACCGCCATCGCAGAGTCAAACTCTCTGATCATTTGGGTTAGCACTTTCCTTACCCCTTCCTGTCCGGCGACGCCAAGGCCCAGGAGGTAGGCCTTCCCTATCAGCACGGCATTTGCCCCGAGGGCCAAAGCCTTCACAACGTCTGTCCCAGAATGCACGCCACTGTCGAGAAGAATCGGGAATCCGGGCCCCACTGCCTTCCTTACCTCGACTAGTGCGTCTAGGCTCGCGATCTCCCCGTCGAGGCTCCGACCTCCGTGGTTTGACACTACAATCCCAGCCACGCCGCTTTCGATTGCGAGTTCCGCGTCCCTCGGGTCAAGAACCCCTTTGACGACGATTGGTAGCTTGGTCAGGGCGGTGAGCCGTTTGAGGCTTTCAGGGGCCAATCCAGCCGCCAGTCGGATCTCCTTCCAGAACCTCCAGGCCGCCTCGAACTTCTCTTCTGGTGCCCCTCCGAACTTCCTTCTGAAGACAGGATCACTGAAATAGATCTCGTAGCCGTGCTTGTCGTGCTCGTGCCCCGTTGGGCCGCTGTACTTCGGATAGTCGTCGGGCTTGTCAACTGTGACCACGACCGCCGAGCACCCTGAGGCCTCCGCGCGATGCAGTAGGCTTGACATGATCTCCTCATCCTTGCCAGGGTAAAGCTGGAACCATCTTGCGCCCGAGCCCATCAACTCGCCCATCTTCTCTATGGGGACAGTCGCAAATGAGCTTACGATAAGAGGGATCTTGAGCTCAGCTGCAACTCTCGCGACACCGGCGTCGCCGTCACGATAGATGTAGCCCAACCCCTTGACAGGAGCAAGCAGGATGGGAGCCGCAGCGCTTGTCCCGATGATTGCGGTCGAGCCCGTTCGGGTCCTGACATCTCTAAGCACCCTGGGAACAAGCTTCCACTTCTTGAAGGCCTCGACGTTCGTCCCTACGGTTTCGCCTCGGCCCGCCCCTGCAAAGATGTAACGGAATTTTTCTTCATCCATGGTGGCGCGGGCACGCTCAACCCAGCCCTCATAGGAGTCTGGTAGCTCCTTACCTACCATACTAACGGGTGCCAACCTCTGACCCATTTAAGCCTGGAAGCCAGAAATCCAAAGGAGCGGAGGCAAGCCTCTGCTTGGAGATTAGACACCAAAAATGAACCAAGAAGAGGGTTAGTCCAATTTGTAAGGCTTCATATGGCTGCACAACCAGGTGCTCCCAAAGGATGACGAGCCAGAACAAGGAGATGCAGAGTCGCCCGGGGATTCCCAGCGAACGACTTGAACGCCCGTTCTGGACACCTTTGACCAACGCGAGCAGGGCAGGTTCAGCGCTCTTCAGGGCGAAGTGGGAGATTGGCTATAGGCTAATCGGGCCAGCCTCATGGACAAGGAGGTTGCGCTCCAAGTTCTCCTATGAATTGTGGACCCTGTCCAATGTGGGCGGGAGGGGGGGCTTCTTGCTGTGGAGACTGGGGCTTAGGCGACCTTTCGTAGCACGGGTTTCCGGGGAAGAATACCACATCACCAATCAGGTTGAGGGAAGGACGTTCTCAGACATTGTCTGGAGGTCCTTCAAGCCGTCGCCGTTCAGGGAAGAGGTGACCGGCCAAAGAAAGGGCGTATTCCATTTCACTTTTGAAGGAAGGGACATCGCTTTTCCCTACGACGGAGATCGTTACGGCTCCCTGACAGTTCTCCACGAGTTCTTCGTAAAGGAGCCGTACGCTGGTCTGGACGTGAGTGGCATCGATGTAGTCGATGTGGGCGCGAGCATTGGAGACACGCCGGTATACTTCTGTTTGAAAGGAGCTCGAAGGGTAATCGCCTTCGAGCCGTATCCAGACACCTATGCCCAGGCGAAGAGGAACATTTCGGAAAATGGTTTCGACGGAAGGGTGACCCTCCTCAACGAAGGCGCCGGTGCGTCTGGTTGGATGCGCCTCACGCCTGAGAAGAGGAACCTGTGGGCAAATGCCGTGCCCACCAGCAATGGGGTCGACGTACGGTTCAACTCGCTGCACGACATAGTCACGAGGTTCGAGATTGAGAGAGCTGCCCTCAAGTTCCACGGAGAGGGGAGTGAGTATCAGTTCTTGGAAAGCGCATCAAAGGAGGACCTAAGACGCTTCCCCCAGATAGTGCTGAAGTATCACTATGGCGCTCGGAGAATCGTGAAGAAGCTAGAGGTGTCAGGTTTCACCATACTGAGGAAATGGGATTTGCACTTCAGTTACAATTCCCATAGCTCAAGCCCTCGATACCAAGCTGGGATGATTCTAGCAAAGTTGAAGACCGGCCAGTAGGGTCGGCAAGAACACTCTATGTGGAGAGGGTCAACCGAGTTCATGAGAGTCGACCTCGCGCTAAGATTAGGACGATGGCCGAAATAACGAGACTCCTCAAAGTGGCACGCCTTGCGCCACTCCTTGTCAGTGCAAAAGGTGCGATTTGAGTTCGATGATACCCAGATTCTCATTGGCTCCCCGCTGAACGGATGGCACGCCTAAGCCCCTTCCCAAGATAAGATTCGAAGAATAGGTACTTGAAACTGGTGGAGCTACTAAGCCCGTATCGCAGCATCTTAGTTCTCTGGTTTGACCTTCTGAAGCACTTGGTAAGATTAAGAATCGCAGAGATCCTTTGGTCTGGGGAGAGCGACGAACCAAATGTCCTGTAATAATTCTCGAATATTCGGCCCCTGGCCGAGTTGACAATGACCGGACCAAGGCGGTTTCTGATATTCCCTGGGAAGATTCGGTAACCGTACAGCTTCTCATCGATACATGTGAACGGGTATCTTCTTGAAAGCCGGAGCACCATTTCTAGGTCCTCGTAGTAAGGAAAAATCTCATCAAAGAGCCCCGCTTCCTTAAAGCACACTCTGGGCACCATGATTGTCATCTTTACCCCGAATTTGTCAGCAAGAACATCTGGGAATATCATGCCGCTCTCCCCGTAATTCCACCTGGTCGGGGGCAATATTGTCCCTCGTTCATCAATCCGCCAACAGTCTGAATAAACGACTGTCGGGGTGTTGGCCCTCTGCAGGAGGTTCAGTTGCTTCTCTAGTTTGGTTGGAGCGTAGACATCGTCGGAATCCAAGAATGCGATTATTGGGGCCCGCGAGATGCGTATTCCCGTGTTGCGGGCCGTTGCTGCTCCTCTTCTGGTCTCGTTTCGTATCAGTGTTATCTTTGTTTCCCTCTCAGCGTACCTCCTGGCAATTTCGAAAGAGTCATCGGTCGAAGCATCGTCAACGACCAAGAGTTCGAAGTTGGCCATTGTTTGTGCAAGGACGCTTTCAATAGACCCGGCCAGGTATTCCCGCTTGTTGTGGTTAGCCATAACGACCGAGACTGTCGGGTCAGAAATGCTGGCACACAACTCGACCTGGACCGCAGGTGGAAGTGGAGAAACACCTGGCATGTGGAACCCTGGGCTCTTGCCGAGTTATTCATGCTTTCCTGATTTTTGACAGGATTTATCTTATTCGCCTTTTTAAGAGATTTGAAGTGCGCCCCGAGAAGATGGGAAGCTCGTTCTACCCTGCCGCAAGAAGGAAGAGGCGTGTTATTGTAGGCACTTTCGTACACAACTACAGATGGGGAGCGCAGATTCGAGGAGATGAAAGAGGGTATGTCGAGAAGGTTAAGAGGTACAAGGCTCACGGATTCGAATTCTACACTGTCGAGAAGAAGCCTTCAATCCAGGTTGCTATGAAGGAGGACCTGTACACGTCCGAGTTTCTTGGGAACTGCGTCATTCCTCCTCCTGACATCGGCCAACTCGCAATTCTTTCACTCCAAGGGCTAAAGGCTGCATTCAAGAGGTACCCGTCCAGGCCTTATGCCATCTACGCTTACAACCAGGATGTAGAGAACCTTTGGCTTGGGTATCTCTTGAAGGTCCTAATCGGGGCTCCTTTGATCGTGGTATATCACCAAATAAGGCCTGCCTCCTTCTCCTCATTCAGGAGTGGCGTTGTCGACAGAGTCCGGAGGGGATTCCACCCCGTCCGGGCCGTCACCAAGAGTCTCTTACCCGCGATGAACAGATACGCGGCTAGGCATGCGGACATTCACATTGCCCTTTCCAAAGCAACCCGAACCGAGGTTGAGAACCTTCTCGGCATAAAAGACTGCAGAGTAATTGGAAACGGACTCGACACCAACAAGTTTCGTGCCCTTAGCCTCCCGAAGACGATAGACGGAGTCTTTCTCGGGCGTCTGGCTCCCCAAAAGGGCATCGATATCTTGCTAGAAGCCTGGAGCGAAGTGGTTAGAGAAGACCCAAGCCTTCGATTGGTTCTGATCGGTGGAGGCGAGTCGAAGGATGTTTCACAATATAGGAGGATGGTAAAAGAGCTCTCGCTCGAGAAGAATGTCGACTTCGCGGGCTTCGTTGGGGATGATGAAGTAGTGAGGCTATTGAATTCGTCGAAGCTGTTCGTTTTCCCTTCGAGACAGGAGGGTTTCGCTCAGGCCGTCTCTCAGGCGATGGGGTGCGGGCTCTGCTGTATACTTTCCGACATTCCTCCGCTTAGGGAGGTCTACGGTAGCGCCGCTGTATTTTCTCCCTTGAATCAGCCCAAGCTGCTGGCGGAAACAATCAGACGCCTGCTCGGGGCCGAAGGGGAAAGAAGGCTATATTCGGAAAGGGCTCGTCAGCTGGCGGAAACGTTCTCGTGGGAGGACGCAGTGAACCAGGAAATCTCTCTCATCAGGACGTCGCGGGTGTTGCCCGAGAGCTCTTTCCAACCAGGCTAGCCGGGTAGGCAGTTTTCAAATGGATCCGAAACAGCAGATATCTTTTCAAGTGGAGGCCAAAGGCTGGGATTCCGTTGGCGACGGTTCCGGAACGCACACTGGTCGTATCTCCTCATACGGACGACGCTGTGATGTCCGGGTACGGGATACTGTCGAAGAGGCTCCTCCCTGGTGCCTTGGATTTGTTCACTGCGTTTTCCTGGACGAACTACTCCGTCATACTCGAGAATGCCTTCCCGAGCCTAACAACGCTAATCCGCGTCATCCCACGTCCCAATGAACTTCTGCGCTCCGTCTCCAGCTATGCGGGCCGCTTTGGTACGAGCCCAAAGGGGATTCTGAAAAGGCTCCTTGGCCTTGAACAACCGCACCGGATAGCCAGAATCAGGCTCCTTGAAGACCTCGAATTCTCGAAAATGCTCGGCGTCACGTATCACTACGCCAACCTGCCAGATTCCAAGATCCGCAACGGACGTGGAATTTCGGACCCAGGTCGCCCTCTTGGGATGGAGTCAGAAACGCTGTCCGAATTGTATCGGGTCCTAAGGAGGTTGCGATCCAGATTAGGGGCACAGGTGATTGTCGCGCCGTGGCCGTACGGGCCAAAACAGCACATTGACCACCGCCTCCTTCATGAGGCCGCAGTCCGGGTTGCCGAGGATACGGACGTCACTCTGTTCTACCTGGATGACCTCCCGTACAGTAGGCGACCCCTCGTTACCACCCCCGACAGGCGAGGAATCCCCTATTCTCCGGTGTGCGTTAGACTCGACCTGACCGATATGAGAAGGAAATTCGATGCGATGAGGATCTACGGGTCCCAAATGATTTCAGGGTATTTCAAAGCAGTTTGCAAGTCCCCACCAGGAGACTCCTCTCGGCTGTATTCCGAAACCCTGTGGAAGCCATCGTGAGACGGCTCCCTCCACTTCTTCCTTCCTGAATGATTGTGTTCCAGCGTCATTGTCAGAGCTTTCGGGGAGTTCTTTCTTGGATTTCGGTATCAAACCTCTATTCTATTCAATTCCGCGCACATTTGTTGGAAAAACTCGAAGTCATCGCGGGCAGCAGAGCCTCCTGGTCAGAGACTGGAGACGCGTCAGGTTGGGATGAATTCGTGGTTCGGAACAAGGGGTCCATCTTCCATCTATGGTCGTGGAGAAAGGTCCTTGAAGGTGACCACTCAAAGCCCTTCTACCTCGTCTGTCGCGACCACAGTGACAGGATTCTGGCCGTCTGCCCGTTCATCTGTGTGTCTGGCAGGCGTCTGCAGTATCTGGACTCGCTCCCTGAGAGCCAGATGGCCGGCCCCGTCGTCGGCCTGCGGCACTCGAACATGGCGCAGATCATGGCGTCATTGCCAAAATCAATCGGATTCTCACCTTTCAGTCCCATAATCGCGATGAGAATCAGAGTCCATCAGCCGCCAATCGTAGAATCCTTGCGCTCCCTCGAATTCCAGTATGCCCAGAGGTACGGCCTCCTTCTCCTTGACCTCCAGGCAAGAACCCCGGAACACATCTGGAGCAATGGGTTTCAAAAACACGACCGCCAGGCAGTCAAGTATTTTGACCAACGCGGAGCTACGTTTGGATTTGCCGAAAGCAGAAGCGAGCATCTCGAGTATTTGGCTCTCGAAGGAGACAGTCCTGAAAATAAGGCAGCGCATTTGGACCTCCTCTCTAGGATGCGGTTGAACCTAGGTGACCGGTTCAAGGTGTCCCGGGTAAGGCTCGACGGGAGGACGATAATGGGCTCCACGTTGCTATTGGACAGCGTGACGTCCACCCTGCACATCATGAAACACCTGAGTTTCAGATATAGGGAACAGAACGCCCCCATGAAAGCGATGCATTCTCTATCAACATTTGCGTTCTGGAATGTCGTTAAGTGGGCGAAGGAGAACGGATTCAGGTATGTAGACTTTGGATCCTATTCCAGAGACCTAGACTCAGACCCCCGTCACATCTCCTCTAAGTTGCGGGAGAGGTTTGAAACACAATTCGTGCCGAGCTACGACTTCGTCATACCCACCCATGGTACGGCCTTCTCCATTGCGAGGAAGATCCACCGTGTCTTGTGAGGGATCGATGCGCGTTTTCCCTACCGTGGGCTGTACTCTGACTTGTCAGTGGATGCCAGCTCTTGCATCAGGGGAGGCGTCGGGGTTTGACACGTTTGCGCATGGCTTGGCCTACCCCTACTCGCGCGATATCTACGAGTCCTCCAGGACTTTGTTCATCCAACGAAGCCCTCTTGCGTTGCACAACGTGACCTTTGGAATCTCTGAGCTACGTGGTCGTGCGCCAATCTGGAGTCATCTTCAGAAGCATCTAATACATCAGGGTTCTGGGCTTTCGTCCTGACTCAGGAGCGGGGTGGAACCAACATCATCATTCGCAAGGAGGCAGAGACTGTGGCATGCGAAGCGGGCTGAACGCGAAGTCGGTGGAGGCGATCGCCTTCGTAGTCGTCGCGGTGATGGCCGGCGGAGCGGCGGCCTTCCTACTGTTTTCACCGGGTGCTAGCCCCCCTTTGATTGGGGGAGGGCAGATACAACATGTCATGCTGATTGTGCTCGAGGATGGGCGGTACCCTGGGGGGTCAAACCCCCAGTACGGGGAACAGGGCGAGTACACCTTCCAGCAGGATGCACCATATCTCACGGGACTTACTACCAGTTATGCCTTCGCCGGCAACTACCAGTCCATATCATTTCCATCCCTGGGTGGGTACATGGTCCTAACAGGAGGAACTCAATGCTACCCGCCTGACCCTGGAGATGGAGATGTTGGCCATTGTCTCAGTTCCGACCCATACCCCGAAAACGACGCCTCTCCCAACGACACGCGCCTCCCGCTTGGGCTCCAAGTCGAGGACGTTCAGCCTTCGGGGGTCAAGAGCATCGGATACCTCCTCGACCAAAAAGGTCTGATATGGCGGGCCTTTGAAGAGGACATGCCCTACCCGTGCTTCGCGTTCGATTACCACTCGAATACTCCGTCGCCGGGAGCGGAATACTCAGTCAATCACAACCCCTTCGTCTATTATGAGACCGTATATGGGAACGGCTCTTATCCCACGACCGACCCATACCCGTCCACGGTGAACGGAGATGGAGGAGACTCGTACTGCCAACAGCACGTATTGCCGTTTGCGAGTACCCCTACTTGGAAAGGGGAGACACTGGCCAGTGACCTCGCAAATGGCGGTGTCAACATGCCTAACTTCGCCTTCATCGCCCCGGACGAAGTGCACGACGGAGGCGATTACGGGAACCTCACATCGACAGATGTCTGGGTCAGAACCTTCCTTACGCCTCTACTCAGCGATTCCTCATTCATGGCTCACACGGTGATTTTCATAACGTACGACGATACCGGGAGTCCCTGTTGTGGCGAATTGTACACCATCGCCATCGGACCCCCTTCGATAGTAAGGCACGGATACACCTCTACGATTCCATACGACCACTACTCCCTGCTCGCAACCATAGAAGATATCTTCGGACTAGGCAATCTGGGCCGGAGTGACGCAAACGCGACTCCGATGAGCGACTTGTTCGTCCCCGCTCACGCCCCACAGACTTCCATAGACGGTTACCTCGGCATCGTCGCAGTAGATTCACTCCCCGACCCAATCTACGTCTCCGGTCACCTCCTGTGCTGGACATGGGATCCCTGGAGGGTGACCTCGTGAAGACCTCCGCCACTTCCAGCCTGCGGAGATCCTCGTCGAACTCTTTCCTTCGATGGTGCCTCTGGCGGAAGATGGTTCGATGACTCTGAGTTTGATCCCATCGCTTCCTAGGAGCAGGGATCGGGCCGGTCCCAAGTCGGAGCGTCCCTCCTTGCCTTTCCCCTCGGGTCGAGGCTGGGACAACTCCCGGTTCTGGAGGGAAAGAACTCGACCAGCGTAACGTCTGCCCTTCTGAACTTGGAAGAGGAGTTCTTCCTGAGGATAACGGTTCGCTTCGCTGCGCTTCTTCCCCCCGCAATCGGTTATGCCATTGCAATTCAACGAGCGGATTTTCGGAGCCTGCTGGACAAGCAGTCAAGAATGATGGTCGGGGATGATATGCAGCTTCTCCTTGGGGGTCGGACTAGCCCAGAGCCGCGTAGCTGCGTGGTTCGCGATTTCTTCCGGCACAAGTCTTGCAAGATGCTGGATACCGCTTACATTTCCAAAAATCCTCAGTCTTACTTGAGACTCGTTTCGGTGGCAGGTCGAGAAAACATCGATGGCGCTCTTGCTCGGGGAAAAGGGGCAGTCCTGTGCACCGCCCACCTGAATTTGACCAATTGTCTAGCACTTCTGACGGCTCTGGGGATCCCAGTGACAGCGATTTCACGCTGGTCCTTTAGGATCGAGCGTATCAGTAAGTTCAGGTTCCTTCCTCGGCCGGTAAGTAGGCAGTACGGATTCGCTCGACTTGTTCGGCAGAATATCGAAACTTCAGGAGAAATACGGAACCGCCCACTCCACGTCGCTGTCCAGGCGGCAGAGGTATTGCGGGAGAACGGGGCCGTTCTTGTCGCCCTCGATGCCGGTATAAATGACCCTAACCGCGCTGTCCGGGTTGATTTCTTGGGCGGCAGGGCCACGATAATGCCAGGTGCCGTGGTGATATCCAAACTGGGTGAGGCACCTCTCCTCATGACACTACTTCGACGATCTCGAGATTGGCGGCACCAGCGCCTCGAGATATCACCGCCTATTGACGCAAGTGGGGACACCTCCGAAGTACTTCGTAGATGCTTGAGTTTCTTCGACGCCGCCATTAGACGGGAGCCCTCCCAGTGGGACTTCTGGGGGACAGAAGAGTTGCGAACGGAGCTCAGTCTTATCCCAGAGGTTGAGCCGAGACGCGGACTGTGAACACTGAGTAAAAGGCGGGTAGAGAGGCTGACATCACTTCACCGGCGATTGGGCCATTTGTGGAACCCCTCGGGGTCCCGGATTAGACTGTGTGTCTCTGGGTTCCTCGGAAAGTCCTGACCTCGGTTGTGGAGGTCCTACTTCACTTCACGAATGTGGCCGCGCATTTTTTGTGTTTGTTAGCATCGTCATGGTGAGCGGATTGGCCGTGTGTGCTACATTGGTCAAGCGGATCGTCCAGGTGCGTGAGTTCGAATGACCGAAGTGCCCTAATCCGCTACCCAAGTGAACGAAAGCTTCCGAAGAGCAGGAACCGGGACCTCGCCCCGGGGTAAACCATAGGATCAGCCTGCGCTGGCTCGCGGAGACGTTCTCGTGGGAGGACACGGTCAGGCACGAGTTGGCAGAGCTAGCCGGACCGAATGCAGCCCATGACTATCATCCGCTGCGGAGGTGAGCTATTCCACCGATCGTTTGAGCGTCATGGGAACTCCCTTCCAAGGAGGGTCATGTAACGCTCACGTTCCCTTTCGGCGTTGGTCCCTTCATACCACCAGTCCCGGGAATCCACGAAGTATTGGGGCTCATTTGAGGTGAACCCTTTGAGGCCGCCTCGGTAGGACCCGTACAAGGGAAAGGTCACCAATGCCGCCAGGGCCGTCAGCCTCTTCTCCATCCCGACGCGTTCATTGGGCTGAAACAGCCTATGCCCCACCCTCAAGTTCTCTCGATACGTAACGTACCGGTACTTCGTCCTCCCCCATCGGGTGTGCCTTTCCGGGTGCCGGTTCTCGTCGCCCTTGGTGAGCAGGAATATGGTCCACCGGTAAAAGTCTCTGGCAGCCGCCCTCTTCTGAAGGTCCCAGTTCTCGCTGTACTGGAGGCTTCGCCACCCGCCGAGGTCAATCACGAGTCGACGCGGGACGACCATTGTCCCCTGCCACTTGCCGCGCAGAAGCTTTCCTTCGCACCGCTTGTGATAGAAGTCAAGGAGTTTGAGGATCTTGGGCTCGAAGATTTCGTCCATGTCCAAGCCAGATATGATGTACTCGCCCCGGGCAGCTTCAACTGCGATCTGCCTCCCCCTCCCCCGAGAGCAGGCCTTTTCGATCAACCTGATGGACCCCTGCTCAGCAAGCTCCTCCAGTACACGTCTCGACCCGTCCGTACTGAGGCTATCTACAAGCACAATTTCGAAGCGGTCGTCGATCTGGGCCAGCAAACTTTCGAGCGACTTCGCGACCGTCCGGCCGCAGTTGTAGTGGGTGATGCATATGCTGTACTTCGGAGCTGATCTCGAAGGGCCGCGGCCATCCACGGTGTCACGGGCCTGAGCCAGGGAGGGGTCACCCGGACCGAGCGAGGGAGTAGACCTTGAGTGTTTCTCTTGCAATCTGTTCCCAGCTGAATCTCTCAAGTATCATGTTTCGGCCGTTCTCTCCCAATTCAGCAGCGACCTCGGGACGGTCGTGGAGTTCAATCACGGCGTCGGCGATTGCCTCTGGGTCGCGAGGGGGGACCAGTAGACCAGTTCTCCCGGTGACAACAAGCTCTGGGATGCCCCCAGTCTTCGCGCCAATCACCGCCTTCTTCATGCTCATCGCTTCAAGGGGGACAATTCCCATCGCTTCTATGACGCTGGGGACGACAACAACGTCGCTAGCACCGTAATAGAGGGGGAGTATGTCCTGAGGGACGAAACCTTTGAACTCGACCACGTCTGCCACTCCAAGCCGCCTGGTATCCCGCTTTAGCTCCATGTCCAACTCTCCCTGTCCGCCTATGACAACTGCCAGGTTCCTGATGCGGTCCCGAAGGAAAGGTACGGCCTGAAGTAGGTAGGCGATTCCTTTGCTCGGAGCGAGCCTTCCCTGGTAAAGGACGACGTACCGCCCGTGGAATCCCAGCGCTCGCTTCGCTTCTGCCGAATTCTTCAGAGGGGAGAAGAATGAGGGATCCACCCCGTTGTAGACGGTGTAGTGTTTCGGAGGGTTCTCGCCGATAACCTGAACCAACCTCCGTCTCACGTACTCCGAGACGGATACGATCGCATCGAACCGCCGAGCGGAATCCCTCCAAAGAGCTCCCCACCTCTTACCCGCCCGCCAGTACCTGGTGCCAGTGCCATGGGTAGTGAAGACTGTCCCTCCACCGAAGGCCTTTGCAGCGGCCAGACCTGCCATGAGGCCGGGTACGTCGTAATCTCCGTGGACGTGAATGATGTCATACCCCGCTACGAGCTTCCTAAGATATCTAGCAACGGCAAGGGGAGGGACGAGCCGTCTCGGGGAGATCTTGGTCACGGTGTGTCCCTGCGTCTCCAGTTGCTTGGAGAGTTCGTTTATGTGGGTCGCTACGCCTCCCCCTCCCCTGTCGCCGATCATAGCGATTCTCATAGGACACCTACGGTACTACCCATCCCGCGACTCGAACTCGAATTCCGTTGGTAAGTCACTGAAGACGCACCCCTTACCAGCTTCCGTATTCCCTTCATGAAGCCAGATGCGACGGGATAGAGCTTGCTCCCTGAAGGGACGACGAACATATGGTATTGCCTGAATTCTCCCCCAAACCTCTGCTTCAGCTTAAGGGCCTCGGCGGATCGCGCACCTCCGAAGTTAACATACCTGAACCCGTTCTCCTCCGCCCAGGCGCACACCTCGAACCAGATGTGGACCACAGAGGAGTGGATGTTCCGTGATCGCGTGTAACCAATCTTGTCTATGTAGACCGTCTTGCTTGCGTCATCAAGAATGAGGAGCTGACCAGCGATTGGCCCTTTGGTGCCGACTGATAGGGCGACCTGAAGCCTGTCGCCCAGGTGACGGCGCATGAAAGACAAGTACTCCGCGCTCATCGGACGGTACCTCTCGCGAGCCATGGTTGACTCGTGGAGCTTGAGGAACTCTCCGAAGTCACCCTGGTCGGTGCTCAACCGGAAGGAGGTCTCCTGGCTCGCGAAATACTTGACGGACTGTCGGTCGTGCTTTCCGAATATGCCTGTCCATATTTTCATCGTTGGAGTGCTGACGAGGTCAGACAGAAGGTCTCCATGGGTCTCCCAGTTGCGGAACCCCCTTTCCTTTAGAGACTGAATTACGAATGCCTGAGAAGTCATTAGGTCAAGGGATGTTACGGCCGGGAAGCGTAGTCCTTCGAGATAATGTTGAAGTGATCTTATCGCCAGGTGAACGTCCACATCGGGGCCGAAAATAGAAGGAATTGGGAGTACGCCCCGGACGCTGTGGTCAGAATCCAATCTCTCCGTGTGGACTGGACCGGTGAGTTTTCGGCGGTACTTCCCGGCCCGTGCGATAAACAGGGGGCAACCAGCGACGATTTTTCCATTTCTTCCTCGGCACGCTAAGTACTCTGGGATGTTCCCGAGTTCAACGAGCACAGACCGCCAGGCCCAAGACTGATATGGAGTCCCTCCTGTCTCTCTGATGAACGTGTCCCACTCTGTGGAGTCCTCGCACGGAGCCCATCTCAAGTCGTTCTTTTGGTTCATTCCTTCACTTCGAGGGTTGGAGCTCAGGGACGAAATCCTTCGCGAGGGCTACCGGGGCTTTCAGCGGGAGTTGGAGCACATAGCACTTCGCCTTAGATACGCTCCTCCGCATAATGTCCATTATCCGGGCCTGGTGCTCCGCCGAGCGGCTGAGGAAATCTGATCCCTCGGATGCGTCCGACGAGTGCATGAATTGCCCGTTGCGCCATGGAGCAGCCTCTACTTCCCAGACAAGGTCGACCGTCAGGGACCTTGCGGCGGACTCGTTGTCAACCTCCCATCTCGCGGGCCCAGAGAAAGTCCCGCGTTTTGCCAGGAAGACACTCCCAAGCATGCACCTCTTGGGGATGATGACCTCCTCGAAGAGCTGGGCCATCTGCAGCTGCGGGAGGGAGTCCAGAACCTCTTTCGGATGGTCGGATAGTTCTCCCTTTAGGAGGGAGGAGCCGATTCGTCCGAGCCCCTTTGCAAGGCGACCGCCTAGCTCAGGAAATTGGGCCAGGTGCCCTCCGTGCAGCTTTACGAGCCCTGGATACGGGAGAACGTCGCCCCGCTCGGAAAGGACGACAAGAGTGTCCCCAAGGAACACTCGTTTTTCCCTGACGAATCCAAGCGCCAAGGTACTCTTCCCGATGTTGGCCGTGCCAGCATATAGCGTGGCATCAGCACCTGAGGAGAAGGCGGTCGCGTGGGCCAGGCTCAATCCCTTTGAAGGGAGCCGGTAGTAGAGGAACGGTTCAATGACTGCTTCTGTGATATCCTCGGCCTGCCGGACGACCTGTCTGAGTGATAGGGGGTTCCCAGCCGCTGCTAACAGAGCCCTTCGCAGATGCCGCCTTCCCAGCTCGGCGCGGAGGCTACTGGCCGGGGTCACCGGCCTCCTCAAGTTGGGAACGTAAACACTCACGCGCCCCCCCGCTGCCCGGAGGTCCCCCGTGACGACGTATTCGATATGGGACATTCTAGGCTCGCCTTCGACCCTTCTGTCCAGAACGGTAGTGGTCTCCGAGCTCCGGTCGTAGAGAAACCTGTCACCAACCAGGGTCCCTTCAGGCCGCCAATCCTTGCCGGGATACTCGCCCAAGACCAACGTAAGGTCGGGCTCCTTCGGGGACGACTTGAAATAGCCGAGGGTCCTGTCAAGCAGGTTAGACACCGGGTCGTTCCCAAGGATCCTTATGGTGGCAGCCCCGTGAACATCGTAATTGCGGCCAGTGTTTCCGCTCATCGGGTCCCTCGGGGGTCGGCTAGTGCCGGCCGACTTAGCCCACCTTTATGGGAGGCTCTCAAGTCGGACCGCTGCCGTTGAAATTGTCCTCGACATAAAATTATTGCCGAAATCTTCCGCCTGCTCACGTGCCCACGATTGATACCAGGGATACTTGCCGCGAGCCTCCATCAAGCCTTGCAAAGTGAATGGCACCGAGATGACGCCTTTCAGTTCCTTGGAGTCTTTGTCGGCGATCACGATATCTGAAGCCCCAATGGGCCTACCGACGGCCAATGTCTCCGCTATCTTGATCCATACAGAATGGTTCGAAAACCAAGACCGGTCGTCGAGGGGGCAAAGAAGGACCTCGCTGTTGGAGATGCACTCGATTTAAGGCCTGTCCTCTTCTTTTTCCTTCGCGCGTTTCTCATTAGTGGTTGGTCGTGCGGCTAGAATCTTGCTCGGGGACTCCCTTGGCTTGCCTTCAGGTCTAGATACGCACTGCCGGGGCGCGCCTTTACTTAGCCCTGCAGGAGGCGTAGAACGCTACTCGTGCTTGAATCCCATGTGAAGGCCGCTACGTGGTCCCTCGCGTTGCTCCCTAGTCGCTTTCTTCTGGCCGGGTCTTTCAGGAGACTTGAAATTTCCTTCCTTAGTCCTTCGGTGTCATCGTCGTCTATCAGAGTTCCGGTGATGCCGTCTGAGACCGCTTCCGGAATCCCTCCAGTCCGCGTGCCTATCGAGGGCACCCCGAACACACCCGCCTCGAGGAAGACGGTCCCGAACCCTTCTACATCGTAGGCCGATTGTCTCGACGGCATTACGAAAAGGGAAGCTTCGGAATATTTCGCCCACAGGTCCGAACCGAACAAGGCTCCATGGAATGTAACCACCCCCTCTAGCCCTAGTGTTCTGGTGAGGGCGCGAAGATTGTTCATTTCCGGCCCGTCCCCCACGATGTCCAGACAGGCCGTAGGGAACTCGGCGTGAAGTCCACCGAATGCCTTCAACAGCAAGTCCACCCCCTTCCTGCTCACCAGCCTGCCCACGAAAAGAATGCGCGGATGGGTCGAGTCGCCAGGCGACTCGGTCGCCCCAATGGCGATGTTTTTCTCGACACCGGGATAGATTATGCCTGGGGAACATCTCGGGCGGATCGGAAGTATGCTAGCCGTGTATCTGGAGTTGGTCGCTACTCTGTCGGCCAGAAGGATGGACGTTACCAGAATTAATCTTCCCGCGACTCGCCTTCCGGCGCGCAGGATATCTTGACCATAGAAGAGGACGGCAGACCTTCTCCGTGTGAGGCGGGAGAATCCGAGAATTAAGTTTCCGAGAACGCTCGAACCCCCACTCAGCATGAATACGTAGTCGAGCGATGAATTCCGCATCATCGAGACGAGCGCCAGGATCGAGGATGGCAGACGTGACGTGGAAGACGAAAGCCGCACCAGTCGCGTTCCCATGAATTGGCCCTGGGATTCCTTCTGTCCTTTCGCAAAAGCGGCAACCTCGACGTAAATCCCCTGAGCCAGGAATCTTTTCGTGTACGCGATTGCTCTCCCCTCGATGCCCCCCATTTCTGTCTGGAGGTCGAAGGTCACCATGAGGATCCGCAGTGAAATCACCTAGTGGGAAGACATGGGACGTATGCCTCGATTTTGACCCTCCTCACAACTGTTTCGACAGTTCGCCAACCCCCGAGGCTCATTCTAGCGGGGGTTCCCTTCTTGAAGATCGACAAAGAGGTCGAGTTTCAACGAGTCAAATGCCGGGTCTTGACCCTCTAGCTCCCCTCCGAAGAGCTGCGAGACCCTGGCCGCCAGGTAGGGTAGCTTCTGAGTAATGCTGGTCTTCTCACCGGGGCTGAATATTTTCCTTCGAAGCTTGAGTCTGTACCAGTATCGACCGTATCTCTCTCTCAGCTTGTCAATCAGGTTACTTGGCTCCGGGTGGACTGTCACGTTCTTGGCGAACCTGAACGATGTCCAACCGTACTGGTGCCTCACGTTCGCCCGGCTCCAGATATCCCAGTCCTCGTACACGTTCAGGTCGCGCCACCCTCCGAGGGCTGCCACCAGCTGGCGGGGGGCAATGGTGATGTTCTGAACCCAGTCTGAAGTCATGTCCGGAGGAGGCCTGGAATTGAATACGGCAAGCATCTTGCCCTCCGCCTTGTCGTGATACCGGGCAATGATTCGGTTCAAGACCGGAAGGAAGAGGTCGTCCAGATCCATGTTCGCGATGACGTAGTCCCCAGACGCATACACGAAAGCGACCTGACGCCCCACCCCCCTGGAGCATCGCCTTTGAACCACTCTCACGCCATAACCACGCTGGAAATCCTTCAGAATATCATAGGTCCCGTCCGTGCTAAAGTTATCAACCACTATTACCTCAAAGTTGCTGTCAATCTGGCCGAGAAGGCTTCTGATTGATTCCTCGACCGTCGGGGCCTCGTTGAAGCAGGTCATGCAGACGCTGTACTTTGGCAAGGACTTCCACTCCTTATTCTGTGCAACCGGTCCATGAACTTAGGCAGGCGGCAACTCTGAGAAATTGGGATCTGGGACAGGGGCGAGATAGTTCCTCCTCAACATCACCGTCCCTCTGGCCAGGTAGTACACAAGCCTTTGGGAGACTGAAACATGCTCGCCCGGCTTGAACATCCTTCTCCCACTCCTGATGGCGTCTGCGTACTTAGTCCTTCTCATATTGAAACTGCTTCCGAGAGTCCGATAGGCGCCATACCTAACCTTAATGTTGCGATGGGGAGGGTCGTCGTTTGGGTAAGGCACGTAGACGTATCTCCCTCGACCGGCGGCTCTTGCCCACAGATCCCAGTCCTCTCCCCAATTAAGGTCCCTCCACCCGCCGATTTCTTTCAGCAGCACTCTTGGACCTATCGTGATGTTTGACGCTTCATTGGAATTCATCTTCTGTGTCATCATGACGTCCCCTTCACATTTCGAGTGGTACAGGTCGAGCAGCGAGTCGAGTCCCTTGGCGTCGAAGACATCATCACAATCCATGTGTGCTAGAACGTACTCCCCTTTGGTCGCTTCTAGAGCGAACTCCCTCCCCGCTCCCCTCGAACACCTTTGCTCGATAAGCGTGATACGTCCTTCTTGTTCGAACCGGCGGAGGACATCTTGAGAGCCGTCTCTGCTCATGTTGTCCGCGACTGCAACCTCGAGTTTCCTGTATTTCGACAAATCGAGGACACTTTCAACGCTCGCCTTGACCGTCTCGACTTCGTTGGAGCAGAGCATGCAGACTGCGTAGGTTGGTGGCATCTAACTCATCCCCGTGACGTGGCAAGAATAACTCGCAACCGCGCGGGGGGGCGCCGAGCGTCGATCCCTGCCAATCTGCTAACGTTGGAGTGCACGGTATATCTCTTCGAGGCGAGACGCAGTCTTGTCCCAGGTGAACCGTGCGGCGACCTTCTCCCTCGCCGCTGCACCGATCCTACTCAATTGTCCCCGGTTATCGAGTAGTTCGACGATGGATCGTGTCAGTTCTTCTCTCCTTCCCGGGGTCACGAGAACTCCGTCCACCATGTTATCGATTATCTCAGGCATGGCATCAATGCCGAAGGCAACTACAGGTTTCGCACAGGCCATCTCCTCGACGACTGCAAGCCCGAACGGTTCCCTAGTGGACGGGTGGACGCACAAGTCGGCTGCATTGATGAGAGTGACGAGGTCCTCCCGGGAGACTCCTGCAAGAAACCTAACCGAGCCCGATACACCCAGCTCTCCAGCCCTTCCCAATACCATTTCCCTGAACCCCTCCTCGTACGCATTTCCGATGTTGACATAACAACACTTCGGGCACGCCCTAAGGATCCCGGGCATACATTCTACCATGGTCAGTTGACCCTTCCTTCGTTGAACCGCACCCACCGAAAGGATGATCCTGTCGAAACCGTCTAGGCCGAACTTCCTGAGAATTGAAGGCTGGCTGGCCATGGGTCTAAACTCCCCGGGGTCGACCCCATTGTAAGCCACAACCACCTTCTCCCCGGGGACCCCATGGTTTCTGATAAGGTCGTGGCGCGTGCTCTCGCTCACGGCTATCACCCGCTGGCTTAGACCCATCTCGATGTTGCGAATCAACGTCAGCATTATCGGATGAAGAGGTTGGTCGCCGTGTGAGTGGAAGACTGTGGTCCTCCCCAGAGCCCAGGCCGCTACGAGGCTGGGCGCTGCGGCGCTTGAGTGCACGTGAACTAACTCGGGCCTCCCCTCTTTCATAGCCAGGAGGGATGCCCTCAAATTTTCCCTTGAGTAGTGTCTTATTGTCCTAACAGTGAGGTCGCGATTGATACTCGATGTCTCGTCCCTTTCTCCTCGGCAGATGTATTGAACCGTGTCCCCTCGCCTAGAGAGTGCGAGTGCCATTGAGAACGCTGCGACTCCTACTCCTGTGGGCCGCTCCGACGGGAGGGGCTTGTCGGTAAGCATGCAGACACTTGCGCCGGGCAAGGAGACAGACTCGAAGTCCGTAGATGCTTAGGCGTTTCGCGGGGTAAGCACAGGGAGGCGGGCCTTCATGCTTCGAGGAACCATGAACTCTCTGATGAGAAGGTACGAAACGGTGACGGTTCCCGCGAGGAAGATGGCGGTGTGCGCAGCCATGGAAAGAACGGTGAGCTGTGACAAAAGCTCCCAATAGGTGCTCGCCGCAAATGCGGCGATGGTTGTAAGAACGAACGACTTGGCGACGAGGAATCTCGCCCTTGCAAGCAACGAAAACGGAAGGGCTAGCAGACTCGTGCACAGGAGAACCTGAGCCACCTTGGTTACTGGGGAAAGTGCGCCCTGGGAGACCCCCGCGACTCCGACAGGAACCCACCCCGCCACCGTGAGAGAAACTTGATCACCTTGGATTGAAAGGGCAATCATGTTCGAGACTTCGTACACCCAGACCGCCAGGAAGGGCAAGGCGGCAACTATGGCGAGCTCCAACGCCAACCTCTTCGTCCTGGTCACCATGCTAAGGCTATTGCTCCCTGACCAGTAGTTTATGCGAAAACAGCATAATCCAACGTTGGGGTACCGTTAACCTGCTGATTCGACATCGTTCCAGCGAGGGGACCGGCGGTCTGAGGGAATGCAGAGGGCACGCCTACGTGACCTTGCGGAACGTGCAGTAGGCGGGAGCTAGCGGGAATCGAGCTCATCATAGGCAGACTTCGTCCTTTCTGCCACTGCTCGCCAGGTGAATTGACTTTCGGCACGCTCTCTCCCGCGCCTCCCCATCGAGTCTCTCATCCCCTTGTCCCCTAGGAGAATCCGGAGTTTCTCTGCTGTGACATCCGGGTCCCCAAAAGGGACGAGGAAACCAGTCGCCCCATCATCCACCAGCTCAGGAATCGCCCCAGTCTTGGAGGCTACGATCGGCTTCGAGCACGCCATGGCTTCCACCACTACCTTTGAGAATGCTTCATAGTAGGTAGGCAGGACGAATACTTCCGAATGCCTATAGAATTCGACCAGCTCGGAATGCTTGACGGCGTCAAGCAGAGTCACGCTGTCCGCCACGTCGCTTCGAATTGTCTCTTCCTTCAGTAGCTGTTTGTAATCCGTTCCTCCGAGCCACTTTGGTGTCCCACCAACACAGACAAGGGCGGCGTCTGGGAACTCCTTCTTCACGCTCTTCATGGCGCGGATGAGGTAAAGGATCCCCTTCCTCAGCCCAAAGTGTCCGACAAACAGGACGATTTGCTTCCCTTCCAGACTGGCTATCTGGGCCGGTAGAGGACCCCCGTCAGAAGGACAGAATACATTCGTATCTACCCCGTTGTAGACAATCCTAATCCGTTCAGGGCTGATTCCGTAGAACTGGGTGACGTCGCGCATCACGGCCTTGCTTACGACAAGAAGCCTGTCTGCCGATGACCAGAAGAACTTCTCACGTGACGTGTGAAGATGAGGTTCGCGGACCGATGTGCCAATCCTGACTTCACCATCGTCAACGCTGAGGGGAACGCTGTGGGACCTAGTCGTACCGTGGGAGTGGCAGACGAGGGGGGTTGGAAGACAGTTTCGGGTCAGACTCAGGAATATGCCTGAGGTGGCATGCGGATGGAGTACCCACCCCCTCTCCCCGTGGGTTAGCCTAAGGCTAACGTTGAAGGCGGTGAGATTGAACGGGTCTAGGACCCGGTGCACCTGTACACCGTTCACAGTTTCGGAAGGCAACTGGCCGGGGGACCTTCTAGCGACCACGTGAACCTCATACCCCATTCGCACCTGTTCTTCGGATAGGTTGACGAACACGGGTTGGAGGCCGTAGGTCGCCTCGCCCCGGGTTGGATAGTCCGCCACAAAACGGCAGACCTTCGTTATCAGGACGGAAGAAACCTGCCCTGGAAGTCCGGGCCGTGTGTAAAGGACTGGATAACCCAACCCATCTCCCCGTGGGAACCATTCTGGTTCGGAGAGCTGATCAAAGCAACCCGACCCCTCCCTAAGGGTTCCCTCTGGCTTCTATACCCTTCCAAAGTCGGGGTGTGCCAGGCCTCCCCTGGACAGGGCGAGAAGTGCGATGCCATGTACTGCTCCCACACTCTGAACGATCCTTACGGCGACAATTACCGGCATGAACGCAAGGAGATCTGTTGGTTCGGGACTGAAACGGTGGCTGGATATGGCCAGAATCGAATAAGCAAACCCGCCCAAGACAAGCAAGACTGCGGAATAGAGAAGACCGAGATAGAGTATGGCTACCAGGCAGAGAGCAATGTAGATGATGGGGATCATGCTGACGGAGGCGGTCAGATACTGGCGGCGTTTAGCCTCGAAAACGATTCTCCTCCTCCCCCCCTTGTATTCCTTCACTAGCAGACTCGAGAGTGACTCCGGCTTGCGGTGATACCAATTTATGCCCCCTACGTAACTTATCCTGTGGCCCTTCGCCCTGACTCTGGCGCACAGGTCCTTGTCTTCTGCCTGAGACAGACTCTCATCAAATCCTCCAATTTCCTCAAGACACTCGCGCCTATAGACCCACGCCCAATCAGGCTCCTTACCTTGGAAACTCCCGATCCTCGAGTCTGTGCCGCCGAACGCCTGGTGGAACCTCTGCACTCTGGATTTCCCTTGCACCAATGCCGTCCCCCCCACGCATACCCCGCCGGCGGAAGGGTTCTTCGCCAAGGATTCAATCGCCTCGGTGAGATACCACGGCTCGAAGAGGTCGTCCCCGTCGGCGAACATGATTACAGAGCTTGGGCAATCTCTCCAGCCGATGTTCCTTGCCCTCGAACGCCCCACCCCAGAACACTCCTTCAGCCTCGAGAGTGGGTGTGATTTCATGAACCCCCTCACAACCGCGGCTGTCTGATCGCGGGAAGAAGTATCGAGAACAACCAGTAGTTCTTTGTTTGCGTAATCCTGGCGATATAGCGACTCGAGGCAATCTCCGATAGCCCCCCCGTTCCCGTAAGCGATCACCACAACACTCACTCGTGGCAATGATGCGTCGCCTTCCGTCCGGCGGGTGGGGGCGGGCGAGGAATCAGGCGCCTGGTGGCCGGGTGTTGTAAGGTTCAATGGTCGATGGGCACGAGACTCCGTCAAGCGTGGGTGATACGTCGAATCTATTTGAGCCACTTGCCCGACGAATTCGCCTACCGGTCTGCGGATTTATCGAGCTCCCGCAGCCTCGAGTCCACTTCAAACGTGGTCCTCATTGCGTCCACCGCCTCTTCGAAGGTGATCAGTTTCGAAGGCATGGAGGAAAGCGATTTGTAGATTTCATCGAGCTCACGCGCGTGGCCTTTGTCTTGGCCTTTTCCTACGACCTCCTCTTTCTTGGGCCCATAGACGATGAGTCGTCTGAAGTCTTCCAGGACGAAGGCATGCTCCCCCGCAAAGACCTCCATCCTCTCTCTGTCCATCGCCCTTGTTCCCAGAGCCGAGTAGGTGAGAGACGCGACTGAGCCGTCTGGATACTTCAGGGTCGCGACGAAGTTGTCTCTGGCGACGGCGGTCGACGAATTGATGTCTGTGCTGGTCACTGAAACCCTGGGGTCCCGCGAACCTGTGAGAAAGTTGAAAAGATCGAAGAAATGGCATGCTTCGTGGATTACTCGGCCCCCACCTAGTAACGGGTCCTGAGACCACCTAGTTGGAGGGACGAGGTCCGTGTTTGCCCTGTAATTGATCAGATAGGGGCCGTCGAGCTTCGACAGCCGGTCCTTCAGATCCACGATGAGGGGGGCGTACCTGCGGTTGAAACCGACCGCTATTCGGGCGCCCGTCTCCTTCTGAGCTTCTACTATGTCGTTTAGCTCATCGAGAGTTAAGCACAAAGGCTTCTCAACGAAGACCGCCTTCCCCCCCCGAGCGCACGCTATCGTCATCTCAGCGTGCAGGTTGTTCGGTGAAGAGATCAGGATGACTTGCGTTCCCGCGTCAGCAATGGGCTCCCCCATGTCGGTAGCGTAGCCAAAGAAGTGGTACCTCTTGGCAATCTGACGTCCGTGGAGGGGGTCGGATGAGACAACCCATCTGAGCGCAAATCTCTTGTCTTTCCGCAGCAGTGGAAGCAGAACCTCCTTCGCGTGATTTCCAGGGCCTACGAGGGCGATTCCAAGCGCTCCCTCGGACCGGTGGGGCGCCCCTTCCTGAATCCTCGTTACCGGTTCCTGAGCCGCTTCTCCGTACCTGAGGAGCAGGGCGACCCTGGGGGTGCGTTCGAGCGCTTCGTATGCTTCCGTTGCCCTT
>Ga0187766_10000160_pt1 | contig 34262 bp, 39 predicted proteins | sample 0216_QUI02_MP05__4_FD_132971 | JGI IMG/M metagenome (GOLD analysis project Ga0187766, IMG submission 132971) | Tropical peat soil microbial communities from peatlands in Department of Meta, Colombia - 0216_QUI02_MP05_20_MG | ecosystem: Environmental > Terrestrial > Soil > Wetlands > Peat ... | reverse complement strand
CCGGCGACCGGCTCGGCGAGCGGTCCCCTCGGCGCGTATCTGGTCGAGCGCGGGCTGGTGGCGGCGGCCGAGACGATCGACATCGTGAGCGAGCAGGGCACGCGGATGGGGCGCCAGAGCTTCATCCGGATCCGCGTTGGCACTCGCGGGGCGCGGATCAGCGAGATCCTGGTGGGCGGGGGCGTGGTCCCGGTCATCGAGGGTCGGCTGCGCGTGCCGTGAGCGGGGCCTGACCATGTACGTGCCGAAGCACTTCGACATCGCCGATCCCGCGTGGTGTCACGCGCTGATGCGCGCGCAGCCCTTCGCGGTCATGATCACCGCCGACGACGCGGGCGTGCCGTTCGCCACGCATCTGCCCTTCCTGCTGGACGCCACCCGCGGCCCGCACGGTACGCTGCGCGGCCACGTGGCGCGGCCCAACCCGCACTGGCGCTATCTCGGCGCCGGGCGCCCGACCCTGGTGGTCTTCGCGGGCGCGCACGCCTATGTCTCGCCGTCCTGGTACACGGTCCATCCCGCGGTGCCCACGTGGAACTACGTGGCGGTGCACGCGACCGGCACCGGCGCGCTGGTGGAGGACAAGGCGCAGGTGCGCAGCCTGCTCGCGGACCTGGTGGCGGTCTACGAGGGCGCCGGCCGTCCGGCCGCGTGGTCGTTCGAGTCGCTGCCCGCCGACTACCTGGAGGGCATGCAGCGGGGCATCGTGGCCTTCGAGATCCCGATCGCCAAGCTCGAGGGCAAGGCCAAGCTCAGCCAGAACCGCAACGCGGAGGACCAGGCGCGCACGCGCGAGGCGCTCGCCGCCACCGACGACCCGCTGGCCCGCGCGGTGGCCCAGCTGATGGCGGGCGCGCCGCCGCGCTGAGGCGCTACTCGCCCCGGAAGTCGGGCTTCCGCTTCTCCAGCATCGCCCGCCGCCCTTCCTGCGCGTCCGCGCTGGTGCGGGCGCGATTGGCCGCCGCGTCGAGATCCTGGTGGTCGATGGCCTCCCGCGCCGCGAGCGTGCGCTGGATGCTCGCCTTGATCCCGGTGAGCGACAGCGGCGCGTTGTCCGCGATGCGGCGCGCGAGGGCTTGCACCGCGGCGGCCAGCTCGGCGGCCGGCGTCACCTGGTGCACCATCCCGATCTCGTAGGCGCGCCGCGCGTCGATGGGCTGACCGGTGAACAGCAGATGCCGCGTGTGGGCCGAGCCGATGATCTCGACGAGCTTCTGGTTGAGCTTGAACGGGATGATCAGGCCGATGCGCGCCAGCGGCATGCCGAGGCGCGCGGGCTCCGCGGCCACGCGCAGGTCGCAGTGCAGGGCCAGCTCGCAGCCGCCCGCGATGGCGTCGCCGTGGAGCGCGGCGATGGTGGGATGGCGCGAGGCCTCCACGCGGCGCAGCACCTCGACCACGTTGCCCTCGGGGTCGGCTTCCCCGCGGCGCTGTTGCATCTCCTTGAGGTCCATGCCGGAGCAGAAGGTGGGCCCGGCGCCCTGGACGACCACCACGCGCACGTCGGTGCGGCCGTCCAGCTGGTCGAAGGCGGCGCGGAGGCCCTGGAGCAGCGCCGTGTTCATCGCGTTCCGCTGATCGGGGCGATTCAGGGTGACGGTGGCGATGCCGCCGTCGACGACCACCAGCACTTCATCGGCCATGGGCTGCCTCCCTCGGCGCGCCCGGCGCGAGAACCCGCAGCGCGTTCAGCATCAGGTCGCGCTTCTTGCCCGCGTCGGGCTCGGTGGTCATCAGCGAGAGGAACGCGGTGTCGATGCCGCGGTCGAGGTAGAGCTGGATGCGCGCCTTGAGATCGCCGAGCGTGCCGCGCGGCATCAGGTCGCCGATCACGTGGTCGGGAATCGCGGCCACCGCCCCCTTGCGATCGCCCGCGCCCCACGCGCGCCACATCGGGCCCAGCGACTCGGTGCGGCCGAGCCACTCCTGGAAGGCGCGGTAGACCGGCACGTTGAGATAGCCGGCGATGTGCCGGCGCACGACAAGGTCCGATTCCGGCCCCGGCGGGTCCAGGTTGACGAAGAGCCGCGCGGTGACCTCGATCGCGTCGGGATCGCGCCCGGCCTTCCGGGCGGCCTCGCGCACCACGCCCACGGAGCGCGGCACGTCGTCCGGGGAGAGCCAGTTGAGGATCACGCCGTCGCCCACCTCGCCCGCGACCTTCAGCATGCCCTCGCGCAGGGCCGCGACGTGGATCGGCACCGGCTGCGTCGGCACGCGCGTGAGGCGGAAGCCGTCGACCGTGAACGTCTCGCCCTTGAACACCACGCGCTCGCCGGCCAGCGCGGCGCGGAGGAAGCGCGCCATCTCGCGCACGCGCGTGGCCGGTTTGCTAAAGCGCCCGCCGTTCCACGACTCCACGATCGGCTGCGAGCCCGCGCCGATGCCCAGGACGAAGCGACCGGGCGCGACGTCGGCGAGCCCCGCCGCGGTGGAGGCCAGCGTGGCCGGACCGCGCGTGTAGACGTTGGCGATGGCGGTGCCGACCCGCATCTCCGTGGCCGCGCCGATGAGGGCCAGCGGCGTGAACCCGTCCACGCCGTCCACCTCGAACGACCACGCATCGGTGTAGCCCCAGCGCTCGGCCTCTCGCGCGACCTCGGCCAGCTCGGCCAGGGCGAAGCCGTCCATCGGGACCGACAGGGACCAGCGCTTCCTCATTCGAGCAGTGCTCCTTGGAGAACGTCGTCTCTCGGCGTGTCGGCGTGCCGTCCGGGCCGGGCCGCCCCGAGTGTACCCGGTTTTCGCCGCGGTGGTATGATCCCCCCGACATCACGGGTCTCGAGGAGCCACGCCACCATGACGGTGTTCCCCGGTTTCACGCTCCCGGAGGAGCTGCGGCTGCTCGGCGACCAGATCCGGCGATTCGTCCAGGACGAGATCATCCCGCTGGAGCAGACTCTCGATCCCGACGCGCCCGAGATCCCGCGCGAGGACTTCCTGCGCCTGTCCGCCAAGACCAAGGCGGCGGGCTTGTGGACGCTCGGCGCGCCCGAGGCGTACGGCGGCGGCGGGCTCGACACATTCAGCATGTGCGTGGCGCTCGAGGCGATGGCGCAGCACCGCATGGGCCTCTACAACCCGGGCTGCGGCGTCTTCGGGCGCTATCCGCCGCCGGCCATCTGGGCGGGGACCAGGGCGCAGATCGAGAAGTACGCGGTGCCCGCGCTCCGCGAGGGTTACGAGACCTTCTTCGCGATCACCGAGCCGTCCGGCGGATCGGACCCGGCCGGCGCGATCCAGACCCGCGCGGAGCGCCGCGGCGACCGGTGGGTGCTCAACGGCCGCAAGGTGTTCATCTCGCGCGCGCACGACGCGCCGTGGGGCATCGTCTTCGCGCGTACCGACAAGGGAAAGGGTCGCGGGGGCATCTCGTGCTTCATCCTGGAGCACGGCACGCCGGGCTTCCACGCCAAGCCCATCCGCGTCATCCGCACCTCGGCGATTCCCAACGACGTGAGCTTCGAGGACTGCGAGATCCCGGCCGAGAACCTCATCGGCCAGGAAGGCCAGGGGCTCGATCTGGCCTTCGACCTGCTGGTCAAGAACCGCTTCCCGTACTCGGCGTGCAACCTGGGCGTGGCGGTGGCCGCGCACCGCATGGCGATCGCGCACGCCAAGCAGCGCTCGACGTTCGGCGTGCCGCTGAGCCAGCGGCAGGCCATCCAGTGGATGCTGGCCGACGCGGAGGTGGAGCTGCGCGCGTGCCGCTGGATCATCTGGGACGGCGCGTGGAAGGCCGACCGAGGCGAGGACGCACGGGTGGAGGCCTCGATGGCCAAGCTCTACTCGAGCGAGGTGCTGGGGCGCGTGATCGACGCGGCGGTGCAGATCCACGGCGGCTACGGGGTGTCCAAGGAGTTTCCGCTCGAGCGCTGGTACCGCGAGGCGCGGGTCCGGCGCATCGGCGAGGGGCCATCCGAGGTGCACCGGATGGTCATCGCGCGGTCGCTGTTCCGGTAGGGCGCGGTGCAGCCGAAGGCGAGCCGGCAGTTGCAGGGCGAGGTGCAGCCGAAGGCGAGCCGGCAGCTGCAGGGCGAGGTGTAGCCGAAGGCGAGCCGAGCGAATACAAGAGGGGGGCCACAGTGATGTCCACGTTCAACTTCGAGCTGCGCAGTCTTCCCCCGGAGGCCGAGGCGATCCGCGAGGAGGTGCGCGCCTTCCTCAAGCGCGAGATGTCGCAGTATCCGCCCGCGGAGCGCGCCCGCTCCTGGGGCGGCTTCAACCGCGACTTCTCGCGCCGCATGGGCGAGCGCGGCTGGATCGGCATGACGTGGCCCAAGAAGTACGGCGGGCACGAGCGCACCGCGCTCGAGCGCTACGTGGTCCTCGAGGAGACGCTGGCCGCCGGCGCGCCGGTGAGCGCGCACTGGGTGGCGGATCGGCAGAGCGGCCCGCTGCTGCTGCGCTTCGGCACCGAGGAGCAGCGCCAGCGCTTCCTGCCCCGCATCGCGCGGGGCGAGCTGGCCTTCGCCATCGGCATGAGCGAGCCGGACTCGGGCTCGGACCTGGCCTCGATCCGCACCCGCGCCGAGAAGGTGGCGGGCGGCTACAAGGTCAACGGGACGAAGATCTGGACGAGCAACGCGCATCTCTCGGACTACGCGATCGCGCTCTTCCGCACCAAGGTGGTGCCCGACAAGAAGCACGAGGGGCTCTCGCAGTTCCTGGTGGACCTGAAATCGCCTGGCATCTCGATCCGGCCGATCTACGACCTGGCCGGCGGTCACCACTTCAACGAGGTGCACTTCCAGGACTGCCTGGTGCCCGACGACATGCTGGTCGGCAAGGACGGCGACGGCTGGAAGCAGGTGACCACCGAGCTGGGCTTCGAGCGCAGCGGGCCCGAGCGCTATCTCTCCTCGCTCCAGCTCGTGATCGAGCTGATCCGCGAGGCCGGGCGCGAGCCCAGCGATCGGGCGGCGGCGCTCGTCGGCCACTTCACCGCGCACCTGGTCACGCTGCGGCAGATGTCGCTCTCCATCGCGAGCATGCTGCAGGCCGGGCAGAACCCGAATCTCGAGGCCGCGGTGGTCAAGGATATCGGCACCACGTTCGAGCAGGAGATCCCGGAGGCGGTGCACGCGCTGACCGGTGCGGAGCCCCACATCGGCACCGGCACCCAGTTCGAGCGGACGCTCGGCTACCTGGTCCAGCACGCGCCGTCCTTCTCGCTGCGCGGCGGGACGCGCGAGATCCTGCGCGGCATCATCGCGCGCGGACTCGGGCTCAGGTAGGCGCGGAGGCGAGGCGGCCATGAACGAGCTGACGACGATCCTCACCGAGACGTGCACGCGCTTGTTCACCGACCATGCGACGACCGCGGTGCTCGAGGCGGCCGAGAAGGGCGAGTGGCCGGCCGCTTTCTGGCCGGCGCTGGAGGAGAACGGCCTCACGCTGCCCCAGGTGCCCGAGGCGCGGGGCGGGGCGGGCGGCTCGTGGACCGACGCCTTCGTGGTGCTCGCCGCGGCCGGCCGCTTCGCCGCGCCGGTGCCGCTGGCCGAGACCATGCTGGCGGGCGCGATCCTGGCCGAGGCCGGGCTCGACGTGCCGCTCGGCCCGCTCACCGTGGCGCCCACCCATGTGCCCGGTCAAGGAGACGACCGGCTTGGCCTCACCCGCGATGGCGGAATCTGGCGGCTCAGCGGGCGCGCTACGCGCGTGCCCTGGGGTGCGCGCGCCGGCCACGTGGTCGTCACGGCGGAGGGCGGCGGGGTGCCGATGGTCGCGCTGGTCGCGGGCGGCCAGGCCGCGGTCGAGCCGGACACGAGCCTCGCGCGCGAGCCGCGCGACACCCTGGTCTGGTCGGGCGCGCCGGTGCTGGCCGCGGCGCCGCTGCGCGGCCGCCTGGGCGCCACGCCGGTCCTGGCGGGCGGGGCGCTGGTGCGCTCCGCGCAGATGGCGGGCGGGCTCGAGTTCCTGCTCGCCCAGTCGGTGAAGTACGTGACCGAGCGCAAGCAGTTCGGGCGGCCGCTGGCCGCGTTCCAGACCATCCAGCAGAACCTCGCGCTGCTCGCCGGCCACACCGCGGCCGCCGGGCTGGCGGCCCAGCACGCCTTCTACATGGTGGAACGCGCGGGCGAGGGCGGCGACGCCTCGTTCGAGATCGCGGTGGCGAAGGTGCGCACCGGCGAGGCGGCGGGCCTCGGCGCGGCGATCGCGCACCAGGCGCACGGCGCCATCGGCTTCACCTACGAGCACTCGCTGCACTTCGTCACGCGGCGGCTCTGGTCCTGGCGGGCCGAGTTCGGCGCGGAGAGCCACTGGTCGGTGGTGCTGGGGCGCGAGGTCGCCGCGCGCGGCGCCGACGCCCTCTGGCCCCACATGGCATCACGCTAGGGAGAGCCCCATGAGCACGCTCACGCTCGGAGAGGTCACGATCTCGCGCGTCGTGGAGATCGGCCGCTCGTCCTTCCCCACCGCCCAGATGCTGCCCGAGTCGAGCGCGGCCCAGGTGGCGCGGCACGACCGCTGGATCAAGCCGCACTTCTTCGACGAGATCACCGGCGACATGGGCTCGCGCATCCAGACGTGGATCGTGCGCACGCCCGAGCACACGGTGCTGATCGACACCGGGGTGGGCAACGACAAGGATCGCGGGGACAACGTGCTCTGGAACAAGCGGAGCGGCGGCTACCTCGCCGATCTCCGCGCCGCCGGGGTCACGCCGGAGCAGGTGGACCTGGTGCTGTGCACGCACCTGCACGTCGACCACGTGGGCTGGAACACCCGGCTGGTCGGCGGGCGATGGGTGCCGACGTTCCCGAAGGCGAAGTACGTCTTCCCGGGTGAGGAGTGGGAGTTCTGGAAGCACGAGGACCAGGCCGGGCGCGAGAAGTCCGGCTGCATCGCGGACAGCGTGCTGCCGGTATTGGAGGCGGGGCAGGCGGTGATGGTGGACGGCGGCCACCGCATCGACCCCTGGCTCTCCTACGAGCCGTGGGTGGGCCACACGCCGGGCCACGCCGGCGTGCGCGTGCACACGCGCGCGGGCGAGGCGGTCTTCTCGGGCGACCTTATGCACCGGGTGGTGCAGGTGGCGGAGCCGCAGTGGAGCAGCTGCTTCTGCTACGACGGCAAGCGGGCCGCGATCACCCGCCGCGCCTTCGTCGAGCGCCACGCCGCCTCCGGCGAGCTGGTGCTGCCCGCGCACTTCCCGCATCCCGGGCGCATCGTGCGCGACGGCGGCGGGCACCGCTTCGAGCCGGTGATGCTCGATCCGATCGCGGCGCCGGCCGGCGCCCTGGCGTGAGCGCGGCGGCGATGCTTCCGCTCGAGGGCATCCGCGTGGTGGAGGTCGCGCAGAACCTCGCCGGCCCCATGGCCGCCGAGATCCTCGCGCACATGGGCGCCGACGTGATCAAGGTCGAGCGGCCGGAGGGCGACGACGCGCGGAAGTGGGGGCCGCCCTTCTGGAAGGGCGTCTCGCCGGGCTTCCTCGCGGTCAACGCCAACAAGCGCGGGATCACGCTCGATCTGAAGGACCCCGCGGCGGTGGCGTGGCTGCTCGACTTCCTGGGCGGAGCCGACGTCCTGGTCCAGAACCTGCGGCCGGGCTCGCTCGAGGAGCTGGGGCTCGGACCGGACACGCTGCTCGCGCGTCATCCGCGGCTGATCTACTGCTCGGTGTGGGCGTTCGGGCGCTCGGGGCCGCTCAGGATGAAGCCGGGCTTCGAGCCGATGGTGCAGGCCTTCTCGGGCCTCATGATGATGAACGGCGACGAGGGCGGGCCGCCCACGCGGATCGGCACCTCGATCCTCGACTACGGCACCGGCATGTGGACCGCGATGGGCGCGCTCGCCGCGCTAGTGCAGCGGCAGCGGACCGGGCGCGGCTGCGTGGTGGACGCCTCGCTCTACGAGACGGGGCTCGCGTGGCTGAAGGGCCACTTCGCGAGCTATCGTGCCTCCGGAGAGGTGCCCGAGCGCCATCGCACCGGCAGCCAGCGCGTGGTGCCGTTCCAGGGTTTCGAGACCAAGACGGGGACGATCATCGTGGCCGCGGGTAACGATCGGCTCTTCGCCAAGCTCGCGGGCGCGGTGGGGCGTCCGGAGTGGGTCAAGGACGAGCGCTTCGCCACCAACGCCGCGCGCGTGGCCAACAAGCCCGCGCTGCTCGCCGAGCTCGACGCGGTCTTCCTGACGAGGACGAAGGGCGAGTGGATCGACCTGCTGGAGACGGCCGGCGTGCCGTGCGGGCCGATCCACAGCCTGCCCGAGGCGGTGGCCCAGCCCCAGGCCGAGGCCATCGGCATCATCCAGCGCCTGCCCGGCGACGACTACGAGGTGGTCTCGCTGCCGCTCTCATTCGACGGCCAGCGCCCGCCAATCCGCCGCGCCCCGCCTCGCATCGGCCAGCACGACGCCGAGCTGAAATAGGGGTCAGGTCTTGCATTCCGACATTTGTCGGAATGCAAGACCTGACCCCTATCTGAAGGCGGTGAAGAGCATCGAGAGGCCGGAGATCAGCATGAGCGCGTCCATCAGCAGGCGGAAGCGGTCCGGATGCAGGCGCGCCACGAAGTGCTTGGCGACCCAGGCGCCCGTCATGAGCGAGGTGCCGGCGATGAGGCCGAGCGTGATGATCGGCAGCGGCAGGTAGCCGAAGCGGCGGAAGACCGCAGCTTTGCTCAGGTAGACGGCGAGCGAGCCGGCGGCCTCGGTGGCGATGAAGGCGCCCTTCACCAGGCCGTAGGAGAGAAAGATCGGCGCGGTGATCGGCCCGGTGGTCACGACGATGCCGGTGAGGAAGCCCACCACCGCCCCGATCGCCATCAGGTGCCCGGGGCTCAGCGAGAGCCCGCGCGTCGCGAGCCACCGCCGGGCCGGGATCATGCCCAGGAAGAAGAAGCCGAGCGCGCCGTCGATCAGCCGCGGCGGCAGCACGATCAGCGTGCGCGCGCCCAGCGCCGCTGCCGGCACGCCGGTGACGGAGTAGGCCGCCACCGCCCGCCAGTCCACCAGGCGCCACCAGATCACCACCCGCGCGACGTTGGCCAGGATCGCCGCGATGGCCATGATCGGCACCGCGTGCAGCGGGCCGAAGGCGATGACCAGCACCGGCATCAGCATGATCGACGAGCCGAAGCCGACGACGCCGCTGATGGTGCCGGCCACGAGGCCGACCGCCACGACGAACAGCAGCTCCACGACGGCGGGCTAGCCGAGCAGTCGCGCGACGGGCTCGAGGTTCCTCGGCTCGGCGGCCAGCGTCCCGACCGGGCGAGCGTGGAAGGCATCGACCACCGCGTCGTTGAACGGGGTCGCGACGCCGATCCGGCGGCCCTCCGCGGCGACGAGGCCGTTCAGGTGGTCGATCTCGGTGCGCCGGCCCTTCATCACATCCTGCAGCATGGACGGGCGCCCGCCGCTCCGGCTCTTGGCGTCCGCCGCGATGTCGCGGCCGAGCGTTTCGATCGCGGCCGCGTCGGCCGCTTCCGCGAACCGCGCCGCGGGAATGCCCAGGATCGGCTCGACGCGCTGGCCGAGCGCTCCGCCCACCCGCACGACCTCCCCGCCCAGATGCGCGGCGATCCGCCGCGTGACCGGATCGGTCCGCACTTCGGCGGTGCCGAGCCCGCTCAGTCCGGCGAGCGGGTTGAGCATGCAGTTGAGCGCGAGCTTGGACCATCGCTCGCCCCAGAGGTTGGTGGTCACGGAGGCGGGCGCGACCTCGCTCATGACCTCGGCCAGCCGTCGCGCCCGCGGCGAGTCGGTCCCGTCGTGCTCGCCGATCTTGAAGGCGGCGCTCCCGCGATCGGTGCGGATGGCGTGGGCCGGCTCGTACATGCCGGCGCTGATCAGGATGACGCAGCCGAGGGTGCGCTCGCGGCCGGCCACCGCGGCCACGCGGTGATCGTTGATCCCGTTCTGGAAGTCGACCACGACGCCGTCGGGCTGGCGCAGGTGATCCGCCGCCATCTGGGCGGCCCACTCGGTGTCGTAGGACTTCACGGCCACGAACGCCGCCTCGAAGGGCTCGCGCACCTGGGCCAGCTCGTGCAGGTGCAGCGCCTTCACCGGCACGAGGTGCTCGCCGCAGCTCCCGGAGAGGCGCAGGCCGCTGCTCTTGATCTGCTCGACGTGCTCGGGCCAGGGGTCGACCAGCGTCACGTCGTGGCCCGCCCGCGCGAGCAGCCCTCCGACGACGCAGCCGATCGCTCCCGCCCCGATGATGCCGATCCGTGCTCTCTGAGCGCTCATGTCGCCTCCGTTTGCGTCATCGCAGCAGCCGGTAGGCTACCGGACCGGCGCGGCCCCGCGCAAGGCGTGAGAGAGGCTTCCGCGGTCGGGCGAGCCGGGTCGACGTTACCGAGTCGAAGCTACCCAGCTCATCGCGCAAGGGCGCCCGGGGGGGTCGGACGCGTCGCCCGTGGTGGCCAATATTCGATCGGGAAGCCCCGAAGCCGCCGGCCGGAGTGCGGCGTGGATCGTGGGCCGGGCGGCACGGCCATTGCTCCCCTCAAGTCCCTTGGGCCGGACGGCGGTAAGATACCGGCCTATTCAGCGTGCTGGACCTTCGACCCATGACGACGTGGAAGCTCGGCGCCGCTACGCTCCTCGCGGCCGGCATCGCCCTGAGCGCCGCCGGCCTGATCGTGTCACCGGGCGGCCAGGCACGCCCCATCCTGACGCTCGCCGGCCCAATCCTGCTGGCCGCCGCGGCGACCGTGGGCCTGCGGCGGCGGCCGGCGCGAGCCGAGGAGCCGCAGCGCGAGCAGCTCGAGGCGATCGGCGCGGTGCAGCGCGACCTGAGCGCCGAGCTGGACCTCGATCGGCTCCTCGCCCTGATCATCGACCGGGCCGGGCAGCTCTTCGACGGCTACGGCTTCGCCTACCTCGTGGACGAGGAGAGCCAGGCGCTCGGCCCGCGGGCCTGGCGCCGCAGCGAGCCGGAAGCGCAGGCGCCGCAGCCCGAGCCGGGCGGTCTCGTGGCGAGCTGCGCGAGCGCCCGCGCGGGCCTCCTCGTCAACGACTACCCGTCCTCGCCGTACGCGCTGCCCGCGGTGGTGCGCTTCGGCGTGCGCCACGCGATGGCCCAGCCGCTGGTGAGCCGGGACCGGCTCCTGGGCGTGCTCGTGGTCTGCCGTCCCAACGGGCGGCCGCCCTTCGAGCCGGCGGATCTGGCGGGGTTCGGACGGCTGGCCGTGCAGGCCGCGGTCGCGGTGGACAACGCGGCGCTCTTCGTCGAGGCGCGGCGCCGGCGCCGCGAGGCCGAGGTGCTCGCCGAGCTGGCGCGGTCGATCAACGCCGCGCACGACCTCGGCACCGTGCTGCAGCGGGTGGTCGACGGAGCCAAGGAGCTCTGCGGCTGCGATCTCACGAGCGTCGCCCTGCGCGAGGTCGCGACCGGCTCGATCGTCATGCGCAACCGGGCCGGCGAGTTCCGCGGCCCGGAGCAGGCGCTGGTCATCGAGCCGGGCAAGGGAGCGGGCGGGCTCGTGCTGCAGTCGGGCCGGCCGTTCCGCAGCGAGGACATGGCCCGAGACCCGCGCATCACGCGCGACTACCAGCGGATCATCGAGACCGAGGGGCTCGTGACCACGCTGGTCGTGCCGATCATGCTCGAGGGGCGCCTGGAAGGGCTCCTCTACGTGCACCGCCGGACGACGCGGCCGTTCACGGACCGCACCGAGACCGTGCTACTCCAGCTCGCGGAGTACGCGGCGATCGCCATTCACAACATGCGCATGCTCGACCACGAGCACCAGATGCGGGCGGAGGCCGAGAGCGCGAGCCGCATGAAGGACGAGTTCCTGGCCACGCTCTCGCACGAGCTGCGGAGCCCACTCCAGCCCCTGCTCAACTGGGCCTACCTGCTGCGATCGCCGAATCTCGACCGGGCCAGCGCCGAGCGGGCGCTCGACGCGATCGAGCGCAGCACCAAGACGCTCGGCCAGCTCATCGAGGATCTCCTCGACGTCTCCCGCATCGTCACCGGCAAGCTCCGGCTGCAGGCGCGTCCCGTCCGGCTGACCGGTGTGGTGCGGGCCGCGATCGAGGCGGTCGAGCCGGCCGCCCTGGCCAAGGGCGTCACGCTCGACGCGCGCCTCGATCCCGGGCTCCCGGCGGTCCTGGGCGATCCGGACCGCCTCCAGCAGGTGCTCTGGAACCTCCTCTCCAACGGCGTGAAGTTCACGCCGCGGGGCGGCCGGGTCACCGTCGGCCTCTCCGGTCAACGCTCGGGGGTGATGCTCACCGTCGCCGACACCGGCGTCGGCATCAAGCGCGAGTTCCTGCCGCACGTCTTCGAGCGCTTCCGTCAGGCCGAGAGCAGCACGAACCGCTCGCACGGCGGCCTCGGGCTCGGCCTCGCGATCGTGCGGCACCTGGTCGAGCTGCACGGGGGGAGCGTCGCGGTGGAGAGCCAGGGCGAGGGCCGGGGTGCCACGTTCACGGTGCGGCTGCCGGTGGCGGTGGCGGCGGTGCCGACCGAGGGGACGCCCGCCGCGGTCAGCACGGACGCCCCGGTGGGCCGGGGGCTCTCCGGCCTGCAGATCCTGGTGGTCGACGACGAGAGGGACGCGCGCGAGGTCATGCGCTTCATGCTCGAGAGCGGCGGCGCGCGCGTGCGCACCGTCGACTCCGCGGCGCAGGCCCTCGACGCCATCCGCGAGAGCCGCCCGGACCTCATGATCAGCGACGTCGGCATGCCGGTCGAGGACGGCTACGTGCTCGTGCGCCGGATTCGGGCGATGGAGGAGGGCCTGGGCCGTCACCTGCCCGCGATCGCGCTCACCGCGTACGCGAGCGAGGAGGACTCGCGCCGGGCGCTCGCCGCCGGCTTCGACGCCCACCTCTCGAAGCCGGTCGACCCGGCGCGGCTCGTCGACATCGCCGCGCGGCTCGTGGCGGGGGTGCGCCGGTCGCCGGAGAACCAGGCCCGGGCCTAGCGGGCCGAGACGGCTCGCGCCGGCCCACTCGGGCTCACCAGCAGCACGCCTTGCGAGCGATCGGCTGCAGGGTCGTCGCCGACGGTTCACGCCCTTTCCCTTCCCGGTAATCCCTACCGAGTTCCCGTCGTCGACCGGGCGCAGGTGCGCGTGACCGCGCGCGGTTGCGGAGGACGACGACGCGGGCACAGAAGTTGCGTCTCGCGGTCTCCGGAGGGAAGAGGAGGCGACGCATGGACAGGACGGGTGGAAGGGTGAGGGTCGAGGACGTGACGACGGTCGGCTACGGGCCGACGACGCAAGGGCCGTGGCCGGTTTCGTGGAGTGCGGTGTGGGTCGGGACGTTGTCGGCGGTGGCGCTCGCCCTCATCTTCGGCCTGATCGGCATCGCGGTCGGCGCCCACCGCGTCGGCGCGCCGCTCGGCTCCTGGCACCAAGTCAGCTTCCTCGGCCTGCTGTTCAGCGTCTTCGGGGCCTTCCTCTCCTTCGTCCTGGGCGGATGGGTCGCCGCGAAGGTCGCCGGTCTGCGGCGCTCCGAGGCCGCGATGCTGCACGGGGCCATCGCGTGGCTGGTCACGGTGCCGATCCTGATGGTGCTGGCCGCCTTCGGCGCCTCGGCGTACCTCGGCGCATAGGTACGGCGGCCTCGCGGGCACGCCGGCGTGGGCCGCGACGGTAGTGATGGCCACCGGGGATCCGGCCGCCGCCGCGGCGGCCCGCACCGGCGCCCTGGCAGCCGTGACGGCCTTGCTGCTCGGCCTGATAGGCGGGGTCGTCGGCGGCTGGCTGGGCTCGGGCGAGCCCATGACGTTCACGCACTACCGGACCCGGCAGGTCCGGGCCGGTAATGGAGGCTGGTGATGGTGCTCATACTCCTCTGGCTGCTCGGCCTTCCGCTGAGCCTGATCCTGATCCTCTTCCTGCTGGGCGTCGGCCACTAGGTCGGGCGATGAGCGCGCAGACGGTCGATCTGGTCCGGCTGGGTCTCGCGTTGACGATGTGGGCGGCGGCTGCCTGGATCGGGGGCTCGTTCGTGGCCGCGTGGGTGGGATGGGAGAAGGGCCGCGAGCCGGTGGGCTGGTTCATCGTGGCCTTCTTCTGCTCGCCGCTGGTGGCACTGATCGCGCTGAGCGCGGTGCCCGCGCGGCATCTGGCGCGGATCCGGGCCGCGCGGTCGCTCCGGGGCAAGGAGCGTCCGTTCCTGGCCGATCCCGCGGTCGCGGCGGCCCGGTTCGTGAACGGCGTGCACGAGCGCAAGAAGGTGGGCGCGTGAGCCGATGAGCGACGCGCGAAGCATGTGGGCGGTCGTGCTGTCGGGCGGCGAGGGGATGCGGCTGCGCCCCCTGGTCCGGAAGGTGGCCGGCGACGACCGGCCGAAGCAGTACGCGAAGCTGCTGGGCCCGCGCAGCCTGCTCCGGCAGACGCTCGATCGCGTGGCCCTGGGTGTGTCCACCGATCGCACCGTCGTCGTCACGATGCGCCCGCACGCCGGCTACATCGCCACGGAGTTCTCGGGCGTGGCGAAGCCGCCGTACCTACTCATGCAGCCGCGGGATCGAGGCACCGCGGCCGGCGTCCTCTATCCGGCGCACTGGATCGCCTGGCGGAACCCCGAGGCCACGGTGGCGATCTTCCCGTCCGATCACTTCGTGCTCGGCGAGGCGACCTTCATGGCCCACGTGCAGGAGGTCGCCCGGGTACTGGACCGGCATCCCGATCGCGTGGTACTGCTTGGGGCGCAGCCGACGGCACCGGAGGAGGAGTACGGCTGGATCGAGCCGGGGGCCCCGCTCGACGGGGTGGGCGGGCTCGTCGCCAGCGTGCTCGACTTCCGGGAGAAGCCGGCCGAGGCGCAGGTGCGGGCGTGCCTGGCCGCGGGGTGGCTCTGGAACACCGCGGTGGTGGTGGCGAAGGTGGCGACCCTGGTGCAGCTCGGAGGCGAGGCGCTTCCCGGGATGACCGGGCGTCTGGCCCGGATCGAGCCGTTCGTGGATTCGGAGGAGGAGCCGGCGGCGGTGCATCAAGCGTACGCGCTGATGGAGCGGGCGAGCTTTTCCCGCGGCGTGCTGCAGCCCTATCCGGAGAGCCTCGGGCTGAGCCGGCTGCCGCGCCTGACCTGGTGCGATCTGGGCAGCCCGCGACGGGTGCTGGACGTGCTCGCCCGGATGCGCGTGCGCCCCACGTGGGTGGACGCCGTCGAGCAGGACGCCGTCTCCGTCTGAGCGTCTCCCCCCGGGCATCCCAGTCGGAGGTCGGCGGTGGCGTCGAAACTGTGGACCGGGAGCATCAGCTTCGGCCTGGTCAACATCCCGGTCTCGCTCGTCGTCGCCGAGGCGCACGAGGAGCTGGACTTCACCCTGCTCGACCGGCAGGACGACTCGCCGATCGGCTACCAGAAGATCAACAAGCGCACCGGCAAGCCCGTGCCCAACGACCGCATCGTGCGTGGATTTCCGTACCAGACCGGGCGCTACGTGATCGTGACCGACGCGGACCTGCGCCGCGCCAGCCCGGAGCGCACCCAGCGCATCGACGTCCTCGCCTTCGTGAAGGCGGGTGAGATCCCGGCGATCTACTGCGATCGGCCCTACTATCTCGAGCCGGCGCGCGGCGGCGATCGGGGCTACGCGCTCCTTCGGGAGGCGCTGCGGAAGAGCGGCAAGGTCGCGATCGCCACGGTCGTGGTGAAGACGCGCCAGCACCTGGCCGCGATCGCGGTACAGGACCGCGTGCTCGTGCTCGACCTGCTCCGCTACGCCTCCGAGCTGCGCGATCCCGCGAAGGTGCGCGTGCCCGGCACCGATCTCGGTGCGCTCCGGGTCACGCCTCGCGAGCTACGGATGGCCGAGCGGCTGATCGAGGAGATGACCACGAGCTGGAAGCCCGAGCGCTACCACGACGAGTACCGCGACGATCTGCTGGCCTTCATCCGCAAGCGCGCCCGCGCCGGCAAGCTCGCGGCCGCGCCCGAGGGCGAGGAGCCGGCGCCGCCGGCTCGCCGCGCCGAGGTGATCGACATCGCCGAGCTGCTCCGGAAGAGCCTCGCGGGGACCAAGTCGCGACCGGAGCGGCGCCGCGCGCGGAGGCGGAAGACCGCCTGAGCCGTGAGCCTCACCACCTATCGCCGCAAGCGCGACTTCACCGCGACGCCCGAGCCGCGCGGCCGGACCGGACGCGGGGCCGGGCGGCTCGCCTTCGTCGTGCAGCGCCACGCCGCGAGCCACCTCCACTACGACTTCCGCCTCGAGCTGGACGGCGTGCTGAAGAGCTGGGCGGTGCCGAAGGAGCCGCATCCCGTCCCGGGGGAGAAGCGCCTGGCCGTGCACGTGGAGGACCATCCGCTCGAGTACGGGAGCTTCCACGGGCGGATCCCGGAGGGGCACTACGGGGCCGGCTCCGTCGCGATCTGGGACCGCGGCTGGTGGGAGCCGGTCGGTGATCCGCACGCGGGCTATCGCAAGGGCTCGCTCAAGTTCGTCCTGCACGGACGCCGGCTGCGCGGCGGCTGGGCGCTGGTGCGGATGCGTCCGCGCGGATCCCGCGCCCGCGGCGAGGCGCCGCCGGGCGATCGGCCCGGCAAGGAGAACTGGCTCCTGATCAAGGAGCGTGACGCCGCCGCGGCCGCCCGGCCGCGCGCGCGATGACGCTGCCCGCCTGGGTCGCTCCTCAGCTCGCCACCCTGGTGGCGACGCCGCCCGAGGGCGGTGACTGGGTCCACGAGATCAAGCTCGACGGCTATCGTATCCTGCTGCGCGTGGAGCGTGGCCGCGCGCGGCTGCTCACCCGGAATCGCCAGGACTGGACGTCCCGGTTTTCCGCCATCGCGGAGGCCGCCCTGTCGCTGCCCGTGAAGGAGGCGCTGCTCGACGGCGAGGTGGTGGCGCTCGACCGCGCCGGGGTCTCGAGCTTCCAGGCGCTCCAGCAGTCCGCCGAGCCGGTCGCGGGCCGCACGATCGCCTACGTGGCGTTCGACCTGCTCTTCCTCGACGGCCGCGACCTGCGGCGCCAGCCGCTGCTCGAGCGCAAGAGAGCGCTCGCGCGCGTTCTCGGGCGCCGCGCCCGCGACGGCCGGATCCGCTACTCCGAGCACTTCGACGAGCCCGGCCGCGACGTCTACGCGCGCGCCTGCAAGATGGCGCTCGAGGGCATCGTCTCCAAGCGGAAAGAGGCGCCCTACACCTCCGGGCGCGGCCAGGGCTGGCTCAAGGTCAAGTGCGTCGCGCGTCAGGAGTTCGTCATCGGCGGCTACACCGATCCGGAGGGTGCGCGTACGGAGTTCGGCGCGCTGCTGCTGGGCGTGCACGACGCCGGGGGCCGGCTCGTCTACGCCGGGCGCGTGGGCACCGGCTTCAGCCAGGCCACCCTCGCGGCCCTTGGCCCACGGCTGCGCAAGCTCGTCCAGCGGCAGTCCCCGTTCTCGGCCGAGGGCCCACGCCCGCCCGCGGGCGGCGCGCACTGGGTGAAGCCCACGCTGGTGGGCGAGGTGGCCTTCACGGAGTGGACCCGCGACGGGCTCTTGCGCCATCCCGCCTTCGAGGGCCTGCGCGAGGACAAGCCGGCCTCCGAGATCGTGAGGGAGCGGAGCGCGGCCCCGCCGAAGCGGGCGCGCCCCATCGCGGGCGGCAGTGGCGGCGAGACGATGGTGGCCGGCGTGCGCCTCACCCATCCCGATCGCGTGCTCTATCGCGAGCAGGCCATCACCAAGCTCGGGCTCGCGCGGTACTACGAAGCGGTCGCGGACTGGATCGTGCCCCACGTCGCCGATCGGCCGCTCAGCATCGTCCGCTGCCCCGCGGGCGCGGGCGGTCAGTGCTTCTACCAGAAGCACGCGGCCCCGGGCGTGCCCGAGCAGGTCAAGCGCGTGCGGATCCGAGAGCAGGGCGGCGGCACCGCCTCCTACCTCTACGTGGACGATCTGCCCGGGCTCGTCGCCCTGGCCCAGATCGGCGTGCTGGAGGTGCACCCGTGGGGCGCGCGCGTCGGGCGGCTCGAGCGCCCGGACCGCCTCGTGCTCGATCTCGATCCCGCGCCGGGGCTCGACTGGACGCGCGTGGTCGAGGCCGCGCTCGAGGTGCGCGAGCTGCTCACCGGGCTCGGCCTGGTCGGCTTCGTGAAGACCACCGGGGGCAAGGGGCTGCACGTGGTGGTGCCGCTCCGGGGCGCCGCCACCTGGGCCGCGCTGCACGACCTGGGCGAGGGCATCGGCGCCGCGCTGGCGCGTCGGGCGCCCGACCGCTACACCGTGAACCCGCTGAAGGCCGCCCGGCGCGGCCGCGTGTTCGTCGACTACCTGCGGAACACGCGCGGCGCCACCGCGGTGGCCGCCTACTCCCCGCGCGCGCGGCCCGGGGCGCCGGTCTCCACGCCGCTGGCCTGGAGCGAGCTCTCCGACGGCATCCGTCCCGGCGATCTCACGGTGCAGACCGTGCCGAAGCGACTGAAGAGCCGCAAGGACCCGTGGGCGGACTTTTTCACCGTCGACCAGGCCATCACCGCCCGCACCGCCGAGGCGCTGACCCCCACCGCCTCGCCGCCCCGATCGCCTCGACGCGGTGGCCGCGCCCCGTCCCGTCCTCGGCGCGGCTGATCACGCGCCCCCTCGGTTGGTGCTAGGCTAGCGACGCGCGCCGCGATGACGGCGCGGATCCCGGATGTTCCCAGGAGGCGACCCCGTGGCCCTGATCGACAAGAGCGAGTTCGTGGGACTCGACGGCGTGGCGCACCTGTGCACCGGCGGCGAAGCGCCGTGGCTCCGCTCGCACACGGAGACGTGCGAGCGCTTCGGCGCGCTGAAGAGCGCGGGCATGGCCGGGCGCGAGGAGATGTTCAGGATCGCGGCCCGGACCCGCGCCGCCGCCGCGCGGCTCCTCGGGGTGGAGCCCACCGAGCTGGCCTTCCTCGCCCACTCCTCCGAAGGACTCAACCAGGCGGTGCGCTCGGTGGAGTGGCGCGCGGGCGACAACGTGGTCTTCGCGGATCTCGAGTACCCGTCGCTGATCTACCCGGCCGCGCTCCTGCGCGAGCGCGGCGTCGAGCCTCGCGTGGTGCGCACCCGCGCCCACTATCTGTCGATCGACGACCTCGCCGCTCAGGTGGACCGCCGCACCCGGCTCGTGCTGGTGAGCCAGGTGAGCTATCTCACCGGCCAGCGCCTCGATCTGGCGCGCTGCGCCGAGATCGCCCGCGGCGCGGGCGCGCGCCTCGCGGTGGACGCCACCCACGCGGCGGGGGTGGTGCCGGTGCCGGGGGCGCTCTGCGACTTCGTGGTGTCGAGCTGCTACAAGTGGCTGCTCGCCACCCACGGCGTCGGGCTCTTCGCCTACAGCACGCGCCGGGTGGGCGACCTCGTCCCCGCCACGGTCGGCTGGCACAGCGTCGGCCACCGCGGCGGGCCCGGCGATCCGCTCGCGATGCCGTGGCGCGCCGACGCCTCACGGCTCGAGGCGGGCAACCCGAGTCTGCTGGGCGTCGCGGTGCTGGACAATGCACTCGCGCAACTCGCGCGCCTGTCGCCGGCGTCCGTGGAGCGCCACGCGCACCGGCTGGGGGCCGAGCTGATCGAAGGCCTGCGGATGCGCGGCTTCACCGTGCTGACGCCCGAGGCCGACTCAGAGCGCGCGGGCAACGTGTGCTTCCTGGCCGCCGACGCGGCCGCCCTCGCGGTCCGGCTCGCCGCCGAGCGGGTGCTGGTGTGGGGAGGGGAAGGGCGCATCCGGATCTCGCCGCACGTGCACTGCGACCGCGACGACGTCGGGCGCTTCTTCGAGGCGCTCGACCACGTCGGCGCGCGGCCGCAGCCGGTGGCGACCGGCTAGCGGTCGACCTGCCCATTCGGCGGATTCCCGCGGCGTGAGGCCTCCGGCAAGCTGGGGGCCAGACAATTCACCCGCGAGGAGGACGCGAATGGAAGCACTGCTCTCACTCTCGAACGATCTGGCCGGCGCGGTCGAGCGCACCGCCCCGGTCCTCGTCACCGTGCAGGCCCGCCGCCACGTGCCGTCCACCGGCATCCACTGGCGCCCTGGCGTCGTGGTCACCGCCGACCACACCGTGAGGCGGGACGAGGACATCGTGGTCGTGACGGCGGACGGCCGCTCGCTGCGGGCGGCGCTCGCCGGCCGCGATCCCGGCAGCGACCTGGCGGTGCTGCGCGTGGAGGGCCTGGGCTCCGCGACGGCCACGCTCGGCGACGACGCGGCGCTGCGCGTGGGCCACATGGCGCTCGCGCTGGGCTACGGGCCCCGCGTGAGCTGGGGCGTGATCAGCGCCATCGGGCCGCGCTGGCGGAGCTGGCGGGGCGGCGAGATCGACCGGCTGATCCGTCTCGACCTCGTGCTCTACCCGGGCTTCTCCGGCGGCCCGCTGGTCGACGGCAGCGGCCGGGTGGTCGGCATGAACACGTCGGGTCTCGCGCGCGAGAGCCGGCTGGCCGTGCCGATGACCACGGTCGGCCGGGTGGCCGACGAGCTGCTGCGCACCGGGCGGGTGGCGCGCGGCTATCTGGGCATCGGCATGCAGCCGGTGCGGCTGCCGGATCCGCTGCGCGCCCAGCTGGGTCTCGCCGGCGACACCGGGCTCATGGTGGTGACGGTGGAGACCGACGGGCCCGCGGCACGGGCCGGCGTCCTGCTGGGCGACGTGCTCGTCGCGCTCGACGGTACCGCGGTGAGCGACCTGGACGACGTGCAGGCGCACCTCGGCGGTCAGCGCATCGGGACGACGATCGCGGCCACCGTCGTGCGCGCGGGCGCGCGGGCCGAGCTCTCCATCACGGTCGGCGAGCGCCCGCGGCGAGGCGCGTGATGAGCGCCACGGCGACCGTCGATCCCGTGACCGCTCCGCTCGCCGAGGCCGCGGCGGGGATGGCCGCGCGGCTGGCTCGCGTGACCGTCGAGGTGCGGCCGCGCGGGGCGCGCGAGGGGCGTGGCGGGCTCGGGGGCGCGGTGGGCGCGGGCGTCGTGTGGCATCCCGACGGGCTCGTCCTCACCAACGCGCACGTGGCCCGGGGCGAGGTCCTCGTGGTGCTGTCGGATGGCCGCCCACGGCCGGCCCGGCTCGTGGCTCGCGATCCCCGGCGTGACCTCGCCGCGCTGGTGATCGACGGACACGATCTGCCCACCGCGGAGATCGGCGACTCCAGCGCGCTGCGGGTCGGCGAGCTGCTGCTGGCCGTCGGCAACCCATACGGGCTGGTCCGCGCCCTGTCGGCGGGGCTCGTGCACGCGGCGGGCGACCGGTTCATCCAGGCCGATCTGCGGCTGGCGCCCGGCAACTCCGGCGGCCCGCTCGCCGACGCGCGCGGGCGCGTGGTCGGTCTCAACGCCATGGTCGTCGGCGGGCTCGCGGTGGCGGTGCCGAGCAACGTGGCGCGGCGGTTCGTCGGCGAGCAGCTGCGAACGTGAGCGCGTGAGCACCGTCCTGGTGTCGGCGCGGAGCGCGGCGGCCACGGCCCGGCTCGAGGGCGTGGTGGCCGGCGCGCGCGGGCTGCGCCTCGTCTCGGCCCCGCCGGAGCTGTCGCTGCGCCGCCAGGTCCTGGCCCGTCACCCGGACGTGGTGCTGCTCGATCTGCAGGGCGAGCGGCTGGAGGCGGCGATCGGAGGCCTGCGCGATCCGGCGGGCCCCGCGGTGGTGGTACTCGCGGAGTCGCCCCGGCGCCTGCTGGCCGACGGCGTGCTCGAGCGCGGCCTGGTCCGCGCGGTGCTGCCGCGAGAGGCGCCCCCGGGCGAGATCGTGGCCGCGATCGAGGCGGTCGCGGCCGGGCTGGTCGCGCTCCATCCGGGCGCGCTGGGCAGCGCCGGCGCGCGATCGGCGGGGCCGGCCACGCTCGGCGCGGAGGCCGCGCTGCCCCTGACCGCGCGCGAGATCGAGGTGCTGGGCATGATGGCCGACGGGCTCGGCAACAAGGTCATCGCGGCGCGTCTCGGCATCTCCGCGCACACCGCGAAGTTCCACGTCGCGTCGATCATGACGAAGCTGGGCGCGGGCAGCCGCACCGAGGCGGTCACCCTCGGCCTGCGGCGCGGCCTGCTGACGATCTGAGCGGGCGGTCGCGGACGGCTAGCGCGATCCCAGGTGGAGCTTCATGCCCTCGTGCGAGGCCACGAAGCCCAGGCCCTCGTAGAAGCGCAGGGCGTCCGGGCGCGACTTGTCGGTGGTGAGCTGGACCATGTGGCAGCCCCGCTCGCGCGCCCGGGCGATCGCCCACTCGAAGAGCGCGCGGCCGAGCCCTCGTGAGCGCTCGCCACGCGCGACCCGCACGCCCTCGATGAGGGCGCGCCGCCCGCCCTGGTACGTGATGCCGGGAATGACCGTGAGCTGCAGCACCCCGACGACCCGCTCGTCGCGGCAGGCCACGATCAGCTCGTTGTTGCCGTCCCCGTCGATCTCGTGGAAGGCGCGCACGTAGGAATCCGGGAGCGGGGTCTCGTCGCGCTCCCGGCGGGCGCCGAGCGGATCGTCCGCGAGCAGGCGCACGATCGTCGGCACGTCGTCGAGCCGGGCTCGACGGAACGAGAGCGGGGACTCGGCCACGCCGGGAGTCGTCAGCTCCGACAACCGGCGGGCTTGTGCATGCGGCTCGTCGAGGCGGGGAACCGCGCCAGCTTGTCGGCGGGCCGGCGGGGCCGGGGGACCAGCTCGCCGCCGCAGTTGGGGCAACGCCCGTGGAGCACGGTCTCCGCGCAGGCGCGACAGAACGTGCACTCGAACGAGCAGATCCGCGCGTCCTCCGAGTCCGGCGGCAGATCCCGATCGCAGCACTCGCAGCCCGGTCGCAGCTCGAGCATGAGGGCCCTCCTCTCCCGGCGGCCAAGAGAGTATCATCTGGAGCTCAGAGGAGGATCCCCGTGAACAAGAGTGTCGTCACTCCCGAGCGGTTCGCCAGCGGCATGACCTTGGAGCAGTACCTCGCGTACATCGGCAGCCCGGAAAACCTGGCCCGCGAGGGCTTCGGCGGCTACCTTGCCGACGGGGGCGCGTTCGGGGCGGCGCGCAAGGACAACAGCGCGGTGATCCGCGAGCGCTACGCCCGCGCCCGTCTCGCCGACTACCAGCGCGAGGCGATCACGTGGCTCGCCGCGCAGCCCGGCGGGCCGGCTCGCATCCTCGTGATCTCCGAGGACTGGTCCTCCGACTGCCGGCGCGACGTGCCGATGATGGGTCGGCTGGCCGAGGCCGGCAAGCTCGAGCTGCGGATCTTCAATCGCGACGGCGCCAAGGTCCTGGGCACCCGGCGGCCCGATCCGGCCACCGGCGGGGCCGGGGCCAACCACGACCTGATGCTCGAGTTCATGAATGCCAAGAACGGCGGCGAGTGGGCGTCGGTCCCGGTGGCGGTCTTCTACACGAAGGACTTCCGCGAGCTGCACCGCTACGTCGAGTTCCCCGCGATCTACGAAAAGGACCGGATCCGGGGACACCAGCAGGCGGCCCGGCCCGGTGAGAGCGCCGAGCAGGCGAGGGAGCGCGGCATGCGAGAGTTCGCCGCGATGCAGGCCTCGCCCTTCTTCGACCTGTGGGCCTCCGCGGGCGTCGACGAGATCCTGAGCGGGATCTACGAGAAGCTGACCGTCGGCTAGCCCGATCCGTGCCGGCGCCTCGCGCGGGTCCTCGCCCGCTCGACCGACCGGTTGCGGAAGCCGAGCAGGAAGAGCGCGCCGCCCGCCAGCAGCAGTGCCACCGCGGTGATGGCGACCTCGATGAAGAAGTCGGTCTGGTACAGCTCCGCCGCCGACCGGTCGGTGGTCTTCCAGTACTGCCAGAGATCCCACCACGCGAGCGCGGCCCAGGCGCGCCAGGCCGCCAGGGCCAGGAAGACGACCACGAGCGCGCGGAGGACGATCGCCATCTACTCGGCGCTAGCCGGCGGTCACGGCGCCCGCCGGACCTGGCAGAGATACGCGCGGTGGGGGACCGAGCCGCTCACCGGATCGATCGCCGCGTTGCCGATGACGAGGTTGAAGTTGGCGCCGGTCGGGCCGAACGGATCGTAGCCGGGCGCGCCGATCTCCGGGCACGCCTGCCACCAGCCGTGCTGGCCGCAGACCACCGAGGGCTCGAGGCTCTCGTTCAGGCGAGCGCGGGCACGCACCGAGCCCTCCGGCGTATCGACGCTCACCCAGTCGCCGGCCGAGACGCCGCGCGCGGCCGCCGCATCGGGGTGCAGCTCCACCTCGGGCTCGAGCGCGCGGCGCCGCAGGCTCGCGAGGCCGCGGTGCTGGCTCTCGCAGAACTGGGTGTGCTTGGCGCAGGTGAGGATGAGCGGGAAGCGCGTGGTCAGGTCGGGCCTCGCGCGTGGGCCGACCAGCGGCTCCTCGTGGACCGGCGTGGGCGAATAGCCGTGACGGAGCAGCGTCTCGGAGTAGAGCTCGATCTTGCGCGTGGGCGTCGGGAACCCGCCGGGCACGCCGTCCTTCTCCTCGGTGTACTTGCGGTGGCGGGTCTGGAGCGCCACGCGCATCCCCCGCGGCGCGGCGCGAAGCGCGTCGAGCGAGAGGCCGGAAGGCGCCAGCTGGTGGCGATACGCCGCGTCCACGTCGCCGTTCCAGAAGTGGTGGCCGAGGCCGAGCCGGGTGGCGAGGTCGAACACGACGTCGGTGTCGGCGCGCGCCTCGCCGCGGGGCGCGACCACCCGCCGGCGGAGCTGCACCAGCGACTGCGCGTCCGCACTGATCTCGAAGCCGATCTTGAGGCTCTCGCGCTCGAACGGCGTGGCCACCGGCAGCACCACGTCGGCCAGCTCCGCGGTCGGGTTCATGAAGAGATCGGCGTGGACGTAGAAGTCGAGCGCGGCGAGCGCGTCCCGGCCCCGGCGGACGTCGGCGTGGGCGAGGAGCAGGTTGGCCCCGAAGCCCACGAGCCCACGCACCGCGTAGGGCTGGCGGTCGAGGATGGCGCGGTACATCTCGTCGGTGGTGACGTACTCCCAGCGGCCGGGGCCGAGGGGCCGCTCGGCCAGACCCAGGGTCCGCCCGCGCTGGGCCGGCGAGAGCAGCTCCTCTCCCGCCACGTTGCCCGCGGGCACCGCGGGGAAGAGCACGTTGCCGCCCCGGACGTCGAAGCTGCCGGTGAGCGCGTAGAGCAGCGAGATGGCGCGCGCGATCTGGGTGGCGTTGCTCTGCTGCTCGACGCCGCTCCAGGCGTAGTAGGCCACCGGGCGCGACTCCCAGAGCAGGCGAGCCGCGGTCTCCACCTGCGCGCGGCCCACACCACACGCGGCCTCCACCTCGGCCGGCGTGTGGCGCCGGCAGGACTCCACGCAGAGATCGAACGCGGTCCGGCAGGCGAGGGGGCCGGCGGTGGTCGCGATCGTGTGCGTGCCCTCGAGCGCCGGCTCGACCCCCGAGCCCTCGTAGCGGCCGAGGGCGGGGTCGTAGACCACCGGGCGATCGGCCACCGCGTCCCACGCGACGTACTTCGTCGGGCTGCCCCCGGGCGATCGATCGCGCTCGGTGAGCAGACGGCCCGTGTCGGTGCGAACGAGCAGCGGGCCGTTGGTCCAGTCGCGGACGAAGGCGCGATCGTACCAGCCGCGCTCGATCATGACCGCCGCGATGGCGAGCGCGAGCGCGCTGTCCGTGCCCGGTCGGACCCGCAGCCAGACGTCGGCCTTGCTGGCCAGGCCCACGCGGCGCGGGTCGACGACGACGAGGCGCGCCCCGCGCTTCAGCGCGGCCACGGTGGCGGTGGCGTGGGCGAGCCGGGCCAGGCTCGGGTTGTAGCCCCAGAAGAGGATGCAGCCGGCGTGCTCGATGTCCGGCATGTGCGTGCCGGCCAGGCCCATCCCCACGCCGTAGGTGTAGCGCGTGGCGTAGCCGCGGCCCCAGCCGCACAGCTCGAGCGAGCCGCAGAGGTTCGGCGAGCCGAAGGCTCGCATGAGCCGCTGGATCCACACCGAGGAGTCCACGATCGCGGAGGTGGAGGCCGAGACCATGCTGAACACCACGCTCTCCGGCCCGTGCCGGTCGGCCAGCGCGCGCAGCCGCGCCGCGGTCAGGTCGAGGGCCTCGTCCCAGCCGACGCGCTGCCAGCCCGGATCCGGATCACCCTTCGGCCGCGTGCGCCGGAGCGGGTACAGGAGGCGATCTGCGTGATAGACGAGCTCGGGCGCGGCCCGGCCCTTGGCGCAGAGCGCCTGACCGGTGGGATGCGTGGGATCCGGCTCGAGGGCCACGAAGCGGCCGTCCTCCACCACCGCGGTGGAGCCGCAGCGGGAGATGCAGAGCGCGCAGTAGCCGGGGATGCGCTCAGTGGCCACCGGACTCCGCCTGGGCGAGGATCCGGTCGACGAACGTCTGCTTTCCCTCGGTGTAGGCCTCGCGATCGGTCGCGTGCCGGCTCGAGAGCTGGCGCTTGAGCGCCGCGTAGCGCGCGGCCTCATCCGGGTGGGCGCGCAGGTAGTCGCGGAAGAGCAGGGCGGCACGGGCGTCGCGCGCGGTGCGCACGTGCACGTGATGCGTCCGCCCCGCTCCGAAGGGGGGCATGCCCTTCACGAAGAACAGCCGGTCGCGTCGCGGATTATCGGCCCAGAAGACGTAGCCCAGCGACTGGATCGGCTCGATCAGCGCCGGCCAGCGCGCCGGGTCGTCGCTGACCAGCAGGATGTCGATGATGGGCTTGGCCGCGAGATGCGGGATCGCGGTGCTGCCGAAGTGCTCGAGGGTGAACGGCCCGACATCCGCACCGGCGAGCGCGGCGCGGAGCCCGGCCGCCTCGGCCTCGAAGCGCGCCGGCCAGGCCGGATCGTAGTCGACCAGATCGATTCGATCCTGGTCCGCGTTGCTCCAGCGCCGGCCGTCGTGGGTGACGGTCACGCCGCGGTGGCCCGCACGTCCATGTAATAGAGGAAGTCGAGCCATCCGGGCGACTGGCCGAAGCGGGTCAGCACCATTGCGACCTCGCTCCGGTGCTGGGTGCCGTGGTTGACCTGGTGGAGCATCTGCTGCCAGAGGGGATAGGCCCAGCGCTCGCCCTCGGTGTTGAGGTACGACACAGGACGCGCGAGGTCCGCCTCGGTGAGACCGGCCAGGAACGCCCGGGCCTCGCGCTCCACTTCCGCCCAGCGGTGGCGGAGAGCGTCCAGATCGCGGAACTCGGACGGAGCCGGCAGCGCGCGCGGGAAGACGCCCTTCCAGCGCGAGAGCCACAGCCACTGGGCGCCCATGACGTGCACCAGCGTATCGTGCACCGAGCCGAAGCTGGCGCCGCCGTCGACCCGGTACTGCTCGGGGCCCAGGCGGGCCGCGCACTCGACCACGCGGTCGTTCGCCCACGTGTTGTACTCGCTCATCGTCGCTACCATCTCGCGCATCAGGCGGCCCCGAGGAGCCCGGCCTGGCGCAGGACGCTCGCGTGGTCCCAGTAGATGCGCTCGCAGGCGATCTTGTCGCCGCGGAACTGCACGACCACGACCACGTCCATGGCGATGTGCTTCCGCGTGGGCGGCACGCCCGGCAGGAGCCAGTCCATGGGGCGGTCGTGCGTGAACGTCATGTGGATCTCGTCCACGATCTGCCCGTCCCCGACGACCCGGTTCACCGGAGCGCTCTCGAGGTCGTCGGGCCAGGAGGGGATGAAGACGTCGGCGTAGAAGCGCCGCAGCGCGGTCTTGCCGCGCCCTCCGGTGTTCACCGGCATGTGGTTGACGAACGCGTCCTCGACCATGGTGGCGAGCGTCGCCTCGACGTCCTTGGTCTTGAACTCTCCGTCGAGGTGCGCGCCCCAGAGGGCTTCCAGCTGTTCGTGGGTCATGGGGCCTCCTTCAAGATCGGTCGGCGATGTGGCGGGCCGCCTCCGCCGAGGTGCGGACCGGGACGATCTCGAAGTGACCGAGATCGGCCCAGGCCCGGATCCAGACGTCGAAGAGCGCGCGGTCGTCGGTGCGCATGAGCTGGAAGCATCGAAAGTAATCGAGATCGACCCAGCTGTCCACGTACTCGAGCCCGGGCGGCAGCTGCCGGCCCTTCTCGCGGGCGCGACGGTAGATCTCGGGCGCGGCGCCCGAGTTGAAGTACTCGATGACCATGTAGAGCACGCGGCGAAGCTCCTCTCAGGTGTCGCCGTAGGCCGACGCGAGAACGACGGTGTAGCCGTCGGGGTCTCGCAGCCAGATCTCGCGATGGTTGGCGCTCGGGTTGAACAGCGGGCCTTCGAGGACCTCGGCGGCGAGCGCCTGGACCCGGTGAAGCGCCGCCGTGAAGTCACCCACCTCGAACCACAGGAGCACGCCGTTGCCGTAAGGCGTGACGCCCGGATCGCCCAGGTGCGGGTGGTCGTGCACGTCCCAGGCGTGGAGCTGGAGGATCATCGCACCGGCGTGGTCGACGATCTGCTCGTACTCGGCCCCGCCGTGACCGCTGCGCACGTCGAGGAGCCGCTGGTACCAGCGGCTGCTGGCTTCCACGTCGCGAACCGCGATCAGGGGCTGCGGGCGGATCTCGACCATGGCTCTCCCCCGTCAGGCTTCCAGGATTCGTCGCGCCAGGGACTCGGCGATCTCCGGACGGTCGGTCGTGCAGACGGCCGCCGCCGTGCGAAGACCGCCGGCGGGCCCGACCAGGACCAGCGCGCTCGCCCCGTACCCCGGGCCGCCACCATTGTGGCCCCACAGCGCACCGCTCGGCAAAGTGTCGCCCATGAGCCCCAGCGCGTAGACCGCGCGCCGCCACGGTGGCGGCGCCGCCGTGACCGGCGTGCCTTCCGTCATGGAGGCCAGCGACCGCGCGGAGAGCAGGGCCCCGTCGAACAGCGCGCGGAGGAAGCTCGCCACCTCCGAGGCGGTGGAGGCCATCACGCCGTGGGAGACCCATCCGGGATGGTACACGGCTCGGACGTCGCGGGGCACCCGCTCCGGATCGACCAGCGCGGAGAGACTCGGCGCCAGACCGCCGAGCTGATCGGGCGAGTCGACCACACGCGTCCGCGCGAGGCCGAGCGGCCGCGCGATGCGATCGCGCACCAGGTCGGCGAAGGCGGCGTCGGCGACCGTCTCCACGATGCGCCTCACGATCATGTAGCCGGGGTTGGAGTACGCCCAGCCGGTGCCCGGGTCGAAGAGCAGCCCCTGCTCCCACGTCGCGCGCCCGAACTCGTCGAAGCTCCAGGGAGACCCGGGTGAGCGGCGCACTGCCTCGTGATAGGCCGCGAGGCCTCCGTAGTCGGGCACGCCGCCGGTGTGGCCCAGGAGATGGCGGATCGTGATCGCGTCCGCCCGCGGCAGTGACGGCAGCCAGCGCGACACCGGATCGGTCAGCGCCAGACGCCCGGCCTCGCAGAGGAGGAGCGCCAGGGTGGCGAGGAAGGTCTTGGTGATGCTGTAGATCAGGAACGCGGGCTCGCGATCGAGGCCCCGGGGCAGCCAGCCGGCCCGGACGGATGCCGGGTGCTCCCGCTCCGCCACCGCCGCCGCGGCGGTGAGGCCCGGCGGGACGGAAGCGGCCACGAGGACGCTCAGGTCGTCGTCGGCGTGCACCATGCCGCGAGGCTCAGAGATACGTGATCCGGTGCGCGGTGGTCGCGAGGTCCTGGGCGGCCAGGTCCCACTCCACCGTGAAGATCGCGGAGCGCTCGGCGCGTAGCGAGAGGCGCTTTCCCCCCTCCCGCACGATCACGCTCTCGGCCTGCGAGAAGTCGACCGTCGCGTCCGGCCCGGTGCGATTGCAGACCAGGAGCGAGAGCCCGGTGTCGAGCGTGCGCTGCTCCCATTCGCCGCTCGGGCCGTGCAGCCCGGGCGCCCACGCGGCCGGCGAGACGAGGAGCGTGGCGCCCTGGGCCTTGAGCGAGTCGGCGATCCAGGGCGAGTAGGCGTCCGCGCACACCAGCACGCCCACGCTCCCCGCCGGCTCCACCGGGATCGCGGTGGCGCGCTCTCCGGGCGACGACCACGACTCCGAGCCGACCGGCAGCGTGTTGATCTTCCGGTGCGTGCCCCGGATGACGCCATCCGGGCCGATGACGAAGACCGAGTTGTGGAGCCGGCCGGTGTCGGCGTCCCGCTCGGGATGGGAGAGGAACACGGTGACCCGCTGCCGCGCGACCAGCCGGCAGAACTCGCGCATCCACGGGTCCGGCTGGGGGAGGATCCAGTCGGTGCCGATCTGCTCGTGGAAGGTGAAGCCGGAGATGCAGAACTCGGGGGTGATGATCCAGTCCGCGCCGAGGGTGGCCGCGGCGCTCACCGCGGTCTCGACCAGGCGCCGGTTGTGCGTGACGTCGGCGGCCCGTGGAGCCAGGTGCAGGAGCGCGATCTTCACCCGGTCGCTCCGGCCGAGGCGCGCAGCACCTGCTCGAAGACCTCGCGATCGCCCGCGAACGTCGGCTCGAGCGTGACGATCTCCTCGGGCCGGACCCACCGGGCCTCGCTGGCCGCCAGAGGATCGAGTCGCAGGTCGTCGGTGGTCGCGGCGGCGAGCCACCAGTGGAGCGTGTGGGTGCCGCCCGCCGACACGCTCTCCCACACCTTGCGCAGCGGCTGGACCGACAGCCCCACCTCCTCGCGCACCTCGCGGGCGACCGCGTCCGCCTGGCTCTCTCCGGCATCGAGCTTCCCGCTCGGCGGCGCCCAGTAGCCGGCGTCCGGCCCGCCGGGGCCGCGACGGATCATCAGGAGCAGCGGCCCCCGCGTCACCACGGCCACCACCGCGTCCGGTCGCCTCTCCGCCACGGCCCGCTCGGCCTACGTGTCGTGGGTGAGGAAGGCGCGCATGATGGCCGCCTGCTCCTGCACCACCGACCACATCCGGCCGCCGGTGAGGCCTCCGTCAACGACCAGCGCGTGGCCGGTCACGAACCGCGAGTCCTCGCTGGCCAGCCAGAGCGCGGCCTGGGCGATGTCCTCCGGCATCCCGGCGCGCTTGATCGGCTGGCGCGTCTCGAAGATCGGCTGCAGCCTCTTGACCGATTCTTCGATGGCGGACTCGGCGAGCCCGAGGCCGCGGCCGAAGATCGGCGTGGCGATCGCGCCCGGGCAGATGCAGTTGACGCGCACGCCGCTCTCGCCCAGCTCCATCGCCACCGAGCGCGTCAGCTGGATGACCGCGGCCTTGGCGGCGCTGTAGACGTGCGGCCCGTAGCCGGCTTGCAGCCCGGCCACGCTGGCCGTGCTGACGATGCTGCCGCTGCCCTGGCGCTTCATGATCGGGGCCGCGTGCTTCATGCCGAGGAACACGCCGCGCAGCAGGATCGCCATGGTGCGGTCGTAGCCCTTGACCGAAATCTTCTCGATCGGTCCGGTGACACCGGGGAGCCCCGCGTTGTTGAAGATGCAGTCGAGGCGTCCGAAGTGCTCGACCGCGTGCTCGATCGCGGCCCGGACCTGCGCTTCCTTGCTCACGTCGGTCTGCACGTAGACCGCGGACTTGCCGATCCCGTCGACGAGCCGCCGCCCGCGCTCGTCCAGGACGTCGGCGACCACCACGCGGCAGCCCTCGTCCGCGAAGAGCCGCACGGTGGCCTCGCCGATCCCGCTGGCCCCGCCCGTGATCACCGCGACCTTGCCGTCGAGCCTTCGCATGCCTGCCTCCTCGGCGCGGCTCCATCAGCTCGAGCCGGGTGCCGAACGGATCGTTGACGTAGACGCGATGATAGCCCTCGAGCGGCTGGTCCTCGACGACGGCATGACCGGCCGCCCGGAGCCGCGCGATCAGCGCATCGAGACCGCTGACCAGCAGGCCCGGGTGCGCCTTCTGCGCCGGGCGGAACGCGGGATCGACGCCCAGGTGGATCTTCACGGGCCCGTGCTCGAACCACGCGCCGCCGCGCCTGGCCAGCTCGGGCGGCTTGGTGGTCTCGGGAACACCGAGCAGGCCCGAATAGAACGCGCGCGCCTCGTCCTCGCGGCCCGCCGGCATCGCGAGCTGGACGTGATCCACGCCGGTGATCGGCATCGGCGGAAGTGCTCCTACGCGCCGTGCGCCGCAGGTTCGCGGACGATGAACGGAGCGGACAGGTCGTCGTTGTCGATGACCAGGCTCGCCCGCTCCCAGGGCCGGCACTCGCGAAAGTAGAGGGCCTGCCCTTCGGAGTATCGGGCCGGAGCGCCGGTCTGCCCCGCGATCTGTGGCCCGCGCCGACGGTGGTTCCGCGCCCACTCGACCCGGAGGAAGATCGAGAAGTCCCAGTAGCCACGAAGCTCCGGGCGATGCAGGAAGATGCCGTCGAAGAGCAGGATCGATCCGGGCGCCGCGCGCTCCTCGGGTGCCTCGACGAATAGGTCGGCGTCGACGTCGAACACCGCGCGACGGAAGCAGCCGGAGCCGCCGGGGCTCAGCGGATCGAGCAGGACCTTCGCGAGCGTCGCGTAGTCGTAGGAATCGCGATAGTAGCCCTCGGGCGACTGCCGGCCGAGGCGGTACCGGACCGACTTCGGATGGTGGAACCAGTCGACTCCGGCCCGGATCACGGGCCGCCCCGACGGGGTCAGCACCGCCGCGAGCTCGTCGGCGAGCGTGGTCTTGCCCGCTCCGTCCACGCCGTCGACGCCCACGCGCAGGGTCGGTCGCGACGGAAGCTCCAGCACCGCGCGCGCGACCGTCTCGAGGAGGGCGTGGCGCGTCGGGGTCATGCCAGGTCCAGGACGTGAGTCGCGGACGCCAGGTCCGCACTGGCCCGGAATCCCAGGCTCTCGTAGAGACGGGCCGCCGCCGGATTGCCCGTGCGGAGGCGGAGGCATGCGAAGTGGCCGCGCGCGACCTCGATGACGCGCTCGACCAGCTGCCGGCCGACGCCGGCCTGCCGGTGGCCGATCAGCACGTACAGATGACGAACGCGGCCCACCTCGGCGGCGGCGGTCCATTCGTCGAGCAGCCGTCGCACGAAGTGGAGCCCGTGCGCCTCGCTCTCCGCGACCAGGGCGCCGAGCGCACTCGTGGGCGATTCGCCGAGGCGCTCGATGGCGACCGGCATCGGCAGGTGAGGGGCGGCGCCGGTCCGGCTACTGACGCGCGCGGTGGGCGCGAAGGAAGCCGCCGACCGCCGCGTTGTAGTCCTCGGGAGCGAGACTGGGGACGAAGTGACCGCCGCCGGGCAGCGTGACCAGTTTGGCGGCCGGAATCCTGGCCGCCAGCTCCTCCGAGTAGAACGGTGGCGTCAGCGTGTCGTCGGCGGCCACGACGACGAGCGTCGGGCACCGGATCTCGCCGAGCCGCGCGCGCCGGTCGAAGCGGACGATCGCGTCGATCCGGCTGGCCAGCACCTCGGTCGGCGGCGGCGCGGCGGCCAGGCGCTTCATCTCTTCCTCCAGGGCGCGGTCGTTCTCGCTGATCCACCGCGGCGGGCGCAGCATCACCACCGACGCGCGCCAGTAGCTCTCGAAGCCGCGGTTGACGAGCAGCTCCTTGCGCGTCTCGAAGCAGCGGCGGAAGTAGGCGTCCTGGCCCGGCCAGGTGGCGCTCAGCACCAGGCTCAGCAGGCGATCGGGATGGTCCTGGGCGATCGTCTGGCCCATCGCGCCGCCCGTGGAGTGCCCGACGTAGTGGGCGCGCTCGATGCCGAGGCGGTCCATGAGTCGCAGGGCGTCGTCGGCCATCTGGTCGACCGAGTAGCTGATGCGCGAGTGCGTGCTGCGGCCCGCGCCGCGGTGGTCGTGGACGATCACGCGGAAGTCACGTGCGAAGTCTCGCACCTGCGGGGCCCAGAACGCGCCCTGGCCGCCCAGGCCGGGCACCAGCATGAGCGCCGGGCCCTGGCCCTGCTCCTCGTAGTGGATGTCGGCGTCGCCGATCGAGACGGAAGGCATGCGCGCGGCTACTTCGTGTCGTTCATGCCCATGCGGCGCTCGATCGCGATGACGTCGGCGGGCCGCTCGAACGGAGCGGGAGCGGCCTGACCGGCCTCCCGCGGCCGGCCGATCGTCCGGAAGAAGTCCTCGAGGCCCGGCGGCGAGATCACCCAGAGCATCACCAGATCGTCCGGGCTGTCGTTGACGATCTCGTGCCTGACGTCGTAGCCGAGGAAGCACGCGGTGCCCGGCACGAGCCGATGGCTCACGCCATCGACCAGCACGTGCCCGGTGCCCCGGAAGCAGATCTGCAGCTCGACCTGGTCGCCGTGCGAGTGCTCGCGCACCCGGCAGCCCGGCGCGATCGTCTGGAATCCCATCGAGTGACCCGTGAAACCGGTGCGCGCCGGGTAGAGCGCGGGATCGGCGTGCCCGTTGGCGGGGACGGGCTGCCAGTACGAGGGGCCGTCCCCGGGCTGCACGACGACGGCGCGCCCGCGCACGCGGTCGGCCCGATCTGGAGTCGGGCTGGCGGTCTGGCTCATGGTTGCTCCTCCTGGCGTCCCGGCTCGCCCGGGTCGCGGACGTCAGTGTAACCCGGAGGCGGAGCCCTCTACGAGAGCTCCGCCAGCAGCGCCTGGGCGTCGACGAGGTTG
>Ga0187766_10000158_pt1 | contig 34318 bp, 28 predicted proteins | sample 0216_QUI02_MP05__4_FD_132971 | JGI IMG/M metagenome (GOLD analysis project Ga0187766, IMG submission 132971) | Tropical peat soil microbial communities from peatlands in Department of Meta, Colombia - 0216_QUI02_MP05_20_MG | ecosystem: Environmental > Terrestrial > Soil > Wetlands > Peat ... | reverse complement strand
TACCTGGGGAACTCAGCATTTGCTGTTCAAGATGCGCGAAAAGGGTAGGCTGCCGAGACTGTCCAATCGCCTGGGTGTGTTGACCCGGACCAACTCCGAATCGATCCTTGGAGCCGGCCGGTGGGAGGTCAAACCGGACCTGGACTTGACTCACGGGGTGGCCATCACGTCGTCGATTCACCCGACGTCAGACACCCATATCGAACCTTGCCGCTACGGCAAGGGGTCCAACGCGATGGGGCTGCTGCAGATCTTGATGACCGACGGGTCCGGTCCGGAGGGCACGGATGTGCCGCGCTGGAAGCAACTGTTCCACAACGCTGCCGAGGACCCGCGAGGTACCTTGCGGCTGCTCAATCCCAGTCGGTGGAGCGAGCGCACGGTGATCGCGCTGGTGATGCAGCACCTGGACAACTCGATCACCACGTTCACCAAACGCGGCAAACTGGGCATTCGCCGGTACACCAGCAAGCAAGGGCACGGCGAGCCGAACCCGACGTGGATCCCGATCGGCAACGAGGTCACCCGCCGGATCGCCAAGAAGGTCGACGGTGTGGCGGGCGGCACCTGGGGTGAGCTGTTCAACATCCCGCTGACCGCGCACTTTCTCGGCGGCGCGGTGATCGGCGACAGCCTCGAGCACGGGGTCATCGACCCGTATCACCGGGTGTACGGCGATCCGACGCTGTATGTCGCCGACGGGGCGGCGATCTCGGCGAATCTCGGCGTCAACCCGTCGCTTTCCGTCACCGCGCAGGCCGAGCGGGCTGCCTCGCTATGGCCCAACAAGGGTGAATCCGACAAGCGGCCGCCGCAGGGAGAACCATATCGCCGGCTGGACCCGATCGCGCCCAAGCACCCTGTGGCGCCGGCCGACGCGCCGGGGGCGTTGCGGTGGGTGCCGATCGATCCGATCGGCTCTGCGGGCTGAGGCCGTCAGCTTGCGATCGACTCCAGCGGCGCGCCGCTGATCACCCGGCTGCGTTGTCCTTGTACATCGACGGGCACGTCGCCCATTAGGGTGACCCGGTGCATGAGCCGATGCTGGCCGTCGTAGTCGTCGATTGCTCGGTGCTGAGTCGCCCGGTTGTCCCAGATGGCCACGTCACCCGGCTCCCAGTTCCATCGGATGGTGTTCTCGGGCATGGTGATTCGCCGCTGCAGCAATTCGAGCAGCACGCTTGATTCGTAGCTGTCCAGTCCGACGAAGCTGCGCACGAAGTCTCCCGCCAGCAGGGTGCGTTCACCGGTCTCCGGGTGCACCCGCACGACGGGATGTTCGGTGCGGAAGTCCGGCTTCTCGAACGCCTCCCGAAACGCACGCTGCTCGTCGGTCAATGTTTCGGTCATCACGTAGTCGTATCGGTTGGTGTGCAGTGCCCAGAGGTTCTCGGCGAGGCGTTTGAGCGGTTCGGGCAGCGCCGTGTAGGCCGCCGCGGTGGAGGCCCACAGCGTCGACCCGCCGTAGCTCGGCAGGGTGACCGCCCGCAGGATCGAGGCCGCGGGGTAGTTCGCGACGAACGTGACGTCGGTGTGCCAACGGTTGGCCTTGCCGTATTCGGAGTCGATCGGGGTGATGGTGGGTGTGCTGCCGGCGAGATACTTCGCGGCCGGGTGGCCGATCGGAGTGCCCAGCAGCCTGGCGAACGCGAGCTGCTCGTCGTCATCGAGGTGGTGCTGGCCGCCAAAGAAGATCACCTTGTGGCGCAGCAGCGCCCGGTGGATCTCATCGACCGTGGCCGCGTCGAGGTCGCCGCCGAGCCGCACCCCGTCGAGCCGGGCGCCGATGCGGCTGCCCAGCTTTGTCACGGTCAGCGGTGTTGTCGAGGAAATGGTCATCGATGTCCTCCTTACGTGAAATCTATCGCGACCTGGAGTGTAGTCAGACGACTACACCACATGTGCGCTAGTTTAGTCACGTGACTACACGCGTGGCAAGGCGCAAGCGTCATCAGATGCCGATTGGCCGGGAAGAGGTGGCCGCCGCGATCCTGACCGCCGCGGCCGACCTGTTCGCCGAGCGCGGTCCGGCCGCGACATCGATCCGCGACATCGCGGCACGCTCGAACGTGAACCACGGGCTGGTGTTTCGCCACTTCGGCACTAAAGAACAGCTGGTCGGAGCCGTGCTCGATCACTTGGGCATGACCACGACCACTTTGCTGCAGACCGGCTCGCCGGCCGCGGAGGTGGAGCGGGCGTTCGATCGGCATATGCGGGTGATGGCCCGCACATTGCTCGACGGGTATCCAGCGGGCCAGCTGCAGACGCGGTTTCCAGGCGTGTCGCAGCTGCTCGACCAGGTACGCCCGCGCCACGACAGCGACCGCAGCGCGCGGCTGGCGGTCGCCAATGCCGTTGCCCTGCAATTGGGCTGGCGGTTGTTCGAGCCGTTCTTGCGTTCAGCAGCCGGCATCGACGAGATGACAGAAGAGGACTTGCGGCAGGCCGTCGGCGTCGAGGCGACCCGCATCGTTGAACCGCACTGACCGCAGGCCAACGGGGGCTTGGTCGCCGGCTGCCGATCGATCCGGTCAACTGGGCGGGCTGACGGGAACTCGTGGAGACCTCACCGTTCGCCGGTGTACCGGCTCTCGACCCGGCGGCTGTGGTGGTGGCGGCAGCAACGGCTCCCGCGGGCGGATCGCGACAGTTGTTGGCGCTCGCGTGGTGAGTTTGAGTTCGTCTCCGGCGTGCCGGATGGTCAGGTCACCGCCTGGTCCGTCGCGAAGCGTGTAGGTGACCTCGGCGTGGTTGGCGTCCACGGTCAGCCGGAACCCTTGCCACCGCAGTCGGAACCGCAGACCGGTGATGCCATCGGGCAGGTGGGGGTCGAGCGACAGCACGCCTTCGTCGTCGCGCAGGCCGCCAAAACCGCCGACCAGCGCGGTCCAGGCTCCGGCCAGGGAGGCCATGTGCAGACCGTCGCGAGTGTTGTGATGCAGGTCGCGCAGGTCGATCAGCGCGGCCTCGTAGGCATAGTCGTGCGCCAGATCGAGGTGACCGACCTCGGCGCACATCACCGCCTGGATGCACGCCGATAGCGACGAGTCGCGCACGGTCCGCCGTTCGTAATAGTCGACGTTGCGGGCCTTCTGGTCGGGGGTGAACGCGTGGCTTTGCCACTGCATCGCCAACACCAGGTCGGCCTGTTTGACCACTTGCGCCGGGTACAGCCGCACATACGGCTCGTGCAGCAACAGCGGGTACGTCGGGTTCGCCCCGAAGTCCCAGTCCGCAAGGGTGGTAAAGCCTTCACACTGCTGGTGCACGCCCAGCTCGTCGTCGTAGGGGATGTGCGCGGCGTTGGCCGCGTCACGCCAGGCGGCCATCTCCTCGGTGGTGACACCCATCGCGTGTGCCATCTCACCGTGGCGAGCACACGCCTCGGCCGCGGTGCGCAGGTTGTGTGCCGCCATCAAATTCGTGAACACGTTGTCACGGACGACCGCCGTGTACTCGTCGGGACCAGTGACCCCGTCGAGGTGCCAGACGCCGTGGCGATCGTGGTGCCCGAGCGACCGCCACAGCCGGGCGGTTTCGATCAGCACGGCCAGCCCGCACTCTTCCTCCAGCGACTGGTCGCCGGTCACGACGCGATACCGCGCGAACGCCATGGCGATATCGGCGTTGACGTGCCAGGCCGCCGTGCCAGCCGGCCAGTAGCCCGAGCATTCCTGGCCACGGATCGTTCGCCAGGGATAGCTCGCGCCGTCGAGGCCGAGTTCGGCAGCACGCTCCTTGGCCAGGTCCAGCGTCGAAGCTCGCCATCGCAGCGCGTCCGCCGCCGCGTGAGGTGCCGTGTAGGTGAGGACCGGCAGGACGAATCCCTCGGTGTCCCAAAAGATGTGGCCGTCGTAACCAGTGCCGGTAAGTCCCTTGCTGGCGATCCCACGGCGTTCGGCGCGCGCGCTCGCCTGCAGCAGGTGAAAAAGCCCGAACCGCACCGCCTGTTGGGATTCCGGGTCACCCTCGACCTCGACGTCGGCGCAGTCCCAGAAGTTGTCGAGGTAGGCCCGCTGTGCGTCCAGTAGCCCCTGCCATCCGCTGTAGCGCGCGCCGTCGCGTGCGGCGGCGGCCTGGTCGCGTAACGCGGCGCGCGACCGCAGGCTCGACCATCCATAGGCGAGGTACTTGACGATGCGCAGCTTCTGCCCGGGGCGCAGCCCACAGATCACCGTGGTGCGCGCCAGGTCCTCGCGCGCGTGGGTCGAGACTTCGACCCGCCCGGGAACCTCAATCTCGTGGTCCATCACGGCGGCCATCATTAAGGAGCTGGCTCTGGTCCGGTGCATCAGCAGTGCTCCGCGTTCGAAAGGCTCGTGTTCGACGGCCTCCAGCGGTCGCTCCATAACGGCCGCCACCCGCGGATCACCCGATGTCAGCGGCTGGTCCTCGTTGGCGACGAGTTCGGACTGCACTGTCACCCGGACGAATTCGTCGAGCGCCTCGACCACGTACTCGATGGCCGCGACCGCGCGCTGGGTCAGCGACACCAGCCGGGTCGACACCACTTTCACGTGTTTGCCCGCGGGCGATCTCCAGTGCGCGTGGCGGGTCAGCGTCCCGGCCCGCAGGTCGAGAACCCGCTCGTGGGCGATCAGTTCGCCATAGCGCACGTCGAACGGCTCGTCGTCGACAAACAGGCGCATGATCTTGCCGTTGGTGACGTCGACCACGGTCTGGCCGGCCTCCGGATACCCGTATCCGGCCTCCGCGTAGGGTAGCGGCCGGACTTCGTAAAACGAGTTCAAATAGGTGCCCGGCAGACCCCACGGCTCACCCTCGTCGAGGTTGCCGCGCAAGCCGATGTGGCCGTTGGACAGCGCGAACAATGACTCCGATTGCGCCAGCAAGTTCAGGTCGAGCCGGGTTTCGCGCACGTGCCAGGGTTCGACGGTAAACGCGTCCTCGGTGATCATGATGGGAGCAGGTCGGCGAGATCGGTTACCACGATATCTGCGCCGTTGCGGCGTAACTCCTCGGCTTGGCCCACCCGGTCGACGCCGACCACGAATCCGAAGTTCCCGGCGCGGCCTGCCGCCACACCAGAGAGGGCGTCCTCGAACACGGCCGCCGCACTCGGGGTGACCTCGAGCAGCTGGGCGGCGCGCAGGAACGAGTCGGGTGCCGGCTTGCCGGCGATGTGTTCTTCGCGCAGCGTCACGCCGTCGACTCGCTGCTGGATGAACCGGTCGAGACCGCTGACCTCGAGGATGTCGCGGGTGTTCGCGCTGGAGGACACCACCGCCACCCCAAGACCGGCGCCGGTGACCGCCTCGAGGTACCGTCGCGACCCGTCGAACACCTCGACACCCTCGTCATGCAGGGTCTTCTGGAACATGTCGTTTTTACGGTGGCCCAGGCCGTACACCGTCTCGGCGTTGGGGGGATCGTCGGGAGTGCCGTCGGGCAGCTGGATGCCGCGACTGGCCAGAAATGACCGGACCCCGTCCTCGCGTTTCTTACCGTCCACGAATTGCCGGTAGTCCGTAGCCGGATCGAACGGGACGAACTTTTCGCCGGCGCGCTCGGCCCGTTGACGAAGGTAGGTGTCGAACATGGCCTTCCACGCCTTGGTGTGCACGCTCGCGGTGTCGGTGAGCACACCGTCGAGGTCGAACAGACAGGCATGCACCGTCTCCGGTAGACCCAGCATGCGGTCCTCGCTTTCACGGGTAGTTCGGGCGATACCACTCCACCATGCCCGCTTTCCGCCACTTTGCCACTCGTGGCATTTTCGCGCTTATGTAGCGGGTGGATCGGTGATCTCCGACCGCGTACCTGTGTCAGCAGGGGGTTGTTCCTGTTGCCGCGATCGATCGTTTGATCAGATCTGCGACCACGTCTGGCCGATCCCACTGCGGCCAGTGGGATGCCTGATCGACCAGATGCAGGTCTGACTTCCTGAAGAGGCTACTGACGTGGTGTGCCACATCTGGATTGAGATTCGGGTCGTTGCGGCCGAATATCACAGATACCGGCACGGTAGTGGTTTGCAGCCGTCCCGTTGTGATGATGCTGTCCTGGCGGTCGAGGGCGTGCGGAATATCGGCGGTCCAGGCCCGGATCTCCAACAGTGCATCAGGGTGGGCGGTGCCTCCAAAGAATTGGGGGATGATCGAGGTGGCGCCGATCCCGTCGGGGGGAAGGCTGTCGTCGAGGCCGAGACGGCGCCCTGTGTAACGCAACAGCCACAAGCGCTGGTCGGGTTCGTCAAGCAGTGCGTCCGTCAATGCGTTCAAGGCCGAATCTGCCATCAGCGCAATCATTTCGGGTAGCCGGAGGTTCGGGCTTCGTCCGTAGTAGGTATTGAGCAACACCAGACGGGCGATGTGTTCCGGGTGAGTCAAGGCGAAGTCAATCGCTTCCGGCCCTGAAGCGTCATGGCCTACCAGCACCACCTGATCGAGCTCCAATCCGTCCAGAACGGCTAAGATCTCGCGTTGGCGGTCGGTGCCAGTGAACTCCTCGGAACCGCGGCGACTTGAGCGTCCATAGCCGACCCAGTCGAATGTCACGACTCGCTGTGGCGCCAGTGGGCTAATCAGCCGGTCGTAGATATGCGAGTCGTCGGGAAACCCGTGCATCGCAACGATCGCGGGTGCACGACCGGGATGGTCACGCACATAGAGGCGCCGACCGTCATGGTCGAGTGATCGCTCGGTTGGTTCAGCCATGGTGCACTTTCCTGATAGGTATACGGATCGATATTCGGCGCTGGCGTCCCTGGGTTTTGCTCGGGCTGGTGTCCTCGCCGGAACGGTCAGTCGTGTTCGAGTTCGACGGGCACCGGCAGGTCGAGCAGGGCGAGCAGCTCTGCGAGTTTCGTGTCTAACTGCATGCCGACCTTGGTGATGGCCGGGTCGCCGAAGCTGGCGAATCTGGTCGAGGGTTGGTCGATGCTCAAATGAGTTGTGCCGGAGGAATCCTGATAGATCGCGGTGCGCAGCGGGGCGTAGAGCATGATCGCCGGGTTGTGGCGGAACATCGTCTCGGCGATGACGTTGTTGCCCATCATGTAGGTGATCACCTCGGTGCGGTTTCCGGCCAACCGCATCATCGGCGTGGGGTCGAAAGTCCAAAAGCGGGCGAACGAGTGGGGCGTGCGCTCGGCGGTGTAGCGTGCGACCTCATCCAGGTTGCCCGTCGCGATCACCGCTGTGAGTGCGGCCATGTCGATATCGGGGACGAGGGTCTCGTAGCGGCAGCGCAGATCTTCGAAAGTTGCCAGGGCGTCGATCACCAGACGGTTGACCGTATGGGGAACCGTGTGGCTGTTCGTGGATGGTGTCATGGGTTTACTCCTTTGGTTTTCCTTGGGGGATCACGGCGGTACGCAGAGCCACGCACCGCTTAGCTGATTGCTCGTGCGACTCCTTGGATGGCTCGGAGCCGTCCGCCGGCGAGCGCAAGGGTGAGGTTCTCGGCTTTCTGCGCGAAGTCGGTGACGAAGGCGTGCAATCCGAGCGGGTTGGGAGGCAGTGTCAGAAACGTCTGCATCAGCGTGGTCGCTTGGTCGGTGAGATCGTTCCAATGCTCGATCGCAAACCCTGCGGACTCGACGACAGCGCGCAACTCGTTGGCGGTGGCCAAGTGGCTGCGGGCGGGTTGGTCGGCCCATGGCAGCGGATAGCCGAGTTCGCCGCGCTCACCAGATGTGATGTCCCACAAGGCGAGTCGGCCCCCGCTGACCAGTACCCGGCGTGCTTCCCGGTAAAGGCGGGCCTTGTCGGCCACATTCATCTGAACGTGTTGGCTGAATACGACCTCGAAGGTGGCATCGGCGAAGGGAAGTTCGGTGACGTCGGCTTGACGGACGGAAATCCGCCCGTCCAACCCGACGAGTCGATTGATCCAACTGTTTGTTTCGCAGTACTCCTCGGTCAGATCGACGGCGGTCACCCGGCACCGGCACCGGTCGGCGACGAATCGGGCGGTGCCGCCGATCCCGCTGCCCGCGTCGAGCACCTTGCTCTCGCTTGTGAGACCGATCAGGTCCACGAGTTCGCTTGTGGCATAACGACCCATCGTGTGAAAGTCCTCCAGCAGCGCAAGGTCCGCTGGCCGAAGGTGGTCGAGGTCCTTTCCGGCGGCGATGAGGGCCTGCTCGATGTTGCGCCGAGAGAGGCCAGTCGAGTACTGGGCGTGGATCTGATTGTCTTTCATCTCTCCTCCTTCGGCTCGGGCAGTTCGCGGGAATGGTCGCCGGGTGCCCGATCGTCCGCGGTCTCTGCTTCCGGCACCTGGGCCCATGCGGTGATGATGGGAGGCATCGTGATGACGGCGTTGACCGCAAGTGCCTCCTGGCGGAATCGCGGCACGAAGTTGTCGATATCGGCGAGCTCGTCGATGGCGAAGCCCATCTGTTGTGCTATTGGGTATACCAATCGCCAGACTTCCGCGGCGTAGGCCAAGATGTTGGTGTCGGCGGCTGTACCGATTGGCGTGCTGAGGGTCAGATGCGGCGTGCCCAGACCGGCGTCCTGAAAGATCGTGTGCAGTGTGGTGCCAAACTGCGGACTGAGCCCCATCGCCTCGAAGGCGCGGGCGATCCCCGCTGTCACCTGCCGGAACAGTGCCATGTCCGGGATGCTGCGTGCCCCGGTGATGTCATTCTCGGAGAACGCGATCACCCCGCCAGGGCGCACCAAGGAGCTGAGGTGCCGCAGCGTGGCAGCCGGGTCGGGCAAGTGCATCAGGATCAACCGGCCAACTACTGCGTCGACCGGTTCGTCTAGGGCGATCGCGTCAATCGCGGCTTGCTTGAAGTGCACTGCAGACAAGCCTCGTTCGGAGGCGCGGGCGCGGGCGAGTTCGATCATCTCGGGTGCGGCGTCCACACCGAGAACGGTCCCTGTGGAACCGACCAGCCGTGCGGCGATAAATGACACGTCACCAGGCCCGCAGCCGGCATCGAGCACCCGCATGCCCGGCCGCAACCCGGCGAGCCGTAGCGCATGCTCGGTGTAGTCGTTATACAGCCGTCCTTGCAGGAGCAGCCGCTGCACCTCCACGTCGTTATGGCCTAGGACATAGGTGCTCCCGCTTGCTGCAGTACTCATCGCGTTCCTTACCTTTCTTCGAGCGTGATTTGGGCCGTCGCATATTTCGAAGGACGGAATGTCTGCTACACCGATGGCGCGTCGGTCTTGAGTGCTCCAAAGCGACCGTCGGCTGGTGCGGTGTCCTCGTTTCGCCAGACTTCGGACTGCCCTGAAAGCCGCGGATGCGCGGGCTGAGGATGCTGCTGGAGTCGGTCGAACTTGTCCAGCCGGTGCATCGGCACGAGTCCGATCAGCATGAACTCCCAGACTCGGCGGATGAGATTGCCTGCGGTACGGCGGGATTCCGGTCCGGTGACGTAGCGGCGTGCGATCGTCAGGAAGTCTTCGGGTTCGACACCGGCGACATCACGGACATGCGTGGTAGGGCCGCCAACCTCCCAGGTTCCCAGGGCGTGCTCGGGCAGGTAATGGCGCAAGCTTGACTCGAAGAACAGGTCGGCTCCGAGTTGCTCAGCACGCACACGTACGGCTCGCATGAACATCCACGGGGGAATATCGATGTGGCGCACCCGTCGGCCCAACGCCTCACCGACCGCGTCGGCGATCTCCGCTGCCGACAGCAGCGTCGGCCCGGTCGGGCGGTAGGCCCGACCGTCATGACGGTGCGGGTCGAGCAGTGCACCCACCGCAACTCGCGCGATATCTTCGTTGGAGGGAGGCGCATTTCGGCCCGCCCCGGTCGGCGTCGGCAGCACCCCCAGCTGGGCGGCCATGGGGACCAGCTGCAGATAGTTGTCGGCGAAGTATCCCGGATCAACCGCCACGTGGGCGGTGTGCGGCAGCAGCTCGAACAACTTGTCGGTCAACCAGGCATGCCGGGTCATCAGCGACGGATGCTCGGGGCTGGCCAGCCACTGCCCCAACGCCACCACCGCTTCCACACCCGAGCGCCGTGCGGCCACGGCAAAGGCGACCGCGCTGTCGAGTGCGTGGGGATGGTACGGGGGATTGAAGTACAGCCGATCGATCCCGTCCAACGCCGCCTGAACCTGGCCGATGTCAAACATGTCGCCGACGACGACCTCGGCGCCCAGGGCCTGCAATCGTGCACTGCGCGCATCGTCGCGATGGACCAAGGCCCTGGTCGTCACGCCCTTTTCCAACAGTTGGGCGGCCACCGCCCCGCCGATCTTGCCGGTGGCGCCGGTTACCAGCACGCGAGTTTTCGCCATCGGATTTCCTTTCCGTGGTCGGACACTTGCAATGTCGTTGAGCCGCATAGCATTAAGCCTCCACTGAGGTCGGTGTTGCGGCAGCCGGTGTCGCTTGCCGGGCCCGTGCCGGCAGCAGCACCATGACGACGACCGCGGCGGCCAGCGCGATACCGGCGCAGACTAGCGATCCGACCTGAAGGCCGTCGAGGAATGCCTGATTGACGGCATCGCGGATGTCGGCGATCCGCCCGGGGGGCATCTGTCCGATCACCTTGTGCGCCACGGCCATCGAGCGCTCCATCGCAGAGCGGACATCGGCGGGTAATCCCGCCAGCGCTGAAACCGAGCCGAGACGAGCGGAGTATACGGATGCGAAGACGCTGCCCACGATGGCGACACCGAGGGTGCCCCCGAGTTCACGGGTGGTGTCATTGACAGCCGAGCCGACCCCCGCCTTGTCGGCCGACGATGATCCCATGATCGCCTCAGTGGCCGGCGCGGTCGTAAGGCCGAGGCCGCCACCGAGCAGCAGCATCTGCATCGCGATCTCGCTATAAGGCGTTGCCGCGTCCGCCGTGGACGCCCACCCCAAGCCGGCCGCGAACACGGTCAGACCGGCGGCGACGACGGCGGTGGTCCCGATCCATTCGACCATTCGGGGCCCCAGGACGCTGGCCAGTGCGATGGAGACGGCCACCGGCAGCAACCGCACCCCGGTCTCGAATGCGCTGCAGTTCTTGATGAATTGGAAGTACTGGGTGATGACGAAGATGAATCCGAACAACGTCAGAAAGCCCGCGGTCACCGCCAGGCTGCCACCCGAGAATCGACGGTTGAAGAACACCGATACGTCCAACATCGGATGGGTGCTGCGCCGCTCCCACAGCGCGAACCCGGTGAGAACGATGGCGCCCAGGGTGAAGCCAATCGCGGCCCGCGCGCTGCTCCATCCCCAGCTGGGCGCTTCGATGACGGTGTAGATCAACGCGGTCACCCCGACCGTGGACAGGATCAATCCGGGGACGTCGACGGGCGGCGTCGCCGGGTCGCGCGAGGTCGGAACGAACAGGATTCCGCCGACGATGGCCGCCACCGCGATCGGAACGTTCACCAGGAAGATCGAGCCCCAGGAGAAGTGTTCGAGCAGCCAGCCACCGCTGATCGGTCCGACGGCCACCCCGACACCCACCATGGCCGCCCATAGTCCGATCGCCTTGGCGCGGAAGATCGGCTCGGTGAAGATGTTGGTGATCAGTCCCAGCGTGGTCGGGAAGATCACCGCCGCGCCGACGCCCATGGAAGCCCGCGCTGTGATCAGCGCGTCTGCCGAATTCACCTGCGCCGCAATGGCGGAGGTGACCGCGAACAGCGCGAGCCCGGAACTCAGCCAGCCGCGCCTGCCGTAGCGGTCGCTGAGGCTGCCGGCCGACAGCAGCAGCCCCGACATGACCAGGGTGTACGCGTCGACGATCCACTGCAACTGTACGGTGTCCGCGCCTAGGTCGCGCGACAGCGTGGGCAGCGCGACGTTGACGATCGTGGCGTCGACGCTGATGACGAAGACGGACAGGCAGATGACAGCAAGTGCGGCGACGGGGTGATCGCGGAGCACGAGATGAACAGCGCGTATAGGCATGGACAGAACTTTAAACTTAAAAGACAACTTTTTCAAGTATAAGATTGAAAAAGAAGTTTTCCGCTGGTAGGGTGGCAGTATGCCCACCCGCAAGAGCTACAACCAGAACTGCCCGATCGCTAAGGGGCTCGACATCCTGGGTGAGCGGTGGACATTGCTGATCCTGCGTGAACTGGTCGGCGGACCGCGCCGATACAGCGACCTGCGCGCCGAGCTACCAGGTATCGCGACCAACCTGCTCGCCGAGCGGCTCAAGGAACTGGAAAACGCGGGGCTCGTCGACCGCGCCGAGTTACCGCCGCCGATCGCGCGTACCGTCTACACGCTCAGCGACGTCGGCTGGCAGCGGGTGCTACCCGTCCTGCAGAGCCTCGCCTGGTTCGGCCTGGATCGGCTTGAACCAATGGACGGCGGCCCGGTCTCGCCGTTGAACGGATTCCTCGCCGGAATCCTGCTGGCCTTCGACCCGCTCAAGGCCGCTGACTTGAATGCGGCTTACCGTGTCGAAATCGACGGGCGCCGTTTCGAGTTCGCGGTGAATCAGGGCCATCTCGCGCCCGCTCACGGCGAACCCGCGGTGACGGTCACCGCCAGTGCGGCAGATCTCGCCACCGCGCGGTTAGGGTCCACCGAAGCCAGGCGCAAGGCGGCGCTGCGGCGAATCAAATTCGACGGTGATCACGAGGCCGTCGACACACTGCGCACGGTGTTTTCGCTGTCGGCAGCTTCCTAACCGTCGGCGCGCTGCATCACGAGGCGTGCGCCAGCACCTCGTCCACCGACCACTGGTCGTTAGCGTGCGTGCCGTGTTTGCAGGCGATGACCCGACCGTCGGAGCCGATGAGAAAGTCGGCGGGCAACCCCAGTCGGCCGCCGGTCGGATGCAAATTGGCCAGTGGTTTCTGACGTCGGATACGACCAATATCCTCACGAAGCACCGGCACCAATATCGGTGCCACCGCGCGCGGGTCGAACACGGCACGCGGCGAGGAGCCGACACCGAATTCGGCGTAGAGCGCCTTGTCCGGGTCGCCGACCACCGCGAACGGCAGATCGTCAACGTAGCGGCGCAACTCCTCGTCGGTCGAGTGAAACACGACGACTTCACGGATACCGGCGTCGGCGATTTCGTCGTGCCGACGCACGATCGACTGCAGGTGAACATTACAAATCGGACAGCCGGCGAAACGCCGGAACTGCAGATGGACGAGCCGATCGGGATCGGGAATCGGGACTGCGTCGCCGGAAATACTGACCAGTTCACGTGGGGCGACGACGCTGCCAAGGCCGACCACAGCGCGCTTGCTCATATGACGGCTCCTTGTCTACCGAAGAAGGGGCACGGCATCAGCCCCACAGACAATGTAAGAGCTAGCACCATCTTCGGGAGGCGACTATGAGTTTCACGAGCTTGGCCGGCCTGGCCTGATCGGCGGGCTGGGATGGATCGCCTGGATCATCGCGTCCAGCATCAACCTGCTGCGGCTCTGACGCTGATCGAACGAGCTCAGGTACCGGGTTCCGTTCACCAGGGCGGTCGCTGGGGGCCACTAGACTGACTGGCCGTGGCCGAACTTGCTGACCCCGATGTGGCCGGACCAGCATCGCCCCGCCCCGTGCTGGTCATCGACTTCGGCGCGCAGTACGCCCAGTTGATCGCCCGGCGGGTCCGTGAGGCGCGGGTGTTCTCGGAGGTCATCCCGCACACCGCCTCGATCGAGGAGATCAAGGCCCACGACCCGCAGGCACTCGTGCTGTCCGGCGGACCGGCCAGCGTCTACGCGGACGGCGCCCCGCAACTTGATCCGGCGCTGTTCGACCTGGGCCTACCGGTGTTCGGCATCTGCTACGGCTTTCAAGCCATGGCGCAGACTCTCGGCGGCACCGTCGCGCGCACCGATACCAGCGAATACGGCCGGACCGAACTGAAAATCCTTGGCGGCGAGTTGCATTCCGGCCTGCCCGATACACAGCCGGTCTGGATGAGCCACCGTGACGCTGTCACGGCCGCACCGGATCGATTCGACGTGGTGGCCACCAGCCCGGGTTCGCCGGTGGCGGCCTTCGAGAACCGCGACCGGCGCCTGGCCGGGGTGCAATACCACCCCGAGGTGATGCACACCCCGCACGGCCAACAAGTGCTGAGCCGGTTTCTGCACGACTTCGCCGGGCTCGGCGCCCAGTGGACCGCCGCCAACATTGTGGGCGCACTGGTCGAGCAGGTGCGCAACCAGATCGGCGACGGTCACGCGATCTGCGGACTGTCCGGCGGCGTGGATTCCGCGGTGGCCGCAGCGCTGGTGCAGCGCGCCATCGGCGACCGGTTGACTTGCGTCTTCGTCGACCACGGACTGCTACGTGCCGGCGAGCGCGCACAGGTGCAGCGTGATTTCGTCGCCGCCACCGGCGCCAACCTGGTCACCGTGGATGCGGCGGCGACTTTCCTCGACGCGCTGGCCGGGGTGGGGTCGCCCGAGGGCAAGCGCAAGATCATCGGCCGGCAGTTCATCCGGGCCTTCGAGGGGGCGGTGCGAGATATCCTGGGCGACACTGCTTCTGGGAGAAGCGTCGAGTTCCTGGTGCAGGGCACGCTGTACCCGGACGTCGTCGAGTCCGGCGGTGGCAGCGGCACAGCGAACATCAAAAGTCACCACAATGTCGGCGGCTTACCCGGCGACTTGAAGTTCAAACTCGTTGAGCCGCTGCGGCTGCTGTTCAAAGACGAGGTGCGCGCGGTCGGTCGCGAGTTGGGTTTGCCGGAGGAAATCGTTGCACGCCAGCCATTTCCGGGCCCAGGACTGGCCATCCGAATCGTCGGCGAGGTCACCGCACAGCGGCTGGACACCCTGCGACGCGCCGACGCGATCGCACGCGAGGAGCTGACCGCCGCCGGCCTGGACAGCCAGATCTGGCAGTGCCCGGTAGTCCTGCTGGCCGACATCCGCTCGGTCGGTGTGCAGGGCGACGACCGCACCTACGGGCACCCGATCGTGCTGCGGCCGGTATCCAGCGAGGACGCGATGACCGCCGACTGGACCCGGGTGCCCTACGAGGTGCTGGAGCGCATCTCGACCCGGATCACCAACGAGGTCGCCGAGGTCAATCGCGTAGTCCTGGACATCACCAGCAAGCCGCCCGCCACCATCGAGTGGGAGTGACCTGACAGGTCCTGAACAGGCCTGCTGCATTTGCCGTTGGCGACCGCTTGACGTTGTCGGGGGGCGGGTGTTTACTCGAATGTATCGAACATATATTCGAAAATAGTGAACAACCTGGCTACGCCGGAGGTGGTTATGACGGCGGCTCTTGCCCTCGATCAACGGCACGGGGACCGCGCTGAGCAGCTGAAACTGCTACGCCGACAGATGGCGGCGGTGTCCGGGAAGGTAGGTGCCGGACGACGTGGGCACGCCCATTCGGATGACCTGCTGCCGGAGTCGGAAACCAGGCTAGCGATCCCGGAGTTGCTGGCCGATGTGCTGCCGGACGCGTTGCCGCGGGGAACGGTGGCGGTGCTGTCGGGAGCCCGGTCGCTACCGCTGAGCATGGTGGCCTCGGTTACGGCCGCGGGCGGGAACGTGGCCATCGTCGGCCAGCCGGATATCGGACTGCTGGCCGCTGTTGAGATGGGGGCGGACCTGAGCCGGCTCGCGGTGATACCGAATCCCGGCACCGATCCGGTGGAGGTAGCCGCGGTGCTCATGGACGGGATGGATCTGGTCGTCCTCGGCCTGGGCGGGCGCTCGGTACCACTGACCCGGGCGCGGGCAGTGATGGCCCGTGCTCGCCATAAAGGCTGCACCCTGCTGGTCACCGACGGCGACTGGCAGGGGGCGTCGATGCGACTGGAGGCCCGGGTCTGCGGCTATGAGATCACTGCGGGTGACCGCGGCAAGCCCACTCCCGGATTCGGGCGGATCAGTGGGGTGCGTCTTGATGTGCGCGCTGGGGGACGGGCGATCAGCCGGGTCGGCGCTGGATGAGGTGCGTGCGGTGGCCTCCTCTCGAGTGCTGGCGATCTGGTGCATGGACTGGCCCGCGGTCGCGGCGGCAGCCGCTGCGGACCTGCCCGCGACGGCGCCGGTCGCAGTCACCCTGGCCAACCGGGTGATCGCCTGCTCGTCGGCCGCCCGTTCGGCGGGAGTGCTGCGAGGTCTGCGGCGGCGGGAGGCGGCGGCCCGCTGTCCGCAACTGCACGTCGCGACCGCGGACACCGACCGCGACGCCCGCCTCTTCGAAGGGGTGATCGCGGCGGTGGACGATCTGGTGCCCCGCGCCGAAGTGTTGCGGCCCGGGCTCTTGGTGTTGCCGGTGCACGGGGTGGCCCGGGTTTTCGGGTCCGAGCAGCAGGCGGCCGAGCGGCTGATCGACGCGGTGGCCGCGACTGGCGCCGAGTGTCAGGTCGGGATCGCCGACCAGTTGTCCACCGCGGTCTTTGCCGCGCGTGCGGGCCGTGTCGTGGAGCCGGGGGCCGACGCCCGGTTTCTGTCGGCGCTGTCGATCCGCCAACTCGCCACCGAGCCCAGCCTGTCCGGTCCGGGGCGGGAGGATCTGGCGGATCTGTTGTGGCGGATGGGGATTCGCACCATCGGTCAGTTTGCCGCGCTGTCGCGCACCGACGTGGCTTCGAGGTTCGGTGCTGACGCGGTGGCCGCGCACCGCTTCGCCCGTGGTGAGCCGGAACGCGCGCCGTCCGGGCGTGAGCTAACGCCGGAACTCGATGCCGTGCTGCACTGCGATCCGCCGATCGACCGGGTTGATGCCGCAGCATTTGCCGGGCGTTCGCTGGCCGGTACGTTGCATCAGACGCTGATGGCCGCCGGGGTGGGATGTACCCGGCTGGCCATTCACGCCGTCACCGCCAACGGCGAAGAGCTGAACCGGGTGTGGCGGTGCGCTGAGCCGTTGACCGAGGATGCCACCGCCGACCGGGTGCGCTGGCAGCTGGACGGGTGGTTGCACAATCGGACCGCCGCAGACTGCCCCACGGCGCCGGTGACGCTGTTACGGCTGCAGGCGGTGGAGGTGGTGTCCGCCGGGGCGCTGCAGTTGCCGTTATGGGGTGGCCTCGGCGAGGAGGACAGGCTTCGGGCTCGTCGGGCACTGGTGCGGGTGCAGGGCTTGCTCGGCCCCGATGCGGTGCAGGTGCCGGTACTCAGTGGCGGTCGCGGACCGGCCGAACGCATTACGTTGACACCGCTGGGGGACGAGCTGGTGCCGCAGGCCGACCCGAGTCAGCCGTGGCCCGGTCAACTGCCCGAGCCATCGCCGACGGTGCTGCTCGACGACCCGGTGGAATTGATTGACGCCCATGGCAATCCGATACGGGTGACCAGTCGGGGGCTGTTCTCCGCGGACCCGGCGCGGCTGGCCGCCCACGGTCGAGACGACCGGCTGCGCTGGTGGGCCGGACCCTGGCCGGTCGACGAGCGGTGGTGGGATCCGGATCGGGCCAAGGGCCGCACAGCCCGAGCCCAGGTGATGTTGGAGGGCGGGCGTACGTCCAATCCCGGTCCCGCGCTGCTGCTGTGTTATCGCCAGCGGAGGTGGTATCTGGAGGGAATCTACGAGTAGCCGCCCCGGCGACGATGCGGCCCGTGGTAGCGGGCCGAGGTGGGGGTACCTCCGCTTGCGGGGGAGACCCGGGCCATCAGCCGAGCTGACGCGCGAACAGCCCCACCCGGTCGATGAACCGGTCGAAGAACACGGCCGCGTCGACGTCAATACCAATGCGCACGTTGGGCTTCCCTTCCCAACTCCCTGACCAGTCGGCAACCGTCATGCCGCGGGTCAGCGTACCGGTCAGCTCGACATCCACCGTCGCCGCCCGGGTCGTCACCAGCTGCGGGTCCAGTGCGACCGCGGCAGCTAACGGGTCATGCAGATGCGCCAGATATCCGTGGCCGTGGTCAAGGTGGGTTTCGAAGTAGAACCGCATCGCGTCCTCGATGACCCGGATCAACGGATTCGACGCCGCCGACCGGGTGCCGCGTTTATCCGACACGCTCATCACCGTCGTGGCCGAGTCCGCGGCGGTCGCCAACTTTCCGAGGATCTCCGGTGTCATCGCGACCTTCTGGGTCAGATCCAGTCCGCATACGATCGGAAGTGATTGTCGCCTTTGAATATCCGCCGCTGACGCCCACGAGGCGAATACCTCGGCCGCCGCCTCGGGGTCTACGCTGATATTCCATTCGGCCACCGGATTGGTGTTGCCCCGGTAGTCGTACGCGCCGCCCATGATCACCAGCAGCCGCAGCAGTGTCGGTAGTGCGGGTTCGGCGCGCAGCGCCAGCGCCAGGTTGGTCAACGGGCCGGTGACCAGGCCGATCAGCTCTCCAGGATAGGCGTGTGCCGCCCGCACCCACGCCGTCGCGGCGTCGTAGGTGGTGAGCTGACGATCGCTGGACGGCAGCTCGGCATAGCCCAAACCTCTGGGGCCGTGGGCTTTTCCGGGAGCGCGCAGCGGGCAACTCAAGGGCTGGCCGGCGCCCTTGGACACCGGGATACCCGGAGCCCGGCACAGTTCGAGCAGACCGAGGTTGTTCACGCAAACCTGCTGTACCGCAACATTTCCGCTGGTCGAGGCGATACCGACCAGGTCGGCGTCCGGGCTAGCCAGTAGATACACCAACGCCAGCGCATCATCGACGCCGGTATCCACGTCGGCGAAGACTGTGGCTCCAGCAGCCGCGTTCACCGCCGTAACGATACCGGGCGCAGTGTCTGGCGAGCCGTCCGAGATCGCTGGATTACCAGTGCACTCCGGGCATCAGGCGCACCACCTTCTTGACGGGCCGGGGAACACGCATGCGGGCGACGGCGCGCTCTGGGCGCTTGGGCCGGCGACGCAGTGGTGTGCGGTCCTTGCTGGATGCCGCGACTCTCCCCCGCGAGCGGGGGTACCCCCACCCCGGGCCTGTTCCGGCCCGCATCGTCGCCACGGGGGTTTCGGTCTGCGTCGGCGCCACCCCGCGCGCCGCCACCGAATCCGGGTAGCCGAGGTAGAGCTGGTGCAGAATCCGCCGCGACAGCCGCGGTGTGAAGTAGTGGCCGATTTCGGCAAGCGTGCCCAGCGGGGTGTCGATGCGCACCGGTTTTTCGATCAACGCCCGCACCACCATCGCCGCGGCGTGCTCGGCGCTGATCGGCGGCACCGGGTTCAGCCGCCGCGATGGCACGATCATCGGGGTGCGCACCAGCGGCATGTGGACGTTGGTGAACGTGATGTGATCAGACACCGTCTCCGAGGACACCACGTCGGCGAACATGTCCAGGGCGGCCTTGGACGGCAAATACGAGCTGTACTTGGGATTGCGCGCCAGCACACCACCGCTGGAGACGTTGACCACGTGACCGAACCGGCGCTCACGCCAGTGCGGCAGCAGCGCCAGCACCATCCGCACCGCGCCGAAGTAGTTGACCGCCATCATCCGCTCGTAGTCGTGCAGCCGGTCGGTGGAGTTGACCACCGACCGGCGTATCGACCGGCCGGCGTTGTTGACCAAGTAGTCGACGTGGCCGAAGCGGCCCAGGATGTCCTTGACGGTGTGGTCCACCGACGCGGAGTCCGTCACGTCGCAGGTGAAGGCATACGCCTGGCCACCGCTCGCGCGGATCTCGGCGACCAGCTCGTCGAGCGCCGCGGCGTTGCGCGCCAGCGCGAACACCGTTGCCCCCCGTTCGGCCACTGCTGTTGCCGAGGCCCGGCCGATACCGCTGGACGCGCCGGTCATGATGACGTGCCGTCCCACCAGCGGTCCGGCCGGATCGTCGCGACGGGCCCGGTCCGGATCCAGGTGCTCGGCCCAGTACCGCCACAGTTTGGGTGCGTACGCCGCGAACTCAGGCACGTCGATGCAGGTGCCCTGCAATGCCTTCCGGGTCTCATCGGAGGTGAATGTGGGTGCCAGTTCGACGACGTCGAGAACCTCGGGGGGAATACCGAGTTGGGTGGCCGCCATATTGCGCACCACCTTGGCCCGGCCGCGCACTTTGAGCAACGGTGTGGCCACCGAGCGTGGCAGCGACCCGCGCAGTGGAGGCAGTCCCGCAGCCTTGGCGATCCCGCGGTAGATGCCATGCAGCCCAATGGTTTTCGGCGCAGTCAGATGGAATGTCTGCCCGTCGCGCCCCCCGGCGTGCATCAGCTCGACCATCGCGTCGACGACGTAGTCGACCGGGACGATATTGGTACGCCCGGTGTCGGGCAGCACGATCGGGGTAAACCGGGGCAACACAGCCAACTTGGCTAACACCGGAAAGAAGTAGTACGGCCCGTCGATCTTGTCCATCTCGCCGGTGCGCGAATCGCCTACCACCACCGGTGGCCGGTAGATGCGGTAACGCAGCCCCGGCGTCGAACGCACTAGCAGCTCGGCTTGGAACTTCGTCTGGTGATACGGCGTCGGCAGCTGCTGGCCGACGTCAAAGTCGGCTTCGGTGTATTCGCCGGCGAAGTTGCCGGCCACCGCGATCGACGACACGTGGTGCAACGTCGCGTCCAGCCGCCGCGCCAACTCGATTACCGCGCGGGTGCCTTCCACATTGGCGGCCCGCTGCTCGGCCTCACCGGTGGTGACGTCGTAGAGCGCCGCACAGTGCACCACATCGTCTATGGGCTCCGGCTGGGCGATGGCCTCATCGGTCAACCCGAGACCGGTCGCGGTCACGTCGCCGACCAAGGGTTTTGCCCGCTCACCCCACTCGGCGGCCAGGCGCTCGAAGCGGCCCAGCGACTGGCGACGGACTAGCACCCACACCTCGGCATCGGGTCGGGTGTCCAAGAGACGTGATACGACACGGCGACCAATAAACCCAGTACCGCCGGTAACGACATAGCGCATGTCAGTTATGGTGGCGGCTGGCTGTCACCCGGTCAACCGGGGTGTGACGCGATCGGGAATGCCGGGCTAGTTGAACTCGCGGATTCCGTCCCAATCCACCAGCATCCAGCCGGTCACCGGGCTGCCGGTGATCACAACACGGCCGATGTTGGGCAGTGGATGACTGCTCAGCAAGCCGTCCTTGGGGTTCTTGACATTCATCAGCGTCCAGATCATGATGGCCGCGCCGTGCGAGAACGCGACCGGTTTGTTGTGGCGGCTGTCATAGATCTTCTGGACGGCCGCGGTGAACTGTTCATTGAACTGGTTACCGTTTATCGACCCGGGGATGCCGTTTTGGCGGTCCCCAGCCAGCCAATCCATCGGCGCGAGCATATACGTCGAGTCGGCCATCGTCATTGGCTTGCCGTCATACCAGCCGGCGCCGATTTCCCGCAGGCCGGGCAGGATTTCGAACTGCTTGCCGAGTTCTTCGGCCAACGGCGCGGCGGTCTGTTGGGTGCGCACCATCATGGAGGCGTAGACGCCGTCGTAGCCGTTACGGGCAAGTTGGTGGGCGATCTGTTGGGCCTGCCCGCGGCCTTCCTCGGTGAGGCCTGAACCGGGCACATCGGTGTCGATGATCCCGTCGGCGTTGCTTTGTGACTGTGCGTGCCGGATGAAGGTCAGGGTGATGGTGCGCGGGTGCGGTGCGCCACCGGAGCAAGCGGCAACGGCGATGGTCGCAGCGAGTGCGGCCGCCGCTTTCCAGATGATGGTGCGATTGGGCATGGCGATAGCCTGCCTTGCCGGCGGCGTCGGTGTAGTCGGTTTGCCCTGGTTGAGGTGAAGAAAAGGCTTGGGTGCCTGCGGTGGCCCCCAGAATGGGGGATAGCGTCGAGCGGTCAAACGAATCGAGAGGATACCCGCATGGCGATCGACCCGAATTCCGTCGGCGCGGTGACAGAGCCGATGCTGTTTGAGTGGACCGACCGGGACACGATGCTCTACGCGCTCGGTGTGGGTGCCGGCACCGAGGACCTGTCCTTCACCACCGAAAACAGCCATGGCATCACCCAGCAGGTACTGCCCACCTACGCGGTGATCTGCTGCCCCGCCTTCGGGGCGGCGGCGAAGATCGGAATTTCCAACTGGGCCATGCTGTTACACGGGTCTCAGGCCATCCGGTTGCATGCACCGCTGCCGGCCGCCGGAAAGCTGTCGGTAGTCTGCGAGGTCGCCGACATCCAGGACAAGGGCGAGGGCAAGAACGCCATCATCGTCTTGCGCGCCCGCGGCAGTGATCCCGGATCCGGGGCACCGGTCGCCGAGACCCTTACCACGCTTGTCATCCGCGGCGCCGGTGGTTTCGGGGGAGTACCGGGACAGCGCCCGGCCGCACCGGAAATCCCCGACCGCGAGCCGGACGCCCGAATCGCGCTGCCCACCCGGGAGGATCAGCCGCTGATCTACCGGCTCTCGGGCGATCGCAACCCGCTGCACAGTGACCCGTGGTTCGCTAGGGAGATGGCCGGCTTCCCCAAGCCGATCATGCACGGGCTGTGCACCTACGGCGTAGCGGGCCGTGCGCTGGTCGCCGAACTCGGCATGGGCGTCGCCGCCAACATCACCTCGATCGCCGCGCGGTTCAGCGCCCCGGTGTTTCCCGGCGAGACGCTGACCACCTTGATCTGGCGCACCGAACCGGGCCGGGCGGTGTTCCGCACCGAGGCCGCCGCGCCCGACGGCACCGACACGCGGGTGGTGCTCGATGACGGTGCCGTGGAATACGCGGCGGCTTAACAGGACTGACGGTCAGCTCGGTACCTTGTCGAGGAAGCCGACGACGCGGGCCAGCCTTCCGGCACGCCGACGGTCGCCACGTCGAAACCCACCACCAGCGGTTGTCGCCGTCGTGCCCCAGTCCCCAGCTGAAGCGTGCGACATCGTGATGGGTGTCGATCTGCCCGTCGAGTCTGGACACGTGGCCCGGGAATTGGTTCTGGGTTGCGGCAATGGCCGCGTCGATGGCGTCATGACCGTGCACCTCGACCAGCGGGTCGACGTAGTCGGCGTCATCGGCCCAGGTCTTTGGCGATCAGCTCGCGGCGGGTAGCCGAGTCGGTCTCGTTCCAGCAGGCGAGGTAGCGGTCGATGAGGCCGCGCATGGGTGCTTTCCGTTCCTCGGATGGATGCCAGCTGCCCTCATCGTGTTTCGCAGCGCCGGGGCTGTCGATTACCCGTGAGGTATTTTCAGCGATGCTGGCCAGGGGCTTAAATCCGGTTTCAGCTGCGAAAAGACATCGGCGTGGTTAAGTTGAGTGAAGTGTTACTGCGGCCAAATTGTGGCCACGGTGCGGCCACGCCAATTGACTATGAGCGGCTACCGTTGCCCGTCGCGGATCTGGTAGACGCGCGGTACTGACAGGCCGGCCGCCTCGGCAAGTTGCTCGCCAGGGATGCCGAGCTCGAACCCCTCCCGGATCAGGCGGCGCAGCTCAGCGTCAGCGGCGTCGAATGACTCCCGGCGAGGTTCGCGCGACGGCGGCTTGCGCGTGGTAGTTCAACCGCCCCGTCGCCATCTCGCTGAGTGACGGCTGTTGTCGGTAACGCATGAGATCCTTCAGCGGATATAAGAGGCAGGAGGACACGCCTGGGTGATGCACGATGACCCGCGTGCGATCTATGCCGATTTCCGGCTACCACAGTGTGATTCAATTCGAATCGCATTGCAGCTGTTGGTGATCGGAAGGGTACCGCGTTAACGCTGGGTGAAACCTCAGCTTTCAGCCCTCCTCCTAGTTGAATTCGGTGGTCTCCTGCGTGAGCGCGGACGCATCCTCTCCCGCCACGACCAGGCTGCCGCGAACGCGGCCAACCCCCAGCCACACACGAAGGTGTCCAAATCCAAAAGCGGGCAACCAGCCCCGGGTTGACGATGATCTTTATCGCATCTTTGCAACGCTTGATCTAGTCTCTGTGACATGGACAACAGCGGTGACGACACACTCCGTTGGGACACCAGGCGGAGAACCATCAACGATGAGGTTGGTGGCGGAACTTCGCCGCGCGGCTCGGGAGCGGGGCGGGGCCGCTGCCCGTTCGATAGGCGTTGCGGACACGCTGCTGAACGGCGAAACCAGCGGTCACCACGTCTACGACGAAGCCTAGGTACTCAAAGACAAACTCAATGCGGCCATGAGGCGAAGTGAGCGACGACGAACGGAACCACGAGAGCTAGTAGCATCCATGCTTCATCAAGCTTGGTGTGACGCTAATAACGACGGCCTCTCGTCAAACGACGTTTGGTATTGCGTGGCCGAGCGGGCAAAGGAGCTATGCGCATGAAGCGACTGGCTATAGGAATGATGGCGGCTATCGCGGTTCTATTTGGAGGAATGCCGACCTTGTAATGGCAGCGCTCCCACAGGGTATTCAAAAGAGGGAGTCTGACCCAACCAACCGAACCGTGGCATTTGGGACACGATGATGATGACCGACTCGCGCCACACCGCGGACCTGAACCGCCGACTGCAACCGCGGCCGGCGACCACGGAAAAACCACCACCAACCAACCCCAGGCCACCCCGCATAAGCAAACATGGCCACTAGCGTGGGAAACGTGGTTTCATCGTGGATCAGCCCAAAAGCGCGCAAGGGCATCGGCAGCGAGATAGCGGGACGCGGGCTGTTCGCCACCGAGCGAATCGACGCCGGTGAGATCGTCGCCGTTAAGGGCGGGCACATCGTGACTACGAGGCAACTTAATGACCTGCCCGATCCGCTGCCGAACTCGGCGATTCAGATCACCGACGGGCTACACCTGGTGGCGCTGTCGCCAGAGGAGTACGAGCCGGTGATCCTGTTCATCAACCACTCCTGCGAACCCAACGTCGGTTTTGCCGGCAACATCGTGTTGGTCGCCATGCGGGATATCACTGCCGACGAGGAACTCACCACCGACTACGCGCTGTTCGACGATTACGACGGACAAATGGCCTGCCGCTGCAACACCGCTTCTTGCCGGCGCGTGATCGACGGGCACGACTGGCGGCGACGCGAGCTGCAGCGCAGGTACCACGGATATTTCTCGTGGTACCTCCAACGCAAAATCACCGAAACCCGCAGCGGCACCCAACAATAAGCGGCGGCTGACGGCGCGCCAGCTCCGCGGCCGCCGACTACGCAAAACCCCCAGCCAGACGAACCAGGGTCCGCCCCCGTAAACGAGGCGACCACGGTGTGGTCCTGTATCGGGGGCGCTGCGAATAGGGGCCAAGCGCTGCTGGGGGCGGGTACCCGCTAGGGGTGGTAAAAGGAGTGGGTACTACCAAAGCCAACCAACCGCAACATCAGACGGCGAACGCTATTGTGCTGCAACACAATTCAGAGCAGCAGCGAGGTGAAACGCATTGGCGTCGCTGGTGCAGGCCGCGCGCACACCGGTGATCGTGGCTCGCCGGTCTTAGCGCCTAGCTCGAGCCGATTGCCCGGCTCCTCCTCGCGCCGTCCCCTCGCAAGCTGGGGTACCCCCGCGCGGCGCGCATCGTCGCCAGGCGTCACTTGGCGAACAGCAGGACGGAGTCTTGGCTTAGCGCTTCCAGACGCGCCACGCCCATTTCAATGCCGTTGGCGAGCTCTTCCACATCGGGTGCGGCGTCGTAATCGGCGGTGATACCGAACACCAGGTCATCGGCATAGCTCAGCACCGCGACCCCGGTGCGCAACCGTAGCGCGATCGGAGGAATCGGCAGCAAGCGTTCCACCTTGCAGCCCATCATCCGTAACGGGCGTCGTGGTCCCGCGACATTGGTTGCCAGCGTCACGATGCCGCGTTGCGGCAGCCGTGTTAGCAGTCGAATCAGACAGGAGGACAACATAAACGGGACGTAATTGGCCGCCGACACGAATATGTTGCCTGCTTGGCGCTGCCCACCCTGCTTGGCCCGGGCCAATCGATGGTGCACGGCGCGTAACTGCTGGATCGGGTCATCCTGTTCAACGGGAAGATACGGCAGCATGACCGAAATGCGATTGCCGGGTGTGTCCAGTGCGTCGGGGGAGCGCACCGAGACCGGCACCAGGGTGCGCAGTGAATCCGCGCGTGGCTGCTCGCCGCGTTGCAGCAAAAGCGCCCGGAAGCCCTCGGTGATCGCCGTGAGGGCAACGTCGTTGATGGTCACGTCGAACTTGCGGCACACCTGTTCAACATCGGCGAGGGGGACACGTACGGCGCGATATCGCCGCATCGTGGTGACCGGGCCTACCAATGAAGACCCGGCAGTCGGCCAGATCAAGCCGGCGGCGATTTCGGCGGTGCCGCTCACCGCTCGCGCAGCGGCGTTCGTGACGCCGCTAGCGACCCGCCAGAGGTTGTCAACCGGGCTGCGCGGGGTGAGGTCCGGCACCGGTCGCAGATGTGCGCGTGGTCTTGCGGTCTGGTTCGGGTCGACGTGATGTGCGAATGCGTCGCGGTCAGCATCATCACACAGCCGGGTGAGGATGCGAGCCGCGGAGATTCCGTCAGCGATGCAGTGGTGGATCTTCATCAAGATCGCCCACCGATTGCCCTTCAGACCTTCGATGACCCAGCATTCCCACAGTGGGCGATCGCGGTCCAGGCGGCGTTCCAACACATCAGCGACGACCCGGAACAGTTCGCAATCATCGCCGGGCCGGGGAAGTGCCACCCGCCGCATATGACGGGTGAGGTCGAATCCCGGATCGTCGACCCACTTCGGAGCGCCCACATCGAAGGGGTGCATCCGCAGCACCTGTGTGCTGCGAGGGATCGAGCGAATCCGTTCTGCCAGTACGTTCTTGAACTGGTCGGAGTCGGGAGCGGACCCTTCGATGATTGCGATCCCGCCGATCGCCAGGCTCACGTGCCGATCCGAATCTTCAGCCATGAGGAAACCCGCATCGAGCGTTTTGAGTTGCTCCAAAACAAATCACCGCCATCTGCTTGTCGGATAGGTACGAGTATCCGCTCTACTCCACACGCGAAATATGGCCAGCAGATTAAATCGTGTAAACAACTGTTTCGGTTGTGTGGCAATGCCGCTCGCGGGGCGTTCAGGAGGGTGGCACTGTTATCCTGTTGTCCCGAAAGCTGGTGTTTTCAAAAGGGTTTAGGCGCTGTTCCAGCCGGGGCGCGCTCGCTGTCATCCACGACCCGGACCCGTCGATGCCCGACCCAAAGGGGGCGCCTGTTGGCGGGCTGGCAGGAGCGCTATCCCGACGTCAAGGTTCCCTGTGTGGTGGTCTGCGATCGGCCGGGGGAACCCGCGCCGCCGTTACCCGGCCTGCATCGTCGCGGGCGTCACTGCCGAACAGCAGCACCGAGTCTTGGGTGAGCGCTTCCAGCCGCGCCACCGCCAGTTCGATGCCGTTGGCAAGTTCATCGACATCGGGTGCCCCGTCGTAATCGGCGGTGATGCCGAACACCAGGTCGTCGGCGTAGCTCAGCACCGCAATACCGGTGCGCAGCCCCAGCGCGATCGGCGTAATCGGGAGTACCCGTATCACCTGGTGACCCATCATCTGTAACCGATGGCGTGGTCCGGGCACATTGGTCGTCAGTGTCACGATGCCGCGTTGCGGCAGCCGGGTCAGCAGCCGGATCGCCCAAGCGGACACCATGAACGGAATGTGATTGGCCGCTGACACAAACATGCGGCCGGCTTGGCGCTGCCCGCTGTGCTTCGTGCGGGTCAATCGGCTGTGCACGGTCCGCAATCGCTGCACCGGATCGTCCTGTTCGACAGGGAGGTACGGCAGCATGATTGAGAGGCGATTGTCAGGTGTGTCGATCGCGTCGGCCGAGCGCACGGATATCGGTACCAGTGTGCGCAACGAATCCGGCCGTGGCTGTTCGCCGCGATGGAGCATGACCGTTCGGAAGCCCTCGGTGATCGCGGCGAGCGCGACATCGTTGACGGTCACGCCGAACTTGCGGCACACGTTGTCGACCGCGGCGAGGGGAACCCGCACCGCGGTATAGCGGCGCATGGTGGTGACCGGTCCGCTCAGCGACGACGCCCCGGCTGGCCGGATCAAGCCTGCGGCGAGTTCCGCGGCCCCGGCGGCCGCCCATGCCGCGGCATTGATGATGACACCAGAAGCTCGCCACAAGTTGTCGGCCCAGTTCAGCGGGTTGAGGCCTGGTACCGATGGGCGATATGTGCGTGATGTTGAAGTCTGTTTGGTGCCGTGGTGGTTTACGAACAGGTCACCGTCGGCGTCGTCAGAGAGCCTGGTGAGGAGGTGGGTCGTCGAGATTCCGTCGACGACGCAGTGGTGGATCTTCATCAGGATCGCCCACTGGTTGCCCTTCAGATCCTCGATGACCCAGCATTCCCACAGCGGGCGATCGCGGTCCAGGCGGCGCTCCAACACATCGGCGACCACCCGAAACAGTTCGGCATCGTCGCGGGGCCGGGGAAGTGCCACCCGCCGTATGTGGTGGTTGAGGTCGAATCCGGGATCGTCGACCCACTCCGGGGGACCCATGTCGAATGGATGCGTCCGCAACACCTGGGTGCACCGGGGTATCGCGCGAATCCGTTCGGCCAGTGCCGCTTTGAGCCGGTTGTAGTCGGGCGGGGGACCGTCGATGATGGCGACCGCTCCGATCGCCAGGCTCACGTGTCGATCCGAATCTTCGGCCTTGAGGAAACCCGCATCGAGTGTTGTCAGGTGCTCCATGGTAAGTCACCAGGTTCTGCTCAGGATCCCGGTATTATCGGCCGCACTCCCCAGGCGCGGTAGGGATCAGCAGGTTAATAATGTGTTTACAACTGGGATCGGTTGTGCGGCAGCAACGTTGGGGTCTTTGGCCCGCCTTGTTATGAACGATAGCGGCTTGGCTACCGATGCTGACCCGGCGATTCGTCAATCGAACATATATTCGATATACTCTTCGGCGTGGGCTGGAGCAACGGGCCGCCGAGCTGGGCGGAGATGGAGCGGGTGCTCGACGGCAAGCCGCGCCATGGCGGAACCGGTGCCACCTCGGGCGGGCCGCAACGGGGATCTCCGTCGGGGGACGGCGGCGACAGCCCGGCGTGGTCACGCAAGCGCGGGATCTATGAGCCGCCCGACGGTAACCGGACGGTCCGCTCGTCCATCGCCTACGCCGAGCTGCACGCGCATTCGGCCTACAGCTTCCTCGACGGAGCCAGCACACCGGAAGAGCTGGTCGAGGAGGCCGCGCGATTGGATCTGCGCGCCATCGCGCTGACCGACCACAACGGCCTGTACGGGGCGGTGCGGTTCGCCGAAGCAGCCGCGGAACTGGACATGCGCACCGTTTTCGGCGCCGAACTGTCATTGGGGTCTGGTGCCCGCACCGATGAGCCGGATCCGCCGGGCTCGCACCTGCTGGTGCTGGCCCGCGGCCCGGAAGGCTATCGACGGTTGTCGCGGCAGCTGGCCGCCGCGCATCTGGCCGGCGGCGAAAAAGGCAAGCCGCGCTTTGACTTCGACGCCCTCTCCGAGGCGGCGAGCGGGCACTGGCATGTCCTGACCGGTTGCCGCAAAGGCCATGTACGCCAAGCACTTTCCAACGGTGGCCCGGATGCGGCCGCGGCGGCGTTGGCCGACTTGGTGGACCGGTTCGGGGCCAGCCGGGTCAGCATCGAGCTCACCCGTCACGGCCACCCGCTCGACGACGAACACAACGCCGAGCTGGCGGCGTTGGCGCCACGCTTCGGCGTGGGACTGGTCGCGACCACTGGCGCGCATTTCGCCGAGCCGTCCCGGGCTCGGCTGGCGATGGCCATGGGCGCGATACGAGCCCGGCAATCCTTGGATTCCGCCGCCGGCTGGCTGGCTCCGCTGGGTGGCTCGCATCTGCGGTCCGGCGAGGAGATGGCACGGCTGTTCGCATGGCGCCCCGAGGTGGTGACCGCCGCGGCCGAACTCGGCGAGCAGTGTGCCTTCGGGCTGGCGCTCATCACCCCACAGCTGCCGCCATTCGACGTCCCGGCCGGGCATACCGAGGACAGTTGGCTACGTCGCTTCGCCATGGCAGGCGCCCGCGACCGCTACGGACGGCCCGAGCAGGCGCCGCGGGCGTATGCGCAGATCGACCATGAGCTGAACGTCATTGCGCAACTGAGGTTTCCAGGCTACTTCCTGGTCGTGCACGATATCACCCGGTTCTGTCGGGAGAACAACATCTTGTGTCAGGGCAGGGGATCAGCGGCCAACTCCGCGGTCTGTTATGCCCTCGGCGTCACCGCCGTCGACCCAGTGGCCAACGAGCTGCTGTTCGAGCGCTTCCTGTCGCCCGCCCGCGACGGGCCACCCGATATCGACATCGACATCGAGTCGGACCAGCGCGAAAAAGTCATCCAGTATGTCTACGACAAATACGGCCGGGATTACGCCGCGCAGGTCGCCAACGTCATCACCTACCGGGGACGGATCGCGGTGCGCGACATGGCCCGCGCCCTGGGCTTCTCCCAGGGCAGCAAGACGCCTGGAGCAAGCAGATCAGCCACTGGAACGGGCTGCAGTCCGACGTCGAAGCCATCCCCGAGCAGGTGATCGACCTGGCGATCCAGATCCAGAATCTGCCGCGGCACATGGGCATTCACTCGGGCGGCATGGTAATCTGCGACCGCCCGATCGCCGACGTGTGTCCGGTGGAATGGGCGCGCATGGAGAATCGCAGCGTCCTACAGTGGGATAAAGATGACTGTGCGGCAATCAGTTTGGTGAAGTTCGACCTACTCGGGCTGGGTATGCTCTCGGCGCTGCACTATGCCATCGACCTGGTGGCCGAACACAAGGGCATCGAGGTGGACTTGGCCAGGCTCGACCTCTCCGAGCCGGCGGTCTACGAGATGCTGGCGCGCGCCGATTCCGTCGGGGTGTTCCAGGTGGAGTCGCGGGCGCAGATGGCCACTCTGCCGCGTCTGCGGCCGCGGGTGTTCTACGACCTGGTGGTGGAGGTCGCGCTGATCCGTCCGGGGCCTATCCAGGGCGGGTCTGTGCATCCGTACATCCGGCGGCGCAACGGCATCGACCCGGTGGTCTACGACCATCCGTCGATGGAAACGGCATTGCGGAAGACGTTGGGAGTTCCTCTATTCCAGGAACAGTTGATGCAGCTGGCGGTCGACTGCGCCGGCTTTTCCACCGCCGAGGCCGATCAACTGCGCCGCGCCATGGGGTCCAAGCGTTCGGCAGAACGCATGCGACGGCTGCGCGGCCGGTTCTACGACGGCATGCGCCAGCTGCACGGGGCGCCCGACGAGGTGATCGACCGGGTGTACGAAAAACTAGAAGCTTTCGCCAATTTCGGCTTCCCCGAAAGCCATGCGCTGAGTTTCGCGTCGCTGGTGTTCTACTCGTCGTGGTTCAAGCTGCACCACCCGGCGGCGTTGTGCGCAGCGCTGCTGCGCGCACAGCCGATGGGCTTCTATTCACCACAGTCGCTGGTGGCCGACGCCCGCAGGCACGGGGTGGTGGTGCACAGTCCCGACGTCAATGCCAGCCTGGCATACGCCACTCTCGAGAACGCGGGCATGGAGGTCCGTCTGGGTCTGGGTAGTGTGCGTCATATCGGAGACGACCTGGCCGAGAAGCTGGTGGCCGAACGGGATGCCAACGGTCCGTTCGCCTCGTTGTTGGATTTGACGTCCCGGGTGCAGCTTTCCGTGCCGCAGGCCGAAGCGCTGGCGACTGCCGGGGCGCTGGGCTGCTTCGGGATGTCCCGGCGTGAGGCGCTGTGGGCGGCCGGGGCGGCCGCCACCCAACGGCCCGACCGGTTGCCCGGTGTGGGCTCGTCGTCGCACATCCCGGCGCTGCCGGGGATGAGCGAGCTGGAACTGGCCGCCGCCGATGTCTGGGCCACCGGCATCTCCCCGGACAGTTACCCGACACAGTTCTTGCGGGCGGATCTGGACGCGCTGGGGGTGGTGCCCGCCGACGCGCTGTTATCGATGCCCGACGGCGACCGCGTGCTGATTGCCGGGGCGGTGACCCATCGGCAGCGGCCCGCCACCGCTCAAGGGGTGAGGTTCCTTAACCTCGAGGACGAGACCGGGATGGTCAACGTGCTCTGCACGCCGGGAGTATGGGCGCGGCATCGCAAGCTGGCACAGACGGCGCCGGCGCTGCTGATCCGCGGTCAGGTCCAAAACGCCAGCGGCGCAGTCACCGTCGTGGCCGACCGGTTGGCGAAGCTCACCCTGAAGACGGGATCGAAGTCACGCGACTTCCGTTGACACCGAGCGTGCGACCGCTAGTCAGCCGGTGGGCGTCGTCCATACCCGGGTCGGCGTGATCTTCAACCGGGTGCTGTAGGCGGCTATCGCCTCGGTCAGGCCGAATTTCGCGGCGCCCTCGCTGTACTTCGCCCAGTACGGCCCGTCCTCTCGGCAGTCAACGCCCGTCGCGTCCACCGCTGCAGTTCCGCCCACCACGATGATTCCGCCTCCATTGCCGTCGGAATCCAAATTCAGGCTGACCTCTGGGTGCACCTTGATATGCGCGATCTTGGCCGCCTGCGGCATGGAATACACCGACAGATCGGCGCCATCGAAATAGAACCAGACGAGCCGCGGAACGGGACGACCCGATTTCGTGACGGTGGTCAGCCACCCGTAGTGGTCTGAGGTGAGCCTGCTTGAAACCTCTTGTGTCAGTTCGACGGTCATGTCGGCGAATACTAAGGCGAATGTAGTCTGCCCACATGGCCTTGAACCTGTCCGTCAACGAAGTTCTCACCACCACCCGATCGGTACGCAAACGCCTCGACCTGGACAAGCCGGTACCGCGGAGTGTGCTGATGGAATGCCTTGAACTGGCGCTGCAAGCGCCCACCGGTTCCAACGCGCAGGGCTGGCAGTGGGTGTTCGTCGAGGACGCCGACAAGAAGAAGGCGATCGCCGACATCTACCTGGGCAACGCCAAGGGCTATCTCAGCCTGCCCACACCGGAATACCCCGAGGGGGACACTCGTGGTGAGCGGATGGAGTTCGTCCGCGATTCCGCGACGTATCTCGCCGAGCATATGCACCAGGTGCCGGTACTGCTGATCCCGTGCCTGCAGGGTCGCGTCGAGCAGGCCCCGCTGCTCAGCGCGTCGTTCTGGGCGTCGCTGTTCCCGGCGGCCTGGAGTTTTTGCCTGGCGCTGCGCTCACGGGGGCTGGGCTCCTGCTGGACGACGCTGCACCTGCTCGGCGACGGCGAGAAGCAGGCGGCCGAGGTGCTCGGCATTCCCTACGACGAGCACAGCCAGGGCGGCCTGTTTCCAATTGCTTACACCAAAGGCACCGACTTCCAGCCGGCCAAGAGGTTGCCCGCCGAGGCCGTCACACACTGGAACAGCTGGTGATGGGTGATCATGCCGCCCCGGTAAAGCCGTGCTGGCGCCACGCCTCGTAGACGGCGACCGCGGCGGCGTTCGACAGGTTCAGTGACCGTCGGCCCGCCAGCATGGGGATGCGCACCCGTTCGGTGATGTGCGCGTCGGCCAGGGTCGCCGTGTCCAGCCCGGTGGGTTCCGGCCCGAACATCAACACGTCGCCGGCCCGGTAGCCGACGTCGGTGAACAACGTGGTCGCGTGTGCGGTGAACGCGAACACCCGTGCCCGCGACAACGCATCCCACGCAGCGTCGAGCGAGGCGTGGACAATGACCGACGCCAGGTCGTGATAGTCCAGCCCCGCCCGCCGCAGCTTGGGTTCGGACAGGTCAAAGCCCAGCGGCTCCACCAAGTGCAGTTCGCAGCCAGTGGCGGCCGCAGTCCGGATTGCATTACCCGTGTTAGGTGCGATGCGCGGGGTGTAAAACAGCAGCCGGAACATCAGTCGATCATGACAGTTGTGTGATGCCAATTTGCCAGGCTGGCCTCTGGCTGTGCGGGCCCGGTCCGGTGAGCTCTGTTTGTTCAGTAACAATTGTGGCAACCATGGCCGCGGGCTGTCATACTCGTCGAATTGCCATCGCTCGCCTAATCTCCCACGGGCGGGTCTATCTCCCACGGGCGGGCGGATTTAGCAGGAAGTCCTTATGAACGACGCGCTAACACTGCGTATCAGGGGAACGGTCGGTGGCACGGCCGCAGCCCAGTGACGATGTTTGCCCGCCCGACCGAGGTGGTTGCGGCGGTTACCGACGACAATTCAGATGCCCTTGCCGCTGAAACTGCGCCGGCCAAACGCCCGCCGAGTTGGTCGCTGCGCAATTGGCCCGTCCGGTGGAAAGTCGTAGCGATCGCGCTTGTGCCGCTGCTGCTGTCGATGGTTTTCGGAGGAATGCGTATCTACAGCGCGGTGACCGATGCCGGCAACCTACGGCTGGCCGCTGACCGCGCCGAAGTGGTTCCTGCGATCACGAAATACATGTCGGCGCTGGACGTCGCTTTGCTGGCCAACTCCTTTGGGGGTGACGCTGAGGGCGCGAAGAAGAACTACGAAGCCCGCAAATACGAGCTGCAGGCGCGGCTGGCGGACACCGACGTGGCCCCCGACGTCCGGTTGGGGGTGAACACCGCGTTGAACGGCACGCAGGCCCAACTGGACAACGTGTCGTCGAACAGCATCGGTTTGCGGGACCGGGTGACCACGTATGCGCCGATTCTGATGACTGCGCATAACGCGATCACCGGGTCAGTGCGCG